>Ga0315339_1002665_pt1 | contig 13290 bp, 14 predicted proteins | sample ASW17metaG_FD_204514 | JGI IMG/M metagenome (GOLD analysis project Ga0315339, IMG submission 204514) | Ammonia-oxidizing marine archaeal communities from Pacific Ocean, United States - ASW #17 | ecosystem: Environmental > Aquatic > Marine > Oceanic | place: USA: California | collected 2016-12-05
GATCTATAAACAATTGCTTGCGCGATCCGACTTCCATGAGGACTCCTTCGACAACCGGGTTATAACCGGTACGCGAACAGCTTCGCCTGAAACATCTCGACGCGGATCGCCGCCATCTCCCCGACCCCGGAAATATCGCCCTCGCCCTTCCAGGTGACGACTTGGTCCTCTTCATCCCCTGCCAGCAGGTCGCCGTCGGCCAGGGAATAGCCCTGCAGCGGGTTGGCGTCCACGCACTGCATCGTCGGAATATACCGCAGCAGCTCGACCCGGATCCAGTCCGGAGCGCGCAGCGGTAGGCCTGATAGAGCTACCGCTTAGAATGTCTCGACAATAACCAAGGCTCGAACAGAATTTATCTGCTCGGTTTAAAAGAGACACGGCGAGGTGGGAATAAACATAGCTCCATCCCCCCTATCCATCTCTTTAATCTATCCTACTTCATTAGCATCATCTTGCGCGTCTCGACCCGATCGAGGGCCTGCAGGCGCATGAGATAGACCCCGCTTGAGAGCGGGTTTCCCGCCTTGTCTAACCCGTCCCACGACACGGTATAACGACCTTCGTCGTGGAAATGATCTACCAGTTTAAGCACACGTTGACCGCTCAGATCGTACACTTCCAACACCACCCCGCTGGCCGACCGCAAGGCATACTCGATCGTCGTCGCACTGTTGAAGGGATTGGGATAGTTCTGCGCCAATGACACCGCTCGCGGCAGGCCAATCAGCTCCTCCGCTAACGCGAAGAGCTTGGCCCGTCCATCGCTGCCAAAGGCATCGGCAAACATGAAAAAGTCCAGAAAACCCACCGCTCCGTTGCCATCGAAATCTCCCACCATCGACGCACCCGGGCCCAACCTAATCACCTCGTTGGTCGTAATCCGCTGATCCGGTAGATCCGAAAAGTTCAGGGTAACCTCCGTCAGCTTTACCTCCGTTGGCTCTGCGAGCTCTACGAGCACCCGTAACGATACGGTCGCGACCCGCATTTGCTCGACCTCCGAACCATCCATCAGCACGGCACCCAGTTCGACCACCCCATTGCTCAGACTCCGGGTCAACGGCAGCACAGTACCTCCCTCGCCGATATCGGTGTTGTACTCGTCCAGCACCACCTCAATCAGACCCGGATCATATTCCAGCTTGGCTCCAAAACCCCGGATCGCGGTCGTCCCATCGTAGTGAAGCTCGAGGATCGTCTGGCTATTGGGTGCCACATTCTTCTCTTTCAGCCCTTGATTGCCGCTGAGAAGGGCAGCACATCAGGCTCGAGCAAACGATTGAACAGACTGTAGTTTGTTTATACCGGGGTGATCGGCGTTATGCCCAGCTGGTGATGAACTCCTCGACGCCGAAGTCAGACGGCATCTCAACGTCGTTGCCTAGCCTGGCCTCGAGCGGTGCGAATCGCTGCTTGAGTAGCGCCAGCTCCTCCGTCGAGAACCGCCCAGCAATATCCTCCGCCAGGTAGAGGCTGGTCCGCTGGTCTCCAACCGCCTTCGCGCGTGCGCTGAGCGGTAGGTTGGCAATCTCCGGAGTGCGCAGCTCATGGATCTTGGTCGCGAGCCGGGACAGGAGCACGACGCACACGATCCGCTCCGCCTCCCCCGGGTGCAGCACCTCGAGCTCCGCACGAAAGGCTGCCTCATCCTTGGCTAGGACTGCACGGAAGAAGGCCTCGACGCGGTCATGCTCCTCGTCGCTGAGTTGGGCAAAGCGCTCGAACTGGGCGCGCGCAGCGGGTGAGAGATGTATCGTGAAGCGCAGATTCCAATAGAAGTGCGCACCATAGGGGTAGACTTGCCCGCCGAACGGACGGTAGCCGAGGTGGATCACCCGCCGCCGCTTGGTGCTGTAGTTGCTGGGCCAGTGCAGAATCATGCTGCTGTAGACGACGCCGTCCCCGGCCTTGAGCTCCACCGGCATGCTCCCCGGCAGCGGCACGCGCCGGTTCTCGGCCAGCTGCCGGTCTTCTGCGGCGGTGTTCGCCCGGCGATGGCTGACCGGCACGATCCACAGCACGTCATCGTCGTAGAGCGGGATGTTCCACTGCACGGAGAGCGGCGTGTTGGCCAGCATGTCCTCCTGCAGCCCCCGTAGCGGGGCCAGGCGTGCACCGACGATGTCGCGGTGCCAGCGATCGGGACCATGATCGGTCTTGGGGTTACACATGAAGAACATCGCGGTGGGTGCCGCATCGGGGGCCTGCAGGATCTGCCGGCTCACACCGAGCGTGTTGTCGTGCAGGCAAAACTCCACCGCGTCTGCTGTATCCGCGTCCACTACGGAGTTGAGTACCAAACGCGGCTGCTTGGCCTTGTAGTCCGTGGCGATGGGTTCATCCCAGTCCAGCTCCCCGGCCCAGATCTGGTGCTGGCGCTCGACGAGCGTCTCGTAGCTAGCGCGCAGGGACTCCAGGCGGTCGGGAGGGATCACCTCGCGCAGGATAATATAGCCGTCATCTTCCCACTGCTGCGAATTGACTTGCATCGGTCCGTTAGTCTCCCTTCTTGGCAGTTGGTTCTGTGCGAATGCTATTCGCCCCGCGACGCGCTCAGTCCAGTTGCGCCAGCGCCAGCACTGTCATGGCGCAGTCCGACGAGTAGGACAGGCGGGCGTGGGCCGGAGCGTCCTCGAGGGGGCCGGGCCTGGGGTGCCAAAGGCCGTCCGCGCACTGCTGTTGCACCAGCACGTCCCCCAATTGCCGGGCCCGCTGCAGCAAGTCCTCATCGCCGCTGTCTTCATACAGGTTGAGCAGGGCCCAGCCGAATTTGGTCGCCCGGCCGAAGCGCGCTGGATCGAGGCGGTGGCAGTACACCAGATCGACGTAGCGACGGGCCGCCGCCCGGTAGTGGACCTGCCGCGTCGCCCGGCCGACCCACACCAGGGTATTGAGCACGGTGGCGAAATTGGCCGGCCGCTGCTCGTCCAATTCCAGGTCGTACATCTTCGCCCACTCCCCAGCGGCCGGTCGGTCCACCACCGAGCCGTCGCGGCGAAAGCGGTTGTAGTAGCGCCCGGGGTGCGGCTGCGCGTCGAGCAGCGCGACGAAGCGATCGGCCATTATCCGCGCCGCCGCCGTTTCCCCGGCGGCGGCCAGGGCCATCCCCACCCCACCCGAGAAACACACTTCGCCCACTTCTTCCCCGGCGTCCGCATCCGCCAACACCACGCCGCCCGAGGCGTCATCCTGCAACTGCAGCAGCCGCTGCACCAGCACCTGGACCAGGTCGAAGCGCTCGACCGCCACGGCCCCCAACAACAGCCAACCCATGGCGTACAAGCGGTTTTCCAGCTCGCCCGGGCCGGTGAAATCGCCCTGTTCATCGAGGCAGTGGTCCAGGGCCCAGCGGGCCGCCCGTGCGCCCTTGGTGCGCAGACCGGCGGCGTTGAGCAAATAGGGCGCCTTGGGGTAAAAGGGCCCCTCGTGCGGCTCGATGGTACAGCGGCCGGCGCTGTCGAAATGGGCGTCCAACCACGCGGTCAATTTTGCGGCGGCGCGCCGATAGTCGTTCATGGTCATCTCCGCGCTGGGCGTGATGAGGCGCTTCGAGCGCCCCGGTAAATGGGCAAGAGGCTGGACCCCTCAATCGACCCAAAAGGAAAACAACGCCGCCTGCCGCAGTTCGAACTGCAGCCGCACTCGTCTCTTGCCACCCAGGCCCCGACCCTCCTTCCAGGCAACTGTTGCGTCTAGGCTGTCGTCTCCGATCGGCAGACAATCGTCCAGCCCGAGGCCGGGCAAGGCACCGCCGTCCGCGTCGAGGACGGCCACCCGCACCCGGCCTCGGGCAGCGTCGACGTTGAGGTGCAAGTGGCTCCCCGTCAGGTCCAGCGGCCGGGTGAGAATCACCCCTCTATTCGCGCCGCCGTCCACCGAGACGAAGCGATCGCGCGGCATAACCGCCAGACCGATGCGGTGTTGCCACTCCTCGTGGCCTCGCGCCGGGTTGCGCGAGCCAGTGTAGTAGATCCACAATTCATCGCCCATGTCGACGAAAAAGGGATTGGCGCAAATGTTGTAGTCGGCGTCCCATTCGTCCTCGCTCCCCAGCGGCAGAAAAACCTGTCGATCGGCGCTGCGGGCGTAGTGCCGCCCGTCGCGGCTGTGGGCCAGCTGGATCTCCACCTGTTTGAATTGCCGCCAGCGGTACACGCGCAAGGGTGCAATCCACAAGCTCTCATAGGGCAGGGGGTGCATATCGTAGAGCTGGGTATCGGGCGCGTCCAGGGCATCGGCGCACAGCACCACCCGCGGCGGCGTCCAGTGGTGCAAATCATCGCTCTCCAACATGGCCCGGGCGCGCTTGCCGCCGACAAAGACTTTACTGTGCCAGATATAGCGGCCCAACGGCTCGTCGAAGAGCAGCGAATTGGTATCGCCCAGGCCTTGCTGTCGGCCCCGGTACCCGTCCTGGGCGCGACTGCTCATCAGGCCTATCGCCTCAGGGTGCTTGGTCCATTGCAACCCGTCGGGCGAAGTGGCGAGATTGAAAAATCCCTTGGCCCCGGCGCGCGGCTGCCGCGTGACCATCAGCCCTTTGTAGCGCCGAGTCGGGTCGGGCTCGTCGGGCTCGCAGAACAGACTGTGGAGCTGCATTTCCGCGCCGAGGATATTATTGGCCGCCGAGCCCTCCCACGGATAGATGCCCAGTTCCGGCTTGGTCCACTCAAGGCCGTCTTCCGAGGTGGCGTAGAGCAGCCCCTCTTTGGCCATCCGGCCAGCGGCCAGCGGAAAGCGGCCCTGGTGGGTGCGGTACCACATGCGCAACCGGCCGCTGTCGGGGTCGCGTATGACCGGCCCGATAATGCTGCCACGACGCCCTTCCCAGTGCCGGTCCGGCAGCACCAGTGGATTGGCTTCGTGCTTGCGCGGCTGGTGCACGGTATAGCCGATATTGTGGGCCGCGGCGATCAAGTAATCGTCGATGAAGAACTGCCGCTTTTGGCCCAGCGCCACGGGCATGGCGTCGAGGTCAACGGGAAAAAGGCCATCCTCGTCCCACAGGATGCGGTAGCTATCGCCATCGCGGGGAAAGGTATAATCCAGCGTGCGGTCGACAAAGGGCAGCGGCGGTGGACGGTCGTTGGGCATAGTCTCCCTCCTGCTGTGTATAGGAATTATAAAGGGCCTTTTAGTGCGTTGGGTCAAGCCCATTGGGCCTCGGCTCGGCCTGCTCGCGGTCGGGCTTGGCCACATCGAGGATCCGCGCCGCCGGATCGACCAACCGGTACAATTTGTGCGAGCAGGGCGAGACCAGCAGCGGCCCGTATTCGGCATCGAAATCGGTCAGCGGCACAATCGCGAACAGCCAGTTCATCGACGAGCCCACCGGGCGCCAGCGCTTGTAGTCGTTGTGCGCGCCGCCGCCTTTGTTGCCCGGCGTGCGGATATAGGCGACGAAGGCGCTCAAATGCGCCACCTGCCCCAACAACGCCTCGACCCGATCGACGATCGCCGGATTTTCCGCTATCGCCGCCAGCGCCGGATGCAGCGCCAGTTGATGGCCGCTGATCGTGTATTTGCCCGGTTGCGGATATTCCAGATTCGGCGTATAGGCGTCGGGCGCGTGCTTTGCGACCACCTCCCGCAATTTGCGCGTCTCCCCCTGTGACGACACCCCACGCACCACTAGGTGCCCGTCCCGCTGCTAGTCGGCGATCTCCCGTTCACTCAGCGCATAAGCCATTTAATCCCTCCGTCAATCCCGCCACTCCGGCGGCCCGATGCCCCGATCCGCGGCGATCGCATCCAGCATTTCGCGGTGGTCGTCGGGCAGCGGAATCCCCGTCTCCTTGCGCTCGCGCTCGCGCCGCCACTCCAGCGTCCCCGGCAGCGCCGCTTGCTCCGTGCCCCGCATCGGCGGCAGGGTCAAGCTCTCGTCGATAATCTCGCGCACCCGCACCCGCCAGGCCGCCCCGTCTCCGACCAGATCCGGATCGACCACCACGAAGAAGAAACCCCGCGTCGCCCCTTCAAAACGGCGCTCCACTCCTTCCTCCAACGTCCCCGACAGCGCCCCCGCCACCAGCGTCGACACGAAACGCATCCCCAGGCTCCCAAATACCGAGCGGCCGTACCCGGCAGCCAACGCCTCTTCTGGATCCGTCCCGTGCTTGAATTGGTTGGCGTTCATATCCAGCACCAGCGGCGGCCCCCCGTCGTCGGCCGGCACTCCAAAGCACAACGGCGGCGCCTGCATCGAATTCCACACCGTCGCCTGCGGATCTTCCGTCTTGGTCCAGCTCGCCCCGCCGGCCATCCCCCACGAAATCAGCCCGTGCTTAAGCGCCCGCCGCGCGTAGATCCCGGCGCTGCCGACATGCCCGTGGTTACACGTTGACGCCAGCGCCAACCCCTCGGCTTTAGCCTTGGCGCACGCCGCATCCACCGCCTGGGTCGCCACCAGATAACCCGCGCCGCCGTCGCCGTCGAGGCGAATGATATTACCGCCCTCGCGCAAGGTGCGGATCTGCGGCGTCGGATTGACCCGCCCGTCGCGAAATTCACCGACGTAGCGCCGCAGCTGCCGCGTGCCGTGGCTCTTGACTCCGCGCAAATCGACATCGACCAGACACCGCGCGATATGCGCCGCGTCTGCATCGGGCACCCCGACCGCAGTCAGCGCCCGGGTGGCCCAAGCGCAGAGATCAGCTTCTGCTATGCGTTTCATTTTGATAGTCCCGGCGGATAGTCGCTGTATTTGATGATGAGTTCCACCTCTTGCAGTACCACGCTGCCCCCAAGCCCCTCGGGCCTGCCCTCCATTGCCACACCGAGTACATTGTCCCCTTTTACCGGACGAATCTCCTCCAGCTGGAAGTCGAGCCAGAAATTGCGCGGACCCGAGTACGGAAACCCGTCGCGCTCGCTCTTGCGGACCCTGCGACAGACCTCACCCGCCAGCGAGCAGCCGTTGAGCGAGACCGCGAGCCGGTCATCCGAGACGATATTGCTGCAGTAGAGCCGCAGCCGGACCCCGGCCAGGCGATCGGCCATCGCCACCAGATCGTCGGCGAGATAAAACGGCACATCACATCCCTCTGCACCTACCGCCAATTCGCAGGGCAGTGGGTGCGCGTAGTCGAGCGCAACCGCCGCCTCTGAGCACCGCGCGAAAACATAGTGCTTATCGCACCCCGCGATCTGCCCCGGATCCCCCCACTCGCTCAACATCGCCCGCTCTTCCGTCCCCAGCGGCCAATCCAGCATATATGTACACAACCCGTCGACGCCCCAATCCCAGTAATTGGCCGCCGCCGCGCGAAACATCGCCGCACTGGGGTATTCCTTCTGCGCCGCCCCGGTCAATTCGCTGCGCACATAGTGCTGGAGAAAGCCATAGACCGAAGCCTCGGCCTGGTTGGCCGGCTCGACGACCCAGCGAAACGGCATATTGGGATCGAGCTCGGTATAGTTGTACAGCACCGGAATTACAAAATCGAGTAGACCCTCCTCGAGCCAAGTGCGTACATCGAGCCCCTGATCGAGATTGGCCGCCTCCGTCGGGTAGATCCGGGCGCCGAGCGGCATCTGGCCGCGCACCCGCACAGCGACCCGCCGCACCCAATCGGTCATCGCCGCCGTACCTTCTGCCAGATCCTCGGCGCGAAAGTAAAATCGATTGCTGGTGTCGAAGGCCGCGGTGTAATCCAGCTCGAAACCGTCGAGTGCATAGTCGCGCGCCAGTTCATCGACCACCGCGTACTGGTGCTCCCGCACCGCCTCGTGGCCCCAACCCCGCCCGCCCTCGCCGATCTTGTGCGCCGGGTCCATGCCGCCATAGGTCGAGAGCCGCAAGTCGGCGATAAAGTCCAGCCCCTTGTCGTGCGCGCGGTCGATAACGACCTGCAACGGATCGAGCCCGCGGTCGAGCAAACTCTGCATGCACTCCCAGGCCCGCCAGGTGATCTGGCTGGTGAAGGGCTGCATATCGGCGCCAAAACGCACGCCGACCTTAGTGGGCCAGAACGCGCCGTCGCCGCGCTCGACGCAATAGCTCAGCGTATCGACGGCGGTGCCGGCGACCTCGTCGACCGGCGTCCACGCCTGATCCATGCTTATCGGCGGCTCGAAGAGCCAAAGATAATTGTGGCGGGCGTCATTGTGGTATATGGTGCGGCGCTTTCTCATGATCTACTCCCCCGATTGACAGCACATAGGGACCCTGCACAACGTATCCGTCCACCCCTATCGGAGACCGCCCATGCTCAGCGCCGTGCGCCAGCTCGACTACGCGATCGTGCTCTGCGAAGACCTCGACCGCATGAAAGCCTTCTACCGCGACCTCGTCGACTTCACCATCGCCTCCGAATCCGCCACCGGACTCACCTTCCAGGCCGGTGCAGTCAAGCTCTCGCTGCACCAGCGCACCCGCGGCTACGACCGCCAGGGCATCCGAAGCGAACTACCCGGTGTCCAACTCGCCTTCCTCGTCGCGCCCGACGAGGTCGTCCGCTGCTACGAGCAACTCGTCGCCGAGGGCGTCGAAATCCTCGAGCCGCCGACCGACCAACCCCGCGGCCACCGCACCGTCTACTTCGCCGACCCCGAGGGCAATATGCTCGAGATCTGCCCCGGATCAGATCTTGGCATTCTCCAGAATCACCCTGACCCCCATATCGAGGTAGCGCTGCCGATGCTCCGGGTCGCCGCTGCGAAAGCACACCGCCGTCTCGGTTCCTTCCAGTTCTCCGACCGCGTGCGCCACACAGTCGTCCACCGTCTGCAACGCGGGATGCCCCCCGTGGTCGATATCCATCTGCAAATCGGCCGGCCCGAACGACAGACAATCCACCCCCGGCTTGGCCAGATTAAAGGCACTAGTCACCGCCGCCACTGATTCGAGCTGTATCCACAGCACGCCGTAATCATTCCACCAGTCCGCATACTCCTGCGGCCCGATACTCGGGTCGCCGATGCGATGGGAGCCGCCATGGCTGCGCACCCCACGCGGCAAATAGTAGAAGTTGGCCACCGCCTCCTCCACCGTGGCCACCGTCTCGACCTGCGGCACCTCTATCCCCGACGGCCCCAGATCCAGATGGTTGCCAATTAAGTGGGTGTTGCGCGTGTGTTTGATGCGAAAGTGCAGCGGCAAACCGCAATCCGCCGCCATCGCCGCCAACCGCACCAGCCGGTCCTCACTATAGGGCGAGTGCTGACTGTCAGTGAAGGCGAAGTCGTAGATGCCCTGCTCGGCCACTTTCTTGAAATCGTCCGGCTCAAAGGTATAGCGCGCGCCAAAACCCACCACCGTCGCGCCGCTGCGAATCTTCTGCTTCATATTTTCCATGGGAATTCTCCTCGTTATACCTTCAATACAGCGCCTACTCGCTGAACCACGATGTCCTCTTCCCCATCTTCTAGATGCTGCGGATTGAGCCAGATCGTCCCCGGCTGCGGCAACACCGCAACCGCCGGCGTCCCCTTTTCCAACGCCGCCTCGATTTCCGCCACCGTCTTCCCAAGCATTTGCTCATCGACCTGCAACCGCGCCCGCGGAATCACCAGCGGCCGCGCCCATGGGTCGGAAAGTCAATACCCACTTCAACGCCATCTATGCCCTGCAGGCCCGCGCACATCGCCTCGGCCATCCGCTGCCCCCTCGCCATCCGCGCCCCCTCGTCCAGCCCCACAAAGCGCTTGAGCGCAAAGACCAAAGACATATATTGCCCGTCTGTTCTATACGCCATAAATTGACGGCGAAAAAAGTCCGTCTTCTTTGGCAATAGGGCGTATAAGAAAGGCCACTATGCACATTACGCACATCGAATCGATACGCGTCGGCGAATACCCCGACATTATCTGGGTCCAGGTATACACCGATACGGGCATTGTCGGTCTCGGTGAAACCTGGTATGCCGCGACGACGGTCGAAGCGGCGATCCACGATCACTTCGCACCCCTATTGGTCGGCAAGGACCCCTTTGCCATCGAGCGCCATTGGTCGAATATGTTTCGGTTGTCGGACCACGCCGGTTATGGCGGTGCCGAGATGCGCGCGATATCGGCCCTAGATATAGCGCTTTGGGATATCAAGGGCAAGGCGACGGGTGTGCCGGTCTACGAACTATTGGGCGGCAAGGTGCGCGACAAGATTCGCGTCTACGCGACGGGAGCGCCGTATGTGGGTGCCGGCGAACTGGCCAAAGAGCTGGTGGCCGAGGGCATCGTCGCCATGAAGATGGGGCCGACCATCGTCGTCGCCACACCCACCGAAGGGCAGTATCTGGCGCCGAAAGAATTGGATCGGGCACTGCAGCCCTTCCGCGACGTACGGCAAGCCGTCGGTGACGACATCGACATCGCCAATGATGGCCACGGCAAATGGTCGCTACCGGTCGCGATACAGATTGCCCAGGCGATGGAGGATCTAGAGCCGATGTGGCAAGAGGATTTGATGCCATTGCTCAATCCAGATGCGCTATTGCAATTGCAGCAGTCCACCCGCACTCCCGTCTGCATTTCCGAACGCCTGCTGTCGCGCTGGCAGCTGCGGCCCTATATCGAAAACGGCTCGGCGCGCGTCGTGATGCCCGACCTGATCTGGACCGGTGGCATCAGCGAAACGCACAAGATCGCGGTGATGGCCTCGGCGCATCAATTGCCGGTGGCCCCGCACGACGCGACCGGCCCGGTCAATATTTTCGCCTGCGCCCAGATCTGCATGAGCGCGCCCAACGCCATGATCATGGAACATGTGCGGCCGTTTTTCCTCGGTTGGTACGGCGATTTTGTAGAGCCCAATCTGCCCATTGTGCACGGCTGGCTGCACGCGCCTGAGGAGCCGGGTATTGGCACGCGATTAAAGGCGGCGGTGAGGCAGCGCCAGGACGCTACACTGCGGACGACCGACGAAATGGCGGAAAAACCGGGTTTGAACGACGAGGGCTGGCAGGGTGGGGAGGGTTTTTCGCCGCAGATGGCGGCAGAAATGCAGGATATTTGGCGCTTCCGCAAAAGATCGGCGGCCGCACCGGAGGGTAAGGTCGAATGAATATCACGCAAATCGAAACGATCCGCCCGGCGGCTTTTCCCGAGCTGATTTTTGTGCAGGTGCAAACCGACGGCGGTCTTGTCGGTTTGGGTGAGACCTGGTATGCGGCCAGCGCGGTCGAGGGCGCGATCCACGATTATTTCGGTCCGCTGCTGGTCGGCCGCGACCCGTTTGAGATCGAAGCGCATTGGCAGACGATGTTCAAACGGTCGGACCACGCCGGTTATGGCGGTGCCGAAATGCGCGCGATATCGGCCCTAGATATAGCGCTTTGGGATATCAAGGGTCAGGCGCTCGACTTACCCATTTTCGAGTTGATCGGTGGTGGCACACGGCACAAGGTCCGCGTTTACAATACACTGGGGGTCTACGGCGAGATAACCGACGGGCACGACATATGGCGCAGGCCGGTCGATGTGGCGCAGAGCCTGCTCGACGAAGGTATCGGCGCGATGAAATTTTCGCCGACTGATTTTATCGCACGTGCATCGGACGGTCAATTGCTATTCAAGAAAGATCTCGATTGGGCGCTCGCGCCGTGGCGCAAGATCCGCGAGGCGTTGGGCATGGAAATCGATATCGCCAACGACGCGCACGCCAAGTGGAATCTGACCAACGCGATCCGCATCGTCGAGGCGACGGAACCGCTGCGGCCGATGTGGCACGAGGAGTTACTGTCGCCGGCCAACGAAGAGGCCCACTTGCGGTTGCAGCAGGCGACGCGCACGCCCATCGCCGCGGCCGAAAGGCTGATGACGCGCTATCAGCATCGGCGTTTTATCGAGTCGGGGGCCGCCCGTGTCGTCATGCCGGACCTGACGTGGACGGGCGGCATTTCTGAAGTCGCGAAGATCGCGATCCTCGCTTCGGCGCACCAGTTGCCCATCGCGCCGCACGACTGCGTCGGCCCGGTCAATATGCAGGCCTGCGCCCATATCTGCATGGCCACGCCGAATGTGATGATCATGGAGTACAATCGGGCCATGCACCGCGGTTGGTACGGCGATTTTATCGAACCGAATTTTGTCGTCGAGGACGGCTATCTATTGGCGCCGACCGAGCCAGGGTTGGGCGTGCGGCTCAAAGCCGGGGTCAAAGAGGGTCAGGGCGCGATCGTGCGGATGAGCAATGAGCGCGCCGAGTCGTGGTTGAATGCGTCACAGCGCTATACCTATCCGCCACTGGACATGCAGGAGGCCTTCGAGCGCGAACGCGACACGCCCTAGGCGTGTGTCTGAAAAATCGCCATAGACACAGAGCGATTTTTCAGACGCGCCTTAAGATATCAACGGCGCGCCTTCAGATCTCGTAATCGAAGACCAGCACATCGTCGACAGGTGGTCGCAGCAAGTCACGACAAGCTGTCGGTGCAGAACAAGAAAGCGCAACTCCCTTTGCTGACAGAGAGTTGCACTCTTTTAAAATGGTGGAGGCGGCGGGAATCGAACCCCCAGGCAACTTTTTCTGATACGAGCAGTTCCGATACAGAAGCCGAACAAACCCGTGCAAATCAAAGCGTTACAGATTCTGACCAAATGTGCTCCGAACAGAATCCGGACACTTCTATGCAATTACCAAGCACATCTTTGCACTTGAAAAGAGTACCAGAAGAGTACCAGCATCTCCCCACTGACCTGGCGAAGGTGGTTACCGCCTGGTCCGAACTCTCTCCAGATGCCAAACAGCAGATTGTTGAGATCGTGAACGGAGATAGGTAGGCGGAGGGATGTTGCGATTGGCAGTTAATCAAAGGTGAACCACCCAACCCCCTGGGGTGGAACAGGGGGCCCTATATCAGCGCGCCCATTTTCGCGGACATGTGCGCTGCCGCAGCAAGATTGTAGCACTGCTCGACCGTAAGAAGTAGTGACTTCCCCTCCCTGGCACCCTACCCAGCCGGTCCCTCTCTCAACGATGGTCAGAACTATCTTTGGTTTTTTCGATCTGATCTTCCCAGCGCAGGAAAGGAACAAAGAGGTGCGGATCGCTCAACCGGCGGCGCACTTCAGGAAGGTGTTCGACATCATCGGCTTGAGCAAGGACGTCGAGATATTCGAGAGCGCGGAATCGGCGATGGCCGGTTGGTAAGGTGACTTGTTGGACTACGCGTTGGAGGCGCTGCACCAAGGCCGGTCCCCCACCAGGCAAGAGGGCGTATCGCACCGCCACACCGCTTGACCCGATCCCCTAAAAGACCCTTTATATTTCCTCTACTCGACGCAGGCATCCAAAATTACCCAGCCCTGGATTCCCGCAATCGCGGGAATGACAGCACACAACAGGACGTC
>Ga0315339_1002666_pt1 | contig 13290 bp, 12 predicted proteins | sample ASW17metaG_FD_204514 | JGI IMG/M metagenome (GOLD analysis project Ga0315339, IMG submission 204514) | Ammonia-oxidizing marine archaeal communities from Pacific Ocean, United States - ASW #17 | ecosystem: Environmental > Aquatic > Marine > Oceanic | place: USA: California | collected 2016-12-05
TATCTTCTTGAACGGAGCGCAAACGCCTATGGCGTTGATGTCAACTTCGACACAACAAATCAGGCAAGCGCGTATTTCGACCAGCAAGGATGGAATTCTGCTGATAGATTACGAACGTTATACGATGGTTCAAAAACCAATTTTCCCGATGGTTATTTCGACGTGATCATTTCGGATAACGTCCTGGAACACATTGCCGATCTGGATAGCGTTTTCGCGGAAATGGCGCGCCTGACAAAACCCGGCGGACGAAATTTCCACCTGTTCCCGGCCCGTTTCACCCTATTCGAGGGGCACCTTTGCATGCCGCTGGTACATTGGCTTCCCAAGAACGGCCTGAGGCGGCGAATTATCCAGCTGTTCACGGCTATTGGTGTCGGGCCGCACTGGCGCGAACTCGATCAAATGGCGCGCTCAAAAAAGGCGGAGATCTATTTTCAATACAGCTGCAACAAAACATTCTACCGGGCGCCACGTGACATTCTGGAGGCCTGCTCTCTGCATGGTTTCGCCGGCCGCTTGGTCGCTGGCGATCATCCGCGGATGCAACGGGTCTTCGACAAATTGGGTATGCATAATCCCACGCTTCGCAATATGGCCAACAGGTTGGTTTCCGACTTGAAGACGATGGAGCTTTATCTTGAAAAACCCGCCGCAATTGAAAAGTCCGGTTTGCTGTGACATCGCCTGATCTATTCGATCTTTCCGGCAAGCGTATTCTGTTGGTCGGCGCGACCGGCGTGCTCGGCCGCACGTACGCAAAGGCAATCGCACAATCGGGGGCCGACTTGGCCATCGCGGATCTGGCGTCCAGTGACGTTTTGGCGCTGGCAAAAGAAATAGGCGCGCATGGCATCGAGATGGACGTCGCGGAAGAAGCTTCCGTCGTTGCCGGTGTGCAAAAAGCCGTCGCAGCACTGGGCGGGCTTGATGGCGCGATCAGCAACGCGGCGGCGACCGGTGAATTCCTGACGCGGGAAGGCGACGCCTTTGCGGAATTTGAAGATTATCCGTTATCAGCCTGGCAGAAGACGCTTGACGTCAATCTGACTGGAACGTTTTTAGTCGCCCGCGAGGCTGGCCGGACCATGAAACTGGATAACAGCGGCAGTTTTGTTGCCATATCCAGCATCTATGGCATTGTCGGCCCCGATCACCGTATCTATGAAAACCAGCCGTTTAAGTCCTTCCCCGGTTACTCCGCCAGTAAGGCCGGGGTGATCGGGTTGACCCGCTGGCTTGCTACCTGGTGGGGTAAGGATGGCTTGCGGGTGAATTGCATAACGCCAGGTGGCGTGTTTAACGATCATGAGTCTTCTTTTGTCGAGGCCTACAGCAACAAAACGCCGATGGGACGCATGGCGGACCGGACCGACCTGATCGGTATCGTCCTGTTTTTGCTCTCGGACGCTTCGAGCTATTGCACCGGTCAAAACTATGTTGTGGATGGCGGATTTACCGCGTGGTAGGACAACAAACGAAAAGCCGAACAGGATGACTTCAGAGATAGATATTGCCGGCCGCAAGATCGGTCCGGATCATCCGCCCCTGATAATGGCTGAGGTGGGAATCAATCACGAAGGCGACTACGACAAGGCGATCCAGCTTGTCGATGCTGCCGTTGGCGCTGGGGCCGAAGTGGTCAAGTTTCAGTGCCACATCACCGAAAAAGAAATGATCCCGACCGACATGACGCCGGGCGATATTTCAACTGAAAAGCTGTGGGATATTATAAAACGCTGCGAGCTGACCGGGAAGGACGAACGGCGGGTGCAAGCTTATTGCACGGAGAAAGGCATTCTTTATCTTTCAACCCCGTTTTCGCGAGAGGCGGCCGATCGTCTACACCATATGGGTGTCCCCGCATTCAAAATTGGTTCCGGCGAATGCAACAATATCCCGTTGCTCGACCACATTGCCCGTTTTGGCAAACCGATGATTTTGTCGACCGGCATGAACGATCTTGAATCGGTGCGCCGGTCAGTGGACGCTATCCATCGGCACGACACTCCTTTGGCCCTGATGCACTGTACATCAATGTATCCCACGCCCTACGAAAAGGTAAGGCTCGGTGCTGTTGGGCAGTTGATCGAAGAATTTCCCGATGTGCCCATTGGGTTGTCCGATCATTCGATGAATATCTGGACCTGCCTTGGCGCGGTTGCGCTCGGCGCATCAGTTCTCGAAAAACATTTTACAATTTCGCGCAACTGGCCCGGGCCGGACACGGGCATTTCAATCGAGCCGGACGAGCTGCGCAACATGATAGCAGGATCGCGCGCCATATGGCAGGCGCGCGGCGGATCCAAGACTATCCTTGAGGAGGAGCAGCCAATAATCGATTTTGCTTATGCCACCGTTGTGACCATAGCCCCGATAGAAAAGGGCGACATCTTTAGCCTCGATAATGTCTGGGTGAAAAGGCCCGGCACGGGCCCGATCCATGCGACCCGTCTGGACGATGTTGTGGGCAAGACAGCGACCCGCGATTTGCGCGCAAACATCCATGTCCAACCTGAGGACATAGCTGGGTTTTAATGCCGGAAACGGTCATGGTCACTGGCGCCTCCGGATTTATCGGTCGGGCTCTGATACGAGAACTGGCGAGGCGAGAGGTCAACGTCATTGCCGTGTCGCGTCGACCCTCCTCCGCCCCAGCGAACGTTTTGACAAAGATTGTCGATTTATATGAGGCTACGCCACCCGATCCCACTGCCGTCATGGTACATCTCGCGGAACTAGCCGATATCCGCGAGGTAGAAAGAAGGGGTAGCGGTTACTTGACGGAAACCACCAATCGGACGAAGGCTTTACTCGAAAACAATTATGCCCGGTTTGTCTATGTTTCCTCTGGAAAAGTTTACAGAAACGATAGCACCGAGCCCAAATCACCCACCGACCTGATTTCACCCAACGGCATCTACGCAAGTACAAAGCTCGCTGCGGAAGATCTGGTGCGGCAAAAAGATGGGGTGATTGTACGCCTCGGAAATATTTATGGCCCGCCCGTAAAACAGGGAACAGTGATCGCTGATATCTTGGACCAGATAGAAAACGACGGCCCAATAATGATACGCGATGACAACCCAGCGCGCGACTACCTGTGGATTGACGATGCTGCAAAAGGGCTAGCTGGAATCGCCTTGGGGTTATCGACGGGCATTTTTAATTTGGGATCAGGGGTCGCGACATCGCCGTCTGAATTGGCCTGTATCGCGCTGGATGTGAGCGGAGAGCCGAATCGATCTATCATTGCCAACAATCCGAAACGCCAGGGAGAAATTGATTCTATCGCACTGGATTTCAGCGACACGACAGCTCAGTTTGGGTGGCGGCCAAGGTGGACGCTTGCCGAAGGCATCAATACTTTGCTGAAGGAGTCACAATGAGCCAGCGCATCATCGCCGTCTTTACGGGAAACCGCGCCGAGTACGGCCTTCAATTTCCCATATTGAAGGCAATCGACGCGCACCCGGATTTGGATTATCGGCTGATCGCATCTGGCGCTCATCTAGACGCGCATTTCGGCCGCACTTTGGCTGAGATCAAAAACGACGGTTTTACCGTTCACGCTGAGGTGGAAATCGACATGAAAGCGGATAATTTGGACGCGACCGCCCAGGCTATCGGCAGCGGTGTGATGTCAATGGGACAGGCACTCAGCCAAATCCGCCCCGATATGCTGGTGGTCTACGCCGACCGGTTCGAAGGATTCGCCGCCGTCATCGCCGGCACTCAAATGAACGTGCCGACGGCGCACATAGAAGGAGGAGACCTGACCGAAGGGGGCGCGCTAGATGATTCCGTGCGCCACGCGATGACCAAACTCTCTCATCTACATTTCACGACCAATGCGCAGGCAACCAACCGGATTCTCGCGATGGGCGAGGAGAGCTGGCGCGTCCATACTGTCGGGTTTCCAGCAATCGACCTTATCGCGGACGGCTATTTTGCTAACGCGGAGGAATTGGTGTCCCGGTTCAATATCGATGTCGAGCGCCCCATAGTCGTTTTCACTCAACATTCGGTCACTACCGAGTTCGATCAGGCCCGCCGCCAGATTGAACCGGTACTGGATGCGTTGCGTCAGATTGGCGCTGAGGGGATCCAGGTAATCGCGACCTACCCCAACAACGATGCCGGCGGCCGGGCTATCATCGAGGCGCTGGAAAGTCTTGCGCGTGAAAATCGACCAGGTCTGCAGCTTCACCAATCGCTTGGTCGCTATAATTACCACGGCTTCTTGGCGTTGGCTCGCGATCAGTATGCGAAAATCGCCTGCGTCGGCAATTCATCATCCGGCATCAAGGAAACCCCCGCTTTTTGCTGTCCCGCTGTTAATATCGGTTCGCGCCAGGAAGGTCGTTTGCGGGCGGACAACGTTATTGATGCAGGTTATGACTGCAAGACAATCGTTGATGCGATATCGCGCTGCTTCAACGACGAATCCTTCCGCAAACGATGCCATTCATGCGACAACCCTTACGGTATTGGCAGCGCGGGCCCAAACATCGCCAACATCTTGTCCACAGTTGCCCTCGATACCAAGCTATTGCGGAAGCGAATGATGCTGAGGGGCGAGATTAAAGATGGTTGGTGCCGTTGATGGGGCCGCTGTTGTCCTTAACGTCGACGCTTCGTGACGCCATTGCCCAGATCGAAACCGTTCGCCGCGGTATTGCCATCGTAATCGCCGACGACGGCCAATTGATCGGGACTATTACCGACGGCGACATTCGCCGTGCAATATTAGCCGGACATGAGCTGGATCATTCAGTAAAGGATATAGTCAATCGAGCGCCGTTAACGGCGCCGATTGGAACATCAGACGCTTATCTGACAGACCTTCTGATCGCCCGCGGTCTGGAAGCCATTCCCTTAGTGGATTCAGAGGGTGTATTCGAAAAGATTGTTCACATCAAAGACCTCCGGCCGGATTCAGAATATGGCAGCGCTGAGGGATTCGCCGCCGCGGTCATCATGGCTGGCGGCGAGGGGCGGCGTTTGCAACCGCTGACGATGGCAAAACCGAAACCTCTAATTGAGGTTGGCGGCGTGCCCATGATCGAACGGCTAGTCCGTTCGTTGGTGCGCGCGGGTATCCCGCAAATCTATATTGCCGTGAACTACTTAGCACAAATGATCGAGGATTATTTCGGCTCCGGCGACGCGTTTGGCGCCGCCATTACTTATGTGCGGGAAAAAGAAAGAATGGGCACTGCCGGCGCCTTGTCTTTGTTGCCCCGAACGATGGAAGCCCCATTCCTGGTTATTAATGGCGACGTGCTTACCGGGTCCGATTATCGCAATCTTCTGACCTTTCACGAGGAACAGAAATCGATCCTGACCGTTGCTGCCACCGACTATCGCGTCGATATCCCCTACGGCGTTCTGCGGACGCAGGGTGCACGGGTCATCGCGATTGAAGAAAAACCGTCGCAGCGTTTTCTATGCAATGCGGGAATTTATGTGTTGTCACCGGAGGCACTCTCGTACCTCCCAAAGGATCGTCCCAGCGATATGCCCGACCTTATCGAAACCGTTATGTCCAAGCGAGGCTCGGTTAATGTCTTTCCCATCCACGAATACTGGGCTGACGTTGGAAATGCCGCTGACCTTGAACGAGCGCAAGAGGAAATAAAACAACTGGATAAGCTGAATGGGTGATTTCTGGGACGGCCGCCGGACGCTGGTTACCGGTGCCGATGGATTTATAGGCAGCCACCTTGTCGAGGCTCTGGTCGCGCAGGGCGCAAATGTTCGCGCGTTGGTCTTCTATAATTCCTGGAACAGCATCGGTTGGATGTCCGATATGCCGGCAACCGTCAGGGAAAACATTGAAATTGTAACCGGCGATATTCGGGATCATGGCTGTGTAGCAGAAGTAGTCAGAAATAGTGACATCGTCTTCCACCTATCGAGCCTGATCACAATTCCCTACAGCTACAAGGCGCCACGCGCGTTTGTCGATACCAATGTAATTGGCGCCCTCAATGTCCTTCAAGCGTGCCGCGAATCGGACACCATAGTCCGACTGGTTCACACGTCGACTTCGGAAGTTTACGGAACAGCACGGTTCGTTCCCATAACCGAGGAACATCCGTTATCCGGTCAATCGCCTTACTCGGCCTCCAAGATCGCAGCCGATATGATGGCGGAAAGTTTTTATCGCTCGTTTAGCTTGCCTGTTACCACAGCCCGTCCATTCAATACCTACGGACCACGCCAGACTGCACGCGCAGTCATCCCCACTATTGCGAGCCAGCTTCTGTCGGGTTGTTCGGAACTAAGATTGGGGGCGTTGACACCAACCCGCGACTTCAACTTCGTCTCTGATACGGTCGCTGGTCTGATGTCGCTCGCCGCATGCCCCAGCGCCGAAGGGCAGGTCGTCAATATCGGTAGCGGCGAAGAATGGTCGATCGAGCAGACAGCAAAGATGCTTATGGAGGCGTGCGACCGAAAGGTCTCCATCGTCTCCGACGATCAACGGCTGCGGCCCGAGACGAGCGAGGTAAATCGGCTGCTTGCCGATGCAACGCGGCTGAATAAACTGACCGGCTGGAAGCCGCAGGTTCAGATGTTGGATGGGCTGAAAAAAACCGTCAAATGGATTCGCGCCAATCTAAAACACTTTAATCCGACGAGTTACGCGCTTTGAGTGTTTCGTCTCTACTCAATCGGCGAGCCTAATGCTGCTCGTGGATTTATTAAAAGAAATGACGAACCGTACTGACATCGGACAGTTGAGCTGCCCAGTCGCGGATCGGTGGACCGATCGCAAGTGGCTAAAAGAACACTCCGGCTTCTAATCGGTCGCTCACATACTGGTCAAAGATTTGGAATTTACCGATGGTCGGAAAAACCCGCGAGATTTTGTCAAGCTGACCCACTATCAATGAATTTGTACCGGACCTACAGTTGCGGGGCTGGGTATGTTTGGAGCCAATGTACGACATGACTCAACTTTTTGAAGTTATCGCGGCGCTGTTATCGGAACACCGTTATAACGAAAATATAGAATTTGGGTCGTGGTAGCCCTCGCCTATATTTCCGCCAGCGCAATTCCGGGCCGCGCGGCGAACGCCATGCAAACGATGAAAATGGCGCAGGCGTTAATGGCGGTGGCCCCGGAAATTCTCACGATTGTTGCCGCCGGTCAGGGTGCCCGGGACGAGGCGTCTTTAAGAAAGCTGTACGGCGTCAGGCGGATACCAAAAATGATACGCCTACCGGCAGGTGGCCGATTGGGCGCGCATCATTTTGCGGTAAGGGCTGCCATTGCGGCGCGACGGTACGGCGCCAATCTGGTGCTCAGCCGTTCGATCGGCGCCGCGGCGATCGCCGCGCGGATCGGTATCCCGACAATATTCGAATGCCACGCGCCACCCAGCGGCGGAGAAAAACGCTATTGGTCATGGCTCATCACGTCCCTTAATTTTCGCCGGCTTGTGGTGATTTCAGACTCCCTGCGCTTGATAATGCTTGAGCAATTTCCGGAGTTGTGGAACAAGGAAGTCGTAGTCGCTCATGATGGCGTGGACCTTGAACAGTTTGCCGTCTTGCCGGATGTGAATGTCGCGAAGCGCGCTGTCGGACGCGATATTAAGCGACCCGTTGCCGGCTACGCAGGACATCTTTATGCTGGTAGGGGCGTGGGCCTGATACTCGATTGCGCCACCGATTTGCCGGAATGGGACTTTGTCATCGCAGGCGGAACGGAAGCCGACGTCGCGGCCTTGCGCGTCGACATCCTGAAACGAAGGCTTGCCAACGTGGAACTGATGGGGTTTGTTGCCAATGCCGAATTGGCGGAAAGACTCGCCGTCGCCGATGTGCTGTTGATGCCCTATCAGAAATCCGTCATGGTTAGCGGCGGGAACCTTGATACTGCGCGTTGGATGAGTCCTCTTAAAATGTTCGAGTACATGGCGATGGGCCGCGCCATCATCGCGAGCGATCTGCCCGTACTGCGCGAAATTTTGAACGAAAATCTGGCTCAGCTGGTTCCGCCGGAGGATAAACAGGCTTGGGTCGCCGCTTTGCGTGCGTTGCAGTCGGATTGTGCGCGCAACAGCCTGGCGAAGAGCGCGCGCGAGGCGGTTTGCCACCATAGCTGGACCGCCCGGAACAATCTTATCCTTGGCGATCTGCTTGTCGCCGGTTAGCGACCGGTAAATTGGTCAACTGCGGCCGCCAGGATCACACGAGGTACGAAACATTCTATCTGCATTACGCTTAACCCGCGACGTGGTTCGCCATATCTGGAATGAGCCTTCGAACCGGGGGCAGAGGGGCTACCGGCTATACTGGGCGCTTTGCTGGCAGATGCGCAAATGGCTCCTCAAGAAGCTCGTTGAAGTCCGCTTATGGAATGGCGCGCTTTATTTGGCGAATTCGACCGGGGGTATGGCGTCCTATGGATTTTACACTCGCATTCATCATAGCGCGCTGATAAAGTTTATGAACAAGGTGGCTGACGATGGGCCCATGGTCTATGTGGGCGCTAAGACTGGCTTGTTTTCATTGCTGCTGAGCCACCAATTCAAATAAGCCATTCTTTATGAAGCCAGCCCCGAAGCTGCCCGGAAATTGCATTCCAATATGAGACTCAATCAGCTGGACCGGCATCAAGTCAAAGCTGTTGCGGTCGGCAATACGATTGGCACCGTTAGGTTTAGCGTACCCGACCCGACGGGGTTGACCAATTGGATCACCGACGACGAGGATGGCATCATCGTGCAGGCAACCTCACTCGATAGCGATTCGACGCCGTGTTTTAAAAATCATCTATCTTTTCTGAAAATTGATGTAGAAGGAGGCTAATTGGACGTCCTCATGGGAGCCTGAAAAACGATGGACGCATCTCCCCACCTCCTTATTCTGTTCCAACGGCTGAAAAACACACCGTTAGACAATTTGCTCGAATTCTTCGCGGTACAGAACTATTGCGTCTTCGCGGCTTCCGACGGATTACCTACGCGATCAATGGATGCCATTCGGCGCGCCCATGATTTATTCGCTTGTCGCAACGAAAGGTTGGATTTGGCCAATGGACGAGCATCCGCCGCCCAAACTGGCAGATAAGTGGGGCAATGCTCGCTCAGGTCGGCACAAAATCTAGCGCCTTAATCATCGTTCATGTTATGGGCTATTACGTTCCAAACCTCGGATATCAGGAGAACTTTCTGCCATTCGAACAGGCCAAGTTGGGACATGAAGTCCATATTGTAACGGGTGATCGCTACGTGCCACACCCCTCTTACAAGACTGTATATGAACCGCGTCTAGGTCCCAGAATTGTTGGCCGAGGGAAACAGGTCGAACGCAATGTCACCATTCACCGTTTGCCGGTACTCCTGGAACTTAAAAATCACAATAATCCCTGGGTCAGCGGCAGCGTTTACCTGCTGGATCAACTGAAGCCGGATATCGTCCATTTGCACGGTGTGACACCTTGGTCAAGCCTCGGTGTGATTTTCTCACGAGCAGCGCAACGGCATATTCTGGTGTGTGATCATCATCTATGTCGTTTCAACCTAGAGCCTTTCATTACGGTAAAACGCGCGTATTATGCGGCTTTTCGAACCCTTTGTGCCCAGCCAGCACAGCGTCGGGTAAAGGCGTGGCTGCCGATCAACGAAGACGCGAAACAGGTCCTCTCCGATATCCTCGGGATTAGAGGTAAAAATGTGTTCATAAATCGTCTGGGGGTCGATTCGGACCGTTTTACCCGCAACGCAGAATCGGGCAGGGTATGGCGACGCGCAAACAATATACCCGATGGGGCGACGCTGTTCGTTCATGCCGGGCGGCTAGAGCCGCGCAAGAGAATAGAGGATCTTATCAAGGCGTTTGCGATCATGAGATCAGTAGAGCCGGATAACGATTACTGGCTGGGAATAATCGGTAATGGGGATGAAAATTACATCAGCGGCCTGAAGAATATTGCGGCATCTTTAGGGATCTCCGCCCGAACGGTTTTCTGGAACATTTTGCCTCATGACTCTTTGCCGGCGGTTTTCAACGCCGCCGATGCCGGCATTTGGCCTGGGGATGCTTCGGTGACCCTAATCGAGGCGCTGGGATGCGGGTTGCCGATTGCACTGCCGGAAAAACCCGGACTTTCTTACGTTACGAATTGTGCGGGAGCGGCTGTCTTTGAACAATTCGACGTTACCGCCCTTGCCGCCCTCATGCCTCGCCTGATCGAAGCGACGGGAATAGAACGCGAAAGAATTGCGACGGGGTGTGCAGAACGACTCAGCTGGCGCGCAATCGCGGCAGAAGCGACTGAAATTTACCGGGAGGTCATCGCGCGGTCCTTGGGCATGCAATGACTTCGGAAGCCAGGAAAACCAGAATCCTGCTGGTCATTGCCGGGCTGCCTGCTGGCGGTGCAGAACGGCAGATGGTGTTGTTGGCTAAAATGTTGGACCGGTCAGTCTATGAGGTTGGATTTCTTATATTCAATGCTGCGGGAAAGATTTATTTTCGCGATATATTCGAAATACCGCTATGGTTTCGCGCGCTTGGTCTATCGCGGCAGGGCGACGGGCTTCTGCTTGTGCCAAGACTGATCGCCGGATTACATCGTGCCGTCGCGGATTTCAAACCCGACGCCGTCCATGCCAGTCTTAATGTTGCCAACCAAGCAACCCGCCTCACTGCCCTGCTGAGGCGCTGGAATGTTCCGATCGTGACGTCGGTGCGCGTGGATTTCAGGGCAGGTTACCGGCCTTATGAAAAAAAATTGGAACGATTATTATGGCGTCGGTCCGACCATATTATTTGCAATGCGGAAACCACGCGCATGCAGCTGATAGAAGATCTTGCGGTCCCCCCAAATCGGGTTTCGACGATACTAAATGGTATCGATGAAAAATTTTTTATCCAAAGTGACAGGCCAAAGCCAAGTTGGTGGCCCGGAGGCCAAGTCGCCTTGATAGTCGGTCGTTTCAAACCGCAAAAAAATCATCTTGGACTACTTGCTGCGATCGAATATCTCGCGAAAACAAACAGCCTGTACAACTGGAATTTTGTTTTTCTGGGCGAAGGCCCACTGGATTCGCAAATCCGAGGGGCGATCAAATCGGCCGGGCTGCAAGATCGAATTATCGTCGTACCCCCCCAATCAGATTTGTCGACCCTATACAGGACAGCCAATTTGTTTATTCTGCCCTCATTATTCGAAGGTTTGTCGAATGCCCTGCTTGAAGCAGTTGCATGTGGCTGCCCGGTCGCAGTGACGCCAGGGGCCAACAATGCGGGGATAATCGTGCCAGACCGCGGCTGGCTACTGAGTGATCCGCTGGAGCTTTCCTTGGAGAAGGCGTTGCAGGCTACCGATTTTGATCGCGCGGCCGCCGCCGCGCGCGCCTCTTCCTATTTTGCTGCAATTTATACCGCCAGAGAAATGGCTGCAAAAACGGCGGAAATTTACGAAAGCGTAACGCGTGGGCTTACGCCAAACGCGACAGGTGTAACCAGGCAATGGCCAACAGCACTTATCTAGCCGCGACTAATGCGACTGTCACGCTGGATCGCTTTTATTATAGCGCGGGCGTTGACCGCCTGTTGGTCGGACGGCTTACCCTGCCGGTTCCTGGCGAACCAAACACCTTATGAAATCAGAAACATCCCTTTGTTTTGCCCAGTCGCTTGCAATCGGGCCGGCTTGTGACCTTGTCGTCCGATAGTTCTGTGTTGCTGATCGGCCCGGTACCGCCACCGGTAACGGGGCAAGCGATTGCCTTTTCTCTCCTCGTCGAGGAGCTGAAAAAAGCACGCTCAATCGTAACCGCCGATCTTAGCGAGCCGCTTGGCCGGCGCGATCAGCAATTCTCCCTGGCGCGAAGCATCCAGATCTTGCGATTGGCTAAATCGGTTATAGGTCTAATACCTAACGCCAGTGCGGTCTATCTTACTATCGCTCAGTCCCGTCTGGGCTTCCTTCGGGACGCGCTTTTTATCGCGATTTCCTGTCTATGGCAGCGGCCAGTCATTGCCCACCTCCATGGCGGGAACTATGCGAGCTTTTACAATTCAGAATCCCCTGCAATGCGATATCTAATCCGCAAAATGTTGCGCAAGGTGAAAAGACTGATTGTTCTATCCGATAGGTTGCGTCACGATTTTGATTTCCTTGGGTCGGATTTCGAACCCAGACTACGGACAGTCAAAAATGCAAGCAACCTCCCACGAGGTAGGCCGCGAAAGGCTCCAAGCGGTAAACTGCGCTTGCTCTATCTCAGTAATCTGGTGGTTGAAAAGGGCTACATGGATTGCGTGTACGCCGTAGCGCACCTTCGCCGCTTGCTACCCGACGTTTCTATCAAGCTGGTTCTAGCCGGAACGTTCATCCTTGGGGATGACCAATACCGCACGACGACGGAAATGAACACCGTGCTGCGCGAGAATATTAGATCTCTTGATCTGGAAGACGCCATTGAATTTTCGGGAACGGTGCTCGGGGAAGAAAAAGTCCGTTTATTGGAAACCGCCGATATCCATCTGCTCCCGACCTATTACCGGAATGAAGGCCAGCCGATCACTCTTATTGAAGCCTTAGCCGCAGGACTGCCGTCCGTGACAACGCGCTGGCGGGATATCGAGGACATTATTGCAGACAGTAGTGCCGGCATCTTTGTGCCCCCGAAAAATCCGCTGGCGGTCGCGCAGGCGATAGCGGACCTTTATAACGATCCCGATGGTTATGAACGAATGTCGAAAGCCGCGCTCCTCGCCTCGAAGCAATTTTCTCCCGCATTGCACGTTGCGGAGATCAACCAACTGATCGATGAAGTATCCCAGTCGGGTCTATTCTGAGAAAACCAAAACGGCGGCAATTCATACGCATTTGACGGAAACGACGCGCCCCTCTACATTGGTAGTTGCCGCTTATCCTAGTGGATAGAATTTAACATATGGTGCCCATAGGACCATCTGTTAGATTCTATCCACTAGTCCCGCCCTATGCCAGCCGCTGTACAATCTGGACACAAATTAGGGGCGCTTATACAGAGCCTTGTCACGAGGGCGGTTTCGCTCATATTTTCAACGACGAAAGCGGCCCCTTGCAGCCATTATTCTACATTCTACTGCCATCAAAAATCAGTCAAAGGCGCGCTCATTGTCAGCCCAATCAACTCGTCCTGAGGCAATCGTATTTCCGGCGGTCGGGGCGCGATTAGCCAGCGTCAAGCCAACGCCCGCCAAGACGATGGTTCTGCGCGCGCTCCCGACGTCGCCGCAGCTTGACTTCATCATGGAAGCCCATGACGGGCTATC
>Ga0315339_1002667_pt1 | contig 13286 bp, 11 predicted proteins | sample ASW17metaG_FD_204514 | JGI IMG/M metagenome (GOLD analysis project Ga0315339, IMG submission 204514) | Ammonia-oxidizing marine archaeal communities from Pacific Ocean, United States - ASW #17 | ecosystem: Environmental > Aquatic > Marine > Oceanic | place: USA: California | collected 2016-12-05
CCCATGCAGTCTGCGGAGATCCGGTCGAACAACGATCGCCGCGGAATTCCGGAGTGTCGGCGGTACGAGGCTTCCACCGAGTCGGCGGTGACTTGGTAGCTCCTCGAGAACAGCCGACCTGCGTTTTGGATCTTGAGGTGTAGTGAGTTCGCCAGGACCGTTCCGTCCCAGTCGAACAAGATAGCCTTGAAGCCACCCGGGTTGGCTCGGTCCCTGGGCGGCCGCGAGGTGACGCTGTCCGTCACAGCTCTACAAGGGTCACGGATGGCCGAAGGCCGGGATCGATCTTGCCCCGTATCTCATCGGCATGACGGAACGTCGTTATGACTACGGCGTCGGGCTCGAGCTCATTGATGGAATTGGGTGGCCCAACGACCATCGACCCCTTGGCCGATCCATGTTTGGACGCGTCATCATCGACCAGCCCCACGACATCTAGGCCGAGAGACTTGGCCAGGGGGTAGGTGAGTTCCATGACATCCCCGCTCCCGTAGAACACGACGCTTCTCACGCCTCCTCCCTGAATATCCCGCAGGCGCCTCGTGATCCTATCCCGGACGCCCCGCAAGTCTCCGAAGACGGAGCGGTAATGCTGATGGCTCAACCGTTGCCCGTACTCTCTTCCTTCTCGAGTGAGGCGATAGGCGAAGGGTTTCACTCCTGCGTCGACCACCTCGACGTACCCTGCCTCGAGGAACTCACGGACCTGGCGGTTAATGCGGCTCGCACCGGTGTCTAGACGCTCGGCGAGGGACCGCTGGGAGACGTTCGCGCACCGATCCAGCTCCTCGAGCATGAGGAGACGACCGAGGGTATGTGCTCGACCATCCCGAACTGCTGTCATGACCCGCCTCCGTGTCCATCAAGGACGATCGGGAGAGGCCTTGTTCATGTCCGACAACGTCCGTTTCAAAAGGGAACGTCCGCCGCAAAAAGAAACGGCAGCCACAGGTGCCGGATCAGAACGAGGGAAGCGGGTCAATGAGAGGCGGGTACAGCTCCGCTCCGTCAGTTACATGCCGTGTCTGACTCGGCCCACTTCAATAAGGGGCGAGAGCCCGAGAGCCGGGTCTCGCCTGGTACTGAGGATACTACATTGCTAGCGTGGTGGTAGATACTGTCGGTCACTCACTGGGCGCAAGGGCCGATGTACCAAGTGTTTCCTGCGCGTGTCGCCACCGGCGGTTGCGAGGATCAGCTCTGATGGGGCTTTGAAACCGACGACCTCCGACTGAGGACTCTGGCCAACTTGCGCCCCGGACTCGCCTCCACTCGCGCTCGCAACATGCGCCGAGACGGCGTTGCCCCGGCCTCATGTGGCTCGGGATCGAAGGCTCCACGGCCCTCCCTTGGGATCTTCTTGTGTCCTCGTTTGGAACAGGCAACCCATCCACCCCGGGGGAGGGCCCCTCGTTCTACGACCGCGCGGACTACCAGGCGTATTTCTCCGAATGGCGCGGACGCAGCGAGCGTGAAGGGTTCGAGTTTGCCGATCTCGAGTCGATCGTTCCTTCCGAACATTGGGGACGCACGAACGAAGGGCGCACCGACATGTTTCATTTCAAGGATTACGGCCACCGCCAACTCGCCGGCGCGATCGATGCACTAATCGCGACTCCCGGCAACTGATGCTTTTCAATAGCCTGGGCTATTTCGCATTTCTTTTATTGCCGATCCCGATTGCCTGGGTCCTTCCGGCGCGGGCTCGTGTGGTCATGCTCGGGGCATTCAGTGTGCTCTTCTACGCCATGTGGCGTTGGGAGTTCAGCCTGTTGATCGTGTTTTCTGCAGCTGTCGATTTCGTCTGCGCGCAAGAGATCCATGCTACGGACATCGTCCGGAAGCGCCGCGGATGGTTGCTCACCAGCTTGATCGTCAACCTAGGACTTCTGCTCGCATTCGAGTACACCTACTTCTTCTACGACAACATCGCGCTTCTTGGCGCGGCGGCCGGGTACGACGTGCCGGCCCTCGAAGGCTTGGGTATTCGGATCATCCTGCCCCTCGGTATCTCGTTCTACACCTTCCAAACCATCAGCTACACGATCCATGTGTATCGGGGGATCATCGAGCCAACGCGGCGATTCCCCCTCTTCTTCGCTTATGTGACTTTCTGGCCTCAACTGATCGCCGGCCCGATTCTCAGGGCGTCAGAGGTCATGCCGCAGCTGGAGACCAAGCGGCGTCTCTCTCGGGACGATCTGTCCCGAGGGATGCTCCTCATCCTGACAGGACTCTTCAAGAAAGTGGTCCTGGCAGACACGATCGCGAGCTTCGTCGACGGGGCGTTCTCCATCGATCCGAGCCTCATGACGGCCTTGGACGTCTGGACGGCGACGTTTCTCTTCGGGTTCCAGATCTACTTCGACTTTGCGGGTTACTCCGACATCGCGATTGGTTCCGCCCGGCTGCTCCGTATGAAGTTTCCGCTCAACTTCAGCTGGCCCTATATGGCCGTATCGCTGCAGGACTTCTGGCGCCGGTGGCACATTTCGCTTTCGGCCTGGATTCGTGACTACCTCTACCTGCCGCTGACAGGGCAGCAGTTCCGCACGCGCAGCACAGGGGGGCTCGCTGTAGCTGCGGTGTCCGATTCGAACCAGCTCGATCGGGTTGGGCGCGATCGGGCCTTGTTGACATCCTGGCTCATCATGGGGCTGTGGCATGGAGCAGGCTGGACCTTCGCCCTTTGGGGGTTGTTTCACGCCTGCGTGATCCTTCTCTACCGATATGCGCCATTCTTGAGCCAGCTACCAAAGAAGGTGCCCCTACTCGGCTGGTGCTTGATGCTCCTCATCGCCATGGTGAGTTGGATTCCCTTTCGGAGTACCTCCGTTGAGCAGGCGCTCATCATGTTCGCCAAGATTGCCAACCCGTTCGATTACACGTGGGCCGCAAGGAGAGTTCGGGGGTACACTTATATCCTCACAGCGGTCGTGCTCCTCGCGATGTTGGGTGCCTATGGATGCAAGTGGGTGCAGGAGACGTACGCTGTACCGCGGCTCGTCGTCTCCGCCGCGGCAACGGTTTCGGTGGCGCTCATGGCCTCATCTATCCTCTTGTTCATGCGGGACGTAAAGCAGTTCATCTACTTCCAGTTTCGAGTGTCCTGATGGCGCTGCCCTCTTGCGACACAACATTTCCGTCGTGGCCACCCCGATGGAGTGTATTGCCTTGACCCTATCGTAGGGGGATTTCCGATCGACTCGCTAACCCTTCTCCACGTTGTTGGCGCCCGTCCCAACTTCATGAAGATTGCTCCCGTGCTCGCCGCGACCGATTCGGGGCGTGGGTGGAAGAACGTGCTCGTCCACTCGGGCCAGCACTACGACTCCATCATGTCTGAGGCGTTCTTCGACGATCTGGGCATCCGCGCCCCGGACTGGAATCTGGGTGTGGGGTCAGGATCGCACGCGGCGCAGACCGCGGCTGTGCTCGCGGGGCTGGAATCGGTCCTCGACCAGGAGCAACCCGATCTAGTTCTGGTCGTCGGGGACGTCAACTCGACGCTCGCGGCGGCGTTGTGTGCGGCGAAGAAGGGCATCTCTGTGGCTCACGTTGAAGCTGGACTGCGGAGCCGCGACCGGAGCATGCCCGAGGAACTCAACCGGGTTCTCACCGACCAGCTCTCAGACCTGTGTTTCACCCCCAGCCGAGATGGCGACGCGAATCTTAGGAGCGAGGGCGTGCCTGAGCATCGCATTCACTTCGTAGGCAACGTCATGATCGACACGCTTGAGAAGTCGCGACACCGCGCGGCAGAGCTTCACGCGTCCGAGCGCTATGGCCTATGCGCCGGCGAGTACGTTGTGGTCACTCTTCATCGTCCGTCCAACGTGGACGATCCCGCGCAACTCGCCCGGATCGTCGATGCCATCGATGCGATCGCTCGAGACCACCCGGTCCTGGTCCCGATCCATCCGCGCACCCAAAAAAACATGGAGCGCTTCGGGCAGACCTTCGCAAGCGCGAAGGCTATCGCTCCGGTGGGGTACCTCGAGATGCTCTCGCTCATGGGTTCTGCCGGCCTCGTCGTCACAGACTCCGGCGGCATCCAGGAAGAGACGACGGCGTTGGGGGTCCCGTGCTTGACGCTACGCTCTACCACGGAGCGGCCGATCACGATCGACGAGGGTACGAATGTGCTGGTGCCAGTGCGTTCCAAGGGTGCCATACTGGAGGCATTCCGGAGCCAGTGGAGGCGCGACGTTTCACACCACCTGCCCGAGCTTTGGGACGGCAAGGCAGCGGACCGCATCGCCGACGCGATCGAGGCGTGGGCGGGGCAGCGCTCGTAGGGGAGTTCGATCACACCAGGGTCGGGGGGCCGCCGAAAGGGCTCACTCCCACCCCAACGGTTCGACTACTCTCCGTGCGGCACCGGGCGCTCCGTAGACTTCCGGGCGTTCACCACCGCCTAAATCAGACGCCACGGCTTCGCGAATGGCTGCCGGATCGAGTCCGACCAACACGTTCCAGCCGGCCTCGATAGTTTCGGGCCAGGTGGTCTCGCTCATCAGGGTCACGCAGGGCACGCCCGCCCAATACGCCTCTTCTTGAAGTCCGCCGGAGTCGGTGGCAACCATCCGGGCGTGCCCCAGAAGAAAGACGAGCTCCAAGTAGCCGAGCGGTTCGAGGATCCGAAGGTCGTCACTTCGTTCCAACGAGATGCCGGCCGTAAGGAGGCGCGCTTTCGTGCGGGGGTGAAGCGGCAGGATCACCGGCTCGCCCAAGCCTCCGAGGGCATCAAGGAGGTCGACCAACGCTCCTACCGAAGCCGTACTGAACTCTCGATGCACAGTGGACAGGATGAAACGCCCAGATTCGACGTCATAGCTATCCAGGCGGATGTCTTTTTCCTTGGCCACGGCCTGTGCGAACAGGACGGTGTCGTACATGAAGTCGCCGGCGTTCATGACACCACGAGTAATGCCCTCGCTCCACAGGTCCGCCACGGCGAGGGCACTCCGGCAGATGAGATGATCCGCGGCATGGTCAATGAGGGTTCGATTGATCTCTTCTGGCATCTCTCGGTTGGCGCACCTCACGCCGGCCTCGATGTGTACCACGGGGAAATCGAGTTTCGTCGCGGCCAGGGTGGCCCCGAGAGTCGAATTGGTGTCTCCGTAGACCACGACCGCCCGTGGCCGGATCTTCAGGAGTGCGCGCTCCACACCCACGATCACCGCAGCGGTCTGCTCCGCATGAGTACCGGAGCCGACTCCGAGATCGATGTCCGGCGCTGGCATGTCCAGTTCCTTGAAGAAGAGCTCAGACATGTTTCGGTCGTAATGCTGGCCCGTATGCAAGGTGAGCACGCGGGCCGGTGACGATGCCATGGCTTTGATGAAGGGGAAAGCCTTGATGAAATGGGGCCGGGCACCCACCACCGAAACGATGATGTCGCTTTCCGTATCTCCGCCTGCTACGGGGCTCAAGGGTCGGCTTCCGGCTTCGACACGAGCGAGTTCTCAATGGCGAGGTGACTGAGGCCGCTCCTGTGAAATACGTCGATGGCGTCCTCAGGACTGTAGACGAGAGGATAGCCGTGCAGGTTGAACGAAGTATTGAGCACCGCGGGTACACCGGTTCGGTTCTCGAATCCCTACGGCGCCGAGCGAGAGGGACTCGTCTCCGCAACTGGGGAAAGCGAACCATTCGTCCACACAGTCGAGTTGGCTGATGCGGAGGTTGGCCTTCACGTTCATGAAGACTCCGCCACCACATACCACACGTCGGATACCTGTGTGGGCCACGCGCTCCCGAACCCAGTCGGTGAGGAGTTCCTCCGTGTACAACTGGACGCCACCCGAAATCGCATCGAAACGCTTCCGTTCGAATCGTTCTCTTTCGAATCGTTCCCTGAGGAATTCGTAGGTGTAGCTGGACTCGAGAGCCCCGGCGAGCGCGAACTTCAGTCCGTCTTCACCGAGGACCACCAGTTCGCGGAGAATGTCGCGGACCTCTTCGGCGTATCTCTCTTCGGCGGACGGGGCCAGCCCCATGACCTTGTACTCGTGTTTCCAGGGTGTGAGGCTCAGGGCCAACGTCACGCGGGAGTAGAGCTTGCCCAGAGAAGCGTCCCGCCCCGTAGCAGCGATACGATCAATCGATGCCCCTCGTCCGACGGAGACTGTCGCCGATAGGCCATCGCCTGTCCCATCACAGGTGAGGATCAGGGAAGGTCCGTCGAACGGGAACGGAGAGCCGAAATGGGCGGCCGCTGCATGGGCCAGGTGGTGGTCGACGAACCTTACCGCACCGCCTCCCTCGCGCATCCGACCTGCTCCACCACCTGTGTGATCCGCTCTTCCCTGCGAGTCTCGAACACTGCTCTCAGGTAGGTTCCCGTCCGGGTGCTATCCCGGAGCTGGTCCGCGAGGCCGGCTCGATACCAATCGGTTGCGCGACTCAAATGATCCGCAGAGTGCATGAAATTGCTGGCATAAACGACGACATCCACGTCGGACGGCTCGCACCCGACGATGTGGAGGACTTCGTCGATGGATCTTCGGGGGTAGCCGACCCCGTTTTTGGTCGGAGTCAATCGCTCTTCACACACCGACGCGACGACGACTCCATCGGCCAGCTAGGTGGCGCCGGAGTTGTGCCCATCGTGTATCCCGAGAATCAGTATGATTCCTTGGCAGCTGGCGCCCTCCCGCGCACGAGCGAACGCTCTCAAGAAGGCGGGGTGGACCCCATAGGAGCATTCCTACTTCGTGGTTTCGTCTCTCTCTGCTGGCGGCATATCCTCCGTTGCCGGTACTTTTCACCGAGATGGCTACGACCTCCACTCCCGCCCCCCGCTCGACCTCCACCATCCGCGGCCTCCCACGTCCGCTTGCCCGGGCCCTGGAGGCCTACGCGGATCGTCTGGACGTCGACGCGATTCGCGACGCCTACGAGCTCGCGCTGGAGGCGCACGCCGGTCAGACCCGTGCGTCGGGTGAGAAGTATGTAACCCACACCATCGAGGTTGCCACCCTACTCGCTCAGCTCCGCCTCGATACCGCGTCCATCATCGTCGGCCTGATCCACGACGTGGTCGAGGACACGGAGATCTCGCTCGCCGACCTGAAAGAGCGCTTCGGCGGAGAAGTGGCCACGATCGTCGACGGGGTGACCAAGCTCGGCAAGGTCCAGTTCCGCTCGGTAACCGAGCAGCAGGTGGAGAACTACCGGAAGATGCTGCTCTCGATGGCCGAGGACGCCCGTGTCATCCTCGTGAAGCTCGCGGATCGCGTGCACAACATGCGCACCCTCGAGCATCTGCCTGAGCACAAGCGGCGCCGCATCGCGCTCGAGACCCGTGAGATCTACGCGCCGCTGGCGCACCGACTCGGCATGGCCGCGATTCGGTGGGAGCTCGAGGACTTGGCGTTCAAGTTCCTGGAGCCTGAGGCCTACCAGATGCTCACCAAGAAGGTCAAGCAGCGGCGGAAGGAGCGAGAGCGGCAGATCGTCGAGATGCAGCGTCCGCTCCAGGCAGCGCTCGAGGAGGCGGGGATCCTCGCTGAGGTGAGTGGTCGGCCGAAGCACCTCTGGTCGATTCACCGGAAGATTGTGCTGCAGAGCCGCCGTTATGAGGACATCTACGACCTCATGGCGATGCGCGTTCTGACCGACACGGTGCAGAGCTGCTATGCCGCGCTCGGCATCATCCACAGCAAGTGGACGCCGATTCCGGAGCGCTTTCACGACTACATCGCGACTCCGAAATCGAACATGTATCGGTCGCTCCATACCACGGTATTCGGTCCGGGAGGTAGGCGATACGAGATCCAGATTCGGACCGAGGAAATGCACGGCACATCGGAATACGGCATCGCGGCGCACTGGAGGTACAAGGAGGACGAGGGAGGGAACCAGGGAGGGACCGAAGTCGACGAGGCGCTGACCTGGTTCCGCCAAGTGCTGGAATGGCAACAGGATACCGCGGAGCCCGAAGAGTTCATGGAGTTTCTCCGCATGGACCTCTTCCGCGGTGAGATCTTCGTGTTCACACCGGACGGAGACGTGAAGGCGTTGCCCACCGGCGCCACTCCGATCGACTTCGCATATACGGTCCACACGGAAGTCGGACACCACTGCGCGGGCGCCAAGCTCAATGGCCGCATCGCCCCCCTTTCCCGTGAACTGAAAAACGGGGATACCATCGAGATCCTGACCAACGCGAAGCAGAAGCCTTCCCGCGATTGGTTGGCGTTCGTGAAGACGTCGCGCGCGCGAACGCGCATCCGGCAGTGGATTCGTGTCGAAGAGTTCGACTCCGCGTTCAAGCTGGGCAAGGACTTGCTCCACCGGGAACTCAAGAAGGCGAAGTGCACGCTTCCGGACGATCCGCATGAGCGTCTCGAGGTGGCGGTCGCACTCGGGTACAGGGACTTCGAACAGGTGTATGCCGCTCTGGGTCGTGGAGATGTGGGGCCCACTGCGGTTATCAAGCAGTTCTTCAAGGACCATGATCCGGCCGAGGCGGCGCGCCGCCAGCCCACGGCGCTGGAACGAATTGCGGCGCGCCTCAGGATCTCGGACAAGGGCGTGCGCATTCAGGGCATGGACAACCTGATGGTCCGGTACTCGCGCTGTTGTCAGCCTGTGCCGGGGGACCCGGTGATCGGGCATGTCACGCGTGGGCGGGGCGTCTCCATCCACCGCCAGGACTGTCCAAACGTGCTGGCGCTCTCTCGGGACCCCGAGCGCCGCATCGAGATCGAATGGGCCGCCGAGAAGGGCGATCACTTCTTCGTGAAGCTGTATATGCGCGGCACCGACCGGCGGGGGCTACTTTCCGATGTCGCCAAAGCGATCACCAACACCGGAACGGACATCTCACATGCCGATATGAGGACCGGGGAGGGTGGAATGCACGGTGAGTTGGTGGTCGACGTGCGTGACCTGGCACACTTGGAGAAGGTGCGACGAGCGATCGGGCGCGTGAAAGGCGTTTTGGGCGTGGAGCGGAGAGAGCACTTCGATGACGAAGACCTTGGCTGGGCCTGAGTCCGAAGTGGGCACATCGCGACTGAACCGCTTGAAGAGGTGCGGCCCCTGGTGCTCTTCCACCTCGCCGCTCGAGTGGAGGGATCTACGCGAATACGACCCAGAAGCCCGACTTCTACCGTGACAATGTGCTGATTAACACGCACGTGCTCGATGCCGCCGTAGACGTGGGGATCGAGTACGTATTTGTCATGGGCACGGGGTGTGCGTACCCCAAGCGTCTCGAGGGGCAGGTCCTCTACGAGGAGGACTATCTCGACGGCGTACCTGAGGCGACGAACGACGCCTACGCGTACGCCAAGCGCGGCATGCTGGTTCACGTCGAGGCACTGCGGGAGGAGGGCGTCCTGGACTACTGCTACTGCCTGCCGGCGAACATCTACGGCCCGCATGACAACTTCCATCCCGAGCATTCTCACGTCGTGGCGGGGCTCACTCGGCGCTTTGTCGAAGCGGGGGACGACGAGGTGACGATATGGGGGACGGGACGGCCGAGCGACACTTCTTCTACTGTCACGATGCTATCGGTCATGAAGCAGGCGGCTGTCGTCCTCACCGATTCCGGAGGCATACAAGAGGAGACCACGGTGTTGGGCGTGCCGTGCTTGACGGTGCGTCCCAATACCGAGCGGCCGATCACGACTTCGGAGGGCACGAATCGGCTGGTTGCGGATCGTTCCCGCGAGAGCATTCAGGCTGCGTTTGCCGAGGCTGTTCAACAGCCGAGGCGCCCTTGTCGGTCCGAGGGTTGGGATGGGCGAACCGCGCCCCGCATCGTCGATGCCTTGGAAGCCTGGGCGATGAGTTGACGCAGGGTCGGGCCTCGATGTTCGGGCTTTGTTCGCCGATGTTTGCAATCGGCTATTTGCGGGTCGTTCTCGTACTTGCGGGTACCGCAACGCTCCTCGCATAGGCTTCGCACGGGACTCCTGTGGCTTCCTTCGAAATCGTCTCTCCTTACGAGCCTACTGGCGACCAGCCCACCGCGATCGCGGAACTCCGCGAGGGTGTCGCACGGGGCGACTCCGCACAGGTTCTGCTCGGCGCCACCGGGACCGGCAAGACTTTCTCGATCGCGCACGTGATCGCCGATTACGGACGGCCGACGCTCTTGATGTCGCACAACAAGACGCTCGCGGCGCAACTCTATGGGGAGCTCAAGTCGCTCTTCCCGCACAATGCGGTCGAGTTCTTCATCTCCTACTACGACTACTATCAGCCCGAAGCGTACGTCGCCGCGACCGACACCTACATCGAGAAGGATGCTTCGATCAACGAGGACATCGAGCGCCTGAGGCTGCGTACGACGTCCTCGCTGATGGAACGTGAAGACGTCATCGTCGTCGCATCGGTCTCGTGCATTTACGGGCTCGGCAACCCGATGGACTACCGGAGTCTCATGCTCCATGTCGAGGTCGGGGGCGAGAAGCCGCGCCGCGAGATCCTGCGTGGTTTGGTGGACATTCAGTACAAGCGCAACGACTACTTGTTCGAACGCGGCACCTTTCGTGTACGGGGCGATACCGTCGAGGTTTTTCCGGCGTACGAAGAGCAAGCGGTCCGCATCGAACTGTGGGGAGACGAGGTCGAGCGTATCACGCGCTTCGACCCGCTCACAGGCGAGATCATCGCGACGCTCGATCGAACGGCGATCTACCCGGCGAGCCACTACGTCACGGAGCGACGCACGATCGACGAGATGGTACCTCTGATCCGCGTCGAGCTCGCCGAGCAGCTCGCGCTGTTTCGGAACGCCGGCAAGTTGTTGGAGGCGCAGCGGCTCGAGCAGAGGACCAACTTCGACCTCGAGATGATGCTCGAGATCGGCACGTGTCCCGGTATCGAGAACTACTCGTTGTATACGAGCCGCCGGCGAACCGGCGAGCGGCCGGCGTGCTTGCTCGACTACTTCCCGGCCGACTTCCTCGTGATCGTCGACGAGTCGCATGCTTCGCTGCCGCAGATCAATGGGATGTACAAGGGCGATCGCTCCCGGAAAGAAACGCTGATCGACCACGGGTTCAGGCTTCCGTCCGCGTTGGACAACCGGCCCCTCAAGTTCGACGAGTGGTCGAGCCTGGTACCGAAGGCGATCTATGCTTCGGCGACGCCAGGCGATTGGGAGATCGATCGTTCGGGTGGCGTCGTCGTCGAGCAGATCATTCGACCGACGGGCCTGATCGATCCCGAGGTCAGCGTGCGCCCAGTCAAGGGTCAGGTGGACGACCTGCTCGCAGAGATCCGTGAACGGGAAAAGAAGGGCGAGCGCGTACTGGTGACGACCCTGACGAAGCGTATGGCCGAGGATCTCGCCGAGTACTTGCAATCGGTCGGCGTACGTGTCCGATATATGCATTCGGAGGTCGACACCATCGAGCGTATGGCGATCCTACGCTCCCTTCGGCTCGGCAAGATCGATGTGCTGGTGGGCATCAATCTGCTACGGGAAGGACTCGATCTGCCGGAAGTGTCGCTGGTGGCGATCCTCGATGCCGACAAGGAAGGCTTTTTGAGGGACGCCCGGTCCCTGATTCAGACCATCGGGAGGGCCGCCCGCAACGTGAACAGCCAGGCCATCATGTACGCCGACCGCATCACGGCCTCGATGCGGCGCTGCATCGACGAGACGCAACGTCGGCGCGATATCCAGGCGGCCCACAACGAGAAGCACGGCATTACTCCCGAGACGATTCGGAAGAGTATCGAGGAGATCGAGTTCACCACCCGCGTCGCCGACGCACGAGCGGTGCCGACGGCGGTCGCTGAGGGCAAGCAGACCTACGCGGACGAGGTCAACCGCGAAGAGTACGTGAAGATCCTCGAGAAGGAGATGGAGCAGGCGGCGGCGGCCCTCGACTTCGAGAGGGCCGCGCTGCTTCGGGACCAGTTGTTCCAGCTGCGGGCGGGGAAGTAGCCTCAGCGCTAGCCGCTAGAACGTCTGCCAGAGGTGCAGAAGCAAGGCGAAATTCGTTCGCTCTACCCCGAACTGGTGCTCGAAGCCGGAGACGCGCTCCAGGCCTCCGCCCAGGGCGAAGCCTGAGCGATCTCCCAACCACCGCAGGACTCGCGCTTGCAGCCGATACCTATGTTCGCTCGGGAATTCCTCTGCCCTGCGGAAAATGGGCGGGAGCGTCGTACGGTCCCTCTCGTGCCGGTCAATGCTTCTCGCTTCGTAGGTTGCGCGTATTCTTACGCCCCAGGCGGCCGCCGGTGCGTAGTAGTCATATGCCACTGAGAGTCGGCGCCCGTCGGGCCCGAGGTTGGAGCCCTGGGCGAAGCCGTCGACCGTCATGCCGCTCAGGAACTGCTCATGCCGGTACATGAGCGCCCCCAACCACTCTCCTTCCGCGACCAGTCCGTGTCTCCCGGAGGCGCCGAGGCGTCTGAGCGCGAAGCCCATTCGGTAGCCGGCGGCGGTGGACATCATGGTGCGAACGCGCCGGTGATCGAAGTCCGTCAGGTTGACCTCACCGAACAACTCCGCGCGATGGAACGACGGGAGCGTGAGATGAAACTGCACCCCGGTCACCTTGTCGGAAATGGGAAAGGACGTGCCTTCGGTGAACAAGTCCCAAAAGAAGCTCAGGTCCTTGAGTCGGTCGGTCGTGCTCGCCTGGGGCGAACCTTCGCCGCCCTGTTTGTTCACGATCGTCAGTCCGAGGGTCAGGTTCGCGATCGGGCGACTCCTCATGGAGAACGCGAAGAGCCCGGCGTGGGGGAAATTCTGGTTCGGGCCCAGATTCGCCGCGGTAGCTGCGAGTTCGACGTCGCCGAGCACGAACACGCTGAGCGGGTGGTCGGTGCCGACGCGGACCAGATCGACCGGCGGTGCGTTCCCGGAAAAGGAGAGTGAGGTCCCGAGGGCCTGCGCAGTTTGCCACCAGGCGTCCCGTCCCAGCTGAACCCCGAAGCGGCCAACCGTCGCGCGCGCATACGCCGCCTCGAGCGCGCCGCCGCGGCGGCCAGGTTCAACACCTGAGGCACGCAGAGCCGAGATGCGTCCTGCGACTCCGATCGTGATGCTGCTCGCCAGACGAATCGTTGCTCGTCCGCCGGCAGCCCCTGTGGCTTCATCTCCGTACGCGCGACCACCGCGATCCGCCCAAAGCGGGTTGAGGACCATGTCGGCGCTACCGATTCCGTTGTCAGCCAGCCGTCGGCCGGGGCTTCGCCCTCCGCCAGCCTCGAGTTCGGCGGTGAATTCGGACCGGGTCAACGCCTCTACCGAGAACCGCCGCTCGAGCCGCGCCAGGACGGCTTCCAGGTCAGAATGCACGGCG
>Ga0315339_1002668_pt1 | contig 13283 bp, 8 predicted proteins | sample ASW17metaG_FD_204514 | JGI IMG/M metagenome (GOLD analysis project Ga0315339, IMG submission 204514) | Ammonia-oxidizing marine archaeal communities from Pacific Ocean, United States - ASW #17 | ecosystem: Environmental > Aquatic > Marine > Oceanic | place: USA: California | collected 2016-12-05
ATTGTCGACCTGCTTGTACCGGATGCCTCGATCGAGGACCTGGGCGGTCCGGATGCACGAGGCATCTTCATCGACCGATCCGAATGGCGGTTCGAAGACGAGAATCCATCGGATGGCGTGCCTCTTGCGCGGTCGCATGGCTCAAGCGATCTCGTACCGACAGGCATGCAGCATGGCGTCGACTGGGGACTGGGGACGACCAACGGTCTGTCGGTGCCGCACATCAACGGCTCGCTTGCCTCGTTCATCTGGATGGACAACGTCCATGGTGCCAACCGGGGCCTGTCCACCTTCTGGCAGGCCATGGCGAACGGTGGCGGGGACAGCATCGATGTCAATGAATACACCCTCATCCTTGATCTCCATGTCGACACGGCCCAGGACCAGTTGCAGGCGCTCCTCCAGGGCAATGACACCAACACGAATGATGCAGAGTGGTTCCTCGACTGCACGAATGGTGGGTTCTTTCTTGCCGAAACGGGATACATCGGCGAGAACATGTGGGCCCAGGGTGAATGGTTCCGGATCGCGCTTCGTGTCGACTACCCCGACAGCGCCGCCATCTTCGTCAATGGAACCAAGGTGCTCGATGATGATCAACTTGCTGCACCAGACTGGATGTGGGGTGCTGATTCCGGGCTCAGAATCTGGCTGCTCTCGGACAACGGCCCCGACTATGACGTCGGGTTCATCCGCTGCGCCAATGCAGCCCTCGTCGATGGACTCATGCAGGACGTGGAACTCTTCAATCTTGGTGGCCCGGATGCAGGTGGCATCTTCATCGAGAACGAGGAATATGACCCAGCGGATCTCAACCAGGATGGCCTGGTCAATGTCACGGACCTGCTCATCGTGATCGGAGCCTGGGGGGGTCCCGGGGGCGACATCAATGGAGATGGAACCACGAACGTGACTGACCTCCTCATGGTGATCGCCGCCTGGAGTGCATGACCTGCGTCATCATCAAGACACCAGCTTCCCAAGCCACCACCAGATATGATTAATCCCACCTGACGACTGCCCGAGCGTGAGGGCTTGGCCTGGATCCGTGACAACCTGCCTATAGGCATGTGAACGATCGCTCATACTCGAATTCCGGCGTCCTGAATAAAAGATCCTCTATTTGAGGATATTCTCGAGTGACCTCGGCCTCGGGATTGATAGCCTCGCCGGTTCAAGACAGCAGATGTGGGTACGGAGGGGGGTACTTGGAGTCCCTCTCCTCTCCTGCTCCAGCTGTGTTTCAATTTAAGGAGGGGCCAGAGATGAAGATGATGCTCACAGCCAGTGTTCTGGCAATGACGGCAACAGTCTGCGCCGGGGATATTGACTTCGACCTTCAGGACAAACTCGAGGGCATGAAGGCAACCGATTCTGTTTCGGTGCTCGTGCACCTTCAGCAGGTCGACCTTGAGACACTAGCTGCGGATCTCGACATCGAGCGTGCCTCACGGCAAACCCGGCATGAGGAAGTCGTGCGAGCGCTTCAGTCGCAGGCCGACTGGACCCAGCCTGCGGTTCTGCTGGAACTGGATGCGATCGCTGCCGCTGGTGAGATCGATTCCTACGAGTCCTTCTGGATCTCCAACTGTATTCGAGTGGACACGATCGTCGGGAAGGTCGACGACCTTGCCGCCATCCCAGGGGTCGAGACCATCTACTTCAACTACCCGATCGAACTGGTCGGTCCTACGGGAATCGAGGCTGCTTCGGATTCCACCTTCAATCCACTTGGCGCCGTAGAGCCCGGGCTTCTCGCAATCAATGCCGATGACTGCTGGTCTGCCGGCTACGATGGCACAGGCGTGCTGGTGGCGAATCTCGACACAGGCGTCCAAGGTGATCATGAGGCGCTGGAGTCCCGGTGGGCTGGTCTGAGACCAGAGTATGCCGGAAACCCTGATTGGGCGTGGCTTGACTACAACGCCGGATCAACAACGCCATGGGATCACCATTGGCATGGCACTCACACGATGGGCACGATCTGCGGAGGCTCGCCTGGTGACAGCATCGGCGTCGCTCCAGGCGCCCACTGGATAGCAGGAGGAGGACTCGACGCCGGGTCCATCGGTGACACTGTCGCCGGGAACCTTCTGGCTCTGGAGTGGATGCTCGATCCCGATGGAGACCCATCGACGGTCTGGGACGTTCCCGCAGTTGTCGGCAACTCCTGGGGACTGGTGGCGGCTCATGGATATCCCAACTGTGATAACACCTTCTGGGCACATCTGGATGCACTGCATGCCGGAGGTACGGTCGTGATCTTCGCCGCCGGTAATGAGGGGTCGGGTTCGAACACGCTTCGACGGCCAGGTGACCGGGCGATCAATGACTTCACGACACACGCTGTGGCAGCAGTCGATGCAGAGACAGCAGGATGGCCGGTTGCAGGCTTTTCTTCCCGTGGTCCAACGTACTGCACGAGCGATGGGAGCGCCGCCATCAAGCCCGACATCTCGGCTCCGGGCGTGGGAATTCGGTCTGCGTGGTCTAACGGCGGTTATGGTGATTCAAACGGCACATCGATGGCGACGCCCCATGTCGCTGGTGTCGTGGCGCTCATGATTCAGGCGTGTCCTGATCTGACGCCTACAGAGGTCCACACGATTCTCTTTGATACAGCAAGTGATCTGGGACCTGCCGGCAAAGACAACGACTACGGCTACGGGATGATCGATGCGTGGGCTGCTGTCCAGGAAGCACTCGCTCAATGCGGCGGTGGCGGCGGTGTCGACTGTGCGTGCGATGCCGAATTCAACGTCGGTGATCGTGTGCAGGCGCTCGTTGACGACCCCCAGGGCGGGACTGGCATCGTTGCCGGTCAGTGTGGCACTGTCATCTGTGGCAGAGACGGGGGCGACTCGTTCAGGATCCTCATCGAGTGGGATGACTGGTACGCCGGTCATGACAACACCAACTTCTGTGAATGCCCTGATGGAGAGTCGTCAGGTACAGCATCGTGCTGGTGGGTCGACTGCCCCGACATTGCGGCAGGATGCGAACCCGCTGCCACTGGTGCATGCTGCGTCGACACCAGTTGCTCGATCTCGACCGAGGCCGACTGCGCCGGAACCTACCTCGGTGACAACACCGACTGCAGCGGAGATCCCTGCGCTCCCACCGAGGGCTGCGTAGGTGATACCAACGGCGATGGGTATGTCAATGTGATTGACCTGTTGGCAGTGATTGCTGCCTGGGGCAGCAATAATGCAGATGCAGATCTGAATGATGACGGGAGTGTCGACGTCATTGACCTGCTGCTCGTCATCGCCAACTGGGGTCCCTGTCCGGGTGTCTGTGAGGACGGCTGGAGTTGCGGATTCGAGATCGAGGATTACATCTGCGGCGAGAACTGCTATTGCTTCGATCTCCCGGATGGCTCGTATGCATGCCTGGACATCCAGGGTGGCAGTTGCGATGAGTTCGATACGTGCCTGGACGGCACCTGTCCCGAGGGATATGTCTGCGTCACGAGTTCATGCTGCGAGGATCCAATCTGCCTGCCTTACTGCTACCCCCCCACCGGTGGTTGTTGCGTGGGAACCAGTTGCTCCATCACCACCGAGGCCGACTGCGATGGAACCTACCTGGGCGATGACACCGACTGCAGTGGAGATCCCTGTCCGGATATCTGTGAGGACGGCTGGAGTTGCGGATTCGGTGATCCCAATGATTACATCTGCGGCGAGAACTGCTATTGCCTCGATCTCCAGGATGGCTCGTATGCATGCCTGGACATCCTGAGTGGCAGTTGTGAAAGTTACGATACGTGCCCGGACGGCACCTGTCCCGAGGGATATGTCTGCGTCACGAGTTCATGCTGCGAGGATCCAATCTGCCTGCCTTACTGCGACTGATCTCGGCTGTTCTCGGACAACGGCCCGGACTATGACGTAGGGTTCATCCGCTGCGCAAACGCGGCCCTCGTCGACGGGCTCATGCCGGACGTGGAACTCTTCAACCTCGGTGGTCCCGAGGGAGATATCAATGGAGATGGGACAACCGATGTCAGCGATCTGCTGATGGTTATCGCTTCCTGGTCGAACTAAGACTCCCGGTGAAACGACCCCTCACAAGGACTGGATACCTCCTGCTCCCGGACAAAGCCGTGAAGTACCGGTTTCGGGGTTGATCTGCAGGGCTCCATCGGGCAAATTACTGATTACCGGGGATACACACCCCCCTCAACGTAGAGTTGAGTGAGCTTGGGGGACTTTCCCAGGGAGAGCACGACCAATGCATTCGAACAAACTGCTTATTTCCACCATCGCATCGATGGCACTTGCAACCGGGGTCATGGCCGATTCGTCGACCGGTCTTGGCTGCGATGGGGATTGCACACGTGATGGCCAGGTGAATGTGGACGACCTGCTGTCCGTCATCAGTTCCTGGGGCCAGAACGGCTGCGACGTCAATGACGATGGCATCACGAATGTCAACGAACTGCTCCGGGTCCTCAACGAATGGAATGCAACGTGTCATCCATTCATGACGAATCACCCGCTTGGACTCAGCGTCGAGTTCGATTATGACGCGGGGGTTGCCATCATCAGCGCCACCGGCCTGGCCGACCACCCGATGGGTCCCTTCGACGGCTCGACCGGCTGCTCCAACCCGAACACCCCCACGAACCAGAACGACGAGTGGATGATTCCACTCTTTCCCACCCCGACAAGCAACCCCTCGGTCGATGTACTCGATCAAATGGGTCCAATCGGCATCTGGTACAACGGCGTCGCCTTCTACAACCCCTACGACGGTGGCGGCGTGGAAGCGCCCGGAAACATCTGCATGGATGATTACAACGGGCACCCCTCGCCCGATGGTCGGTACCACTACCACCAGTATTCACCCGTGCCCGGCGACATTGGCGAGGGGCATTCCCCGATCGTCGGCTATGCCTTTGACGGCGTTCCCGTTTGCGGACCTTGGGAATCCAATGGTGTCGTAGCCGCAGCGTCGAAGAATCCACTCGATGACTGCAACGGCCATGAACATGACGATGGTTCGTACCACTACCACTCCATCTCGTACGAACTTGCCGTCGATCTCGGGCTGCCAGGCGAAGGCTTCCCCTGGGTCATCGGTTGCTTCCACGCTGAGCCCGAGACTTCCAACTTCGAAGGTGGAGGGGGCCCCCCACCTCCGCCCGGTGGATGCGACGGCTGCGCCCAGAACATGATTCCTCCTCCGATCTGCAACTGTGTACACACGGTTCCCGGCTACGAGTACTGCTGCGAGAACTGGGATGCAGCCTGCCAGGCCTATGCAGATGCAAACTGCCTGCCCTGAGTTGCACAGCCACCCTTTGATTCGCCGATGACACCTGCGTTCATGTCGGTTTCACTCTCAAGTCGATTTCACGTTCGCACCTTGCTTGCGATCCTCCTTGCCTGCTTCCTGCAGGTGGGGTGTTCGTCCCAACCGGAGGAGCAAATCGTCGATGTCACCGGCACCACACACTCTCCACTGCATGGCGAGTCCGGCGATATCGTCGTGATCGTCTTCTCAAGCACCGACTGCCCCATCGCCAATGCGATGGCGCCCGACCTGGAACGTGCCAACAAGGAGACCCTCAAGAACGGTGGTCGCTTCTACCTCGTCCATGCTCGAAAGGATCTGCAGGATGCCACGGCGGTCAAGCACGCCTCGGAGTACTCACTGAGCATGCCAGTGCTGATCGACCATGATCATGCACTCGTTGAGTATTTCAATGCAACGGTCACACCCGAGGCATTCGTACTGCAGTTCACGGGCCCAGATGAATATGAAATTGCCTACACCGGGAGCATCAACAACCTCTACGGCTCAGTTGGCAATCGCCGAACGAAGGCAACCGAGCACTACCTGCGTGAAGCAATCACATCGATATCAACCGGCGACGACATCGACGTGAAAGAACGCCAACCCTTCGGCTGCTTCATCGAGCGGGAACGATGAAACTCGCCCTGCTGCTCCTGCTGCTCCCGGCCACACCGGATATCGAACCGGGCACATGGTCGACGTCTGCCCCCCTCATCAAGCAACACTGCAGTGCCTGCCACAGGGACGACGGTTCAGCCCCCTTCACCCTCCTGACCTACGACGATGTCAAGCGACGTCGTACCTTCATCGCGGAAGTCCTCAAGAGAAGACTGATGCCCCCATGGCTGCCCGCCAGCAGCGGCCTTGATCTTCACGGCAACCGGACCATGCCGGAGGAGGATCGAACGCAGTTGATTTCCTGGTTGGAAGCAGGTGCCCCGGTTGGAACCGACGATGCACCGCCACCGATCAAGCCCATGATCCCGATGCCGTTCCCCGAAGAGTCGATCGCGGTCGAGATGACGGAACCATTCATCATCCCGGCGGAAACGGTCGAGACCGAGCACCGCTATCACGAGGACACCTGGTCCTTCGTCATGCCCGTCGAAAACAAGGCCCCGCTGCGAATCCGTGGACTCGGCTGGGAAACCACGGCCCCGGAGGCGGTGCATACGATCACGCTGCTCTTCGATGGACAGGGCCGGGGCAGGGAACGTGACAAGTACGACCCGAGACCCGGTTACGAGATGACCGGCGATCTGAACCGGGATGTGTCCGGTACGAATGGAGGTGTCGGCATCGGAATGGACCGGATGATCCTTCCCAAGGGCTTCCACTGGTCACTGCCAGCCAATGCAGACCTGGTCGCCGACGTGCGATACCGACCAATCGGTCGAGAAGTCCAACTGAACGACACTATCCACCTGTTCCCCACCGAGGAAGAGGATTCAAGAGAGATCATTGCAGTTCTTACAGCGGTCAATCGCCTGAAGGTTCCCGTCGGTGAAACGAACCATGTCGCCGAGGACCGGTTCACGCTGCCTGCAGCCATGGATGTCGTCGCCATCCTGCCCAAGGCACGCAACGAGTGTCGTTCGATGCAGCTCACGGCCATCCTCCCAGGCGGTGAAACACGAATGCTGATGGATATCCCCCAGTGGGATGGACACTTCCGCAGGCCGTTCCTCCTTGAGGACGTCCTGCACCTGCCAGCCGGCACGACGCTGCACAGCCGGTTCGTCATAGACAACTCGACACAGAATCCACGCAATCCCTTCGATCCCCCGGAAGATCTTCGCATCGGCAAGCGAACCGGCGCCGCCGCCTTCACGCTCCTTGGAGCAGGCACAGATCAAGCGGGCAGTGATGCCCTTGTTGAATTGAGCCAGTGGACGATGGACCGCAGGGGAAGCAGGACACGCAAGCCCTGACCGGCTGCGTCAGTGCGCCTCGTCCTGGATGCGCTTTACCAGATCAGGATCATCCGGCAGCAGGCCCGAACCTGCCAGTCTTGGAACCACCTCCACCCAGATCGGTTCGGCGTGGAAGACACGGTGGAAGATCGGCAAGGCTTCGTCCACCTTGCCGGCACCGACGAGGGAGACGGCGTACCAGAAGGGAATCTCGATGATCTGTGGCGCCAGTTGTTCAGCCGTCTTGAACTCCCTGGCTGCCAGTTCAAAATCACCTTGACTGATTGCCACGTCGCCGTCATTCATGTGGTTGTAGGCACGCTGGACCTGGACCAGTCGCTTCAGTTCCTGCACGGGCTGTGGATGGTCCTCTACGCGCAGGTCGAAGACCCGGTCATTCCATGGTGAACCTGATGATTCACCCTTGACGATGAGCATCGCCGCCGACTGCCTGCCGCGAATATCACCGCCCTCCTTCTCTGCAGCCTCCAGCGCCGCGACCATGCGCGACGCCATGTCACCCTTTGTCGAACGATAGGCCTCGGCCATTGCGTCCCAGACCGTGTCCTTTTCCATGAGATTGGCCTGCACGGAGAACTGGTGCTCCGAATCAATGATCTGACCTGCCATGGGAATGCAGTCGGCTCCCGTAAACGCCATGACACGACCCTGCGAATCAATCATGGCGACCTGGCGAAGTTCCCGACCCTCGTCACTGACAAGGAGGCCCTTGAGCGCATCGGGCGCAGGGACACCTGCTCGCATCATGTCCAGTCCAAGGGGTCCGTAGTTGGGATTCACGAGCGACTGCGTTGCCACCGCGCCCACATCAGCCTCGGCCCAGGTGACGATGGAGCCAACCGAAAACCAGTGCGACTGCACGGCCACGCCGAGTTGACCATTGGCTGGATCGCGTGCAACGATCGAGTAGGTCGTGACCAGTGGTTCACGTATCCCGGCCTTCTCAATGGTTGAAGAGGTTGAACACCCTGCCAGCAGCAGGCAGGCCAGGATTGCACGAAGTACTCGCATGGAGACTCCTTTGGACGCGTGGATGATACACAGAGAGACCTTCAAGGCCCTTGAAGGCCAAACATGCATTTCATGCTTGAACCCTTGGCTCCAATCCAGCAGAATGGGTGTGTCGTATGACCGGCCTTCGGGCCGAGGGGAGAGGGCATGCAGGTGATAAATGGGCAGGCCAGCCTTGTGCTGGCAGCATTGGTCTCGGGTGCCGCCGCCGGGAATGTCGTCCCTGGCCGGGGCGATTCCTTCATACTGCCGATCCTGCCCGACACCCAGATCTACCTCTGGAACTGCCTGGGCTACCGGATCCAGATCATGGAGACGATGGTCGAGTTCGTCGCCTCGCTTGATCCCCCCTATGTCCACCAGGTCGGTGACCTGGTCAACAACCCAAGCAACGGCTGCGAATGGATCGCGGCTGATGCCATCATGGCGATGCTGGAGGACGTGGAGGTGTCCTGGGGCATCAGCGTCGGTAACCACGAGGGTTGCTTCCCGAGCCCCTACTGGGACTGCGAGGAGGAATACCTGCTTAACCCACTGGTCAACTTCGATTCATGGTTCCCACCGACCCGCTGGGATGATGACCCGGTCTTCGCCGGCTCGATGGACCCGGAGACGATGCACCATGCCCACCATCTGTTCTCTGCCGGCGGCGTGGACTGGCTCGTCGTGAACCTCGGCTTCTGGCAGCCTCCGCCGCCCGAGGCGCTGGCCTGGGCCGACGGATTGATCAAGGCACACCCCGATCGACACGTCATCATCGGCCAGCACTCGCTGATCTGGGGTTCTGGTGAATGGACCAGTGAAGGTCAGGTGACATGGGATGCGCTTCGCGAGAACGAGAACGTGAAGTTGATGCTCTGTGGCCACCGCATCGATAACGAGCACGGGCACCGGGTGGACCTCTTCGAAGACAGGCAGGTCCATACCATCATGATCAACTACCAGGACTGGGAGGACGCCAACGGCTGGAACGGCGGAGACGGCTACCTGCACCTGGCCGCGGTATCGCACCAGGGTCGTCGCGCCGCGTTCACGACCTGGTCCCCCTGGCTTCAACAGCACAGCCCGCATCCACGGGGCGAGTTCACGATCAACCTCGGGAATCCCGGCGATGTTACGACCGATGGCGTCGTGAACGTGCTCGACATGCTTGCGGTCATCTACGCATGGGGCAGTTGCCCGGGCTGCATCGAGGACACCGATCTCTCCATGGCCGTCGGCGTGGATGACCTGCTGCTGATCCTGCAGTCGTGGTGAGAACCACCTTTGGACGCGTAATGATACCCAGAGAGGCCTTCAAGGCCCTTGGAGACCAAACATGCATTTCATGCTTGAACCCTTGGCTCCAATCCAGCAGAATGGGCGTGTCGTATGACCGGCCCTCGGGCCGAGGGGAGAGGAAGATGAAGAGCGATCGATCCAGCGCATGGCGCTCCATGCTTTTCATACTGTGCTCGTTGTTCCTGACCACGGGACTGGCCTTGGCTGATCCCTGTGATGACGATCCCTGCTACGACTGGGACTGCCCTGACTTCGATGAGTGCGCGTGCGGCTGGGCCGACCCGTGCGATCCAGGCTGCGGTGGTGATCCCTGCGATCCGTCATGCGGTGGTGATCCCTGCGATCCATCCTGCGGTGGTGACCCCTGTGATCCGTCATGCGGTGGTGATCCCTGCGATCCAGGATGTGGATTAGAGTGTGATCCCTGGTGCGGTGGCGATCCATGCAGTCCAGAGTGCAACCCAGACCCCTGCGCCGATCCAAACGGCGAATGCTACGACATCTGTGAATGCACGTACTGCCAGGATCCCGACTGCCCGGACTACGACGAGTGCTACTGCTACGGCGGCACACTTGAATGCAACCCGCTCTGTGAATTCTACAACGGCCCCTGCAACCCCGAATGCCCCGAGTACATCCCCTGCAACCCGGAATGCGATGACTATGACCACTGCTCGTGCTACCCGTGCGACTCGGCCTGTGGTGGCGACGATCCGTGCAATACGGACTGTGGTGGTGATCCATGCGATCCGGACTGCGGCGGTGACCCATACTGTGATCCAGCCTGCGGCGGTGATCCCTGCAGCGCGAAATGTGGCGGTGATCCCTGCATCGTCGGAGGCGAATGCTGGGATCCGTGCGACACCTCGTGTCCAGACTACGACCCCTGCACCTGTGATCCGCCCAGTTGTGCTCCCCCGATCAACGATGAATGCGAGAACTACATTGAACTCGTCGATGGAACCAACCACTTCGACACGACCTACGCCACCACGGGTGAACCACAGGGCGACTTCGTCTTGTGCGATAACTTCGGCAACGAACGCATGTACAAGGACATCTGGTACAAGTACGTAGCGCCCTGCAGCGGAACACTCACCGTATCTACCTGCGATCTTGCCGGGTTCGATACCCGCCTCGCGGTCTACGACTCCCCCCCATGCGACGGCGGACACATGATCGCCTGCAATGACGACGGCCCGGGCTGTCTGAATTACACCTCGATTCTCGTCATGGAGGTCACCGAGGGGCCCTACGTTGTCCGGCTTGGTTCCTTCAACCCGGATGAGGGCGGTGGTGGCCGCATCTGGGTCGAATGCGTCGAGCCTCCCAATGACTGCCTGGACCCGCTCCCGGACTGTCCGTCCGACATCAATGGTGATGACGTCACGGACGTGCTTGATCTCCTCGGGGTCCTTGACGGGTGGGGTCAAACCGGCCCGCCACGCCCCGCAGGCGACTGTGCACCTGGTGACACGGGCGACTGCGTAGTCGATGTTCTCGACCTGCTGGAAGTCATCAGTGCATGGGGCTCCTGCAGTTGCTCCGATCCCTGCAACCCCGACTGTGACAACTACGATCCATGTCACCCTGACTGCGGGGGAGATCCCTGTGATTGTGGGTTTGGAGATCCCTGTGACTGCGGATGGGGTGATCCATGTGACTGCGGATGGGGTGATCCCTGTGACTGCGATCCAGATCCCTGCGATCCAGCATGCGGTGGTAGTGACGATCCGTGCGATCCGGCATGCGGTGGCGATCCGATCTGTGATCCAGCATGCGGAGGTGATCCATGTGCCCCTGGCTGTGTGACTGATCCCTGTGCAGATCCAAACGGACCCTGCTACGACGTCTGCGAATGTACCTGGTGCCAGGACCCCGACTGCCCGGACTACGACGAGTGCTACTGCTTCGGCGGTCCACTTGAATGCAATCCACTGTGTCCTGACTACAACCCCTACTGCAACCCGGAATGCAGCGAATACGACCCGTGCCACCCGGATGCCGACTGCTACGATGAATGCGATTGCGGCGGCGGTGACCCCTGCGAGTGCGGTTGGGGTGATCCCTGCGAATGCGGTTGGGGTGATCCCTGCGAATGCTTTGGTGACTGCCCCTGATCACGGGACATGTCAGTCTGCATTTCGCAGGAAATTGGCGACATGAGCAAAGCGGGCATCAAGGAATGTCCTGACATCGCCGTCGATACCACACAGGTCCATTGATTCCTGCATGCATGCAAGCCACTGGTCACGCATCGCTTCGTCGATGGGGAACGGTGCATGTCGCTTGCGAAGCCTCGGGTGACCATGCTCGGCCACGTAAAGCTGCGGGCCTCCAAGCCAACCCGAGAGGAACATGAAGAACTTCTCCTGCATGGGGGCCAGTTCCTCAGCGTGGAGTCGCCTCAGGTCGGCATAGAGTGGATTCGTATCCATGCAGGCATAGAAGGCGTTGGCCAGGGCGCGAACAGCCTTCTCACCCCCCACCGCCACGTAGGGCGTGTGGTCGGCATGGAAGGATGGTGCATCCTGGGCAGGTTCATTCGTCATATTCTGCTGTTTCCTTGCTTGGAAGGGGGCGTACTGTATCGCAGTCTCCCTTGATCGCCTGCCAATACGCATGAGAGACATTCAAATATGGATTAGATTGACTTGTGTAGGTTTCGACCAAGGATGTGTCAGGCAACCCTGTGCAGCCCGGACTCACAGGACACTTCATCAGGAGCATGGCATGACATTCAGCAGTATTCCCAAGGTTATTTTCGCATTCGCCGTGTGCATGACGGCATCAACATCCATGGCCGCCACCTGCGATGGTGATGTTGATGAAAGCAATGAAGTCAACATCACGGACCTCCTTGCTGTCATTTCCGGTTGGGGCCCCTGCGCACCTGCCGACCCCTGCCCCGCCGACCTCGATGGTGATGGCGCCGTGGCAGTCAATGACCTGCTGACTGTCATTGCAGGTTGGGGCCCATGCCCCAGCGAAGACCAGGATCATGTCGTTGTCGCCTATTACATCGAGTGGGGCATCTACGGTCGAGCCTACCATCCGATGGACATGCCCGGTGACAAGATCACCCACGTCAACTACGCGTTTGCAAACATCGGTGAGGATGGCCGCATTGCCATCGGCGATCCCTATGCGGCCATCGATCGCTACTACGAAGGCGATGCCTGGGACCAGCCCTATCGAGGCACCTACAACCAGCTCAACAACGTGTTCAAGGCACAGTATCCGCACATCAAGACCCTCATCTCCGTCGGCGGCTGGACGTGGTCGGGGCGATTCTCGGACATCGCCTTGACCGAAGCATCACGTGACCTGTTCGCCGAATCCTGCGTCGAGTTCATCCGTACCTACAACTTCGATGGTGTGGACATCGACTGGGAATACCCGGTCTGCTGCGGCCTGCCCGGCAACACCTACCGCCCGGAGGACAAGGAGAACTACACCCTGCTGCTGGAGGAACTGCGATCACAGCTTGATGCAGCTGAAACAGAGGATGGACGTACGTACCTGCTGACCATTGCGGCCCCAGCCGGCTACGACAAGATCGAGAACCTCGAACCTGATGGCATCGCGGCTTCATGCGACTGGATCAACGTGATGTGCTACGACTACCACGGGTCGTGGGATCTCTCGATGACCAACCATCACAGCAAGCTCTACCCAAACCCCGACGACCCCGGGAGCCCGGAGATCGCCTCCCGGTACAACGGCGACTACGCCATCAATGCCTACATCGAT
>Ga0315339_1002669_pt1 | contig 13280 bp, 9 predicted proteins | sample ASW17metaG_FD_204514 | JGI IMG/M metagenome (GOLD analysis project Ga0315339, IMG submission 204514) | Ammonia-oxidizing marine archaeal communities from Pacific Ocean, United States - ASW #17 | ecosystem: Environmental > Aquatic > Marine > Oceanic | place: USA: California | collected 2016-12-05
ATATTCTGGTGAGCAGTGAGTTTTTTGTGGGTACTTATCTTCAAATGGATAACGTGAACCAAGTATAAAGACTCGTTTACGTTTTTGCGCAACTCCGTAGTCAAGCGCATTAGAGTTAATAACTAGAGTAAAGTATTTGTGTCTGGTTAAGTACCTACGGATATTAGATACCATGTGTTTATTTGTTGGATGCAAAATACTTTCGACGTTCTCCAGCAAAAATCCATCGGGTTTCAGAACTTTCAAGAGACGCAAGTAGTCGCTAATCATATTCTTTGGATCTCTACTAACTTTACGAGCAGCGTTTGTAACCCAGTACCCATTTTTTGAAAAAGGTTGACAAGGAGGACCGCCAACTAGGATAAGCTTCTTATCTTTATGTGGACGAAGGGCATCCAGATAATCAGCGAGGGGTATGTCTTTTATGTCTCTATGCCATATTGCAGTATTCGAAAATTGTTTATTTGCTCTTAATGTAGCAATGCAGTCTTTATCCGAATCAAGCGCGACAACAATTGGTATTCCAGCCATGTGAGAGCCAACGTCTAGTCCACCACAGCCGCTAAATGCACTGATCGCAACGACAGATTGTTGGTTCATCACTATTATTCTACGTATTTTATCGATTTGATAAATAGTGTGTAATTGTGGCGTTTTCTGATGGTTTAGATCTAATAGCTTCCAGTCTACAAATCCCTACGGTGTCGGCCTTCGCCAAGACCAACTGAATTAATCATCCTCAATTTGTTGAGGATCGCTGCACTATCTCGGTGCACGCATTTGTTACTACTTTAATTAGCTTTTTTAGGCCTGATATAACACCAACAATAATTATCAGCACGCAGCCAAATATATATCCAAATATGTAAGCAATAAATTCGGCCAAGATCAGACCTTGAATGAGTATCATCGCTTCAGTCGATTGTAACTGAACATAGATTGACACGAAATACGTAATAAAGTTTGTCATGGTGTCGAAAAGAAATAACTAACGAGCCCTGCAATGGCTTCAAAAATTGGTCTATGTAAAAACAAAAACGAGAACCAGAGCAGAATAAACAGTGCCTCAGATGAGGCGTCACTACTTTTGTCGGTTTTGTCCTGCACTGGTTCTCTCATTGTTACACCCTGATAGCAGCATCGGTTGTTAGTGCTACGACGCTGCCTCGACGTCGAATAGCTGTTGGCATCAGTCCTTCTTTTTTAAGCCGTGTTGCGACCTTCGGAAACAGCGTGATGTACTCTGTTTCCAGGCTTTTAAGTAGACCTGGCCTGATATCGGATAGACGTTGTTTCGCATCTTCTAGTCCTGCTTGGGTACTGAACGACAGACTCAAACAGACATTGCACGACACACCTGCATCCATCAAATGTGTTAATGCCTGGTAGGGCAACTGGTAACTCTCGGGACGTGCACCTGTAAGGCGTGCATACTCATCCGGATTGGTGCCTTTAATCGACACACGAACATGTAAATTTTTGAATCGTGCGAGTTGCTTCGCAAATCTCTCATCGTGTCCGAGTGTCATCCCGTTGGTTTCTAACACATAGATGTAATCTGATTGATCAACCAGTTCGAGTAGTTCGAACAGATGTTGTTGTCCGAGTGTTCCTTCACTGGCTGAAGCTGAGATCAGCTTGTGTCCATATCGTTTTGCACTTTTATCGAGTGCAGTAAAAACTTGTTTTGGTGTGTAGAATTTTCCTGTCGTAGCCGGCTTACGAACCGGTTTGTCGCTAAAACAAAACTTGCAACGCAGATTGCAGCCCACTTCAGTTGCGCTAGATGTACCTCCATAGAAGCGTAGGGGTCGCGCCAAATTTGCATACTTTCTGCGGTTGCCAGCGACGACCACCTTTTCGGTGGCCGCCGCCAGTGCAATTGGATCGTAGCCGGTCGTTTTACCGACGGGCACCATCACGTTTGCCGTACAACAGTGAGTTTTGCATCTTGAAGGCAGCTTTGGTGACTCCTGGGATGACCTTACCCAGAAATGTCATTCCGCCTGACTTCTCTGCATGTTTCCACTCAGCGTTTTCGAGTTTGCTCAGGTCTGCTTTCGGTGCCCGAGTGTTCTCAATGTGCTTTGTCGCACGATGCAATCGCTTGAGAGCTTTCGATTTCTCGTTGTATCCCATTTTCGACTGCTCAACTGCTTCCTGCAGATGATTGATGGTCTCGTCCAGTGCTTTCTTGTCGATGGGGTGTGGACGCCCATCTTTACCGCCGACTGCAAAACTGAACCTTGCAGGGTCGTCGAAACGACTTGCATCACCATGAATCAGCTCTGATGTCAGTGCCAGCGATTTCAACGTGCGTGGTCCGACACCTTTGAGTAACAGGAGGTCCTCAAAATTATCGATCTCTCGGCCGTGTGACAGTGCTAGCACTGCGCCCAACCGTTTGAGATCAACATCTTGTTCGCGGACTTCATGGTAGTTACCCATTGATACCTCTCGAGCTGCATCCAATACCTTGCCAGTGTCCTCTTGCGTCATCTCGACGATGTGCTGACGCGCATCTTTTGCACGAGAATCGGCCAAGTTTAGGATGGACTTGCCTCGCTCACCGACGATACCGGTATGCGGATCATCCACGAACGATCTCACCGTGGGTGAATGCATGTGGTAACGACGTGCACGTCGAGTCGACGTGTCCATGCCCTGAGTTATACCAGCCCATTCGCCTTCATCAGACAGAATGACATGTTGCTGGTACAGGTTGTACCCATCCTGTATCGCATTGTTGTCGACACGTCTTGCTAACTGACACGAACGCACGAGTTCATCACCATTCAGACCGTGTTTGTCGGCCACTTGCTCGACCTGTTTCGGTGCACGCCAGGCGTTCTTACCTTTTCCACCGAGGATGTACAGACCGAGTTCGTTGGCCATCGGATTAATTTTCCGACGAACTGAACCAAGCACTGCAGCAGTGACGCCGGAGCTGTTGTACTGCATTCCAGCGACAGCACCGAGTGCTTGAAACCAGTTCGGGTCGCTCATACGAGTGAGCAACTCGGACTTCCCATAGTTTTGGACCACCGATTCGATGACGGCTTTACTGAGCTCGCCCATGCTCTCGGTGAACCAGTTCGGCATACGGCCAAAATGCAGCGGCATGCCGATAGTTCCAGAATTGATCATGATTGACTCCATTCATGAGATGTTGATGTAACCCCCGCAAACTGCGAGGAACCGGCCATCTTGCCATCGTAGGGGGCTCACCAGGTGAGCCCCCTACGAAAATAAAGTCACACCGCTATGGCACTATTTTTTAGACGTGCACGCAGCGGCACGAGGCCAAAAAGTGGCTTAAACGCAGGAGTTTTTGTGATTTCTCGGACACGAAAAACCCGCGAATACTGAGGCGGGTCTGTGATCACAGCAGTTAGTTTTGAACCGCGGGTGCTGTCGGGAGTGACTATCCAAACACCTACGATATTGTTCACCGTAAAATAAGTTAGGCCTGACTTATTTTGTCAAATTATGAAACCACTTAAGCAGATTTCAATGGTTATGTTTAGTTAGAACAAATTTCTATTTGACTCCGCAAACATTAATCACTGGTTTGTCACTAGAGTCGAACAGATCGAATTACGGCAGGGATTAGATCTATGACTGTTGTACTACAAACGTAATGATCCACTCAGATACAGATCCGCTAGGTTTTGTTCGTGAGCCCGTCGGGAATACAAAACAACTTCTTTGCTCGGACCTATCCTTTGTAGGAGACAAAATTTCTATAAAGGGTAAAAATAGTTTTCTACGCAGCCGCTATGGCCAGGTATTAAAGGTCAAAGGAGCGCAAGAGCAACTACATTTCGCATTAGACCTTGCTAGGCATAAGGCCTTGAACATACATCGTAAGATGCTGGTCGACGTTACTAACTACGAGCGTGACATAAGCTTATACGACCTAGTTTCATATCAGATGCTGTTCGAGAGCGATCAAGATCTGTCTGTTTTGCATCAATTTGAAAATAGATTTAGGGATAGCAGCGCTGCATGGTTCCAACGAAAACTTTATTCAGAAATGATATGGCGATCGGATTGGGTGGAGCGAGAATCAAAAGAAAAATTTACTGCCGAACAACAGGGCTCGCCTTTTGAATTTGAATGGGCATACAACAAGTTTGTTGAGTACCTGAATCATGACTTCAAGTCGGAATCAAACAAAGGTGAGGGTATAGATAATAAATCCCTGTATGAATTTAGTTTGCTTTCTATACCGCAAAAAGCCGCTGTTCTTTCAATCGGTTCGTTTGGTTTATTTAGCCTTATTGAGGTGATTGGCTTTGTAAAGGGCCTTCTTCCTGTTACATATCTCCTTCAAAAAATAGATGATCCTGAAAGAAAACTATTTTTTTTCTGGGTCCCCGACCGTGAAGACAAGGACCCCGAGATAGTTGGATATGATTTTCCTGGGTTTTGGTATCTAAGAGAAGCCGGTATTAGTACTGCCGAGATGACAGAAGCAATCGATGAGATTCTTGAAGCAGCAGACCATGAGCGTGGGATATTTGATCTATTAAACAATAAACTGTTTAAAAATTCACCCGTCGAAGTGTTTCCAGGTGTGCCAACTTGGAATAATGAATTGAAGATTGCTGAATTTAAGCAGCTGTACTACAAATGGATAGAGCAGAACGAGTCAGTGGTTACAACTGTTGAACGTGAAGTCAGTGGTGGATATATCTTTAAGGTTACGGACCTATCAGAAGGAAAAGAATTTGTAGGGTTTCGTGCCGATCTAAATAAGCAGCACCAGAAATATCTAATAGAACGCAATTTGTATTTCATTCAGGAATATCTTCATGTGTTCGATCGGGAACGGACAGATCTCGAAAATCTTGTTCGATCTGGGGAGAGCGAAATTCTGGAGTTTAAGCAAACGTTACGTTACGACGTAAACAAAGGCTACAACAATAAACATCTTTTCGAAGAAGTTATTAAGGTAATCGCTGCTTTCCTAAATTCCGACGGTGGTCAGATATTGTTAGGGGTCGCTGATAATGGGCAGATACCTGGTCTTGACTTAGAGAAGGAAGATTTCAAGAGTCTGGATAAGCTCTTTCTACATATAAACAATATTGTTTCGAGAGATTTTGGCGCGTCAATACTAGCTACTTTGATTCGAATTAGTCATCAAGATGCTGGGGGGAGACCTGTAGTAATAATTAAGTGTGAAAAATCTACTGATGCTGTGTACCTAGGAGAGAACGTTTGGGTAAGAGTAAAGGCTGGAAATCGAAAACTTTCCCCTAAAGAAGCAGCAGAATGGACGATGAAAAAACGCTAATGGGAGTGAATCCTAATGTCCGACTTTATCGGTAATACATTACAGCTGATAGCTCGTCGGTGGATGAATGATTCGGAACGTCCAGAAGTTCTGATTGAAATAAGGATTGAGTACGAACAACTTATTCAGGATTGGTTGGAGGATTCATCTATACCTCTTCTAATTCGAAAAGGTCGAGATAATCGAGGCCACGAACTTACCCATCAGAGCGGACGGCTACTGGTGCCTGTGGACAACGCGCCAGCAAATTGGTTGTTTTCATCGGCGCTCCAAGGAAGATCCATAGCGCTTGTAGATATCGTTCCTTACTTGGAAAGTGGAGATCTACCGGTAGGTATGGTGGTTAATAAAAAGGGGGCAAAGTATACCGGTAGCCAACAAAAAGTGATGGATCCCCCGAACTTAAATACTGAGGGTTGGAAAATTTGCCATATCCAGAGCGTAGGACTTGGGCGTGGCGATATTACTCAAATGGATATCGGTCGTCTGAAAGAGCATATGAGATTGTTTCTATCGATAAAGAATATGTTCCTTATCCCAAAACAATTTGGTGGTCTTGCCGAATGCAAGAGTTTTACTGATGTAGTTGCAAAGCTGGTCGACGAAGAAACAGCAGAAATAGCTCCTATTGATACAGAAGAATCTTCGTCTAGAGACGTATTTAGGGATTGGTATCCTTACGTTCCACTATTCAATGTGCATCAGGTATTCATGCGCCTTAAATCTGGAAAACTAGCTCCTATTCAGATGATGGACCAATTAAAAGGTTTAGCAAACGATTGGAATAATAAGGGAGAGTATGCGGGAGAAATGAAGGATGGTAGGCCTCACGGGCTTGGGGTAATGGTTTATCCTGATCGTTGGAGTGTCTACGGCGGTGAATGGAGGGATGGTAAAAGAAGTGGGAAGGGAATGATGATTTATTCACCTGGGGAGTGGTACGAGGGTGAATGGGATGATGATCAAAGGTCGGGATATGGGAAGACTACTTTCCACTATCGTCTTTCAATGGATCCGGATACCTATCAGATTGGCGAGTATAGATTTGATCAATGGCAAGGTGAGGATGCTAAATAATATGTTTTCAGTAGTAATGGCCACAAAGTCTAAATCAAATCATATGAATTCAATATGTGTCCTGATAGGGGTAAGAGAGTTAATGGCGAATTAAAAAGGAACCCCTAATCCCTAAAGCTCAATCCCAAAGTTCAGTGGAACGATCCACTGGCCCTAGCCCTGTTATCGGGAACCACACGCTCATTAACACAGGCGTTGTACGGGAGTAATATGGGGGCATGAAACGTCTGTTTACCCATGTTGTTATAACAATCTTCTGCAATACAACCATGCCTGATGGCACGGTAAACAACTCAGACTGCTAATGGATAGAGCAAAAACGTTTGCAGTTTTAATTGGGTGTTGGCAATGAAAGGCTGGGTCTATGTAGCATCGGTCGAAGGCGTCGATTTTGTAAAGATAGGGTTTACCCATGGAAACGTAGAAGAAAGAATCAATGATTGGAGTCGAGATACAGGAAGCCCGGGTGAAGGATATTGTGAATATAAAGCGTTTTGCGGTGACGCCGCCGCGGTTGAGACAGAGGTGCATAGACAGCTTGCCGACTATAGAAACAAACCAAGAGGAGAATGGTTTGATATCAGCGTCGCCGTTGCCGTTAAAACAATTCAGGAAGTGGGTGGTGACGATATTCTGGACGAATGGGATCGCGAGGAGGTAATTGTAGAAGCGGCTCGTATCCGCGCTATAGAAAATGAACGCGCAGAGGAAAAAGAACGTCAACGCCTTCGCAAAGTTTACGACGAAAAAAGAAAAGAGCGAGATAAAGCAGAACTGCACAATGAAGCTGTTGAGAGACACAATAAAGCGCTCAGCTTATATCAAGCGGAGACTGCCAGACTCGACAACAATATATTAACCCACTTATGGCCATGGCCAATTGTTCTAGTTGGAAATGTACTAATATTTATTGGCGGATTACAAATTGGAATGCCTATTTGGTTGGTGGGGATTTGTATCCTTGGGTTATTTTCTCTCGCGTTTAAGCGAATGCCTTTCGAACCGGAAGAGCCTAAGTTCCCGGAGTTTGAGGATTTTCTAAAAGAAGTTGTCGATGAACGGAATGTTGCTGCTGGTAGTTATACGGAGGACCAGTTTCGCAATTAATCTACAAATTCCCAACCCGCAAGATCAGTATCAGAGCCTCGAAAACCTGTTCAACAACGAGAGCCTAACGCCAGAAAAAGCTGGATAAAGCCCAAAAAAGTTAGAGGGAGTGGTAAGACTTGGCCGGGCTATGACTATCCAAAGGGTTTCAGGGAAGTTCTAGGGTTACTTGATTAGTTGTCTAAATGGATTGTCCTCACACTCACAGACTTGAATTCACCACGTTCAGTGTCTCGAAGATTCCTTCGATCACGTTTTCCTTCCCGGCGAACAACGCATCGGGGCCACCTGAGTGCACGCTGCTGAACGGAGCATCGTAGAGCGCCGAGGCTTCCATGATGCCCCTCGCGGTGAGTTGCTCGATCACCATTTCGACGAACCGGATCTGCTGTGGCGTCAAACTCTGGTCCGAGAGAAAGCCCGAAAACGCGGCCTGCGCCGTAGCCCGGTCCATCCCCACCATGCTGCGAACGAAGTGGGCTAACGAAGGGGCTTCGGTCCGGGCCAGGAGCCCCGAGAGCAGGGTCTCTCCATCTCCCTCCCCGATCTCTGCGAGCGTTCTCTCCAGGCCTCGGAGATCAGTTTCGGTGAGCGGCTGGTTGGTCCGCAGGCGTTGGATCACCAGGTGATCGAGATGATCAGCCAGGAATTCCTTGACCTTCTTTTCGTACTGCGTACCGGTCATCTTGGGCATACCGGTCAGGTCTTCTTCGCGAACGGCGAGGATATCATCCTGGAAATCCGAGTAGACGATCTTGCGCTTCTTCCTGTCGAGAAAGCGCACCAGGCCCCGCAATCTCAGACGCACTTCTTCAAGTCCATTCAGGTCGATCCCTTCCCAGAACGTGCTCTCCTGTATTAAAGACAGGAACTCAAGTTCCGCGATCACAGCGGGAATCGTGTTCTTCTCTTCGAGGAGAATAGCAATCTCCACTACCCTTCGACGGTGCCGCTCAAAAGTGACTGTGTCACCCTCGACCAGCGCGAGTTGCATTTTGAGCACTGTGAGATCGAACATCCGGGATTCGATTGCGTCGGTCTCGATCTCGCTCGGAAGACCGGCCACCCTGTCCTGAAGCACCTCGCTGTCTGCCTTGCTGAGTTGGGCCCACACCTCAGGCCGCTGGAATCGCTCGACCGCAGCGAGCTGCATTCGGACGATAAAGTTCTCCGGATTCATCGCGGCGACTTCACCGTGGAGTTCTGACTTAAGGGTCTCTCCCAGAGTGGCTTCCGGGTCGAGTTCGGGGCTGGCCTGCACGTGGCCCAGGAGCTGTACCCGGCCCCGGAACAGGCGGGTACCCAGCGGCACAGTCCCGCTACGGCTGATCCCCTCCGGGATTGCGCGGAAGAAGTCGAAGTTGAAGCAGAAGTCGAAGATGCGAAAGTCCTGCTTGTCTTCGTCCGGCCCGAACAGATCAGGGGAGAGGCGCGTACCACGCCCGATCATCTGCCAGAACTTGATTTTCGAGTAGACGGGCTTGAAGAAGACAAGATTCGCCACCTCCGGAATATCGATGCCGGTGTCGAGCATATCCACCGAGATCGCGATATGCGGATTTTTGTCTTTAACCGAGAAATCATCGATCAGGGTCTGGGGGTAAGTCGCATAGTGGTCGATCACCCGGGCGAAGTGCCCGGCCTGGTGGGGGTAATGGTGGTCGAAACGCTCCTCAATGAACTGCGCGTGCTCGTGGTTGCGGGCGAAGATGATCGTTTTCGCCAATCGGTCGTTGCCTTCGACAGCGTGGCCGTTCTCCATCAGGTGCTGCAGTACTTTGTCGACGGTATCGCTGTTGAAAAGCCAGCTGTTGATCGCCGAGGCATCGACCCGGTCCGGGAGTGGTCCCGGTTGTACGTCATCACCCCAGTCGAGACCTTCCCACTGCTCCTTCTCTTCCTCACTGAGCGAGTCGTAATTGATGCCCTCCCGCGGGAAGCGCAGGTCGACCTGCTCTGCGCGTGGTGGCACGAGAAAGCCGTCCGCTACCGCAGTCTCCAGTTCATAGGCATCGGTCGGCATGCCGGGCTGCAGGCCGAAGAGTTCATAGGTGTTCCAGTCGACCTGCTCCCTGGGTGTAGCGGTGAGCCCCACCAGCAACGAATCGAAGTAGCGGAAGATTGCGCCGTACTTCTGGTAGACCGAGCGATGGGCCTCGTCAATAATCACGAGGTCGAAATGCCCGACGGCAAAGCGTGCCTCGTTGTCTTTCGTTTCGTCAATCAGCCCCATCATGGTCGGATAGGTGGAGACATAGACCCGGCCCGTCTGATCCTTCTCGGTCACCAGGTTGACCGGGCTCGACGCCGGCAGGAGTGTCTTGAACACGCTCACCGCCTGATTGACCAGTGCCACCCGGTCGGCCAGAAACAGCACACGCTTCACCCAGCCCGCCCGCTGCAGCTGGTCCACCAGAGCAACCGCGGTGCGGGTCTTGCCGCTACCGGTGGCCATCACCAGCAGTGCCTTGCGCTGGGACTGGGCGAACTGCTCGCCGATACTCGCAATAGCTCGCTTCTGGTAGTACCGGTCGACGATCTCGTCCTTCACCTGGGCAACGTCTAGTGGGTGTCGCTGGACCCGGCGATGGACGAGGGTTGCCAGTTCGTCTTTTTTGTAGAACCCGGCCACCTTGCGCGGCGGGTAGGCGAAGTCGTCCCACAGACGAGTCTCGTAGCCGTTGGTGTAGAAGATGATCGGCCGCTGACCGTGCATACCTTCGAGGCAGTCGGCATAGAGCTTCGCCTGTTGTTGCCCGACCTCCGGATTGACAGTGGTTTTCTTTGCCTCGACCACGGCGAGTGGCTTGCCGTCGTCGCCCCAGAGCACATAATCAGCGTAGCCGATGCCCGTCTTGTTGGGCATGCCCGTAACTTCGTATTCACGGTCGCGAGCACGGTCGAGCGGCCAGCCGGCGCGTTGCAGGTCGAGGTCGATGATGAGTTTGCGGGTTTTGTCCTCGTTCCAGTCGTGGGTCTCGGGGATGGCCTCGTTTTCCGCCTTGATGGTTGCTAGCTGTTCGCGTAACGCTTCCAGTTCATTTTCGAGTTCCTTGTGGGATTCTTCCGCCGTATCCTGCTCCGCCGCGAGGGCGAACAGCGCCTGGACGCCGGCAGGAGTACTTGCCGGGTCGGCCATCGGTACCAGTGATTCGTCAAAGGTCTTACCCTGGAGATTCTCGGCGCCCTTCCGCAGGTAGGTGCGGCCCGCCCAGTAGAGCACGTGCGAAAGTTCCCGCACGAGGTCCAGCGCCATCTCCGACGTGGGCATCTTCTTACCGTGTACCGCCACGTTACCCGCATCCCGAATAAACTCAGCTTTTTGCCAGACCGCCTCCGGCACAAGTTCGCGGAAGATGGGATCACCGAGGTATTCGCTCAGGTTCTTGACCTTGGGCGGGCTCAGGGTCTTCTCGACCTTGAATACACGGACAATGAGCCGCTCCAGCGCGTGCCGGGTGTGGAAGCAAGAGGCACGCGGGTCGCCGTAGACGTGCCGCTCCGCATAACTCGCGCTCTCGGCAGAGTGCGGAAACTCCTGATTCAGGAACGCGAAGTTAGCGGAGATCTCCATGCCACTACAGCTCCCCGCTGAAAGCGCGGGATTGCAGGGAGGCGAAGAGGGTGTCGAGTTCGTCCAGGTGTGCGCGCTGGCTGGCCTTCTGCTGCTTGACGGACTCGACGATGGCGGCGAATGATTCTCGTGCTTTGCTCGAGGGTAAAAAAAACGGAATTTCCCTAACCGCGTCCTTTCTTATAGTTTTAGTAACAGCACCTTTGACACGCTTCTTGATCTCATTGTCACCAAATTTAGATGTCAGATAGTAGTACGCAAACAGATTGCCAACTGAAGATTTTGTCCTTATCAAAAACGCATTCATTCCCAGCGAAACTGGTCTATCTAGGTAAGGCATTAGATAGACGTTCCCAGCGCTTCCAATTTTGTTAATTATGAGTTCACCGCCATACACCTTTGACTTCTCCAGAAATTCGTAAGCCTCTCGTGTTATGTAGATGTTATCCGAGTCAAAAATAGTGCTCTCAAGATCTGTTGTACGAATCATCAAGGCGAAGTCTTCACTATTTTTTAACTCTACATGTTCCTTCAATACCTTGTAGCTGCCATTTGCGTGGTAATCGGTAAGTACTTCGATGTGATCACCAAATTCACATCGCTCCCACCCCATCGGATTAGTGACAGGGTCCCCAAACATGTTGAGGAAGGTGGATTGGAGGAGAGTATCGAGCTGGGCGAGGGACTCGCGGCGCTTGGCCCGCAAGGCGTCCGCCGCATCCAGAATCCCCGCAATCCGCTTCTGCTCCGCCAGCGGCGGAAGGTAGACCTTCCTGCCCTTGATATCGGAAGGCTTGATGTATGGCTGAGCGGTGCCTGACCTGTGCCAGGAAGACTCGTCGTTGAGCTGGTACCAGAGAAAGCGAACGTCTGCGAGTTCCAAGTCCGGGAAGAAGACGGAAGTGTTTGCCAAGCTCGACCATTTCCCGGTCGGCTGGAAGCATTTTCCGCAACGCGCGCCGATTGCAGAAAGCACGATGGCCGGTTCATCGAACTCATACGACGGTAGATTCCCGTTGTGCCCTCCGGCGCCGTATCCCGGATACCCACCGTCTTCGACAAAATCTTTGCCAGAGAGCTTCTGACGGCCCCCCTGCACGATCTTGCAGACCGATTCTAGGCGGACGGTGTCCGCGCGTTGGGCAGGAGCGGTGCTCATCCGAGCATCCCCTCCAACTCCACCCGCCCCTTCGCGATCTCGTCTTCCAGCTTGACCAGCCGCTTCAGGATCACCTTCGGCGGGTCGTACTCGATGGCTTCGTAGACGACTTCCTTGTAGCGGTCGATGGAGAGGTCGTAGTCGTTCTCGGCGATCTCGGCCTTGGGGACGAGGAAGCTTGGGTCGGTGCGGGCGCGCTTCTGCTCGGCCTTGCGCTTCCCCCAGCGGGCGAGGATGTCGGGGAGGTCGCTCTCGTCGGGCTGTGGGGTGCGCTTGTCGTCGAGCGAATAGCCGTCGGCCTGCATGTCGTAGAACCAGACGTCGTCGGCGCCGCCGGAGTTGGTTTTGGTGAAGAGCAGGATGGCGGTGGAGACCCCGGCATAGGGTTTGAAGACACCCGGGGGCATGGAGATGATGGCGTCGAGCTTCTGGTCCTCGACCAGAATCTTGCGAATCTTCTTGTGCGCATTGCTCGAGCCGAAGAGCACGCCGTCGGGCACGATGATGGCGGCACGGCCGCCTATCTGCAGCAGGCGCAGGAAGAGCGCCATGAAGAGCAGTTCGGTCTTCTTGGTCTTGGCGATCTGCTGCAGGTCCTTGGCGGTGGACTCGTAGTCGAGGTTCCCGGCGAAGGGCGGATTGGCAAGGATAAGCGAGTATTTCTCCGCATCGTCATTGTCCGTCTGCGCCAGTGAGTCCTTCCAGCGGATGTCGGGGTTCTCTACGCCATGAAGCAGCATGTTCATGCTGCCGATACGCAGCATAGTGGTATCGAAGTCGTAGCCGTGAAAGGTGTTCTCGTTGAAGTGGCGGCGGGCGGTGGCGTTTTTGTAGATGGCATCGGAGTGATGCTCGACCAGGTGCTCGGAGGCTGCAATGAGAAAACCCGCGGTGCCACAGGCCGGGTCGCAGATCATGTCCTTGGGCACAGGAGCGGTCATGTCCACCATCAGCTTGATGATGTGGCGCGGCGTACGAAACTGCCCGTTCTGCCCGGCGGTGGCGATCTTGCCGAGCATGTACTCGTAGAGGTCGCCCTTGGTGTCGCTGTCGGCCATGTC
>Ga0315339_1002672_pt1 | contig 13254 bp, 8 predicted proteins | sample ASW17metaG_FD_204514 | JGI IMG/M metagenome (GOLD analysis project Ga0315339, IMG submission 204514) | Ammonia-oxidizing marine archaeal communities from Pacific Ocean, United States - ASW #17 | ecosystem: Environmental > Aquatic > Marine > Oceanic | place: USA: California | collected 2016-12-05
CCCCCAACGCGCGAGATAATCCCCATTGGGGAGCGGCGTGAAGGTGCTCTCGAGCGGCAAGATCTGTAACCTGTGCTTCGGCAACTCGAGGTCACGGATGATCTCGGGCCGCAGCAGACTCACGACATAGGAGCACACCGAGTACTTGAAGCCCGGATTGATCTCCTCCGTGACCGCAGCACCCCCGAGCACGTGCCGCTTCTCCAGCACGAGAACTTTCTTGCCCGCCATCGCGAGGTAGGCCGCCGTGACGAGTCCGTTATGGCCACCGCCGACGATGATCGCGTCGTACCGGCTCGCGCTCATGCGGAAGCCTCCGCTTTTACTGCGGCGGATGGTTCGGGGTTGTTCCGCTTACGCTCGGGGTTGAAGAACTGCGTATCCACTACGCGGGCCACGGCCTTCTTCCTGTAGTGCTCGACGGTGACCTCCATGCGCAGGTCGGTCCCGATCTTGGCGTACCGGGACTGAATGTGCGCCAGCGCGATGTACTTCTTGAGCAGCGGCGACCAGCAGCCGCTCGTCGCGTACCCGACCTGGGTATCTCCGCTGTATACCGGTACGCTGGTCCGCCATCCCTCGGACGGCAGCTGCGGCGGTAGGCCGACCTTCCCGTACAGTGCCTCGAGAGAGTCCCAGCTGATATCGAGTCCTCTGAACTCCCACTCGGGCCCACGCTCCTTCTCGGCGCGAAGCGCCTCGCGTCCAACGAACCATGCGCCGTCGAGCTTGACCGTCCACCCGAGTCCCAGTTCGTAGGGAGACGACTTACGGCCCTCGATAACGGCCTGGTGCGCGGGCACGTAGTCGACACCGATCAGCACCAAGCCAGCTTCGACTCGGGCGACGTCGAGTGCGAGCATACCGGCGGGGAGAATGCGGTGGGACTCACCAGACTCCATCAGCCCGTCCCACAATGCCTCCGCGTTGGCGGGCTCGGTCCAGATCTCGTAGCCGAGGTCACCGGTGTAACCGGTACGGGTAATCTCGACGGGCACGCCCGCGATCTCGCCTTTCGCGAGTCGGAAGAATCGCAGATCGTCCGCCGCTCCCTTTGCCGCGTCGTGAAGAATGCGACGCGCGTTCGGACCCTGGAGCGCGAGCGCGGCCAGGTCGTCCGAGATGTCCCGAATGGACACGTCCATGCCGAGAGCATTGTCATGTAGCCAACGAAGGTTCGGTTCGGCAGATGTGAGCCGGAACGAGTCGGGAGTGAGGCGCGTCAGTGTTCCGTCGTCCATCACCTTTCCGTCGTCGTCGCACCAAGGCGTATAGAACACTTGATGCAGCTTGCACTTGGTGACGTCACGGGTCACGACACGGTCCAGGAGTCGCTCGGCGTCCGGCCCCTCTATGCTGTACTTGAAGAGAGGTGAGACGTCGATCAGGGCGGCCGAATTGCGGATCGCCCAGTACTCGCGGTCGTGGTGGAACTCGTATGCACTCGCCGCCAGATACCCCGACCAACGACGCCAATTTTGCGCCAGGTTCAGGGGTGCGATGCGAGAGTGAAAGGGGGTAGTTCTCAACATGGCGCGGAGTCTACACTCCCGACTACAATCCTCCAAATGCTGACTGGACATCTATATGGAACCGGATAATCCGGTTCGCTGGCGGTACGAGGTCACGGACGAGGATGCCCAGTTGTCGCGTGGGGGCATCGGTGATCTGGTTCGCCTTCGCACCTGGGAAATCCTCGAACGCGTAATCCCCTCGCCGGGCCGCGTGCTTGACGTAGGCGGCGGCCCAGGCAGATGCCCCTTTCACGGACGAGTTGGGCGATGCGCTCGAGCTCGCGGCGGACGGCGGGTTCTGGGATGGAACGGCGATCGCGATCGAGGGCTTTGCGTGGCTACTCGGAGACATCGAGCGCCGAATGTCGGCTCCCGAGGAGTTGCTGCGCGCCATTCGCTTGAGTGAATCGGACCCCTCCATGCTCGGGGTCAGCGCCCATGTCATGGGAGTGGCGAATCGCCACTAGGCGCTTTTAGCTTTATCCGTGCTTTCACGCCCTACATCCGCCTAGGTCCCACGCCATGTCGTCTCGAACCGCCCAGGACGCCAAGACCCTCGCCCAGAGGTACTACACGGGCCAGGACGTCTACGAGGCCGAGACCCGGAACGTCTTTTTTCAGCGGTGGCTCTATGTCGGGCGCACCACCTCCCTTGCCGGCTCCGGCTGCTACTTCCTGTTCGAGATCGAGTCGGAAAGCGTCATCGTGCTCAGAGACTCGGACGGCGAGATCAGGGCGCACCACAACGTGTGCCGACACCGTGGCACGCGGTTGCTCGCCGAGCCCAAGGGCCAACTCCCGAAGACCATCCAGTGCCTCTACCACGCCTGGACCTACTCGCTGGATGGCACGCTCATCGGAGCACCGTTCATGGACGACGTCGAATCGTTCTCTTCGGCAGACTATCCGCTCAAATCCGTACCAGTAGCAATCTGGGAGGGCTGCGTCTTCATCAACCTTGCCGAGGAGCCCCAGCCGTTCGAGCAGGCGTTTGCGCCCCTCATCGACAAGTTCGGCTCGTGGACGATGGACGAGCTGGAGATCGCCCACAGCATCAGCTACGACGTACCCGCCAATTGGAAGCTGATCTTCCAGAACTATTCGGAATGCTATCACTGTCCAGGCCTCCATCCGGTCCTGAACAAACTCACGCCGTTCAGGAACTCCTCGAACGACCTGGAGGAGGGCCCGTTTCTCGGTGGCCCCATGCGCATGTCGATCGACGGCGGCAGCATGTCGATGAGCGGCCAGAGGTCCGCGCCGCCGCTGGGGGACCTGAGTGGTGAGGCGCTGAGCTGCGTTCGGTACTTCACGGTGTACCCGAACATGCTCTTGAGTCTGCACCCCGATTACGTGCTCATCCACCGCATCGAGCGCCTGGCGACAGACCGATCGAGGGTGATCTGCGATTGGCTGTTCCACCCGGACGCGATCGCGACGCCGGGCTTCGACCCGAGCGGCGCAATCGAGTTCTGGAGCATGACCAACGAACAGGACTGGGGCGTGAGCGCCCTATCGCAGAAGGGGATCTCGTCTCGGGCCTATACGCCCGGGCCCTACTCCGAGTTGGAGAGCATGATCGCTGCCTGGGACCGGGAGTATCTGAGTTCGATCGGCGAAGGGTAGCCTTCCCCCCATATCCACGTTGGATCTATCATTATCCATCTTGGATACATTGTGGCGTGGGAAGACGACGACGATGACGACGACGAGAACCATCGCGGTGGGCGCGATGGTAGCTCTGGCCGCGGTCCCGACGGACGGCGCCTGCGAGACCGCCACCTCCCCGGGAAGCTCTTGGTCCATCACCTTGGGCACCGGTTGGCTGGCGCTGAACGGCGAAAGGCGCCTGGTGCGTGGTGACCGGACAGCCGTTCTAACAGGGAGCCACCCATGTTCGAGCTGCTCGTCGCGCTCAACGCGGCCCCGCCAATCCTCGCCGTATTGTGGACCGCGGAATGGTGGCGCTCGGGTCGCCGGAACCGAAAGGGTCGGTGTGGTACTTGCGCGCAGGCGTTGAGTTCTGGTCCCGAAGCCCGCTTTCTGGTGGGTGGGCGGATGATCTGCTCTGCCTGCGCTAGCAAGATGAAGAAGCACTCGCCCTGGGAGGCAGGGGCGTTGTCCCTAATTCTCGCGGGCACTGCGGGCGTAGGCCTTCTCATGGCCGAGGGTCTGGTATGGGTCCTGGGCCTGTTGGTCACCTTGCCTCTGGGCTTCGGCATCCTCCAACTCATGAAGCTGGCCAATCGGCGAGCAAAGAAGCGGATCGCGACAGGTGAATCACCGGACCTCATCGCGGAGCGAACAGACCCGTAACAAGAATCCGCCTGGCGTCGACCCTGTTCGCCGGTCCAGCATGCACGGTTCTATCCTGCGCTCCATGTGCCTGGTACGATCTCTCGGACGCTCGAGGTTGATCCTGCTTGGAGGCTCGTCATGACGGTCCGCACCCTGCTGCTGGCGATCGCGCTTACGCTCCTGCCCTTCCCCGCCATGGCCCAAATCCCGGCCGCTCAGGGCGGCACCTTGGGCTTCTATCGCTATCCGGCTCTCCACGGCGACCTGATCGTATTCGCGGCCGAGGGTGACCTCTGGCGTGTTTCTGCCGAAGGTGGAGTCGCCCACCGGCTGACCACGCATGCGGCGGAAGAGACGGACCCGGTGATTTCTCCTGACGGGAGCACGATCGCTTTTACGGCTCGATACGAGGGCCCGACGGAGCTGTACACGATGCCGATCGAGGGCGGCCTGCCGGTCCGACGCACCTACGAGTCCGACCCCTCGAGGGCGACGACCTGGACGCCCGACGGACGGGTCGTTTACGCGACGCGCCACTACTCGACCCTACCGCAGTGGCAGCTCGTCGCGCTCGACCTTCCGACCCAAGCCCGAGAGCGCATCCCGCTCGAGACGGCGTCCGAGGGCGCGTACGACGACTCAGGCAGGACGCTCTTCTTCGTGCGACCCGCCTTCCACGGCAACGTCACGAAGCGCTACACCGGCGGGACGGCTCGCGACGTCTGGAAGTTCGAGCAGGGGACCTCCGAGGCGGTCGAGCTCACCGGCGATTACGAGGGAGAGAGTCACTCGCCGATGTATTGGCAGGGACGCGTGTACTTCGTGAGCGATCGCGATGGCACCATGAACCTCTGGTCGATGACGAGCGACGGCGGCGACGTGCGCCAGCATACCCGCCACTCGGGGTGGGACGTAAGGAACCCCGCGCTCGAGGGCGGACGCATCGTTTACGAGCTCGCCGCGGACCTGAGGCTGTACGACATCGCGAGCGGTGACGAGCAAGTCGTGCCGATCACGCTCGCTTCGGACTTCGATCAGCTGCGTGAGAAGTGGGTCGACGACCCGATGCAGTATCTCTCGTCCGCACACCTCGATGCGGAAGGCGAGCGGCTCGTGCTCACGGCCCGTGGGCGTGTGTTCGTGGCCCCGGTGGGGGCCGGGCGGATCGTGCGCGCATCGAACAACGATGGCGCCCGGTATCGGGACGTCGTCTTCCTCCCGAAGGGAGAAACACTGGTCGGCCTGTCCGACGAGAGCGGCGAGATGGAGTGGGTGACGCTCCAGGCGAACGGCACCGGCGAGGGTCGGAGCATCACGGGCGACGGCACCATTCAGCGCCGCTCAGGCCTCGTGTCTCCCGACGGGAGGTTGCTCGCATACGACGACAACAACGCAGACCTGTGGATCCTGGATTTGCAGAGCGGAGCACAGACGCTGGTGTCCGAGGACCGAGAGGGCTTCGGCGGGAGCCGGTCCTGGTCACCCGACTCCAGGTGGTTGGCGTTCGGAAAGGCGGCGGCGAACACGTTCGTGCAGATCGTGCTGTACAGCCTAGACAGCGGAGTCAGCGTGCTGGTCACCAGCGACCGCGTGAACAGCACCTCTCCGGCGTGGGGTCCGAACGGGGAGTTCCTCTACTTCCTCTCCGACCGGAACCTCCAGTCGCTGGTGGGCAGCCCGTGGGGCTCGAGACAGCCTGAACCCTACTTCGATCGGCAGATGGAGATCTACCATGTGGCGCTTCGTCCCGGCCTTCGATCCCCGTTCCAGGCCGACGACGAATTGACAGCAGACGATGGCGACGAGGCCGAAGACGAAGCGATGGACCACGACACGGTCATCGACATCGAGCTCGACGGCCTGCCGCGCCGCACGAAGAGAGTCCCGATCCGCGCCGGCAACTTCGCCGGACTCACCGTGAACGACGGGGCCCTGTTCTTCCTTGACCGGGACGCAGGATCACGAGGCGGTCGTCGCTTGACCGCGGTCGCCATCACGAGTGAGGAGCCCGAGCTCGTCACGGTCGCCGAAAACGTCGGCTCGTACGAACTCAGCGCGAACGGCAAGAAGATGCTCCTGGGGCAAGGGAACAACCTCTATGTGATCGATGCGCGTGCCGCGGCTGCCGAAGGCTTGGCCAAGCACCGAGTGGACCTGTCCGACTGGGCGTTCCCCATCGATGTCCGCGAGGACTTTCGTGAGATTTTCATCGACCTGTGGCGCCAAGAACGGGACTGGTTCTACGATCCGGCCATGCATGGCGTGGAGTGGGACGGCGTGCGCGACAAGTACTTGGCGCTCGTCGACCGCGTGACCACCCGAGACGAGCTCTCGGACGTGATCGGTCGCGTGGTGGGCGAGCTGTCCGCGCTTCACACCTCGGTTCGAGGGGGCGACGTGCGCACCGGCGACGACAACGTGCCCGTCGCGTCGTTGGGCGCCCGCATCGCGCGCACGTCCGAAGGTGACTTGATCGAATACATCTACCAGTCGGATCCCGACTACCCTGAGGAGATGTCGCCGCTCGCCGACCCTGACTTGGGCGTGTCGGCCGGTGACCTCATCCAGGCCGTGAACGGGATCGACGTGCTCTCTGAACCGCATATCGGGGCGCTGCTCCGTAACCCGGGCGGCGACCCGGTTCGCCTTCGTCTGCGCTCGGCTGCGAACGGGACTTCGCGAGAAGTCATGGTCACGCCCACGATGGGCGCGCGCGCGCTACGCTACTCGGACTGGGAGTACACGCGCCGCATGGACGTCGAAGAGCGGGGCGAAGGCGACATCGGGTACGTGCATCTCCAAGCCATGGGAGGGGGCGATCTGACCGCCTGGTACCGGCAGTTCTATCCTGTCTTCAACCGCCAGGGTCTGATCATCGATGTCCGGCAAAACCGGGGCGGCAATATCGACAGCTTCATCCTCGAGAAGCTGATGCGTCAGGCGTGGATGTACTTCAAGGGCCGCACCGGAGAGCCCACCTGGAACATGCAATACGCCTTCCGCGGCCACATGGTGGTGCTGATGGATCAGACGACGGCCTCGGACGGCGAGGCGTTCGCCGACGGCTTCCGCCGGCTCGGGCTCGGCGAGGTGATCGGCATGCGGAGCTGGGGGGGAGAGATTTGGCTCTCGAACAACACCCGAGCGAGTGACGGGGGACTGGCGCGCACTCCTCAGTCGGGTGTTTACGGTCCCGAGGGGGAGTGGCTGATCGAACAGATTGGACTCGTGCCTGACATCGTCGTGGACAACCTGCCACACGCGACGTTCAACGGGGAGGACGCGCAGCTCGATGCAGCCATACGACATCTGCAACAGAAGATGGCGGACGACCCTCGTCCGGTGCCGACGCCTCCGCCGTACCCGAATCGCGGTTTTCGCTACCGTGCGACCACGGACGGCGCGGGTGGAAACGGACCCGGAGGTGCGGGACGCTAGAGAAGCGCGGAACCTTTGCCGATGTCGTGAGCACCACGTGACGGGATGGATGCAATCGACAACAGGAGACGTGGGAATGAACGTGCACCGAGTCGGGATCATCCCCCTATCCGCCGCGATCGCTGCATGCGCTGGCACACCAGGTCCCGGAGACTCGGGCTACCCCTACAACGTCGACGGAGCCTACACCGGCTCGATCACCGTCAATAACGTTCCGTTCTCGGGGAGCCTAGAAGTCGAGATCGGAGACGGGGGCGCCGTTCAGGGCAACTTCACCGTGACACAACCCGTCGCGATCGCGGTACGAGTCACGGGCACGGTGGTCGGAAACGAGCTCACGGTCGAGATGAGCTACGACAACAACCCGGCCACCGGATGCACCACCGCTGGCACGGTCACCGGGACGCTGGTCATCGTCGAGGGCGGAGCGGAGTTGAGTGGCCCGGTGACGATCATGGAGTGCGGACAAACGCTGACCGCGAGGCTCCAGCTGGCGAGGTAGCAAGGGGTGGGGTGGAGTTCTCTCCGAGAGCTACCGCCTGCCGCCGCCGGTCTCCTTCTGCTCCAGCCAGGGCATCTCCTCGTCGATCCAAGCGGCGGCCTCTCCATCCCTCAAATGGTGGTCGAACCATTCGAGAATGCGGCGTTGGTAGTCGGCCTGGTTCTCCTCTTGCCGTAGGCCGTGATCCTCGCCGTAGTAGACGAGCATCGTGACCGGCTTCTCGGCGCGTCGCGCGACGTTGTACAGCTCGATGCTCTGACGCCAATCGACGTTCTGGTCGGAATCGCCTACTTCCATGAGTAGCGGAGTGTTCAGCGATTCGATGTTGAACACGGCCGAGTTCCGCATGAAGGCCTCGGGGTCGATGTAGTACGGTACTTCCATACGCTCCTGACCCACCTCGAAGTGCCCCGACTCGGGCGCCCCAGCGACCCAGAAGATCGAGCCGTACATCGTCACCAGGTTGCTGATGCCGGCCCCGGAGACCGACGCGGCGAACACGTCGGTGAACGTCGGTACGAACTGGGCTTGATAACCACCCCAGGAATGACCGATGAGCCCGACCTTACCGGCATCGACCATGCCGGTCTCCACCGCGGCGGCCACGGCCAACTCCAGCGTCTTTGCCGAAGAAACCCCAGGATCCCTGGAGTCGAACAGGATGTCCGGCTGCAGCACGAAGTAACCCTCCGCCGTCCAAACTGCTGGGTTGTAGTAGTTCCGGTGACTCGGGACGGCGTACTGCTTCGCGGACTGTGATCGGAACTCGTAGATGTACACGATCATCGGGTACGTCTGAGACGGATCGTAATTCGCCGGATAGAAGAGCGCCCCCTGCAGAGGTACGCCGTTGTGGTTGCTGTATTGGATCAGTTCCGTGTGCCCCCAGGCGTAGTCCTGCTGGAAGGGGTTCGTGTGGGTCACTTGGCGAGTGCCGTCGAAACCCCCTCCCACGAAGTAGTCCGGCGAGTCATCGAAGTCCTGGGCGACGTAGGCGTACACGTCGGCATTCTCAGCCTTGGCGAATCGTGCGACGTTGTCGTCCTGGTAGACGAGGCGCTCGACCCGGCCTTGGCTGAGCCGGGCGACTCCGTGCTGCAGCGTCCACTTCCCCCGCAGCGTGAGAAAGAGGTCTTGGTCCAGGTCCACCGGATCCGCTTCGGGATCCAGACGCGCGATGCGGTGCACGATCTGGTCGTCGCGACCCTCGGTAAGACGCCGCGGCGTGCCGTCTATCGGCAACTCCCACAAGTCGAATTCGTCGTAGACCAGAAGGGAAGCATCCCCGTCCGTCCAACCGCTCACGCCGTACGAGGGCAACTCGGGCACGGGGTGATCATACGCCTCGTTCGCGAACCTGATGCCCACGTCCGCCGACAGCGCCAGCGTCGATCCCCGCTCGAGATCGAAAGCGTAGAAGTGGCCACTCCGGTAGTAGTGCACATATCGGCCCATGCTGCTCGCCCCGTAGGGAAAGCCGATGCCCTGTGCGGCCACCTGACGCTCGCCGGTGTCCGGGTCGATCGCGTAGAGGTCTACCCGGCCCCGTCCGAACATGCCGGCGAACGCATAAGCGTCATCGTTGGTGGCCAGCACGAGTCGGCCATCGGCAACGACGCGCGGTCCGTCGAGCGTTTCGTCCGTCAGATGCAACGTGCGCGCCGAATCGAGATGCCAGACGAACAAGTCGTTCCGCCGCTCGTCATTCCGCTCGTCGCGTTTCTGAGTGGGCAGCGTTCGCTCATCGGTGGATCGCCAGATTTCCATCTCGGCTGGGTCGAGGCCGAGGCCGTCCTCGTCGTCGGACTCCGCGTCGTCCTCGTCGGCGTTCTCGCCTTCCTCTTCGTCGTCGTCCTCGTCCCCAGCCTCCGCATCGTCGTCTTCGTCGTCGGATTCTGAGTCGTCATCGTCGTCGGACAACTCCCACTCTTTCACGCCGAAGAAGATCGATCCGCCGTCTTCGGCCCACTGAAGCGACCGAAAGGCGACGATGCGTTCGTCGACGCCGATGGCTTCCTGGCCCGATGGGTCGAGCTCGAAACTCGCCGCAGATCCCGCGAGGTCACGCCAGGCCAACAGTACGTGGCCCTCGTCCTCGTGGCCCTCGTCCTCGAACTCGCGCAGGACGGCCAGGTCGGACGAGTCGTCCCTCCAGGTCAGCTGCGCGTACTCGGACTCGCTCGAGTCGAGACTGCTCACGCGACCCGCCAAGGCGTCGTAGATCTGCACGCCGTTGCCCACGCCACCGGCTCCATGGACCGTGAAGGCCAGGAGGGAGCCGTCGTCCTGCCAGGCCCAACTCGCCACACTTCCGAAGCTGACCCGGTCACCCGTGGCCAGCCCCCGCACGACGACGGCTCGCGTGCCCGCGCTCGCATAACGGGCCATCGCCAGGTGCGTCCCTCCGCCTCCGAAAGCGAAGCTCTGGACCTGTGCGACGCTGCTCTGCTCGCCCAAGACCAGATTCACCAGGCCCAAATCGTTCCGTACGTCCTTGCCGTCCTTCTCGATCTGCTCGGTCTCCTCCTCGGACTTGCCGATCGAATAGGCCACCCACTGACCGTCTTCCGAGAAGGTCGGCCGAGCACCGTACGCCACGACGATCACGGAGTCGGAGTTCGCCTGGTGGATGCGAAGCTCGTTCTCTCGATTCACGCGGGTAATCGGGACGGCCAGCCACTCGCCGTTCGGTGAGAGCGTCCCGGTGCCGAGCGACTCCCACTGTCCATAGTCCTTCGGTTGAACGGACGGACGGTCCTGCGCCTGGAGAGGAGCCGCCACGGCTGCCATCAAAAGCGCATACATCACGGGTCTGCGAGTCCTCGTCGCCATCGTCGTTCACACCTCTAATCCAGGGTCCTTGGCCGGGCAGGTTCAGATGATCGCGGTTCTTCCCGGAAGCCGCCACGTCCCCCAGGCTGGGCGAGCCTACAGCTGTCCGCGGAGGCCGTGCCAAGCGGCCCTATGCGGTGACGCCCAAAGCCGAAGAGGCTTTGCGCATGAGCCGTGAGATCCGGGAACGCCTCTGGACTTCGGTCGGAGTGGCCAGTTCGTGAAGCCCCCGCACGGCATACCTCTGCTGCTCTACCGAGCCCTCAGCCAACGCTTCTCACCCGTCTTCCCTTTGGTTGTCGAAACAGCGATCCCAGCCGCGAACTTGATCCCGTCGGTGCAGGACGCGGTTCGCGAAGTCGAGCCGAGCATCGCTTTCAGCTTCGTATCGACGCTCGCTTCCGTATTGGAGGAGAAGGTCTCGGGCTACCAGGTGACCGCCGTCTTGGTCGGGGTCTTCGGTGCAATCGCCCTGGTGCTCGCGGCCGCCGGTCTCTACGGGGTGGTCTCATTTCTGGTGGTGCAGCGCACTCGCGAAATCGGCGTTCGCATGGGGCTCGGGGCGGACCGCCAAAGGGTCGCGAGAGAAGTGCCCGTGGCGGCTTGGGTGGCGCCCGCAAGACGTGCCGCCCGTGTCGATCCGGTGGAGGCCATACGGGCGGACTGAAAGCCAAGGCTTGTGCCCCGCTTGTGACCCCACGGAAGCATCGGCATGTTGGCCAGGCGCCAAACCCGGGTCGTGAGCGTCAGGTCGCCAAGTCCAATGAGGAGTCCCCATGAAGCCATCGCCGTCCCCCGCACTTGTCCGACAGTCCACTCCAGCGCTCGTGTCGGTGGTGGCGGCCCTCGCTCTGACGGGTTGCTCGACGTCGGGGCCGACGGGGCTCGCCGGCGTCGCGCCCCCCGATGGCGGCCCCCCGGCTGTCGTTCCGCTGCCCCGCCCGGACAACCCCGCGGCCGACACGGAGTGGACCACCCACGGCTTGAACCTCGCGGAGACTCGCTTCAGTCCGGTGGACCAAATCGACTCCGACAACGTCGGTCACCTCGGGCTCGCATGGAGTTGGGAGATCCCCAGGACCGGAGCGCGACTCGAAGCCACACCGCTCATCTCGGACGGCATGCTGTACGCTACCGGGCCCCGGAGCTTCGTCTACGCGCTCGACGCCCGGACCGGCGAGGAGATCTGGCATTGGGACCCCGCAATCCCCGACGAAAGGCAGGGCGGGCCCTCCGTCTGCTGCGGCGACGTCAATCGCGGAGTCGCCCTCTACGACGACAAAGTGATCGTCGGTCTTCTCGACGGCCGGCTCGTCGCGCTCAACAAGAAAGACGGCCTCGTCGAATGGGTCCAGAAGACCACCCCGCCCGGAGACTACAGCATCACGGGCGCACCGAGGGTGGTCCGCGACAAGGTCATCATCGGGAATGGTGGAGCCGAGTACGGGGTGCGCGGCTACGTAACGGCGTACAGCGCCGACACGGGCGAGCAACTCTGGCGCACATACACTGTTCCTGGAAACCCCGCGGACGGTTTCGAGAGCGAAGCGATGCGCTTGGCCGCCGAGACCTGGAATGGTGAGTGGTGGATCGTCGGAGGAGGAGGCACAGCCTGGGACGCGATGGTATACGACGGCGCCGCCAACCTGATCTACGTCGGTACGGGCAACGGTACCCCGTGGAACCGGGACATCCGGAGTCCGGGAGGCGGGGACAACCTCTACCTGTCGTCGATCATCGCGTTGAATGCCGATGACGGAGAGATGGTCTGGTACTATCAGACGACACCGGGTGACGACTGGGATTACACGGCGACCCAGCCGCTGATGCTACTCGACCTGATGATCGAAGGGCGCATGCGCCAGGTCATCGTGCAGGCACCGAAGAACGGCTTCTTCTATGTAGTCGATCGGCTTACCGGGGAACTCCTATCCGCGGAGACCTTCGCGGACGACGTGACGTGGGCGACGGAGATCGACCCCGAGTCCGGGCGCCCGATCGAGACCCCCGAGGCTCGCTACGGTACCAACAAGCGGGGCGCGTACCTGTCTCCGGGCCCCACGGGAGCGCACAACTGGCGCCCGATGGCTTGGAACGCCGACACCGGCCTCATCTACCTGCCCTCACAGAACAACAGCTCCTACTACGAGATGGTCGAGTCGTTCGAGTACGCGCAGGGCCGCTGGAACACGGGCACGACGATTCGAGGAGGGGGCTCGCCGAGAGACGAGCGACCGGAGCGCCCCGCGCTGACCGGACCGTCACGATTGTTGGTCGCGTGGGATCCGGTGACCAACCGCGAGGTGTGGCGCAGACCGGCACGGGGCGGGAACGGAGGTACACTGTCGACCGCCGGCAATCTCGTCTTCTGGGGCAGTGGAAACCAACTGGTCGCCCTCAACGCCCGAACAGGCGATGAACTGTGGTCCGCGGAGATCGGCAACGGCCCCGCCACGCCAGTCACCTACGTGCTCGACGGGCGTCAGTACGTGACGATCGCCGGGGGATCGGGGGCGTCGAGTCCGCCGCGGGTCTGGACGTTCACACTCGATGCTCCGGCGGGGGGGGCGGAGGGGAATTGAGACGTACCCCGCCTCACCTCCTGCTGTTGAAACGGGAATGGATCCCTTGATCCTTCCGTCAATGCGCTGGTCGAACAGAGTTTGCCCC
>Ga0315339_1002673_pt1 | contig 13250 bp, 13 predicted proteins | sample ASW17metaG_FD_204514 | JGI IMG/M metagenome (GOLD analysis project Ga0315339, IMG submission 204514) | Ammonia-oxidizing marine archaeal communities from Pacific Ocean, United States - ASW #17 | ecosystem: Environmental > Aquatic > Marine > Oceanic | place: USA: California | collected 2016-12-05
GTTAGTCAAGATTGACAGAACTCCGAGCGTTATTGTTAGCAGCTGGCGTGGGTTCTAGACTTAGGCCATACACAGAATCATTGCCAAAATGTCTAATGCCCATCGGAAGCAGACCTCTTCTTGAGCACTGGCTGTGCACTTTCCTCAAACATGGTGTAACGCAAGTTCTAATTAACACACATCATCATGCTCAACTAGTTGGGCAATTCATCTCTCGAGACAAATTTACTGATTGGGTTCTCGGAGTGCATGAGCCGATTTTATTGGGGACAGCAGGAACCATACGACATAACATTCATCACTTTTGTAATCAAACAACTTTAGTTGTTCATGCTGATAACTGGTGTCAGTGTGATTTCGCTAGCTTTCTGAGGTTTCACGAATCAGACAGGTCTTCCAGCACTGCGATAACTATGATGACTTTTAAGACAGATACGCCTAGCCAATGTGGGATAGTCGAGGTTGATAAAGATGGTGTCGTAATAGGATTTCACGAAAAAGTAGATAATCCCCCAGGTAGCCTAGCCAATGGGGCTGTTTACTTGATTGAACCTGAGGTAATTAAATGGATTTACACACAAACCAATGTTACTGATTTTTCGAGGCAAGTAATTCCGAACTATATTGGTCGTATTTCTACTTGGGAAAATACACACATTCATAGAGATATCGGAACGATCGAGTCGCTGTTAAAAGCGCAGAAAGATCCACTGCCCGAATGTTGTTGGCCAGATCACGATGATTGGTTTAGATCGTATAGAAATAATCCAATTCATTCAGTAATTAGTTCACTCAGCGGAAAGTCCGAATGAATAGAAAAGTTGAAACCTTGAGTGAGCTAGTTTCTGTCTTTCAATTAAGTGATAGAGGCAACGTCGCTCTTTGCTACGGACATTTTAATGCTATTCATCCTGGTCATCTGCGTTACTTTAGAAAAGCAAAGGATTCTGCTGATCAATTACTGATTGCATTAGAGGGAGACAAACAGCTTTCGGAATTGGAGAGGGGTATTATCTTTTCGGAATCGGATCGAGCTCAGGCCGTTGCTGCCCTTGATATCGTTGACGGTGTCGTAATAATGGATAGCGGTAGGTTGGAAGACTTAGTAAAAATAGTTAGACCAGCATTCTTATTTCTTGGAAAGGAATTTGAAAATAGACGCGCAACAAAAGTTGCGGATGCTGTTGAACTCGTTAGGGAATCTGGTGGGAAAGTTGTATATGACTCGGGAGAAACTCATTATGCAACATCAGATTTTTTGTATGGTGATCAGGGCAATCTCGAAAATGAGCGATGGACGCAGTATTTTACTGCCTTGGCTAATCAAAAAATAGAATTCACATCTATTCTAGATAGACTACTTGATTCACCATCACCTAGGATTCTCGTCGTAGGTGATGCGATTGTTGATCGCTATGTTGCATGTGATCCCATAGGGATGAGTAATGAAGCACCGGTCATTGTTGTAAAAGAAATAGAGTCCAAGGACTATGTAGGTGGCGCTGGTATTGTATCCGCCCACGTAGTTGGTCTTAGGGCTAATTGTGTGTTCGTGTCTGTAAGCGGTTCAGATGCTCAAGCAGAATATCTAGGATCTGAATTAAAGGAATACGGTGTTGATCCCCGAATTATTCCAGATGAAAATAGACCTACAACTTTTAAAATAAGGTATATGGTTGAGAGTCAAAAACTATTCAGGGTAAGTCGTCTAAAGGAGCATAGTATCCCAAGAGAAATTGAGGATCAGGTTATAGAAAAGATAGTGGAAATGGGTCCGGTAATTGATGGCATCATAGTTTGTGATTTTGTTTATGGAATGATAACCGATCGAATACTAGAGGTTGTCCACGAGGTATCTGATAGGTATAAACTTAGTTTATTCGGTGATCTTCAATGTAGTAGTCAGGTTGGAAATGTAACAAAGTTCAAGAATTTCAGCTTAATCTGCCCGACCGAAAGAGAAGCGCGAATTGCTTTGGGTAATCAAGACGACGGAGTCGAATTTATCTCGAATCTTTTGATGGAAAAAACGCAATCTAAGAACTTAATACTTAAACTTGGAGCAGATGGCTTTATAGCCTATACGAGAGAGGAGAGTGGAGATATTGTTCGCAGGCAACATTTCCCAGCGTTGAGTGTAAGCCCCGTAGATGTGACGGGAGCTGGAGATTCGTTACTCGCAGCTGTTGCTGTAGCAATGACTCACGGTATGACATTAATGGAGGCATCTGCACTAGGGTGTTGTGTTTCAGCGCTTAGTGTGCAAACGGTGGGTAATTACCCAGCAAGCCTAGCGAGTGTAAAAAAATATTTTCATTCAAAAAGTATCGAGCTATGAAATTCCGAAAAATATTGATAACTGGCGGGGCAGGATATGTAGGTGCTGTGTTGGTTCCTCGTTTGCTTGCAGATGATTATTACGTCACGGTTTACGATTTGATGATTTATGGCGAAAATGTACTACCAAAGCATCCGAATCTCACGGTTGTCAAAGGTGACATCAGGGACCAAAAGTTACTCACAAAAGCTATGTTGAGTCAGGATGCAGTTATACATTTAGCTTGTATTTCTAATGATCCAAGTTTTGAGCTCAACCCAGCATTAGGCCGATCGATAAACTTGGATGCATTCCAACCGCTAGTCGAAATAAGTAGAGTGCAAGGCGTGAAACGTTTTATTTACGCCTCATCGTCAAGTGTTTACGGGATTAAGAAAGAGATGGATGTTCATGAGGCAATGACTTTAGAACCTTTAACCGACTACTCTAGGTTTAAAGCTGAATGCGAGAAGATATTGCTAGACTATCAGTCGCCAAATTTCTCGACAGTTATTGTTCGGCCTGCGACTGTTTGTGGTTATTCACCACGACAACGGTTAGATGTAATCGTTAATATACTCACCAATCTGGCTTATAACAAACGGGAAATATCTATTTTTGGTGGTGAGCAATTAAGGCCAAATATACATATTGCAGATATGGTTGATTCGTATTTATTGCTACTCGAATCGGACGATCTCGCACTGGCTGGACAAGTATTTAATGCGGGATTTGAGAACCAAAAGGTTAAAGATTTAGCGGAGATTGTAAAAGAGGTGATAGGCCAAGACGTACGGATGGTAACACTACCCACAGAAGACAACAGGTCTTACCATATTTCTTCGAAAAAAATTTACGATGAACTAGGATTTAAGGCAACCCGGACAATCCGAGATGCGGTTATAGATATTAAAAATGCATTTGATCAGGGGAAGCTTCCCAACTCTCTAAACGATGAGCAATATTTCAATATTAAGCGAATGCAATCATTAAATCTTAATTAATAGGTTAATTAAGAATTCAGATAATATTGTGTCTCCAAATTAGACAATCTAATTGCTAGCTTGTTGCCAAATTAATGAACTATTTACACGTAGGTTACCCGAAATGTGGTTCGTCATTCTTGCGAAATGCTTATTTCACTCAGGAGAATGGGTTTTGTAACTTATTGATTCACGCTCCCCACGAGTTTCGGGATTTCATTACACATGATTTGTTGATTTCAGATTCAATATCATATTCTGGAAAAATGCCCGCGATAACAGAGCATTCTATATTTAAAAAAAATATTGGGCTATCTACGGAAGATTTTATAATAGCACCCGTTGATTATTCATTATTACTGGATCGATGGACAGAGTTGTTTCCAACTTCTAAAGTTTTAATTGTCATTAGATCCCAGCCTGATTTAATTTATTCTTGGTACGTACAGTTAATCAACGCGGGCTACTTCCGAAATATTCATCAGTTTACTCGCGAACTTATGTGGGATCGTCAACGTAGTATTTGGAGCCGACTCGACTATGACAGTGTCGCAAGATTGACAATTGAAAAATTCACCGATGTAAAAATAGTGATCTATGAAACAATGAATACTGACTATTCTGGCTATATCAGGGATTTGAATTCATTTTTTGAGACTAATGCTGTAGTTCCGAATCAAAAGTATCGCGAGACGCCGTCAAATACAGCTGTTGTGGCAATGAGAACATTGAATAGCCTATTTAGACATGGTTATGGGTTATCTATGATGTCTATTCAACCCAGTTACAATGTCGGTCCGGGGCGAGGGCGAGTTAATAATGTAATACTGCCAGTGGAGGGCAATCGTAGGGCAAATATTCGTAAATGGTCTAAAAGGATAGCTAAAATAATGCCTAAATTTGATCGAAGAATTAACAACCGACAAATTTATCGTGACGAATACGAAGATCTTTTTGTGGAATGCTTTGGTGAGAGTAATAGGCGTCTTAGAGACCTAACGGGGCTAGACCTCGGTAAGTATAACTACCCTGGCGTTTAACACTGTCAGTTAATCTTAAGTAAAGTGCGCATCGGCTTCGATTTTGACAATACGCTTGTTTGTTACGAGGACGTTTTTGCGTTGGAGTCAAAAAATCTAGGGTTTATGCCCGTAAACTGGAGGGGATCAAAACAGGAACTGAAGGATGAGTTGCTCAGGCGCTCAGGCGGTGAAAGACTATGGCAAACATTGCAGGGACGAGTCTATGGATTTGGTATGGAAAAGGCTGTTCTGTTCCCAGGGGTAGCGCCCTTCCTAATGCGTAGCAGGTATAGGGGCGATGAAATGTTCATTGTTAGTCACAAAACTGAATATGGCCATTTCGATTCTACAAAAACTCCCTTGCGTGAAGCAGCTTTAACCTGGATGGAATCCAGGGGATTCTTTGAGAAAAGTCGCTTCGGTCTTGCTAAAGAAAATGTTTTCTTTGAGGAAACTCGGAGCAAAAAGGTAGACCAGATTGCACAACTTAAACTAGATATTTTCATTGATGACCTTGAGGAAGTGTTTTCGGAAGAAGGGTTTCCACCTATTACCAAGTTACTTTTTAATGTGAAGGCGAAGGGCCGAAATCATGATTTGCACTGTAATAACTGGTCAGACATTGGTGAGCATATTCTTGGGCCAGTGCCGGATGTAGATTGTAAAAGGCTTGCGCAGACTTTCTGCCCAGAGCGCATTGATAGTGTTACTCGCCTACTAGGGCATGGGAACAGCCGGACTTACCAGGTCCTCACTAATACTAGTAAGTCATATTGTCTCAAATCGTACCCAGACCAACTCGTCGATCCTAGACCTCGTCTGCGCAATGAAGTGAATGCATGTAACTTGCTCGAAGATTTACGGCTTACACCGAGATCGGTCGCGCATGACGAAGAACTCAATCTTGCGCTTTTTGAGTGGATCGATGGAGATCCTCCAGGATCGATCACAACGAAACATATTGGTCAGGCACTATCTTTTGTCAAAAAGTTGAAAGCAATTCCCGAAGATGTTCAGAACAATTACCCAGAAGCCTCCGAAGCTTGTTTATCAGGTACCAAGCTTATTTCCCAGGTGCAGGAAAGGATCGAAAATCTTGAGTCCATCGACAATATGGAGCTGCAACAATTTCTTAGAATATCGATTAAGCCACTGTGGCAAGAAAGTAGGAAATGGTTTGGAGATAACTGGCCGAATATCTCATTTGAAAAAAAATTGGCTGATTCAAAACAAATATTGAGTCCTTCAGATTTTGGTTTTCATAATTCGCTACAGCGAGCAGATGGCAGTCTCTGGTTCGTCGACCTTGAGTATTTTGGCCGCGATGATCCGGTCAAGCTGATTACTGACTTTCTATGGCATCCGGCGATGAATTTACAGGTTGCCCACAAAACACAGTGGGCGAAAGGTGTGTTTGAAATATTTGGCCAGGACCTCGAGCTGCGGCAGCGATTCCGCGCGGCTTGGCCGGCTTATGCGCTGCGCTGGGCGTTAATAATGCTCAATGAATTCCTCCAGGAAGGCTGGAGGAAACGGATTCACGCAAAGCCAGAGTTAGAGCATGAGCGCGACAATGTGCAGCAACAACAGCTGCTAAAAGCTGCAAAGATCTGCGAGCGCGTACGTGGAGAAAAACTGGAATGTCCTTATGTATAACAGCCTGATCAGTAAGGCTCAGGAGCTTCGTCGCCAAACATTCCTCGCTTTTGTAGAACAAGGCGAAGCACATTTAGGGGGAAGTTTCTCTATTATTGAGATGCTCCTAGCTCTTTATGAAACAATTCTACTGGAGGAAGACAAGTTTATCCTAAGCAAGGCCCACGCTTCTTTCCCACTATGTTTGTTGCTTCGTGATAAAGGATTTTATCCAAAACTAAGCACACATCTTGAACTGGATTCAGAAAATGGCATCCACTGTACGACGGGTAGTCTAGGCCATGGCTTGCCCATCGCCGTCGGAATGGCTATGGCAAGAAAACGACTGAGTCGACCAGGTAGAATCTACGTTATGATGAGTGATGGTGAGTGTCAGGAGGGCACAACTTGGGAGTCAATGCTAGTTGGCGCCAAGCACGAACTCGATAATCTTGTCGTACTGGTCGACTATAACAAGATACAAGCTCTTACTACACTAGATGAGGGTTTACCGCTGGAACCACTTTCTGCCAAATTCGAAGCTTTCAACTGGGAATGTGAAGAAGTCATGGACGGCCATTCTTTTGATCACTTGGTGCCGGCATTAAAAAAGGCTAATAAATTTTCAAAGCCAAAAGTGCTAATCGTCCACACTACAAAGGGTAAAGGCGTCAGAGATTTTGAAAATGATCCAGGTTGGCATGCCCGAAAAATTAAGGAGGAAGATTTTGAAATCAGCAGAAGGGAGCTGGACCTACCTTGAGACGGCGTTTTGGAAAGGTAATTACCGAACTAGCGGATCAGGATGAAAAAATTATTGTCCTCGTCGGAGACATAGGCTATCGGGTGTTTGACGAGTTTCGACTAAAGTATCCTGATCGGTTCATTAATTTCGGTATTTGTGAACAAAGCATGATTGGGGCGTCTGCCGGTATGGCTCTTGAGGGGCTTAAACCTTGGGTTTACACCATAACGCCCTTCCTGATCGAGCGACCTTTCGAACAAGTCAAGCTTGACATCGATCAACAGAACGTCAACGTTAAGCTCATAGGATTTGCCGACTACCCGACCTTAGGCCCTACACACAGTGAATTGAACAGCGAGATGCTCATGCAGCTCTTTAGTAACATCACATCATTTTTCCCAAAAGATGGGGACGAAACTCAATCCATGATATACGATGCATACAAGAAAATCGGCCCTAGCTTTATTGGTCTAAAGACTGATCCCTCGTTGAGTAGTTCCATTACCAAAGCACAGTAATTTCACAACAATTTTATACAGAAAGACATTAATTTAGAGGAAAGATTATGGGAGAATTAGTTCAATTTGTGACGCCATTACATCAGGCTACTAGTCGCGCTTATATTGACCGTATGGTGGACGATAAAGTGCACTGTATGTTGAAAGCCAAAGAATACGAATCAGACTATTGGGATGGACATCGCCGTTATGGTTATGGTGGTTACAAGTATATGGCTGGCTGGTGGAAACCAGTAGCAGAAGCCCTCATCGAGAAATACAATCTGACCAATGTCTCAAGTGTACTTGACGTTGGCTGTGGCAAGGCTTTCTTGTTATATGAACTGAAGCTCCTTCTCCCAGAATTAAGAGTCGAAGGGTTTGACATTTCACAACATGGCTTAGCGAGTGCGAAGGAAGAGATCAGGGAATCTCTGTTTTCCCATCGGGCACAACAACCTTATCCTTATGATGATAATGCATTTGATCTGGTCATTTCTCTTGGATGTTTTCACAATCTGCGAATTTTTGAACTGGAAACGGCTTTAGCTGAAGTGGAGCGGGTAGGAAGGCAGGGTTATGTAATGCTGGAAAGTTACAGAACCGAGCTGGAGCAATTTAATTTACAGTGTTGGGCGCTTACTTGTGAATCGTTTTTTGATTCCAAAGAATGGTGTTGGATATATAACCATTTTGGTTATACCGGTGATTATGAATTCATCTACTTTGAGTAAGACATCTAGTCGAGTTGATCATATGAAAGCTGCCATCTTAGTAGAAAGCAAGCAACCCCTGATAATCGATAATATAGCTCTGCCAGAGTCGATCGACTTTGGCCAGGTTTTGGTAGACGTCCACTACAGTGGGATTTGTGGTGCTCAGATCAATGAGATAGACGCAGTAAAGGGTCCTGATTCATTTTTACCGCATCTGATGGGACATGAGGGGTCTGGTGTAGTGAAAGACGTAGGGCTAGGTGTTTCTACCGTGAAGACCGGCGACCGTGTTGTATTGCATTGGCGGCCTAGTGCTGGAATTCAGTCACCCACGCCAAAATATAACTGGAACGGAAAAGAGCTTAATGCGGGATGGGTGACCACGTTTAATCAACAAGCGATAGTGTCGGAGAATAGGTTGACAGTGATTCCAGATGATTTTGACATGAAAATCGCGCCATTGTTTGGTTGTGCTGTTACGACAGCATTTGGTGTAGTGAACAATGATGCCCAGATCAAAGTTGGCCAGTCTGTGCTCGTTTTTGGAGTTGGTGGTGTAGGAATCAATATTATCCAGGCGGCCAGCTTAGTTTCTGCCACTCCTATTGTCGGTGTGGACCTGATCGCGCATAAGTTGAAACTAGGTAAGAAGTTTGGCTTAACTCACGGATTTATGGGTGGGGAAAGCGAGCTAAAGAACAAGATTTGTAACATAGTCGGTTCTCAGGGCGCAGATGTGGTGATCGAAACGACCGGCAATTCACGAGTGATTGAGGAAGCTTATGATCTGACCCACCCAGACGGCAAAACTATCCTAGTCGGGGTACCACAAAAAGGGGACAATATTTCGATTCCATCGCTTCCCCTGCATTTCAACAAAGTGCTTACTGGTTCTCATGGTGGCGGGGCGGAACCAGACAAAGATATACCGCGTATTATCCGCCTGATGGACGCGGGGTTGCTAAATTTCGAGGGTCTAATAACTCATGAGTTCTCACTCGAAGATATCAATGAGGCTATTCGGATGTTTCGATCTGGTGAGGCCGGAAGAATAATCTTAAGTATGACCTAATCTCGAGAAATCATGTTGTGTTAGGACTGGGGTATTGGAAAGCTACTACCAATAAAACAGTGGGCATCAAGGTAGCAAAAGAGTATGGTTACCATTACTAGGGTAGAGGCCTGAGTTACTGTTAGGTTAGATATTAATCGCGCACCTGATTGTTGGGAGGATGTAGTAACAGGGCTGACGAGAATGCGTATCTTTTCATGTCAGCCATCTAGGAAACAATATTAGTTTCATCCACTAGTATTAAGTTTACAACCATGATGCCTCTACACATGCATATACGTGAGTTAGTCATAAATAGCCGGGTCAATCAATTTAAATTGACATTGACTCCAAATAAGGTTGTTTACTTTCCAGAATAGATAAGACAGAAAAGTAGATGAAGATTGTTGTCGTTGGACATACAGGATTTATGGGTAAAACTATTTTTCCTGCGCTATATGATATTTATGGGGATTCTGTCGTTGGTATCTCGACCGACGATATCGACTTAACCAAGAATGGTAGTGACTCAGAGTTGGCTTCATGTATATCGACCGGTTGTGTTGTGGTTATGCTGGCTGGAGTCAAGAAACAATTAGGGGATAGCTTGTCAAGTTATTGCAGTAATATTGCCATAGCTACCAACTTTGTTAAGTCGTTACCAATTACAACTCCAAGTCGAGTAATCTACATGAGTTCTGCATCTGTTTATGGAGAAGACATTGCTAGATCTGTACCTATAGATGAAAAAACGTGTCCGGAACCTAGAACCTATTATGGGGTTGCAAAATACACAACTGAGCTACTCATTAAAAAAACATGCACTGATATCGCAACAGAGTATGTACATTTGAGACCGCCTTTAGTTTACGGTGTTCATGACCAAACGAGAGGTTACGGCCCTGCAGGATTTTTATCTAAAGTGTCGAAAAACGAAAAAATTGACTTGTGGGGCGATGGAACAGAGTTACGTGAATTTATCTATGTAGAAGACGTAGGTAAAATTGTATGTCGGATTGTAGAAAATACTTACAGTGGAGTTGTTAATCTCGTTAGTGGCATAAGTTACAGCTATACCGATATTCTTGACAGCCTAGAGTATTTTACAGGTCGTTCTATAGCAATACAGTCAACAGATAGAACAAAAGAAAAGGTTGATCATAGATATAATAATTCTCTCCTCAGTGGAGTTGTTGGTGAGTATAAGTTTTCTAGTCTTAAAGATGGAATACAGAAGATGGTAGCTTCAACGTTAAGATAGCCGGTGAGAAGATATTTTGTCTGGTATTGATGAAACTCGTTTGCTGCTTGATCTAGGTTTGCAGCCAGTATCTAATCGATATTTACAGTCTTTGGAACAGCCCGAACAGCATTTTATTCTAAAATTAGGCCAGAACTACTCTAATGGTCAGATTCAACTGATTGATCCTTTCCCTCAACACGAATTAAAGCCTCGGTACGATTGGATTACCTATAATGAACCGGAGGCACACCTAGACCATTTGGTAGATGCACTTCATAGAACTATTCCAGATAAGAAAAAAGCTGTTGTTGGGGGCGTATCATTTAAGGATGATTCGACTCTCGAGAGATTTTCAAGCTTGGGTTATCAAACATGGCGAATTGATGTCGAGAAAGATCTTTCTCTTGAAGGGCATATGGGAGTCGAGTCAGTTCAAGGATCGTTGAATCGTCTCACAGCCCAAACAATAAAGGATAAGTATGGAGAAGCAGAGTGTTTGATCGTAAGACACATTTGGGAGCATGTATACAACCAATCTGAATTTGCATCAGCAATTAGTTTGCTATTAAGTGACGAAGGTCGTGTGGTGTTTGAAGTACCAGACTGTACCCGACTATTGAAGTCAGGAGACAGTACGATGATATGGGAAGAGCATCTTTACTACTATACTCCTTCTACTATTGTCCATTCACTAGAGGCAAATGGGTTTGAAGTTCTTGATACTGAGATTGTCCCGTATCTTGGAGAAAATTCGATTATCGTTATAGCTAAAAATGGGGTGAAACGGGGTGTGCGCGTAGATAGTGGTGATTCGATGGAACAGATAGACTTAGGTCGAAGATACGTCGAAGGGTTTCGTCAATCAAAAATCAAGATTCACGATTATCTGCTAAGTCAAAATTGTACCAGAGGCGTCGCAATCTTTGGGGCGGGCCACTCTGCTTGCGGGTTTACCTCATTTATGGAGCTAGAAAATCACATTAGCGTATTTGTCGATGACGATAAAAATAAAAAAGGTCTCTACATGCCAAAATCTAAACGACCTATAGTGTCATCCGATCAGTTTAAAGCAGATGAATACTCACTTGTGTTAATGGCAGTTAATCCACAGGTTGAAGATATTGTAATGGCAAAAATAAAACAAAAGACCAACGGACAGACAAAGATTGGTTCCATATTTCCATTTAGTCAAAATTATTTGTTTTGAAGATAACAACACAATGAAATGGAAACAAATTAATGAGGAGGTGTTATTTCCTAGTCGAGATCAACATGTAGTGGCAGTATCTAAGTCGACTATAGATTACATAAAGGAAATCGCGAGTGGGAATTCAAGACACAGAAGTCGATTGTGTTGTCACAAGACAACTGAAGATGGTGTTCAGGAAATGGTAATTTTCCATCCTAAAGGTACCTATGTACCAGCGCACAAGCATCATAATAGAGAAGAATCTATCCATATTATTGAAGGTGAGTTAGATTTGATTACCTTCAATGATGTTGGTTCAATAAAATCAATATTAAGAATGAGTGAATATCTGAGTGGATTCGAGTTCTATAGTCGTATTCCAGCAAGTATATATCACGCACAAGTTTTTGTTCGCGATACGATATTTCATGAAGTGAGCAAGGGCCCATTTGTTAAACAAGATAACGTTACTGCGTCATGGGCTCCAGTAGCATCAAGTGTCATGAATGTGGAAGAATACGCCTCTTTGATAGACGTAAACAAAAAGTAGCTGGACATTAATTAAGTTCTTCACGTGAATTTACTGTATTGAGTTTCAAGGTATCTGGAATATTAAATCCACACAAATATAAGAGCGGTAAAGTTGTTATTTAAGTTTCCAGATTAGGATTGGATGAGAATAATATTTCATAGTGGTAGTTTTAAAATCTAGACCTCAGAGAGATTGTTGTCTAAAAACTAGGATATTCAAATATGGCGATTCCGGTTATACACGTGGGTTGTGGGCCCTTTTCTACTCAAAGACTACAATTAATTATTGATGAAGGGTTATTTACACCCGTAGCCTGTGTTGACATAGATCGTCAAGTTGTGGAGTCGTGTATATCTTCTTTGCGGGGGAATGTACCGGTCAATTTGAATAAAAGAATATATAAAACGATAACAGAGGCAAAGCAAGACAACGGAGAGGCGGAGGCGTGTTTTATATTTGCATCAGCGACAGCACACGCAGAGCTGATAATGGAAAGTCTTAGTTTGGGGATGCATACCTTTTGTGTGAAAACAATAGCGTGTAATCAAGAAGAATTCTCGTCTATCATGGCACTTAAAAAATCTAATGAAGAACTAATGCTAGTTCAGGGTCTAAATAATCAATGGAATGAGGCGTCTGCAAAAATGCAGGAGTGGCTAATAAGTGAAAATGGAATTGGACGAATGTTAGGGGGTGAATGCTTATGTTGGGGGAGGCAGAACCTTAAAGCAACGCCACCACAGCCTGACTCGAGGATTGAAGGAATGTATTTTCATGCATTAGCCTGTCATCAACTGGGTCAGCTAGTAGCAGCAATAGGGATGCCTGATTATGTCACAGCATATACTCATCAAAGAGTAGAAAAAGAATTAGACTTTCTAGGAATATGGGGTACCGCGGGCGGCCAGTGTTTGTTTGAATTTCCGGATGGTGTGCCTTTTTCATATGTCGGAACTAGAGCTGGACATGGAAATCCGTTTGGTTTCGCCTCTAGATGGAGTGGCCAGTGGACAATTCATGGCGATAGGGGTGACCTCCGAAGGGAAGGCGGTAGGTTGACGTTATTTAGAGGAGGTCAATCCGTCGAGGACTATTTTCTAAAAGATTTAGATGACGGATTGATTGAAGATGAGAGACTGCAGTTCAGAGCATTCTATGATGCAGTAACGGTAGGCACGAATAAGCAGTGGATACAAGACACATCATTGAATACTTGGGTATTAATGGAAGCTTGTAATCTTTCTGCAAGAAATATGGAAAAAGTCTCTGTACAAGAACTAAAGTTGTCGTTATTTGGAACGAATAATAATGAATAGATTT
>Ga0315339_1002674_pt1 | contig 13241 bp, 17 predicted proteins | sample ASW17metaG_FD_204514 | JGI IMG/M metagenome (GOLD analysis project Ga0315339, IMG submission 204514) | Ammonia-oxidizing marine archaeal communities from Pacific Ocean, United States - ASW #17 | ecosystem: Environmental > Aquatic > Marine > Oceanic | place: USA: California | collected 2016-12-05
CCGTTGCCAGCGATCAAATACCTCGGCCAGCTCTGCTGCCGTGTACCCTCGCCTCCTCTCCTTCTGTTTCCTCTGCATCCACTTCTCCTCTCGGTGAAGTGTTGCATCGACCCATTGAGACCACCAGCGGTCTGGGAGTGATTCAGGCTCTAGTCATGGGCGTGCGCTATGCGCCGGTACCGTCGGTGACGATAGTCATGGTCACGGTCGCGATTCTGGCGGCGGTCGCAACCACTCTGGTTGTTCTTCCCCTGATCCTGGTGTTGGGTCGCCTACATCCAGCATGGCGTCGTGGTGAGCGGAGTCAGGCCGTCTGGAGCGTTACCATCGGCCTGCACACAGCTGCGGCTGCCTGGTGCGTAGCGGACGTATTGACTACCGACTTGGTGCCAACGGCTGCATGGAGTGTGACGGGTGTGTCGGTGCTCCTTGCCTGCGCGGCAACCGCATCTACGCGCGTTCCGGACGTGAAGCGCCTACGCCTGGTCAGCGTCAGTTCCTTGCTTTTCTTGATCGCGACTGTACTCTGCCTGATTGGGCTACAGCCAGAGCAGGGTGGTGACAGGGGCGTCCCCAAAGTGGCAGCAGAGGTGCCGTCCTGGAAGAGGGGCAACGCACGTCCCGAGGCTCCTGACGTCGTGCTAATCACACTCGACACCTTTCGTGTCGACCGCATCGGAGCCTATGGGCAATCACCCACGCTGACTCCCGAGATCGACCGCCTTGCCACCGAAGGTGTCCTTTTTGAGCGGGCGCTGGCTGCAGCACCGTGGACAGTGCCAAGCATCGCGTCAATACTCACGGGACTACCCGCACTGGAACATCGAGCGGGCATGCCAAGCAGTTCAGGCATGACCTACGACCGCTCTCCGCTCAGCCCCGGACACCAGACCTTGGCCGAAGATTTCGCTATTGCCGGCTATCGGACCAAGGCGGTAGTGGCCAACGCATTTCTCGGCAAGAGTATGGGCGTGGCGCAAGGTTTTGAGGAATGTGTCAATCTCCTCAGCCGCGCTTTTGTAGTGGGGATTTTGGAGAAACTTCCCCTCACCCGTCTGATCAGCAACCTTGAAGGGGTTCGTCGGTGGGGGGACTATCGGGCTGAAGGCATCAACAATCAGGCGTTGAGATGGTTGGCGGAAGAGTCGCCTGAACCTCTTTTCCTATGGGCACACTACAACGATCCGCACATGCCCTACCAAGCCGACCCGGATGTCTTCTTGCCTGGCAATCTCGTCGACGGATCGCTGGAGAAGGTACCCGAGACCGGGGAGGACGGCCTAGTGGTGGGGGAGTATTTCAGTTCTGGCGTTCCGGTGCGTAGCGGTGTGTTGTGGCTTGAGCAGGAAGATCGTCAGCGCCTGGCGGAGCATTACGACCGAGCCATCCGTTATGTCGACAAGCATCTCGGACGGCTCTTCGAAGCGCTACGTGAGCGTTCAAAACAGAGAGGTCGTCCGCTGCTGATAGTCCTCACTGCCGACCATGGTGAAGAGCTTTGGGATCATGGTGGTTTTGAGCACGGACATGACTATTACCAGGAGGTGACGGGGGTCCCGCTAATTTTCTGGAGCTTGAATCTTGTGTCTCCTGGGCGACGGGTCGAAGCGGTGGTCGGGCATGTGGACATTGCACCGACGGTCCGAGAATGGGCAAATCTCCCTCTCCCTGGCAGGGATTCCGGCGACCTTCCAGAGGATCACGGTCGTTCTTTGTTGCCCTGCTTCCGGGGAGATACCGAAGCCCCCAATCGACGGCGTTATTCCGGCAGTAACCTCTACGGGCTTCCCGCTGGACAGTGACTATTACCGGGCGCGGACGTTGATTACCGAAGTTGTAATGAGTACGCCGTTTCGGTATCGTCAGACTGGAAACAGCGGTAAATTACCGGCCTGAAAGCAGCGGACGACAGGGGGCGAATGATGCATCGACCGATCTCACGTAGGCGGATGCTCCACGGCATGGGCGTGGCGATGGCGTTGCCCTGGCTGGAAGCCCTGTCGGCGGCGGATTCGCGCGGATCCTCGGTTCGTATATTTCGTGGCGCGACCCGCATACGCCGGTTGTGAAAGAGATTGTCCCGAAGCTGGCCTTTGACCGGCTCTTTCGTACGAAATCGGCACCGGTGATTTCGGGGGTGAATCCACGGCATCAATCGGTGATGCAATCGCTGCAACGCGACGACAAGAGTATCCTGGACTTGGTGCTGGAGGACGCGAAGTCGGTGCGCCTAAAAGGTAGCCAGCATGACCGGACGAAGATCGACGAGTATCTCGAGTCGGTGCGCTCGGTGGAGCGGCGGATCGAGGCGTCGTTGCGCCCGCAGAAGCGCTGGATCAACGAGGGCAAGTTCGACGTTGAGCGGCCGAGCCCGGGTGTTCCGGAAACGCACGAAGAGCATGTGCGGCTGATGCTCGATATTTTGATCCTGGCGTTTTGGACGGATACGACGCGGATTGCGACGTTTATGTTCGGCGACGCGCAATCCTGGAAGAACTATTCGTTCATGGACGGTGTGAGCGGGGGTTTCCATGGGATCTCGCATCACCGGAACGCTGTCGATAAGCGGACGCAGTACGAGAAGATCATCAACTGGCACATGGAGCAGTTGGGGTACTTCTTCGACAAGGTTCGGGCGCTTGATGAGAACGGCTCATCGCTGCTTGACAACTCGATGATCATGTTCGGGTCGTCGCTGAAAGACGGGAATCGTCATGACCCGCAGGACTTACCTTTGATCCTCGCCGGGCGTGGCAAGGGGACGCTCAAACCCGGACGGCGGCTGCGGGCGGAGCCGGATACGCCGCTGTGTAACTTGTATGTGTCGATGCTTCAGCGGATGGGCGTCGAGGCGGATTCGTTTGGGGATAGTACGGGGGCGTTGGCGGGTTTGGGTTAACTGTTCGCCTGAAACCCTGGCATTGACGGAGTATATGCGGGCCCTCTACGTCGATCTCGGAGATTGCGCGACTCGGTAGGGTGCAGCCGTACTCCACAGACGATCAGGAATCTAATTCGTGGCCGCTGTTGCGGGTTCTTTGGTCTTCGGCGAGCGCCTGGGCGTGTAGTAGTCGAGTCGATGGAGCGGCTGGACAACGCTGGAGACGATGTTGAGCGAGTGCGAGCAGATGCGCTTGTAGTAGTGGGCCGACAGGACAAGAACGGTTAGCGAGCGCGGCTCCAGGTCGGAGGCTGCCAGTGAGTCGACCATGGTGTCCAACTCGGAGATCGTCTTCTGCCCTTCGCGGAGCAACGACTCGGCAGTGTTCTTCTCTGACAAAGCGAAGGCGTCGGAAGCGGCTCGAAGATGATCTTCAACACGTGCGCGGAGACCGCTCAGGGTTTCAACTAGGTTGTGAGTGGGAAGCGAGTCACATTCGCAGCGGAGGGCGACGAGGTCTTTGGCATAGTCGCCGATGCGCTCGACATCTTTTACGAGACTCATCAGGAGCATGCAATAGGGAAGGTCGGAGGCACCCTCGTGGGTAGCGAGATGGATCAGTACACGCTTGCGAATTTTACGCTGCAACTTATTGATTTTGATGTCACTGCGTTTTGTGTTCTTCAGCTCCACTTCACCAACTTTGGGACCGAAGAAGAGACTGCCGGCCCGATAGGTGAGTTCCACGCTACGCCCGAGCATGTCCGCGAAGACGTCCGCGATGGGCTTCATCGGGGCTTCCGACCGGAAAATCGCAATTAGCTCTTTGAGCATCGTGTGTGCCTCCCGGCGAGGCATCTCGGCCGCCGCAAAGGGATTAACCAAATCTTAACGCAAGATTGACAGAGTCGTAACGCGACTTTGATTTCTTAGCAATGCTGGATAGTTACGATCGAGTTGAGAGTTGGTTACGTAGGCCACCTCCTAACTCAGAATGCTACGAAACTGCTTGATCATTGTTGCCGCCTGGTTGGCTCTCGGCACCGTGATGGCCGCCGATGACCCGGGGCAAGTGCTGGTTGCCAACACAGCCGCCGATGGACCGGCCGCTTTAGCCAAACCGGCCGTCGAATCGACGGAAGAGGAGCGCATCAAGCAAGACGAAGAGAAGAGACGCTTCTTCAGCTACAGCCGGAAGGGCCTGCAGATTAGCGAGGAGGGGAAAGGGCGGTTCAGTGCGAAAGTCAATATCCGCTCGCAGATACGCTTCTCGTCACCGTTTCAAAGCGCCCCACGTGATGAAGGCGACTTCTCAGCAATCGAGGAAGGCGACCTCCGATTCCGCCGGGCGCGATTCAAGATGGAGGGGCACGCCTTCACGCCATGGGTGAAGTACAAGTACGAGCATGACCTGGTTGGTACGCGTGTGCTCGACGCACGGATGACTATCGGCAAATGGGAGTGGCTGCAGTTTCGCTTCGGCCAGTGGAAGGTGGATTACAGCCGAGAGCGCATGGACTCGTCGGGCAAGCAGCAGTTCGCCGACCGGTCGATTGTCAACAGAGCGTTCACGTTGGACCGCCAAAAGGGGGCGACGGTCCTGGGGCATCTGATGAAAGGGACACGTGGGGACTCGCGCTATTACGTGGGCGTATTTGCCGGGAACGGGCGCGGGTTTTGGACGGCGCCTGACAAGCCGGAGCTTGACCACGGCGATGGTTCACCGATGCTGATGGCGCGCTACCAGTGGAACTTCCTGGGGCGCGACGTCGGGCATTCACAGAGCGATCTGGAGTACAGCGAGGAGCCGGCGGCCGCGTTGTCGTTCGGCGCGGCGCGTAATCGCAGCCGCTACACGCGGTTTTCATCCAGCGGCGGCGAACAGCTAGACGGGTTCGAGTTGGGGCAGCTGGGTCAGTATTCGCTGCGGCAGTTCATGGAAGAGGCGACGCTCAAGTATCGGGGACTATCGCTACAGCACGAGCTGCACTGGAAGACCATCGAAGACAACGTCAACATGACTACGACCGACATGATCGGCAGCTATGTGCAAGCGGGGTACTTCTTCCACTATCTGGTCCCGCGCATTCCCAAGCAGCTTGAGTTCGGCGCGCGCTACGCGATGGTCGATCCGAACCGCATTGCGCAGAACGATTTACAGAAGGAGTTAGCGTTCGTCGTCAACTGGTACTTTTACGACCACGGGAACAAGCTGACGTTCGATACGACGCGGTTTTCGCTAGGCCGAACCGGGGCGGAAGATCTGCGCGACACGCAGGTACGGATTCAATGGGACGTATCGTTCTGAGACCTCTCGCACACTGGACAACTAGGCGATGAGCGGGCGCAACCACTCGGCACAAGTCGATGAGACACTCGCGTCCGCGAAGCTCGCAACGGTTCTGGTTGTGGAGGACGAGCCGGGTGCACTTGCTGTTCAACCTTGCCGGAACAGCGATGATCTACCCCACCCCGGCGATCCGGGCGATTCTATTGCGGCTGGCGGAGGGTCTAGCCGGAGTGGCGGTCCGGTCGAAGAGCACGGCGATCGCCTACGTGATCGTGATGTTCTACGGGATTCCGGCTTTGTTTGCCTTCCTGACGCGCTGACGCCCACGATGTGACCCACCTAGCAGCTCTCTAGCGGGCTGGGCTGCTAGACCTAACATTACTCGCGATGAGATAAAGGGTCGATTTGCAAAGCGTCTGCCCGGCTTCCAATGGCGAAGCCGCATCAAGGGAGATGCTCCTGTACGGGGGTTAGAGGCCGCGGGCAGGCGACCGTCTACGGGCAGTAGAGATATACGAACCGCCCTCCGTACGCTGTCGGCAGGGAGGGCGGTGGAATAGAGCTACTCGGCGGTCTTGCCGAAGTAAACAGCGTTTCTCTCGGTGAACTCGTCCCACTTTTCTGGAAGGTCTTCCAGAGCGAAGATGGCCGACACCGGGCAGACCGGCACGCAAGCGCCACAGTCGATGCACTCATCGGGCTCGATGTAGAGCATTTCTTCGGTTTCGAAGTCCTCTTCGTCGGACTTGGGATGAATGCAGTCAACCGGACAAGCATCCACACAGGCCGTGTCCTTAGTACCAATGCAGGGTTCGGCAATGACGTACGCCATGGTAGAGCGATCTCCTTCTAGTTAGAACCTATGAAGCCCCTGATATTCAGCGATGCGGTACCGTCGCCAATTTCAAGATAGCGGATTGTAGCACAAGGTGTAAACGCTGTCCGCAACAGGCTTCGGCGAGCTTACGAGACGGGAGGAGTTCAGTCGTCGCATGGACATATCATGTAGATTGGGCTAGACTGTGTGGAGAATCCGGAGCTCTTCCTCAGAGCCAAGGGAATAGTTTGTGTTTCGGCCATGCCCGGTTGGGTTTTCCGAGTTACGGTAGGCTGAAGGGGAGACGAGCGTTTTAGCGATGCCAACCTACGTGCCAAGCGCATCTGGAGTGCGCAACGACTGGTTCTTGCTGAACGGCGAGGACCAAGTGCTTGGGCGGCTGGCCACGCGGGCCGCCGTCATCCTAATGGGTAAGCACAAACCGGACTATACGCCGTTCCTCAAGACGGGCGATCACGTCATTGTCGTGAATGCTGAGAAGATTCGGCTGACGGGCCGCAAAGAAGAGCAGAAGAAGTATTACCGTCATTCCGGCTATCCGGGCGGCATCAAGGAAGTCAGCGCCAAGTATCTACGGGCGAAGCATCCCGAGCGAATTATCGAATCCGCGGTGCTGGGGATGCTCCCGAAGAATAAGCTAGGAAAGCAGTTGGCGAGTCGGCTGAAAGTCTACGCCGGACCGCAACACCCTCACGAGGCACAGCAACCTCGCGAGATGACTATCGGAAAGTAGGGCTCCCGCTAAGCGGGCGCCAAGGTTGAAAGCGTGGCAGAGCAAGTTCAATATTTGGGCACCGGACGGCGCAAGTTAGCCGTCGCTCGAGTTTTCCTGCGCCCGGGCAGTGGCAAGATCCTGATCAATCGCCGTGAAATGGACGACTACTTCCCGGCGGAGATCCATCGGGCAACCGTACAGCAGCCGCTCTTGGCAACGGAGACGTTGGGTAAGTTCGACGTCCTGATCACGGCGCAGGGCGGTGGCCTAAGCGGCCAAGCCGACGCATCACGCATGGGAATCGCGCGCGCCCTCCAGAACTTCAACATGGAGTTGCGGCCGACGCTGAAGAAAGCCGGGTTTCTGACAAGGGACCCGCGCAAGCACGAACGTAAGAAGTACGGCCGGCCGGGTGCGCGGAAACGCTTCCAGTACTCGAAACGGTAAATCGCGGTTCTTCCGGATTAGGTTGACGACATCCCCCCAAATACCGCTTGGATCGGGTTGGATGCTTCAACCGCCTGCTCGATGAGCAGAGGCCGGACCTAGGAGGACTATTGCCCCAAATCACAATGAAGGAATTGCTCGAATCAGGCGTTCATTTCGGGCACCAGACCAGGCGCTGGAATCCGAAGATGAAGGAATACATCTTCGGCGAACGCAACGGCATCCACATCATCGACCTGCAAAAGACGTTGAAGATGTTCAAGGAAGCGGCGCGCTTTATAAGCGACGCGGCGGGGCAAGACAAGTCCATCCTGTTTGTGGGAACGAAACGACAGGCCCAGGAAGCGGTCGCCGAAGAGGCGAAGCGGTGCGATATGTACTACGTCAACAGCCGCTGGCTTGGTGGGTTGCTGACGAACTGGGCGACTGTTCAGAAGTCGATCGCGCGCCTGAAGGAATTGGAGCGGCTGGCCAACGAAGAGCACTACGAAGGTCGCTCGAAGAAAGAGATGTCGCGTCTCGAACGCGAACGCAAGCACCTCGACCAGAACTTGGCAGGCATCAAGGACATCCCCGGATTGCCGGACGTGATGTTCGTGATTGACTCGAACAAGGAAGACATCGCCGTCCACGAGGCGCGGAAGCTCCAAATCCCCGTGGTCGCGGTGGTGGACACCAACAGTAACCCGGACACCGTCGATCATGTGATCCCGGGGAACGACGACGCGCTGCGCGCGATTCGACTCTTCACGAACAAAATGGCGGACGCCGTGATCGAAGGACGCGGTTTGGCCACCGCGGAAGAGTTTGAGCACCTAGAAGGAGTCGAAGGCGAAGTGCCCGAAGGGGAAGGCGAGGCTGTGGCGGCTGACGCTACGGCGGCCACAACGGCGCCGCCCCCTGTCGACGCATCCGCACCGGCCGAAGCGCCGGCCGCGGAGTAGCCCGACTTTTCTTTCTTGCCAACGAGGCGACTGTAGGAAGACGTTATGGCGGATATTACCGCGGATATGGTTAAGCAGCTTCGGGAGAAGACCGGGGCGGGCATCATGGATTGCAAGAGGGCTCTGGGCGAGTCCAATGGGGATATCCCTGAGGCCGAAATGAACCTGCGTAAGCGGGGCATTGATGTGGCCCAGAAGAAAGCGGGCCGGGAAGCGAACGAAGGCATCGTAGGCACGTATGTGCATCCCGGCAGCAAGCTCGGTGTGATTGTTGAAGTGAATTGCGAGTCGGACTTCGTCGCGCGTACCGACGATTTCCAGGGTCTCGTGCACGACATCGCGATGCACATCGCCGCGACAGACCCGCGCTTCATCAGCAAGGAAGACGTTGACCAGGAAGCACTCGACAAGGAGCGCGAAGTTCAGCGAGAGCGCGCCCTGGCCGACGGCAAACCCGAGCAGATCGTCGATAAGATCGTCGAAGGCCGCATGAAGAAGTATTACGAAGAGGTGTGTCTGCTGGAGCAGCCCTTCGTGAAAGACAATGCCGCGACGGTTGGCGAGATGATCACCCAGAAGGTTTCGAAACTGGGCGAGAATATTGTGGTGAGCCGCATGGCTCGATTCAAAGTCGGCGAAGCGGACGCGTAAGAGCGACACCGAAGACCAGGGTTTAGGGTGAGCGCCCCGCGGCGCTGCCCTATTTTCTTCTTATGGCGGGCTATCGTCGCATCCTCCTCAAACTCAGTGGCGAGGCACTGGCCGGCAAGCCCGGTTTCGGGCTCGATGCCGAATCGGCGCAACGTATCGCCGGCGATCTCGCTGAGGCGGCGAGTAGCGGCGTTGAGATCGGCGTTGTTGTCGGCGGCGGCAATTTCTTCCGAGGCGTTCAGGCTTCCGACACCGGACTGGACCGCATTTCCGTTGACCAAATTGGGATGCTCGCCACGGCGCTGAACGCGATTGCGCTACGCGATTACCTGCGGACCCGAGGACAACCGGCGGTTGTCTTCAGTGCGATTCCGATGCCGCCCATCCTCGATGGGTTTTCTCTTCCGCGGGTCCTAGATCATTTGAGCGACAAGGAAGTCGTCATCTTCGCGGCGGGCACGGGGAATCCGTTCTTCTCGACCGACAGCGCCGCGGCGCTACGTGCCGCCGAGATTGACGCCTCGTTGCTTGCAAAGGCCACGAAGGTCGATGGTGTCTACGACAAGGATCCGGTCCGGTTTCCTGACGCCAGCCGATATGAGAGAATTTCGTACAATGAAGTATTGGCCAACGAACTCGCCGTGATGGATGCATCGGCGGTTTCGCTATGCCGTGACAACGAGATTCCTGTCGTCGTATTTGACCTGACGGTTCCGGGGAACATCCAGAGACTGGTGAAGGGCGAGGCGATAGGAACTAGGATCGACTGAGGTAGGAATGTCAGCTTTTCACGCAGGAACGCTCAAGGAACTCAATTCGGAAGCCACGGGGCGCATGGATAAGACGATTGAGGATCTGCAGCATGAACTGGCGGCCATCCGAACCGGCCGCGCGTCAGTAGCCGTTCTCGACCCGGTTCGGGTTGACTACTATGGCACGCCGTCGCCGCTGAACCAGGTGGCGAATCTGAGTGTGCCCGAGTCCGCGTTGATTCTGGTGCAGCCGTGGGATGTTTCGCAGATCGGCGCTATTGAGAAAGCGATCATGGGCTCGAACCTGGGATTGACGCCGGCAAATGATGGTAAGGTGATCCGGTTGCCGATCCCTCCCTTGACTGAAGAGAGACGCAAGGAACTGGTTAAGCAACTCCACAACGTGGTCGAGCAGCACCGCGTCGCCGCGCGCAACGTTCGCCGCGACGCGAACGAAGTTGCCAAGAAGCTTCTCAAGGACAAAGAGATCTCCGAGGACGACCAGCACAAGAACCACGACGACATCCAAAAGCTGACCGACGAGACAATCGCGAACATTGATTCGATCGGCGTCGCCAAGGAAAAGGAAATCCTGGAAATCGGCTAGGCCGGCGGAGCGTGTTCTACCGGTTCACCATCAGACGCTTCCGCTCGGGTAGGAGCCTGTCCGCGAGCCGATTAAGCGCTTCGACGAAGCGGTCAGCAATCAGGCGGACCGGATCGCCGCAAGTCGTCTCGGCGAACAGGTCCGGGTCGTCTGAGCGAATGGATTGATCAACCGCGCGTAACCGGGTGCAGGCCTTGGGGGTCTAAGAGCTATCATGTCCACCACTTTTTTGAAACTGATACTTTTTCCGCTGTTCGCCGGCGTGTTGGACGCGGGGGTGATGCTGCGGTTCTCCACGACGATCCACAGCGGCGGAGAAGCCTCGACCACGGCGTCCCACATGGCGATCGACGGCGACGGCCTAAAGCTGGACTCTCAACTGAGAACTGCCATGGTGCCGCCGCGCAACAGCATGATCTTCCGCCGCGAAAGGCGTGTTTTGTATGCCATCGATCACAGGCGCAAGACGTACTTCAAGATCGACGAACAGGCGATCGGGGGTATGGCGGACACGATGGACAGAATGATGGCGCAGGTGCGGGAACGGATGAAGGATGCGCCGCCGCGACAACGAGCCACGATGCAGAAGATGCTGCAGAGCCGGATGGCCAGCATGGGTGGGCCCCGCCGAGAACGGCCGAAGCCGGAATTGATCGCGCATGGCGCGAGCAAAGAAATCAATGGTTACTCCTGCGAGATGTATGATGTCGTGCGAGAGGGTGTGAAGGAGCGTGAGCTCTGCATCACCGAGTGGGACAATATCGCAGGTGGTCCGGAAGCCAGGGCCGCGATGCAGGACATGGCGAAGTTCCTCGAGGCGATGACGAACGCCCTGCGCAACGCGGCGCCTGCTGCGACCGGTGGAAACCCACTGTTGGATCTGGAGGAACTGCCGGGCTTCCCTGTGTCCGCTACGCAGTTCACTAACGGGAAGGTCACGAGCGAGCAGATCTTGAAATCAGCGAAGGAGCAGAGTTTCGACTCGGCGACCTTCGCTCCTCCCGCCGGCTACACCGCTCGGCGAATGCAGGCAAGTACGACGCCATGATTTCTCCAACTCGCACGGCGCAACGACTGGACGTACTCCGAGCAGATTGATAACGCCGCCTGGACGAAGACCAACTGTTCCGTTAGTGCGGATGCCGTGGCAGCTCCTAACGGCACAGCGACCGCCGACAAAATTGTTGAAGCCAACGACGTAGGCAAAGAGCACCAGATCAGCCGCGACCTTGGCGGATCACCTTCGGACAACACATCCCAAACGATTTCTTTCTTTGCCAAGGCAGTGGGGCGTACCGAGATATCAATCCAGTCTAGAGATAAGTCGAACGATTTCGATCTGGTGAATTACGATATTTCTGCCGGGACGGTTACCGTAGAAAACGGTGCGACAGGGACCATTGAGGAGGCGCCTGACGGTTGGTTCCGTCGTACTTACACGTTTGACGCAGTGTCGGGAGGCACAGCTCCGAGAGTGTTTATCCGCCTACTCGGGCCGTCTAGTGCGGACACACACAACGGCGATGGCTTCTCCGGCGCTCACGTGTGGGGCATCCAACTAGAGATCGACCAAGCAACAGCCAGCGACTACTCCTCGACGTAGGCCGCCGCATTCACGACGGGCGTAGGCGATTCCCCGCTCCTCGCGGGCTCCACCTTCCGCTGGGACGCAGCCGAGAAGATGTCCCGCGCCTACCTGTCATGGTACGCCGACGCCTCCACGTTCTCGGTCAGCCACGGAGACGACGTTATCGTTGACTCCCACGGCACAAGCGTCTTCGTCGGGCTGGTCGTCAACTTCTCGTATTCAAAGAGCAGCCATCGACCGGGCGTTATGCTGATCCGGGCGACTGCCTCGACTACGTTCACAGGCTAGCAACGACCGAGGTAGGGACCGGAAGCGGCGCCGTCTACAAGGCCATATCGGACCGGGTGATTCTCCAGGGGCTCCTGTCGGACAGCAGCCTCGATGCGCACGCCAAGATTTCCGCCTGTGGGTTCCTCACGGTCCTTCTTGACCTGTTCTGCGCGGTGGCCCCACGGCTTTGGGCTCAAGAGAGGCATGGCTTCCGGCCGCTGTTCAACGGCAAGGATTTGAGCGGCTGGGTGGTGATGCCACGGCCCCGAGAGTGCTTGGAGCGTGGACGACGGTGTGCTGAGCTCCGATGCGCCGCCGAAGTGCTGGCTGCGGACCGCCGATGAGTTTGTGAATTATGTGCTGCGCCTGGAATGGCGGTTGGTAGATCCCAAATCGAACTCGGGAGTTTTTCTCAGCGCTCGGGACGTGGCCGAGGAGTTTCCGAGTTCGCTCGAAGTCCAGATCTATAAGAAGAATGCCGCGGCGATGTTCCCGATTCGCAACTGTCGGTGGTCCGACGGCGTTCGCCTGGGAAGACCATGTGCGCGCACCGGGCAAACACTAACCACCATCCTCGTCATCCGACGTGAGACACAATTCGCACCGGGCAGGCAGGGTGATGACGGCCCAGATGAGATCGAGGACGCCGCCGACCACGATCCCCACGAGCCGGAAGGGCAGGAGCAGCAGCCATACGAACGGATAGAGGATCAAGGTGAGCAGAGCCAGCGGCCAGCAGAGGATAAGCAAGATCAGCCAGAGCAGAAAGGACCACATTTCTCACGCACTCCTAAATGAGGATACGAGAGAGACACGGTAAAGTTCCGGTCGTAGTGAAAGATGGGAACGGTTGCGAGCTCAACCGGTCGATGCAACACAAGCGCTAAATCTTTCCGCAGGAGCTTCAAACTCTAGCGTCTGACGGGGCCGTCCGTTAAGTTGCCGTGCAACGGCGTCGAGATGCTGTTGTGAGTGTACGGATAAATCGGTTTTCTTGGGGAAGTACTGCCGCAGCAGCCCATTCGTATTCTCGTTCGATCCGCGTTGCCAAGGGCTCTTGGGATCGCAGAAGTAGACAGCGATGTCGGTCGCCAAAGTGAAACGTTTGTGGTCCGCCATCTCCAGACCCCGGTCCCAGGTCAGCGATCGATAGAGCTCGCCCGGCAGCTGCCGGGCGTGCTCTATCAGTGCCGTGACGACGGTCGCGGTGTCTTTGCCCGCCAGCTTGGCCAGCATCACATAGCGCGAGTGCCGCTCC
>Ga0315339_1002675_pt1 | contig 13235 bp, 11 predicted proteins | sample ASW17metaG_FD_204514 | JGI IMG/M metagenome (GOLD analysis project Ga0315339, IMG submission 204514) | Ammonia-oxidizing marine archaeal communities from Pacific Ocean, United States - ASW #17 | ecosystem: Environmental > Aquatic > Marine > Oceanic | place: USA: California | collected 2016-12-05
GACTACGGTTACAAGGAGATCGACAACCCCAGTTTGCGCGCCGCCGGCGACGAATTCGGCCGCCCGTTTGATCGCCATACATTGACGGTCACGCAAAATCTTTGGGACGCCCAGCTAAAGAACTTTAGCAAGCAAGGCGCGGAGATCGGCGAAGATGTCGCCAAGACGAACCTGCGCTCGACCACTCAGAACCTCCAGCAGGAAGCTTCTCTCGCGTACATCGACGTCATCCGTCAGGCAGGACTAGTTGAGATTGCCCGTGAAGACGAAGCGACGATTGCGCTTCAGCTAAACCTTGAGGACGAAAGAGTCCAGAAAGGCGGCGGAACGGCCGTCGCCGTGCTGTTCGCAAAGACCAGGCTGCAGCTGTCAATGGAACGCCGAATCGTATTTGAAGGGGCGTTGCGCGATGCCATTACGCGTTATGCCCAGGTGTTTGGGTATCCCACCCTGCCGAACGACCTGAAAGACCCTGAAACGCCGGTCTTCATGGTGCCTGATGCGATCGCAGATGCGATACGCACCGCCCTTCGCGACAATCCCTTGATCGACAGTTCGAACAAGCAGGTGGATTTGGCACGCGTCGGCACACGCACGGCTCGGACCGATTTTCTCCCGAGCGTCGACCTCGTCGGTACCGCCAACTACGAGGACGACCGGGAAGGGACGATCGGAGACTGCCGCGATTGGTCGGTTGCCGTTCAGGCAACCTGGAACCTATTTTCGGGATTCGCGACCCGCGCAGGCCTCACACGCCTATTCGGCGAGCCTTTACAATCATCTGTTCGTCAATCGACAGGTCGAACAGGAGATGCGCCTCGCCCGGCAAGGCGTGATCACCGCCTGTGAACGACGTCTTCTGCTGCAGAACGCCGTGACGATCGCCCAGGAAGTGTACGACCCACGCATCAGGCTGCGCGAAGCAGGACAGGAAACGGCGATCAACGTGCTCGACACCGAGAGTGAAGTGTTCAGCTCACAGATCAACCTGCTCGGCGCCACCTATGACGAAAAGCTCGCGATCTACCGTATGTGGCTGGGCATGGGAAACAGAATCGTCGGCGCGAAAAGCCCCTACACGACGAGTGAGGAAAGTGTGGCGGCTCAGGAGCGGCATGACGCCAAATGTCTTGAGCGCATGGAGACCGTCGACGCCGCCCTGCGTGCGCCTCGCGACTCACAATTCGGCGAGAAAGACAAAGCCAACCCGTTCAATCAGCCGGCTGCAGACGAGCAAGAGACCGAAAACCTTTTCGACAAACCAGCTGAGGACGAAGAAGCCGAAGAGGCGACTGAGAATCCACTCAATCAGCCTGCGTCACAAGAGCAGGAATTGGAGACGGAACATCCGTTTGATCGGCCTGTCGATGATGAACAGACCAAATTCGACCGCTCGCCCTGCAGCGCGCGCCAGGTAGCGGCAACCGCTCCGCAGAGACCTCTTGATGGTCAGGCCGCCTTGTCGCAACTCTTGGATGAGGCGGATAACAATGTCGACGTCAGTGAGACCGTGAGCCGTGCCGTCAGACCAAAGATTGAATTCCAGTCCGATGATGGGCTTTCCGGGACGATCGAGCGGATTCCCCGATAGTCCGCGTCCCGCTTATGCCTGCCCGCTTTAAATTTCATGTCGACCGACTCGCAGAGATGACTGCGGCCGTAGCCGTTGCATCGATCAGCGTTTTCTTGATGTCGACCCAGGTGATCGGGGCAGAACTCAAGACGGGTGATGTCATCCAAGATTGCGACGTCTGCCCAAAAATGGTTTTGGTACCCGCAGGCAAGTTCGTGATGGGCGCTGTCAAGGGCAAGAAACGCGAAAAACCTGCGCACGAAGTCACAATTTCCGAACCTTTTGCGATTTCGAAGTACGAGATCACCTGGGACGAATGGAAGGCCTGCATAGCGGACGGGGGCTGCAACCACGAACCCGATGATCACAAGTGGGGCAGAGGAAATCGCCCGATCATCAATATCAAGTGGGAGCACGCCAACAATTACGTGAAGTGGTTGACCAAGAAGACAGGACACACCTACCGGCTCGCAACCGAAGCGGAGTGGGAGTACGCCGCGCGCGCGGGGACGAGCACAAACTACTGGTGGGGCGACAAGCTCAAGAAGAATTATGCCAACTGCCGCAAATGCGGCACCAAGTGGAGTGGCAAGAAATCCGCGCCCGTGGGTTCATTTCCACCGAACCCGTGGGGAATCCATGATATGCACGCGAATATTTGGGAATGGACGGCCGACTGCTGGAATCCCAATCATGATGGTGCACCGGATGATGGCTCTGTCCGCTCCGAAGGTGAATGCGCCAAGCGTGTCGTCCGAAGCGGCTCCTGGTACTACTACCCCAAGCTGGCGCACTCGCAATCGCGGGACAAATTCGCGGCCGACCTGTTCAGCTACAACATTGGTATCCGCACAGTGCGCGAACTCAAGTAACGCTGGAACCGAGCCTAACCTTTCGCCTCGAAGTGATCCCTTCCGGGCTTAAGTCTAAAAATCTTTGGATGCAGGCAGCTTTACTTGGAAGAAAATAGCTATTCCGCCGCCATCTGCCGCGGAGGCGCCGTAAAATCGGCCCACATTTCCCGGCCGCCCCGATTCTCGACATAGTGAATCAGTGCGGACACTAGTCGCCGGTCGAAGACGGTCCCGGTTTGACGCATCAGCATGGTGTAAGCCCGGTCAAAAGGTATCGGCGCACGATAGGGTCGCGCACTCGTCATACCGACAAAGGCGTTGGCGACCGCGATCACGCGGGCCGTCATGAGAATGTCTTTTTTCCTTCAGACCGGCGGGTTTCCCCTTGCCATCCAGGCGTTCTTGCATTTGGCGAATGGAATCGACCACCGGCCCATCGAAGTCGACTCGGTCGAGAAAATCGGCGCCGCTACGGATCTTTTCCGGATAGGCTCCAACTCATCATCCGTAAGATCCGCGGATTTGATCAGTAGCTCGACCGGCACAAGAGTCTTGCCCAGGTTCATCAACTTGCCGGCGATGCCAACGGTGCGCACTTCCTCGTCGGTCAGCTGCATTTCCTTGGCGGTCGTCGTCGCGACCTCGGAGACGCGCGTCGCATGCTCCTGGGAATACGGATCTCGTTGACCGACAACGGAAAGAAGGGAATCAACAAGCTGATCCATGATGAGCTCGCGTTGCTTGCGCTGGCCCACAAGTTCAGTGATATCATCAAGGATCATCAGACAACCCGGCGAAAAATCGCGACCCGGCCGAAGCGGAATGTGGAAAGAGCCCAAGATCTGTTCGTCGTCCTCGGTCTCGAACGTCTTGATATGGTTGACACGTTTGGGTCCAGCCAAGATTTCTTCACGATCGTCAATGATCTTCTGGTTGAATTCTCGGTAATACTTGGCCTTCACGGAATCCCACACCTGCCCCATGTTCTTGCCCCTCATGTCTTCCCGGTTGATGCCTGTTCCTTCTGACACAGCAAGGTTGGCGAAGGTGAAGGTGCCGTCCTCGGTCATCGCGGTGACGGCATTGGGCTGGCCGTCCGTCACCACGCGCAGGAATTTCGACAAGTTACCCAAATGCTCCGCGGCGATGCGATGACGTTCGCCCGCTTCCGCCGCCCGGATTGTCGTCCCATGACGCCACGCCGCTATGACCGTGACCGCGGTACCGCCAATGACCAGCAGGAAGACGACGAGCATCACCTGCAGTCGGGATTCCGTCGCGGCCAGCGCCTCGGAGGTGTTGACCTTGCGCACGAGCGCCCACGGCACTGCCTTCAAGTTGCGGCCCGTCACCAGCACCTCTTCGCCGTCATAATCGCGCTTGGTCCCAAAGCCGCCCGCGGTGTCGCGCGCCAGGCGCCGTTTCAAGGGCGGAGTCCCATCCCGTAACGGCGACAGGTACTCGATGTTGGGGGTCGCCTTGCGGACCAGATAGGTCTCCGCAGTTTGGTCGGTCTCGCCGGGCTGCTCGAGCTTGCTTCAGAGCTCATCGCTCACCAGGCGCACTCCAATGATCAGGCCAATCGCTTCGCTCACGCCGTCATCCTGCACCGCGAATATTGGCGCAATGAAACCGATCGAGGGATCGCCCGTGACCCCGGCGTAGATATCGATGAGCGCCGGCGCTCCCTTCTTCATCGACTCCAGAGCATCGAGGATACGGCCCGTGATCGGCGGCATCGACGGTGACGCGACCAGAACCTGTCCGTTTGGATCGGAGAGTGCCAATCCCGCAACACCCGTCGTCTCGACATTCGCGGATATGTCGCCAGCCGAGACGGGGGCCGCGTATCAGGACCGATCGGCGGTCGCGGTGAGTAGATTCCTGAGGTACGTCGCCTGCTCTGGCTCATCATCGATCAATGAGCGATCGCCTTCGAACAGAGCCAACTCCGTCATATAGAGCTGCAGAGAGGCGTTCTCGGCTAGTTCGCGCATGACGGCGAACTCGGCGTCGATCCACTCCTCGACGGCCGCCGCACGACTATACGCGACGATGCCAAGCCGGACCTGCCAGGATTGGAAATCCCGCTGACGTTCGCCTTTTATGAATTCAAAAACGGCAAACACGCCACCCGCGGCGACGGCAAACAGCAGAATGCCCGCCGCCAGGACGACCTTGTTGACCCCGCGCTTGATCTTTACTTGCTGAACGTCACCGCCATCAGCGGAGTCTTGGCCGGCATCAGTTTCTTGAGGCTCGTCAGTCATTTGTGCGTGACTATCCACACCCTAATTCAGCTATTTGAGAGACTATAGGTGAATGGCGCGCGCTGAGGCAGGGCTTAATACCAACTTGGGAGCACCCGAAGGGGAATTCGCACGTGTCTCAAGATTGTGACCTCATGTCATTGAAATATTTGGTGCAATTCCCATCTTAAAGAAGTTGATGTGTTGAATCTGAGTTCTCGTCAGCACGATGCATGGTTTCAGATTGTAAAGACGCGCACGTGGCGATGTGGACAAGGCCCGAACATCGGCGCTCGTGCTAGTGTGCACGGCATTGATGATGACGTTTGCGGTGGATTTGGGCCCGGAGCATAACGCCAAGAAATCCAAAGCGACGCCCGGCATTTTTAATTCTGTTCAGGTCAAGAAAAAGGGACTAAAACCCTTCCCGAAATGGACTGGCACGCTCGAACGTTTCATTTTAGAGAGCAAGAAGAACGAAGGAACGTGCACGCCGTCGAAGAAGAAGAAATGTCACTACACGACCTGGGCCAACATGGTGGCCAAGCTCAAGGACGCCGACCTCATTGCCAAGGTCAAAGGCGTCAATTGTTTTATGAACAAGGCGCCCTACGTCGTCGACAAGATGAACTGGGTGGGTCAAGGATTACTGGGCCACACCGGGGCAGTTTTTCACCAAATTCGGCGACTGCGAAGACTATGCGATCGTCAAGTTCCTTTCTCTACGCGCACTAGACGTTCCTTCCGAAATCATGCGCATCGTCATCGTGAAGGACCTCAACCTCAGGGTGGGGCACGCGGTGCTCGCCATTGAAATCGGGGGCAAGCAATACCTGCTGGACAACCGGCCAAGAAGAAGCGCAAGAAACGCACCTAGTCAGCTTCCGGCTCTTCCCCCGGCAGCTTCACCTTCGAATTCGAATGGTACGAGTTGTGACGACTGCAGTATCTCGCGCGTCGTTGGTAGGCGGTGAGGTACCATCCAAAGATTTGGACGCCCGCCGATATGGCGAGCGCCCTTAGAAGCGCAATCCGATCCCACCGTAACCGGCGGTCTACATGATCTTTATGTCTTCGGCCCCGACGTCGCCACTGCCGACGTCGGCTGCCAGCGTATAGCCTTCACTGCCGCCGCCCTGGTCGTAGTAAAGGGCGCCTGAATTGCTATCGAAGACGAATGCCGAATCGGCGGTATCGGTCGTAATGTCAAAGTCGTCGATGACCACAAACTCGCTCTCGTCAATCAGACCGGTCTGTTCGTCATAGGAGACAACGAATTCCTCGCCATCGAACGCCAGCATGTCACCGCTGCCGAAGCTGGTGATCGTGTCGTCGAGTTCAGAGGTGAAGTTGAACTGATAGGTGTCCGCACCGCTGCCACCATTCAAGGTGTCGGCACCTTCACCACCGGTCAGCACGTCGTTGCCGCCGTCACCATAGAGAAGGTCCACGCCGTTCTGTCCTTGCAGGTTATCGGCGCCTTCTCCGCCGTACAGCACGTCGGCCCCGTCTCCGCCCTTGAGCAGGTCATTGCCGGCATCACCGCGCATGATGTCGTTGCCGTCTCCACCGCGAAGCGTGTTGTTACCGCCCTCGCACTCGCCTTCACCCTCTTCTGTTGGTGCGTCAGAACGATCACCTTCATCGCTTCTGGCATCATCGCGGTCGTCTGAGGTGTCGTCGCTCGTGCCGTGATTGGCTTCCGGCAGGATGTCGACGGCGTTGCCGTACAGATTGTTGATCACGCTCTGCGGCAGGACGACGGGTTCGGTCGGCGCCGAGAAGAAGCTGTTGACCGTCGTGGTCTGGAAAGCAACGTTGAGTACCTGGCTACCGGCCTGGTTGGTCACCACGATCTCACCCGTGATGCCACCTTCTTCCTGGAGCAGGGTGACGGAGCTTTCCTCACCCTCCTGCGCCGCCGTTCCCACTACCATCATGCCGCGCACGCCGATCGTCGCCACCGGCGTGCGAACCGTCATCGCATCCGAGCCCGACTTGGCGATCGCGCCGCTGACGAACGAGAAGGCGCCCTGGATCACCGAGAACGCCGACTTACCTTCATCCGTCTCCGGATCGTAGATCAACTCATCAAGGACCATCCGGCCCTCTTCACCGAGCGAGAACGTCGTGCCATCGGCAAACGTCATGCCGATGCCGCCTCCGCCGCCCGTCTCGATCACGTCGCCCTGATAAACCTGATCGCCCTGCTGCAGTGTGACCCGGGAGCCATCGGCCCGGATCGCCGTCACCGTGCCCTGCTGGGTCTCGATGGTGCCGATCGGCCGCGCCGGCTGGAGCGCGCCATCCGAGGCGAACTGCTGCGGCGCGGCCGTCCCGGCCATGCGGCTAACCAGTTCCGAGGTGAGCTGAGCGCCCCCTTCGGTCTGCAGCGTCAGCAGGTTCTCCATTGTGAAGTGATCGCGGACGATGACCTCTTCGCCATTGGGCCCCTCGACGATGAGATCGGGACCCTCGCGGGCGAAGTCGGCCACCAGCAACATCGAGCCACCGGGAATGACCAACGAAGAGGCGCCGGCCGCGTCGACGACGACAGCATCCGATCCCCCACCCATTTCGCCAAGCTGGTCGGTCGAAAGCTGGCCTTGTAATTGATCTATCGCCACGATGTCTCTCCTTTGAAAACGTTGCGCGCTATCGGCGCGCAAACCACACGCATCCCTGTCTGTAGGGACTCACCATTCGGTTCTTGAATTGAAATCAACAAGTTGGGAACTGGATGCAACAAATTGGACAACACTATTTCCTCGACGACCGGACAAAGTTGCATATGGGAGTCACAAATCCAGGCATCAATACTTCAAACGGAGCACGAGTCCAATATTTTTGTTATATATCCGATAGTTATCAAATCACACATGATTTATATAGATATATCAACCAGACACTCAGTGAATCCGCCATATCCTTCCAGAATTTTGGCAAGCACAGTTCCGAACGGTCATGCTTTTCAAAATATTTGCGTAATATATTTCGCGTGGCAAAACCGCATGCGGGAGGCAACTGACACGATAAATCGAACCACGTCGGCACACACCGTCGTCGTGACCGCCGACGTTCTCTCGGCTCAATCATTAGCTCCAGCGCAAAGTTGTCGGTCGGACGAGGACTAAGTTAGCTTTAATGCCTTCAAATACGAGACTGGAAGGCCCTAGTTGCCCTTGGAGGCCGCCGCAAGCTGCGTGGCCTTTTTGATCTACGACTTGGGTAATTTATCGAGCAATTCGTCCTTTAATCCAACGATTCGCTTTATGAGCGATTTCGACTTGACCACTTCAGCGGCGAGAATTGTCCAACGCAGCGCCTCGACATAATTGGGCTTGGTACCGAGGCCCTATTCGTATCGTTGGGCGAGGTGAATGCGGGCCGTCCCGTGCCCCTGTTCCGCCGCCTTCAAATACCAGAAGTTCGACTTTTCCAAGTCGCGAAGCTTGCCTTTGAGAGTTCCAAATAAGAACCCAAAATTACATTGAGCGGTCACGGAACCACGTTGTGCCGCTTTATCCATCCACCGCATGGCGGTGGAGACGTTCTCATCGACCCCTTGCCCACGAAGAAACAGAAGCCCCAAATTCGACTGGGCCTTGGCATACCCCGCTTCCGCCGGCATATTCCACCAGTAATACGCAAGGGCGAAATCATTGGCACGGTAGGCCTTGTTGGCGTTCGTAAACTGCTCCCTGATGATGTCGAATTGCTACGCCATGGCCACTGGCGGGGCAGATAACACGACCCCCAACGACAGCAAGCAAAAGACGACAATAAGTCTCGATAATCGCTTCAGCTGCAGCATACCTTCACCACCTCAGCTTGATCGGTGGCACCCACGGTCTCGAATTCTCACGCCACCAGCGAGATGCGTCGTTGCCGGTACACAGATGCGACAACATGCACTCTTCACACCTCACTGCATCGATCATCTAGCGCGCGAAGGCGATTCCGGTTACAGGCCATTGATTGGTGCCGCAAGACACACCGCGACACCGCCCATGGTGCCTGCTCTCCTGTGGTGACTAGCACAACCAAATGCCGTGACTTGGTTGGTGCAGGTCTAATTGGCGACAGCATTATAGATCATTATGGAGGGAAATGCCGCCCGCCTGATTAATTCGTCCGTTCACGTTTAAATTCTACTGTCTTGGACTTTCCAAGAATTGAAGAACGTCGGCAAATTTCACCAATGCCTGCGCCCGCCCCCACGGGCTCATCATCGCGCTGGTCATGCTCATTCCCTGATCGAAGAGACGACGGGCAGTTGATGGCCGCCCGACGGCAGCGAACGTGGCTGCCGCGTTCGCCAGTACTCAGGCCCGATCGAGTGTGCTGGCGACCCGCTCAGTCTCCCGAGACGCTAACGTTTCGAGATCCCCAGTGCCTGCTTCACCGGGCACCGCGGCAGCAGCAAATTTCCACATCGTGTTCGACCGTACGCGATCGTCAGAGATTTGCCGCGCCAGGTTCACGGCCTGTTCCGTATCGCCCAGAGTGGCCCAAAGAATTGTGATCCGCGACAACGTATTCGAACGCACATAGTTGAGGCCTTGCCCAATTTGGGTGCTGGCCCGCAACGCGTCGGGAAGCATCGAGACGGCTTCGCGCTGCCGTCCACGATCACGTTGAGCTTCGGCGATCCAAACCAGCGCAACGAGGTGGAAGCGGGGCGTCTGAATTGAATCCGCAAATCCGCGCGCGCCAGGCAAATCACCCGTTATCGCCCGGGAATGGGCCGCATTAATCAAAGCCGACTCGCGGTACGCGTCGTCATCAAGCGTGGAGAGCAATTGTCGCGCCCCTTCCGTCTGGCCGATTCGGGCAAAGCCAGCAGCAATCGCGGCAATATCTATTGCATCAGGGTCTACGGCATCGGGCTCTGCCACATCGGAATCTCGACCATTCCCCGACGTGTCTGCGAGAAGATTTGCCCGCACGAGTGCCTGCGTCGCGCCCGAAATGGAACCGCCATCGATCAACGCACCGACGAGCTTTACGAGCATGCCCACCCGGGGGTGTTCGCCCTCCAGCCCAGCGATATCGTCACCGATCAGCGTCGCAAGCCCACGTGCACGGCCGACACGGCCTCGTCGGAGGTAGGCCCAGACGATCGAAATGCGCGCCTCTGTTCGAACCCACGCATCCGGGATCATCGCTGCGGTTGCCTGCGCAACATCGATCCGGTCCGCGCCGGCCGCTGCCGCAACCATTCGTTTCAACGCAACGATGACCAACCGGGGATCCTCGATCAGGCCAGCGGTCGACAGCGCGCGCGCCATTGAGCCCGTCCGTGCCTGAACGGACACCACCTCTCCCAGGACCCAGTCCCTGAAATGGGTCCGGCTGATCGCCTTCGCCGCCTCGGTGGCCTCAAGCAGCAAGCACGGCACGGTCGGTGACGACAGACACGACTCGGTGTTGCGCGTCGGGTCCGCGACTCCCAGCCGCACCGATCCGGAAAGCAGAGTGCGCGTCACCGCGGTCGAGGCCAATGCTTTGCGCGCCCGCTGTTGCTGTTGACTGCGCAAATCATCGAGGCGGCCTACCAGTCGACCGGCCTGACCGGCAAATTCCAAACGTGAGACGAGTGACTCGTCGATTCTTCCGTCCGACGCCATGCCAGAGCGTTTCTGGAAGGTGCGCACGGCTCCCTCGACGTCATCGTTGAAACGACCGTCGACAGGACCGCGATACAGCTCGAGTTCCGCAAGCAGTGGCTGAGCAAGCAAGACAAGCGGACTGGCTGGCGCAAGAATCGTGAATGCGGAGTGCTCAACGCGTCCGGCCTGCGCCGTGCCGGGTGCGGGGTCGTCGGCAGCCATGATGCCGTATCCATCTCCGCTGCAGACAGTGTCCAACCCGCTTTGGTCCAAGATCGCGCTCGAACCCAGCAGAATCAGCAGAATCAGCAGCATTGTGACATTCCGGCGCAGGGCCGGGCGCCAGTGCAGCGTCCGACACGCGTACGAGCGCACGCGGGCACCGTCTGCCCGGACTCCGCCGACATGTGACGTTGTGCCGTCCGGCGGTTGTGTGTGACCCCGACCGGTTCGCATATTCGAACGATGGGATCGATCGGTCGACATCAAATCGTGCGCCGTCTGGGGGCGGCCATCACTGCGACGTGCTCCTCTGCCGGGACTCAGACACCGAAACTGTCATCAAGTTATTCCATATTCGAAGCCGACACTTGAAGCGAAGAATTGCCAAAGGCGACACCGCTCTTGCTGCCCGGGTCCGGCAGAGCTTCAAGGATGAAGTGGATTTGGCCGCCGGCTTGAGGCACCCCAACATCGTCGACGTCCTGCACAGAACGGAGATGCCGGACGGTATGCCCTACTTTGTCATGCCTTACCTGCCGAATTCTCTGGCGGTCAAAGTGTGGCCCCTGCATATGCAATTCTTTGTGAAGACCCCAGTTGCCGACCGACAGATCGAGCCGGTCAGTCCGGTCGAGACCGTGGAAATGCTAAAGGGTCTTCTCTCGGCACTGAGCGTCGTGCACGAGGCTGGAATCGTGCATCGCGATGTTAAGCCGAACAACATCCTGATGGACGCTCATGGGACTCCCATATTGTGTGATTTCGAAGCCGCCTTGCTGGCGTCAGGTGAATCAGTCACCTGGCGCAAACGGTTTGGTGCGCCACCATTCGTCAGTCCCGAGCAGCTCACCGACCCGGGTTCGGTGGGCTATCCGGCTGACGTGTACTCGGTCGGGGTCATCGCCTACCTGATGCTCACAGGCCGCCCACCGGACGCGTCACGTGCGCCTCCCGATCGGTACCTCCCTGGGCTCGACCAGCAGCTTAACGACCTTGTGATGAACCTGATCGAGCCCGCTGCGGATCGGCGGCTGCAAGATGCCTCCGTGGCTTTGGCGCTACTCAATTCCTGTGCTGGTTCTCTGCCGGCCAGCACAAGTAATTTGACTTGACTCAATAGCTAATTTGGAGTTGGGCGCGTGGTCAATTGAGTGTTCGCATTTATGTGTCTGTGCGCTATGGTCCGCAACCTTCCAAGGGGAAACCTCTCACGTCTCGTCATGCTCAGTTCTAATATAGCTCGACGCGCAATCCTGTGGATTAGCGCGTAGCGTACAAAAATGAGTTTCTGATGGAACACATTTTCCGTGATCTATTAATCCTTCTTGTGGTGATCTGGGCTGTCGCCGTCGTCTTCCGGCGCATCGGCCTGCCAACCATCATGGGCGAGCTCTTCATGGGCGTTCTACTGGGGCCTGCCGTCCTGGGATGGGTCGAACCCAGCGTCATCATCGAAGTTCTCGCGCAACTTGGAATCTTCTTCCTACTCCTCCATACGGGGGTCGAGACTTCGCCGCGAGAGTTCTTCGCCGCATTGAAGAAATCCTTGGGTGTCGCGACGGTGGGGGCCATCGTTCCGTTTTCAGTCAGCTTCGGTGTCGCACTCGCCTTCGGCCTGGAAATCATACCGGCCGTGTTCGTCGGTCTAACGATGACAGCAACCGCGGTCGTTATCACCCTAAAGATCCTATATGACCTGGGCCTTAAGGATACGCAGGTGGCACGCGTTGTCGTCGCCTCCTGTGTGATTGACGATCTCATGGCGCTGGTTGCGTTCAGTTTTGCGCTCGGCATCATCCAGCACGGCGACATTGATGCCATGGCATTTGGATGGATCGCACTCAAGGTAACGCTATTCTTTGGCGGCGGATTGGCAATCGGCTACTGGTTGTTCCCACTTCTGAAGCATCCATTCCGGAATCGGGACGGACACGGCTTTACCTTCGTGCTGGTCCTCGGACTGGGGTACGGCCTCGTGGCCGAAGCTATCGGCCTCCACATTATCCTCGGCGCCTATCTCGCCGGGCTCTTCTTCGAAGAGAAAGTGGCAAGCCCCGAACTCGTGCAGAAGGTCACCGACCGGTTGGAAGGAATCGCCTATTCCTTCCTCGGACCGATATTCTTTATATCGCTCGGCTTCCACATCACATTCGACGTGCTGACGGGCGAAAACCTGGCTTTCGTCATCGTGCTGACCGGGGTGCTGCTCGTCGGTCAGATCGTCAGCGCTGGAGGCATGGCCCGGCTGCTCAATTTCAGCTGGACTGAGTCGGTTGCAGTCGGGGTCGGCATGTGTGGCCGTGCGGAAATGGCCTACGTTATCGCCGCCCTTGGATTTCAGATTGGCGCCTTCGACGCCAGGGTCCTGTCAATAATGATCTTCGTGACTTTCCTGGTGAATATCGTCACGTCGGTGGGATTGAAGCTGTGCGCGCCGGAGCTGCTCCGCCTGGGAAATACAGCGCACCTTCTTTTGGACGAAGACCCGCCGGATCCGGCGGTTGCACAAACCGAAGCTGATTCATCTGTTCCGACATCCTCGTCGCATGGAGTCGCAGTCTAAGGCAGGCTAGGTCAGGCCGTGGTTGGGTGCTTCGATGCCCGACCTGAGACATGGGTGACATTTCGTACCAGACACATGGGTAACACTTTTGGCTTTTGCGCCGGGGGTGTTGATGCCGTGGAAAGCGAGTTCGGTTATGGAAGAACGTCTACGATTTGTTGT
>Ga0315339_1002676_pt1 | contig 13232 bp, 13 predicted proteins | sample ASW17metaG_FD_204514 | JGI IMG/M metagenome (GOLD analysis project Ga0315339, IMG submission 204514) | Ammonia-oxidizing marine archaeal communities from Pacific Ocean, United States - ASW #17 | ecosystem: Environmental > Aquatic > Marine > Oceanic | place: USA: California | collected 2016-12-05
CGGTAGCTACGGGCAGTGCTTATACGATCAAGATCACCTCTACCAGTAAAAAGACGGTTACTGACACCTCTAACAAGAACTTTAAGATTACTAAGGTTGTGGAGCCATCATCAGTACGGTCGGAACCGAATGGAATCACGAAATACATTGATGTCTTCGGTATTCCGGTCAACGCAGAATCGTGCGTCTCCAATCGTAAGTTACTTCATGTAGCCCGTGTTCTAGCTGAATATCTGGATAACAACAATAATGGGAAGGTCGACAATAAGCGAGTTGTTAAGCAGTTAAAAAAACGAAAAGGTGGTTGTGTCAGTATATTCTGCGGTGACGATGGAAATGACGCCTGTATGTGGCTGTTCGATGATGAGATTTTTACCCAAAGATCAAGGAAAGGTCGGCGAGACGCCACCATAGAAGAAGTACTGCACCTTATCTCTCAGACTGGCTACGCTTATGTGTACCCAAAACAATTTGGCGAGAAATCGGGCACACAGATTGCAAAGGCTATGGATAAAGCAAGAGGAGGATATAAAGGACCAGGTCAACCAGTGAAAAAATACCCCACCGGCGCTTGGTACACCTATGACGACAGAACCTGTGATTACGCCTGCATGGTCACAGAATATTTCTATTGGGGTCTGACATCAATTATGGGAGGGCAGTCATATCCGGGCCGGTACAACGAAATTAAACGCGAGTGGCGTCTGAATACAAGATCAAAAGTTAAACGCAAAGATAAAGCCTTATACCGTCTTTTAACCAGAAAAAAGTATAAACTGCCTAAGAAATTACCCGGCGGCAAGTACAAAGCCATTAGCTTAAAGATCAAAAAGCGTTAACAAAGAAAAAATTGCAAGTACATTAAGTGGCCGACGTTACTGATTGCCTCCACTCAGCGGTACCGAGAATCAAAAACATCAACCCAAATCAACACACTGCCATTCGGAAACAAACAGAGGCCCAGCAGCGCGGTTTAGGCACAATGAAAGATGGTCGGGATGAGAGGATTTGGACCTCCGGCCCCTGCCTCCCGAAGGCAGAGTTCTTCCAACTAACAGTCCAAAAACCCCTTAAACAACAGGCACTGACTCCACGCAAGTTGACCTGAAGGGACTGGAGAGGACAGGAAAGGACTCAGTTTCAACTCAATTTCAGCACACCTAAAAACAGGGGGATACCCACCCCCTTTTAAGAACCCGGGGTTGTCACATATCGACACCACACAGCGGTGGGGTGTTCAGAGCATCCAAAGAAAAGTTGCGCTAAATCCATCATTACTGAACTGATACTGCAGGTGTAGTATGGTGTTTATAGGCCTGCTAGAGGCTGAATAAAACTGATTTTATGGAGGCGGAATGATGATAAGGAAAATATTAGTTGTAGTGTGTGGATTGTTGGCCTTTCAGGGTTATGTGTTTGCCGAAACTTGGGAAGATCGTGCCGCAAATAAGACCCCTTGGAGTGCAGATTTTCCTGATGATCCAGTATGCTGGAATCCTCCAATATGGACGAATACTGAGAATCCTTGGATAGTAGGAAAGGGAGACAACCCCGGATATGATGGCCTTCGGAACTGTTTTAGAGTATGTGCAGAAAATGACACCTGTTACAAAGATGGTTGGCAGGATACCGATGCGGGGTCGGCCAGCTGTAGGGTCAGAGGAGCACCTCGTGAGGTTGGCTATTACTGGTGGGAAACAGTGATCGCATTAAATGAGATCGAGTTTCCGATGGTTGGTTTTTCTCACGGAAAATTGCATTCAGTGGCATGGTGTGAATAGGTAGACAAAACAGCTGTTATAAGGGTAGGGGTATACAAGATGTATATTCCACACCCTTCTTTTAAGATCCCGGGGTTATCACATATCCAGCCCATACAGCGGTAGGATTCCCGGGCATTTTGTAGTTATCAAAGCCTTTAGTCCGCGGAATTGTGCCGTATTAAACACCACTGTTATTTGGGTTTAAGATAGCGGCATGAAACTCCGACCTGTAATTCTAATCATCCTTCTATTTTTGATTCCTAGTATCGAAGCTCAGGAGGATCTATACCAATCAGCTAAAGAATACCGAAAGCCATATTTAGTAGTTACAGAAGTGATCAATTACCTAAGAGAGAACCACGATTTGTCTTGGTTGTTTTTCGAGGGCGATGTAAGTATCGAGCATTCAGTACAAAAGCAGGAATTGAATCTAAGACTTGCTAGGTCAAAGCTTAAAGAATTTGATCATTTATTGAACATCTACTCTGAACTTAAAGTCGTTAGTAAGGCTGGAGTGGAGCACAAGTCAATTATGCTGAACTTTTTTGACGAGATTCGCCCTGAAGTGTCTGAAATGTTGTGGTTAGGCGAGCTGGTATTACAAGCCACGAAATCAAATGACTTTGATGCTCTGCAAGGACTAAGTGGTCTTCAAATTCGACAGAGGATATTCCTACTAGCAAGTGAGAGTGCTGTTAGTCGTGCAAGCATCCCACAGATCGAAGTTTGGCATCCAGCTCGATACAGAGTTTTATGTAATATCGCTGGCAATGATACCCTTACCGATGTGCTTCGATTTACTGATTCTTGGATCAATGAGGATAGAGAAGAAGATTTAATCTTATTTGTGCGATCAGCAGAGCAGAATCTTAGGAGCTATAACCAGCACATCAGAGATGGGTTTAACAAGACAAACGAATTTGTGCCAATGTTACGGACTGACCAGCAAATAGCAGGTAATCCAGAATTGCTATCAGTATTTGAAGAAATGGCGATAGTGTTTGTAGACGTTTTTCGCAATGAATTAGGCATTGCAAATTCTCTTACGGAAACAGTCGCTATGTTCCGAGAGATTGCTGTTGGTAATGCCCCACCAAGTGAAAATGTCAAAAAGTTTGAAAGTACTATGTCAAGTCTGGATCTACTATTAGCAAAAAGAGTTGACCATGTAAGACTAGTCAATGCGTTATTAGATAGGTCGCTATACATTACTTCCCAATAAGTCGTAATTGATTACTACTTCCGTCGCCTCCTTGACTTAACTGGTGCTATTGTCCAGCCTCGCTTGTAGATTGGATCATCTGGTTTAGCCCAACCACCACTGACACGTTTCTGTTTTGGGGCTTCTCGCATTGAGCATGTCATGGTATGCAGCGCGAAGTGCGGATCGTCCGCCGATGTCAGCATTCTGAATGAAACTCTGTCCGTATCTTTTGGAAGTGCGGATATTCTCTGCGTTTTCTTTTTAGATTTCGCCATCGTCAATCCTCTCCAGCATCCTTGCTTGGCTTTCTGACAGCCTCTGCTAACGGCGAGTCTGATTTAGGTAATCTGCCCCATGCCCTGGTTGTAATCGTCCAGCCTTCTTTATAGATCGGGTCATCGGCTTTGGCGATACGAACAAATGATCGTCTTTTCTTGGTCGGCTTGTTCATCATATTTCCCCATAAAAAAACCCGCTCCTGCTATCGCTGAAACGGGTCTATCACACGTTTTAGCAGTATTTATTTTGCGCCCTGCAAGCAGTCAAATCGGCGCAAGTGAATAGTACTACTGATGCCGGCCTATATCAGCGTACCAAGGTGGCAATTAGGTGGTATTACATACTGGAATCTTCATTAACAGTACTCTTGTTTGGGTTTAAGATAGGAAGTTGTTTTAGGTATGGACTGATCTACAAAGAACTTTTGACTGTCGAATGCCATGGCAACTTTTTCAAAATTTATTGATTCTATTGTCCGCGATGGAAACGATGGGAAGCAGTTTGAACGCTTCGTTAAATGGTTTTTAAAACGAGACCCGTACTGGGCAACTCAAGTTGACAAAGTCTGGTTATGGAGGGATTACCCAGATCGTTGGCAGAATGATGATCAGGGAATCGATCTGATCATCAAAAACAGGAACAAAGAAATTTGGGCAGTACAAGCAAAATGCTATAGCTCTGAAAACTGGATATCCCGGCATGAGATTGATAGTTTTCTTGCAGAGTCAAGTAGAACAAAAATTGAAGGCCGCCTACTGATTGCTTCGACAGATCGCCTGGGAAAAAACACCCTCCGGGTTATACGCGGTCAAGAAAAGCCATTTGTGACATTTCTTCGATCCGACTTTGACCGCTCACCGATATCATATCCGTCAAGCTATAAGTTGCTTAGCTCTGTAAAAAAAAGAGTCAAGCTGAGTCCGTATCCCTATCAGAAAGACGCCATTAAAGCGGTCACGAATGGATTCAAGAAAGTAGATCGAGGCCAGTTAATAATGGCTTGCGGCACTGGAAAGACGTTAGTGAGTTTCTGGATCAAAGAACGCATAAAGTCAAAAAATACTTTGGTACTTGTGCCGTCCTTAAGTCTTTTATCTCAGACTGTACGGGAGTGGTCATCTGCTAGTACCAGGAAGGTTAATGTTCTTTGCGTTTGTTCGGACAAGTCAGTGGGGAATAGGGAGTCCAATGATGAGATCATGCAATCTATCCACGAACTGCCATTCCCAGTCCACTCAGATAAAAAATCAATTACTCAATTTCTAAGGAATAGGGATGAAAGAATCATATTCTCAACCTATCAATCCACACCTGTACTGGTAGAGATTTTAAAGAACAAATCAATTCCGAATTTTGATCTCGCTATAGCCGACGAAGCCCATCGATGTGCCGTCAGTGGTAAAGATGACAGCGTATTTAGCAATATCCTAGATCACCAAAAAATCCGAGCTAAAAAGCGTCTCTTTGTGACAGCAACTCCTCGAACATTCTCATCGAACATCTCAAGAGCAGCCGAAAAAAGAGGAGTAGAGGTCATCGGAATGGATGACGAGGGCATATTTGGTAGGCCGTTCTACAATCTCTCGTTCTCAGAGGCGATTAATTCAATTCCACCTCTACTTACCGACTATAAAGTTGTCGTGATCGGGGTTGATGATAAACGTGTTAATAAATGGATAAAGCGTCGTGAGCTCGTAAGAATAGATGAGGCGGGCATTCAGACAGATGCTGAGACTCTTGCCTCCCAGATTGGGTTGATAAAGGCAGTTCAGGAATACAAACTAAAAAGGGTTATCACCTACCACAACCGAGTTAGCCGAGCTAAAGACTATAGCGAGGCAATCGATACTATTTGCAAAGTTGTTCGCGGAACCAACAAAGTTGATAGAAAAATAGAGAGTCAGTTCGTGTCGGGCAATATGACAGTTGCCGAGCGAAGTCAAAAGCTTGACGAGCTTAAAAATGTGGGGAACAACCAAACTAGGATTCTTGCAAATGCAAGATGTCTACAAGAGGGTATCGATATTCCTGCTTTAGACGGTATTGCGTTTATTGATCCAAAGAATAGTCCGATTGATATTACACAATCAGTCGGTCGAGCTATCAGGCTAAGTAAAGACAAAAAGATTGGTTTAATTGTACTGCCGGTATTCATACAAGAGGGAAATAGTGTTGACGATCTCATTGCCACTAGTGCTTTCAAAAGAATTTGGACAGTATTGAACGCATTGAAAGCTCATGATGAAACGCTAGCTCATGAGCTTGATTCGATTCGAACAAGTTTAGGCAGATTCAATTCAAATCCTAAAAAGAGAATTTCACTCTCCAAAATTGTGTTCGACCTTCCACGAGTGATAGACGATAAGTTTGCTGATCAAATTAAGACACTTGTGGTTGAGGTAACCACTGAATCGTGGGAGTTCTGGTTTGGTCTTTTAGAGTCTTACGTAGAAGAATTTAGAACTTCGCTTGTGCCAGATGACTGTAAAACTGCGAATGGATACAAATTGGGCAAATGGGTTGGAAATCAAAGAACGAGAAGGGACGGGCTAGATTCTGAGAAAAAGGCACGTCTTGAAGCATTGCCAGGATGGACATGGAATGTGCTCAAGGATCAGTGGGAAGATGGGTTCAAGCACTTACTAGAACATGTTCAGCAGAAAGGAACCGCCCGTGTTAAGCGTCCTTATGTGTCGCTTGATGGGTACGATTTGGCCCAGTGGGTTACCTCGCAGAGGTCTCGTCCAGAAAGGCTAACTGATGCAAATGTGGCTCGGCTGGAGGCGCTTCCTGGATGGGCTTGGGATGGTAATGAAGCACAATGGGAGGAGGGGTTCGATTATTTGATTAAATTCGTTGAAGAGCATAGTCATTCTATCGTCTCTACTACCTTTGTAACGCCCGATGGCTATACATTGGGGCAATGGGCTGCCATTCAAAGATCAAGAAATAGAACGCTTCGAAGAGATCGCAGAGACCGTCTGAAAGCGCTTCCCGGTTGGGTCTGGAATGTAAATACACATCATTGGGAGGAAGGATTCAGGCATCTAGCTGAGTATGTTAAGGAGAATGGGACAGCGCTTGTTAAGCGCCCTTTCGTAACATCCGATGGGTACAAGCTTGCTCAGTGGGTGGTATCTCAACGGTCGATTCAAAATAGTCTCTCCAAGAGCAGAAGGACACGCCTTGAATCGCTTCCCGGTTGGGTCTGGGATACACATCTTCAACAGTGGGAAGATAATTTCAGTGCGCTGAAAAAGTACATCACGCAAAATGGTGATAGTTTTGTACCTAAGGACTATGAAACCAGTGATGGATTGAATTTGGGAGCGTGGGTAACTCGCAATCGTCAGAAGAAGAATTCACTGAATACTCAGCAAAGGGAGCGCCTAGAGTCCCTACCAGGCTGGGTTTGGAACACGCTGGAGCATCGTTGGGAAGAAGGTTTTAGACATCTTGAAGAATTCTGTATCGAGTGTGGTCATTCGAAAGTGCCTCATAAATATAAATCTAGTGATGGATACGGGCTGGGTCGATGGGTCGTCAAGCAGCGATCAAGACGAGACCACCTAACATCTAAAAAAAGAACACGATTAGAGGAGATGCCGAGATGGGTATGGCATACCTTTGAATCTAAGTGGGAAGATGGAATGAACCATTTGCAACACTTCATAGATGAAAACGGACATGCCAAAGTGCCGAGTAATTATAGGACTCCCAATGGCTTCAACCTAGGCGCATGGGTCGTCCGAAATCGTGGCAGTAAAGAGAGCATGGACAAGAACCGGCAAAACCGTCTTAGTGAGCTTCCAGGGTGGGTTTGGAGTACCAGGAAATCTTCAAAGGTATGAACAGATCAGACCGAAGAAGAAAAAATGGTGTTGGTTGAGAGAGATTGAGGGCAGAAAGGTTTACAGTTTTAGTGGGATGTTCGGAATGAGAAGTTCTTGAATGTTTTAGAAATAATCATCGAGGAGTACTGAAATGACCAATAGTGATAAACATGAAGGTGGTTGTTTATGTGGGGAGGTAAGGTTTGAGGTCTTTGGTCAACCTGAGTTTAGTGGTGTCTGTCACTGTCGTTACTGTCAGTTACGATCTGGTAGCGCTCTTGGAGTCTCGGTATTTTTTCAGAAGCAAAATCTCAGAATCACACGAGGCACTTTGAAATCATATAAGTTTAAAACTGAAAGCGGCAAAGATATGGATTATCAATCCTGTGCAACTTGTAGCACTACGTTATTTTGGGAACCTGAAATGGTTCCAGATCTAGTCGGTACGGCGGGTGGTGTCTATGATCCACCTACATTCTGGTATAGCTGTGAACTGGAAGTATTTCAAAGATCAAAAGCTGATTTTGTACACATTGACTCACATAAGTCCTATAACACTTCTAGACTCTATGATCCGGTTCATACTGATGACCCACGACTGATGGGTGAATAGAAGCAAAGGATTACAGTTTTGGGGAATGTTGGGAATGAAACACGTCTACACATTCCTCTGTCTGTTCCTGCTTAGTGGTGTTGTTAGTGCTGATATTTCTGGTGCTGCATTAATTAGTGACGGTGACACCATCACCATCAGCGGTATGAAGGTACGTCTCAGTGGCATTGATACCCCAGAGAGAGACCAAACCTGCAGAAAAGCCGGTGTAACTTGGAAATGTGGGTACGAGGTGACCGAAACTCTGAGAGGATGGCTCGATACCAAGGAGGTAAGGTGTCTCGGAGATACAAAAGATCGCTATGGTCGTCTGATCGCAGATTGCTTTGTTGATGGCTATAACCTCAATGCAAGGCTTGTGTATGAAGGGCTAGCACTGGTCTATAGAAAGTACTCCAAGAAATATATTCCAGAGGAAGATAGGGCCAGAGCCGCTAAACGAGGTTTATGGGCTGGAGAGTTTGTTGCCCCTTGGGATTGGCGAAGGGGAAAACGATTAGAACCTGATTACTAGTAGGGCGGAAGGCTCATCTAGTGAGCCTCCGGTAGGAGCAGGCTGGCGATACCCTAATTCAAAGGCATATCGCCATCGACCAACCGATGAATACAAAGCCAGAGTTGTCTCTTGTGCCGCCATCGGCCAAGAACTCATCCCCCGCTAACCAAGACTCAGAGCAGGCAAAACCAAGACTTTCCCTTGTGCCACCACTCCCGAATGCCGGTATGAACTTTTTGGTTAGCGGCTATTCGGTTAATTTTTACGACGGCACTTACAAGGGGAAAACTAAAGACGGTCTGCCACATGGCATAGGTGCTTGGGTCTTTGATAATGACTGGATTCGATGTAGGTATGAAGGGTATTGGTGTAAGGGGGGCCGAGCCGGCAGGGGTGTGTGGAAAGCAAACATTCGTGGAAGAAGTTGCTACAGCTACGATGGGCGGTTTATCGGTAACAAGAAGTGGGGTTATGGAACACTGGTGCATTCTGTATCAGAAGCCAGTGCAAACCCCGGCAAATGGAAATATCGCGGACAATTTAGGCGTGACGAAATGGATGGTTATGGCATTCTGGATGAACAATCTAGGGGGTTTCGCTCCCGCTATGCGGGAAAGTTTAAAAACAACAAAAGGCATGGGCATGGCGTTGAAATATTTTTCAATGAGATTGGCGAAATACAGGAAACTCTTGTCTGTCAATTTTGGAATGATTTCGTCACTGGTGACATCACGGTAACCCGACCCAATGGCTTTGTATTTACTGGAAATCATGAGCAGTATTATCAAGACGTTCACGCAAGAGGATTTTGTGAAGGAGAGGGAGTAATGATCAATTCAGTCGGCACTGGGTTCTGTGGAATTTTTGAAAAAAACCGTCAGGTTAAAGGTGTTAAATGGAGGGATATTGAACAATGTCATCCCAAAATAACCTATGTAGACAATAGGAGTTCGACCTAAATCCGCACCGGAAAAACTATATATTCCGAATCCCTTAATTGAGGGTTAAACTGGTGATGGTCATGTTCTGACTGGGGTCATAGCTATGGATAACAAACTAAGTGGCTTTGCCTACCTCCTTCCTGCGATTATCTTGGGCTTGGGCTTTTATCTTGTTCTAAAAAGCCCTGTTGCTAAGGCGTCAAAAAACCCTCAAGTCTCCGTTGGGAAAATAATCTTATACACCGTTGTGACTTGGCTGATTGTTGCGGCCTTATCCAAGGGATATGTCACCGCTATGCGGGAAACTGGTCGTGGATTCGTCCATATGCTGGATGCACAAACGCTTATTTGGCCGTGTGCAATATTCCTGATGGGAGTCTATTTAGCCGCACGATTAAATAAAGGATTGGAGTTGTTGTGGGGGATTGTTTTTACTGCGGTTTGTTATTTTCTTCCCGGCAGTGGTGGCCTGACAGGCGCAGATGGTATCGGTTATTTCGCAAGTATATTTGTTGGAATGGGCTATTTTGCGTGGTGCTATGTGAAATTAGAGAGGCATAAGTTAACTGCACAGTCCCCCGTCGAATCGAAACCAGTAAGTACTAAACCTCCTGTTACTCATGTACCACGCCCCACTAAGGAAGAACCAAATCTTCAAGCATCCCAGCCAGTCGAACAACTGAGCATTGAGGATACCGTCGATCGACCTCCTTCTGATGACATTGATTTATACGATTCAGAGAACGACGATATTTACGAAAAGGTATGGGACGAATTGGAGTCGGATTCCATTGATAGAGGACTGTGGGCGAGGCTTTACTCTAAATATGGAGGTGATACGGACAGACTAAACGCGGCGTACATCGCCGTGAGAGCTGACCAATTAATCAAAGAAAGAAAAGAAGAAGAGTTAGGTCAAGAAAAGGAATACCGAGCAAAACTAGAAAAATGGACTAATGAGAAGGGTTGGGATAAGAGTTTTGACTTGGCTGATTTAAGGAATCTTAAGGACGAGTTATCTAATGATTTAGGTGATTCACATATGTGGAGACGTTGCGTAGCTGAGGCAAATAGATTGGGTCGTAGTGGGGAAGAGATGTATCGTATCGGTAGGCTTACTGATTTGAGGAATGAGCGCAAGGGCTGGAATAGAAAGAAAACTCTGACAAAAAAATTTAGAACAAATTAGATATTGAGTTGTGTCCTTCAAAGTCGTTGCGTTACCATCCACTCGACCAATCGATATTTCGTGTGGTCAATAGAAGCCCGTTTAAACGGCCTCAAGCGTTACCAAATTTTACGATTATTCGGCCAATAAAGAGCATTGATAATGAGTTTTGAACAAACACTACGTACTGCGAGAGAGCGTGCTGGGATGTCGCAGGCGCAACTGGCCCGAGCGGCAGGGCTTACACGCGCGGTAATCAGTAAATGGGAGAAGGGTGATTCCATAAACCCAAGCGCCCATGCAGTTCAGGCGGCGGCAGACGTATTGGGTGTCACTGTTGCGTCCTTACTGGCAGAACGAGGAATGGCCGGTCGAGATATAGAGCAATTGTTTCATCGTTTAGGCAAGTGTTCCGACGACATAAAAGCAATCGGGATAAAAAAACTGGGTGTGTCAAAACGAAAGCAATTGGAGTCTACTTTGGCTCAAATGCTTGAAGAAGTTTCTGTTATCAATAAGTTGGAGAAGGCTCGACGATAGATTTTTCCGTTTTTTTTAACATTAATGTCAACAACTGTTTACACAATTCACCTAACTTAAAGGAGATACCTAGCTAAAAATGATTCTTCCGATTAACGACCTCTACCGCATTGCTTCCGACAAACACCAGTGGATCATTCAAAAACACAGAAAGAAGAAAGACCAAGACATTTGGGAATCGGTCAGCTTCTATCCAACCTTGTTATCTGCCATTAACTCACTTGGTGAGAGCATGGTCAGAGGCTCGGATGCGGAAGACCTATCGGAGGCTTTGGTGGTCGTAAAGAATGTCGCCACCACGCTCTCACACGCCCTCACTCCGGAGTTCGAGGCAGATATAGATACTGAATTGGAGGAGAGCGACACATGAGTTCCCGGAACAAAAAAAGACTACGTCAGAAGGGAAGGCAGACAACAGGTCAGTTCCTACGATTACCAAAAGAATTGTTAGATCATAAAAATTTCAAAACACTGAGTCCACGGGCAACAAAATATGTGGTTGATCTCGCCTCAAACTACAACGGGCGTAACAACGGTGATCTATCTGCGACATTCAGTCAGATGAAGGATAGAGGTTGGAACTCATCGGATCAGTTATTCAAAGCTAAGAGGGAGTTGGTAGATCGGGGAATCATTAAGATATCAAGGCAGGGCGGGTTGAATAAATGCAATCTCTATGCGCTTAACTGGTTCCAGATTGATGAATGTGACGGCAAGCTGGATATCTCGCCTACCCAGACAGCGCCCAAGGATTGGAAGAACATTTCGATCCTCAAGAAGGATTAAAGAAATCTCTACTAGACCGCATCTCGGACTAAGTGAGTCACGAACAGTGATTCAAAATGCCCGACTCGTCCGCCACGCGGTTCTATTTCTTTGTTTGCTTAGTCCGCCACTAGAACACCTTTATAGAGATACGCCATAGGGAGTGTTCCCAGCCATTAAGGTTAATGAAAGGAGTCAATGAAAAATCACTATGGACTCTCTCTGAGGTTGCTCATTACCTTGGTGTTAATCAGAAAACAATATCGAGAATTATTAAAAAAGGAAAACTACCTTTTGTTCGAATTGGTCGCAGTATTCGGGTACAAAAAGACGATGTTTTTGTATATGTGGACAACCACAAAAGTTATAATTTGGAGTGCGTGGAGTCAGTGCAATCTTCACAAGGAGAAAGCACATGCGACTCTATAAACGTAGCGGGATTTACTACCTTACGTACCAATCGACAACTGGAAAACAGGTTAGAAAATCTCTTAACACCCATGACAAACAAATAGCGGAACAAAAGCGCGCCAAGCTGGAGTTAGACCTTCATGAGGCACGCCTCTTTGGCAAAGAACCCGCCCGGAACTTCAAAGAATTGATCGTCAATTACCTAGGATCCAAACAGCACACCAGAGGCTTTAGACGCCTTCAGTACGCCTGTAAGGCTCTTCTTGGGTACTTTAAGGATTCTGATGTAACTCAGCTCCGGGAGTCCCATATCGAGCAGTACGTAGCCTTGCGTTCTAAGACGGTGAGTCATGGAACAATCCGGCGGGAAGTGGGGACTTTGTCTGCCGCTTTTAACCATGCCATCAAAAAGCACAAGTGGCAGATCGGCAATCCTTGTAGCAAAGCAGAAAAGCCGAAGAACCCAAAGGGTAGAACACGGTATTTGACCCACACTGAAGTAAGTACGTTGTTACGTGCTTCTGAAGTCCCTGTTGATCCAACGGGGAGGCCCCTAACCAGTCAGTTCAAATCCCCTGTTTTAAGGGACTTTATTGAATTGGCATTGAATACGGGCTGTCGGAAAGGGGAGCTGTTGAATCTCAAGTGGGAGCATGTTGATTTTTCTGCACAGCTTCTCTACTTAGAGACGACCAAAAGCGGAAATACGCAGACTGTTCCCATTAACGAGGAGGCACAGCAAGTGTTGGTGCGGAGACTGCGGTTGCGGGCTGATGTTTGTCCTGATACCCCGTGGGTGTTTTTCCACATCACACCAGCTCGTAATACAAAAGTAGGTGACAGGGTTAAAGACGTCAGGAAAGCCTTCACGACGGCCTGTAGACGTGCAGGGATTGAAAATTTTCGTATCCATGACCTACGTCATACCTTTGCTAGTTCGCTCGTCAGGGAAGGCGTGTCGTTGTATAAGGTGAGTAAACTGCTTCGTCATTCCAGTATTCAGATGACAGAACGGTATGCCCATCTAGCGCCAGATCATCTTCATGATGCGGTGGCTAATCTCGGATTTTCAACTCAATTTCAGCACACTGAAAAACCAAGGAGACAGTGCTCTAGCAGAATGACTTAAATACAAGCACTAAATGGTCGGGGTGAGAGGATTCGAACCTCCGGCCCCTGCCTCCCGAAGGCAGTGCTCTACCAGGCTGAGCTACACCCC
>Ga0315339_1002678_pt1 | contig 13226 bp, 14 predicted proteins | sample ASW17metaG_FD_204514 | JGI IMG/M metagenome (GOLD analysis project Ga0315339, IMG submission 204514) | Ammonia-oxidizing marine archaeal communities from Pacific Ocean, United States - ASW #17 | ecosystem: Environmental > Aquatic > Marine > Oceanic | place: USA: California | collected 2016-12-05
CGTTTGCGTCAAATTCCCCCAGGATTCCAATCCGCGGCCGGCCTGAACCGTATGTGGCGATGAATGCCGTGGGCATCCCTGCCACACCACGCTCTACGTTAAAACCGTTTTTTTCTGCATAGTCCGCTAGAATTTTGGATGACTTATGTTCTTCCAATGCCAATTCTGCGTTGGACCAAATGGCATCACTAATTTTAATGAGCGCCTTCCGGTGCTTCTCGACTGACTTATCGATGGCTTTTTTATTTTTCGACCAATCATCACCGGCCGTAAGTGCCACAACACTCAATAGCCCAATAAAAACTAATTTCATTTTTGTTGACATTGTTCTTCTCCTTCTTTCAATTAATGGGTTAAGATTTATTTAATTCCTTCTAATTACCCAATAAAAATTTGATAATCCCATTGGCGTAGGTATCCGCATCATCCCACATGGCCATGTGACTTCCCTTTTTACATAATAATAATGATCCATTTGGCAATTCATTGGACATCCATTCCATATGGTCAGGATCCATGGTATCATGAGAGGCACCGATGACCAAACTTCGTGTTTTAATTTCCTTTAGACGATTTTTTTGATCCCAAAATTCCAACAATCCGGATGCGCCAAACTCACTGGGGCCCTGCATGGCCACGTACATTTCCTGATTAATGTGGGCGAAGGCATTATTCACTTCATCGGGCCATGTATCTGCAGGCATTCTGAGAATATGCTCTTCATAATGATGGGGAATAAGGAGCTCCATATACCGCGGATTTCCAAAATCCTTATCCGCTTCTAACTGCTTGATTTCCGCCAAAACGTCTGGAGGCATTTGCGGACCTAAAACGTTTTTAGCAAAATTATTATAGTCCGGAATGCTCGCCATCATGTTTGAAATAATAAGCCCTTTAAGATTCTGCTGATATTTCAGGGCATATTCCATGGCCAAAATGCCACCCCAGGAATGACCCAATAAATAAAAGTTGGATGCATTCAATCCCAATGCTTTTCGGACAGATTCCACTTCTTCCACAAACCGATCAATGGTCCAATCGACCGGGTTATTGGAGGGATCACTATTATGTGATCCAAACTGATCGTAGTAATAATATTCTATTTCTTTCCCGGCAAAATATTGATCCAAATTCTTGAAATATTCGTGAGTTGCCCCGGGACCACCATGGAGTAAAAGTAATTTAATACTGTCGCTATTCCCCATTTTCTGGGTCCAGACCTTATGGCCTCCGGCAATTTCAATCATTTTTATATCAGTTGAAACCGGTGCTTTTTCAACCACCGTAGGTAGTGGGGTGTTTGCACACCCACTCATCAATAGCACAGTGAGTACTATGATTGATATTTTTGACTTTTTCATATTCACTCCTTTTATATTCTTTATGCTCTTCCTTAAAATGTTTTTCATTGAGGAGTCCCTACATTTTGATACCTCCCTATGGTTCCCTCCATGACGGGGGAACCATAGGGAGGTCCATAAATAATGATCTGTGCTAAAAACTTTTTCATATTATCCAATCATCACCCTTCATCATACCCATAAACTTATTCAATCATTATCTTTTCAAAAAAGATATGATTGAATTCATTAATCTGTTCTTTATGGGGCAAATGGCCTGAATCTTTAATCACAAATAATTTTAATTTCGGCATAAGTTTAGGAATTTTAACCTTTACGTCTTTAAGGGGTAAAACACGATCTGAATCTCCCCATATTGCAAATTGAAGGACAGACATTTGTCCGATTTTTGTATTTAATTTATCCAGCATATGATGATGCTTTCTCGTAGAAAGGAGCGCTCTCGCAAACCCTTTATATTTTAATAATGCTTCATATTTTTTATCCCACCCTTTAAATTTTGTCGGATCTTTAAAATCGGTCATTTGGCCTTGTGCAATTGTGGGGTACTGATTTTTGATAAAACTGGCAATTTCATCATCGGTTACTTCTTTATGATCGTCAATTGATCTTGATGGATGAAAACCACCAGGTGATACATAGACTAAATTTTTTATCCTATCTGCATGATTTTCTCCAAACTTAGAGATCACCCTACCGCCATTGGATAATCCAACAAGAGTCACTTTTTGATTCACATTGAGCGCATCCAAAAGTTCGGAAACTTGATTTGCGAATAAAGCATCTGTATAAGCTACATCCGGATTATCTGAATTTCCTCTTCCATACAAATCTAACCTTAAAACACCATAGCCCCTTTTAATTGCTTCATAATAGGTCTCATCCCAAATATAGGATGGGACCGAAAAGCCATGAACAAAAACAATCAAATTATTGTTTTTTAAGTCATCAAATTCATAATAGGTAAACCCTTGGCTCAGTTCGACAAAATGCCCTGTTTTTATTGTATGTCTAAACAATTTATTTTTTTTGATATATTCATATTTCTGTCCATCACCGGTGCAGGCAAATAGAGAGAAAAGGATAAAGTGTAAGGTCAATTTTTTCATTATTTATTATCTAAAAAGGTTCATTGGACGATTTCATTTTTGGCAAATGATAAAGCAGTTATATAAGACTTTTCAATATCCTTCAATTGCCGGGTGTACATATTCCCATAAAGATTTGCCTGAGAAAGCAATCCATAAAAGGCATTAGACATATAATATGGTTGATTGAATTTGTATCGATTCACGGTCCGACTGCCATAAAAAGCGCCATCATAAGAATTGTAATTAAAACTCACCCGAAATTCATCCAATATTTCGTTCCGAAAACGAATATTAAAGTGATCTATTTCTGTTGATGTGGCATAATTACGCTGTTTCTGATGGTTATACATCTCCAGGAGAATATTTTTTAATTCCACATTTTCTATCAGTTCGAATGAACCGGTGGATATGAGTTGATTAAAAATGCCATCCTGCGGGAAAAATGAAAAACCAACCTCAACATCCAATAGCTTATTGAGTATTTCTATATCAGAAAGCGCTTTATGATTTTCATCAATATCACTTTGAATTTCTGTGATGAGCTTTTCAGAATTAATCAATGTTTCGAGTAATTTATTGATTTGCTGTATGTCCATTTCCAATGTATTTGTGAGGTCGGACAGATATTGATCTTTTTTCCTTTCGTTGTCTTTTTCTGTCTGCCATTCCTCTACATAAAAGGAAAGTGCGATCCCCAAAAAGACCGCCAAAAATTCGACACCGCCTCTGGCTAAAATGTTTTTCATTTACTCTCCCTTTCGGGGTAGACGTTCATCCAGCATGGCGGTGTGATATACAAAGGCAGCCACTATCACCGCATTCTTTTGTATATCCTCAATGGGGATTGTATCATAATAATCGAGATTCGTATGGCCGCCGGTGCCACCGATTTTATCCTGTAAAAATTGAAAGGCGGGGAGACCCACTCGATCGAAAGCAACATGGTCTGTACTGCCCAAACTTTGGGGCGAAATGGTGGTCACGCCCAAATCATGGAATGGTTTGATCCACGACGTGAATGCGTCCCGCACATTTTCATTCCCCTGCAAATTCATGCCTCGAAACTGGCCCGGACCATAATCCTGGTTATAGTACGCCGAGAATTTTTCGTAATCCGGTTTTACCCCAATCTCCGGGTCATTGGGATTTCCAAAATGCTTATGTACATATTCCCGAGAACCATGAATCCCCTGTTCTTCTCCAGACCACAAGGCAATCCGGATGGTGCGCCTGGGCGTCACCCCTACCGCTTTCAGAATGCGAATGGCTTCCAGCATTACCGCTGTACCGGAGGTATTATCCGATGCGTTTGGGCTGGCGTGCCAGGTATCAAAATGGGCCCCCAGCATCACCACTTCATCTTTTAAATCGGAACCAGATATTTCACCAATCACATTCCGGGCCCATTGTCTTTCTCTTCCAATCTTGGTTTTGATTTCCACCGCAATACGCACCGGAATATCCCGTTCAAGAATGCGGTACATGCGGTTGTAATGCTCCGGCGTTACGGTCACGATGGGTAAATGGTTTATGGTTCCCTGCCGATCCCATTTATCTTTTTTAGCACCGGGGCGCGCATATCCCGGAACCATGGCCACACGGTTCCCTCTTGTTTCTAAGATGACCGAAACACCTTCCTTTTTATAGAATGCATTTCGTTCAACCGTATTGATCCGTTCCGGATCGGGCGGTGGCCGTTTACGTCTTTTTCTTTTGGGCGGATCGTTGGCTAATACAGTCAATTCTTCATCAGTAAATCGGGGTGTGCCATTTCGGATTCGTTCTTGATCAATTACCGGCATGTTTACAGACAATACCGCTTTCCCTCTTAACTTACCTTTATACTTTTCTAAATCACTTTTGGTTTTAATGTCCGCAATCGTCACATTCATTTTCTGCCGGCCGTTGATCCCCGGTGTATGGGCGATGGGATACCCGACCATTATTTGGTAATCCGGCTCCAGCATATGGATGGAGAAAAATTCGTTATCCCAACTGACACCATAATCCATGAACGGTTCAATTTCGATATTGGTGAGCCCAATCCGTTTCATTTCTCCCGTCACCCACTTCTGGGCACGGCGCATATCTTTTGAATTGGTAAGGCGGGCGCCTAAAACGTCAGTCATATAAGATAAAGTATTGGCAATCTGAGACCGTTCAAATCCTTCCTCCCGAATTTTGGCCACCATATTATGGTCAACAGGGTATTTATCCTGCGCAATCACAAGTGTATAAAAAAGAATGAGCCATATTTTTTTCATGTTAGTTTCCTTACATTTTAATTTTTGTTAAAATGTTTTTCATATTAATTCTCAATCATTTCCTGGCGGATAAGTTCTACAGGAATATTCCCCGCCTTGTTAAATGTATCTAAAAATTTTCGAAGTACGAATGGTTTTCCTTCCGTTTCAAGCTTTTTCGCATATTCGGCCATGAGGTTTTCAATGAGATATTTTCCCGTTACATAACAGGTGCCGTACCCCGGCTGGCGGAGGTAAAGGTGTTGCTCAAATTGGAGCAGGTGGGGCTCCCGCTTCATCCACCCTCGGGGAGTCCATTTCACATGTACCTGTCCTGCTTCAGCCATGGTCATCATATTGGCATGGGCATAGAGGGAACCCAATCCCCGGGCGGCGCGCTGGGCCAGCATGATCCAGACAATTTCTCTTGATCTCGGGCTGTCTTCATAGAGTCCCGTGTGCATAAACATTTCTTCTACTGATGTGGCGATTCCCTCATTTTTGGAATCGTACATATTGTACAAAGGTGGCCCCCGTCGGATGGGATTTTTATGTGGATTATCTCGAACTTCCGCCAAGTCGAACCAGTGGTACATGTGGGAATAAAGCGGCAGTGGATCAAAGTGCATCCCAATCGAAAAGAAATTGCGTTTTTCAACTGGAATAAATTCCCCCATATGTTCCCGTAGCGCCGGTTCCATATTTGGCTTGATGGGCATGATCTCTTTTTGTTCTAAAAACGCCATCATTTTTTTAACCGCTTTTTCTGTTAACGCTGCAAATTCTTTCGGCGTATCTGCTGAAACCATGGGTGGCAAGTCCATATTTCGCTGCTCCTCTAATTTTAGAGAGGTCCAGGCCCGATCCAGTTCCCGTTGAAGCAATTGCACTTCTTCATCCCAAGTGAGGGGAACCCGGTGGACATTCTGCTGATACCATGTGTAATTATCCTTCCCAATCCCAGAAGGACCATTCTTTTTTGATGATTCTTTTTTTAACCATCGGATAAATACTTTATTCGCTTTTTTTGCATTGTCCAATGCCATGAATAATTCTGGATCTTTATTCCTGCTATGGCGCTCACTCAATTCTTTTTGAATGGATTCTAAATGTTCTCCCTGTTGGACAAAATTTCGAATTCCTGCAATCCATAGATCTCGGGCATTGCCGGTGAGATTTGCTTGTGCCTGTTTAAGGAAAGGTGGAATACTTTTTAATTCTTGGGTGAATTGCTTTTTTGATTCACTTGATAAGGGCAGTCTATAGGTCCAATATTCTAAGGTACCATGGTTTGTCGGACCTTCATGGGCCGGCACGTCACTTTGATGCATCCAAATCGTTTGATAAAAAGCAGGGTCTCTTTCCCAAGATTTTAAAATACGGTAATTAAAATCGTATCCGTTCATTTCTGCTGCCACAATCTGCCAATCCACTTGGGACGAAATTGACCAACCGGTGGTATCGATTCGGGAAAGTCGTTTTTGAAGCAATGTGAATTGTTTATGTCTTTTTTTGAATTGGGTTTTCGTGTAATCCGGTGCCCCATTTTTTAAAGGCGGAATTTCAAATGACCGCCACTGGGAAAAAAGTTTCTGAAGGTCATGATCATTGGATGGTGATTGGGAGAATAGGTGGACGGAAAAGGATAAAAGGAAAATGGTTATTAATATTTTTTTCATGTTATGCTCCGTTTTGTGACTCCCCTTTTTAAGGAGGGGATTATGGGGTGGTTGATAGTCAATATATTCACAAGATTCATTGGATTACCATCCCAACACCTGATGGAATCCATGATTGAACCGTTCCATTTCCTCTGGTTTAGCCATGCTTAGACGACACCAATCTGTATAAGGAGGAAATGGCCGCCCCACGATGACTCCGTATTTTTCCATGGCAGGCTGAAAGTCTGAAATTTGAATTCCCGTTTTGATGAAAATAAAATTGGACTGGGAATCCAAATACTGGATTCCTTTTTCATCGAGGAAATCTGTAACGACTTTTCTGGCTCTATTATTTTGTTCGATGCTGAACGCCTGAAATCTTTCATCCTGATAAGAAGCAATGGCAGCACGAAGGCCCACAATGTTCAGTGAATCGGTGAGGTAAGATTCCATCCGTTTGGCAATCTCTGGAGTAGTGATGGCAAAACCAACCCGCAAACCCGCAAGACCATGAACTTTGGACGCTGTTCTGGACACAATAATATTTTTCCCTTCTTTTACCAGTCCGATCATGGAACGGTAATTCGGGTCCATCACATATTCGTGATATGCTTCATCCACAAAAACGGTTGCTTTTTTTGAAATTTCACTACAAAATGATTCCAGGTCATCTGAATCCATCAGCTGTCCGGTGGGATTATTGGGATTGCAGAGATATACCAGTTTCGTTTTTTGGCTAACAGCAGATGCCATCCTATCCAAGTTTATGCCGATGTTGTCATCCATGGGGATGCGTTTCACATTTGATTGCATGGTTTTGGCATAGCGGTTGATGGTTTCAAATGTGAGAGATGGCGAAACCAGTTCACCATTGTCTATACCATTCATGAGGGCCCCTTTTTTCAGAATCTCTCCAGAGCCGAATCCCACCGCAATATGATCCGATGTTACGCCGTTCTGCTTCGCCATGAGGACTTTGAACTCTCCTTTAGCACCGCGCATGGAATAAAGGTTTGCTTCTGCAAATGCCCTTCGCATGGCCCGTCTGGCCACTTGAGATGGTCCGTATGGATTTTCGTTATACATCATCCGCACCGGTTCATTGGCAGAACGGTTTGGGGCAGCTCCAAATAAGGGGTTATATCCACCCAATGATCCTAAAATAGATCCACCCAAAACAGCGGCACTTTTATTGAGCCAATCTCGTCTGGTCATTTCTTTTTTCATAACTTTCTCCTAATTAATGGTTGCCCAACATTCGATTTCTACCTTGGCACCGATGGCTAATCCGCTGCCGGCAAAGGCAGATCGCGCCGGTTTATGGTTGGGAAAGAATTTCACATATTCGCCACTCATCTCTGCCCATTCGTTGATATCCTCAAGCATGCAAAGACACTTCACCACTTGATCCATGGATGAACCATACCGTTCCAGAACTTCTTTAATATTTTCCATAGTCTGTCGCGTTTCCGGACCAATTCCGCCTGACACCACATTCATTTCGCCCGGTATATTTCCCACCTGGCCAGACAGATAAAGCATATTGCCCACCTGGACTGCTTCAGAGAAGGGCATATTCTGTTTGGCGAATTTTTCGGATTGAAGATATTGGACCGGCTGTCTGGATTCGCAGCTGATGAAAAAAAATAGGCATAAAATAAAAAGGTAATGATGTTTCATAAGTTCCTCCTCTTTATCCAATTTACAACTGAAAAGGAGAAAATAAAAAAGCCCTAGCATTTCGCAGAGGGTTTTTTCTTTTTTACCTATAAGAAAAGACTATTTAGGCCCATTCATCATCATTATTCCAATAATTTTTTCAAGATTTCTCTACTCGCATGGTCTGTAACCAACCGGGCTCGGTTCGGACGAAATTCATCTTCCACAATTAGGGCAATCACATCCATTTGGCTTGTCTCCAGGGCATTGTTACATATATCATCCGCACTTAATGTCATATTGCCTACCCGTTTTCTCAACTGGAATTCGATCCCACCTACGCCATTAAAAGCACGGTAAATAATTTCGGTGCACACTTGGGTTGCCGCATCATTAAAATCAAAAGAAAAATCATATCCATTGCCCAGGTAGGAATGAACCATACCCATGGCTTTTTGGATTTGGGCAGGATTCAATTTGGGCCGAAGTATCACCATTCGATTGACTTTATGATCCAAAAGGTGATCCATTGAATTGGAAATGACCCCTTCAGATACGGATTCAATAATATCATCGCCGGGATGGATGAACGCTCTTTTTTCCGCCGATAAATGAAGTGAAGCCCAATCTTGTTCATTCCAGGATTGCCTGTCGCCCACATAAACAATCCCATGTTTAAATGTCCCAGGTAAAAAGATATTACTCATGTAACCCGCGGAATATGTTAAAATAATATCTCCCGGTCTCAGCATTTGTTTTATCTCATTTTTTTCCATACGGGTGAAATAAAGATTATCGGTTACGGGGGATTTAATATCGCCCACCCATGTTAAAAGGAATGCTTTGAGTGCCTCATATTGGCCACCGGATTGTTCAATTAAATATTTTGCCTGTTTTTTGATATCGCTATGGCGCAGGAGATTTGTGATTTCTGGTGTCAGTAACACATAATGGTTCAAAATTTCTTCTCGATGGTTTACATGAAATGTTTGAAGTTCTTCTAATTCATTAATGAGTGGCACATACAGTGGGTCTAACAAAAGCTGATTCAATGGGGATCCTGTTAGATGGAGTTCCCGAGTATAAAGCTCCCAGGCAATATCCAGCTCTTCCAAATTCTCCGGATTGGTGAGGCTATTGAATATTTTTTCAAATGTATTTTTAGGAATACCACTCCGAAAATAGGATTCGTTCAGTTTATCCACCAGTAGATCATCCTTCATATTGATGGTAATTAAATGGCCACTGGCTTTATAAAGGGTTAATGCAGCATAATACCCAATAACAAACGCTTTCATATTCGTTTCAGGATGGTCAGTAAGTGTATTATAATCCCTGTATTTTCCGATTACCTCCCACAGGGATTGGCGAAGGATTAAATAACGGAATAAAAGGTTCTCAATATGGTCATTTTCTATATTGGAAATATATTTTTTATCAAGTCGAGATGTATTTTCATGGAGGGAAACCATCTCCTCAAACATTTCACGGAGAGCACCCTCAAAAATGGCCAATTGCTGAATATCGGACTCAAATGAATCCTGTACAGCCGGTAAGGGTGAAAAGAAAAAAGCCCCGGAAAGAATATAGGGGATGATTTTATTTTTAATCGAAGTCATTCAGAATATTGATGATTTTTCATACCATCAATATAATCTATTATTTATAAAAATAAAAATGCTCCAGAAAAGCTCGGGAGCTCTTCCTATCATTTTTTCTGCACTAAAAGCCATCCACTGATGATGCCGGAAAATCCGCAAAGAAAACTAAACAATAAAATATAATATTCCGGATCACCCAATTGACCGGTAAAATAATATTCGCCCAAAGATAAAGCAGAAAGGATGCCGAATAGAATGGTTGAAAGTATGAGAATCAACCGCTTCAATGATTTAATTCTCAACCGAATCCTCTGATACGACAATAGTTATTCTGTCTCCCTTCGTGCTGATCGCAATTCGGGTGATGCCATCCAATCCGAAATCTGATACATCGCCAATTTTTACCCAGTCCGTATGGTTATATGGATCAAAATTATATAGTTCACTCCCCTTTCCCATGATGAGCACACCAGAATGGGTCACGGCAAAATCTTCGGAGCCCTTCAATGTGTGGATCATTATTTCGATCTCTCCTGATTTCGGATCAATGGTATTGATCGTCCATTGTTTTTCTTTTTTGCTGATATAGGCCACGCGATTGGATTTGGGCAAATTCAAAATGGTTCGACCGATGGTGTCGTCCATAATTTGATTCTTATCCGATTTGATATTGTTCAACTGAAGTGTTTGCGGATCACCCAATACAAAGGTTATGAGCTCCTTTCTATCAATCCAACAGTGGTAACCAATTTTCAAATCTTTGACGAGCACCTTTGGTTTCCCAGAATACATGCTGTATTTATACAACAGCTGTGTACCGTCCGGATCTAACCGAATAGCAGAGAAGGCATTGCTTGTTCCAATCTGAAGAGGGGAATACTCACCCCCCTTGGTGTCCGTCATCCATGTTTTCTTTCTGGATTTAATATGGTATAAGCAAATATCCTGCTGGCCATTCCGTGTGGAAGAGAATAAAATCTGCCTTCCGTTTTTCATAAATGAGGGCTGGTTATCATAACCGGGATTATCCGAAATGTTAACCGGATTAGCGATGGCATATTTATCATCAACCGATAGTAGGTCAAAAAGATATATTTCTGATCCAGTCTGGGCATTAATAAAGGTCAGTATAATAACAAAGAGGAGTTTTTTCATTTTTCACCATCCCTTAATGCTTCATAAAAGATGACAAATTCTGGTTCGAAACCATTCTTTCTTTCTTCCTGTTGGGTAGCCTCCCGAACCGCGGCCGTATTTTGGCTAATTTCTACAATTGTTCTGCTTTTCATTTATTTTCCTGCCTTATAAACACTGATGATAAACTTGCCTGATTTCACATCATAGGTCTGGATCTTTTACTATTCATCGGAGACACTCAATACCCGTGCCAGTACATAAAAAACCTTTTCCGGACCCTATATGATAATAAAATCTCCATGGGGCAAAGAGGCTCACATCAATTAAACCAGACCCCATAACCCCGGTTTCTTAAACCGATACCCAGCATTTCTTCAATCGCTTCCGCATCTTTCCGAGTGGGGATGGGGTTATACTGTTCATAGAGATCGGGCCGAAGTTTTAACCCATACACTTTCGCATATTTATTTGATTTATATCCTTCTTTATGCTGTGCAAACCGGAGGGACGGTTTCCGTGAAGATTGCCCCACATAGACACAGCTTTTCCCATTAATATATTTCGGATTTTTTGCCCAAAATTTCTTCTGGTCCGCCACGGATGGGTCTAATTCTATCACATATACATAGTATCGTTTCATCCATGGAATCTATTCATTTATTCTTCTTTTAATTTTATACAAAAATAATAAAATACAATGGGTGCAATGACCCACACTGCCTGGGGAATCAGCGTATATCCTACAGTAGTCGAAGAACCGGGAATGGGCGGAATAATGACAGGATTCCAGGATAATGGTTCATAAACCCAAACGCGCCCATTAAATAAATATTCCACTAACAATTCTTGAAATATACCCCAGGAGAGCATGATGCTTAATTCGGCCCAACTAAATCGGGTAAAATGGATCCCCTTGCTATATTTTATACACATCCAAATACCCACCATAAATATGCCGCCATCCCAAATGGAATGACTTATTTTTCGCGGCCACCCGCCTAGGCCAAAAGGCCATTCTTTTACCGAATGAAGAAAATCAGGGCCCAGAAATAAAAATGCAAACTCCCATGAGGCCCCAATCAATGTGCCAATCCAAAACAGTTTATAGTAATAAAGAGACAGCTTTCCTTGGTTAAGGGCCCACTTAAAACCAACAACCAAACCAATGGCCACGAGGAAATCGCCAACAAGAAAAATGTAATCTATATGGGCCATATTATTTTGAGCCAGAGGCGGTTCATTCTGTTATAGTACATCCTTTGTTTTCAAATACTTTACGAGCAGCTTCTTTTTTACCTCGCACATTATTCAATTCTGATGCTACGATTCCATCACCCTTACCAATACCTTCAGTCCACCCCCATTGCTTTTCACTTTCTTTAATTCTTTCCTTCTGGGCAATTACCAATTCTTTCTCACGCTTTTCTAAAAATTTTATTTCATCAAGTATTGATTCACAATCATATTTTTCATAAAGCAATCCAGAAATATGTGCCCCTTCAATTTCTGAAGGTGGAGTTGGTGCGTTGTAGCAACCAAAAATAAAGACCGTAATAAAGGATAGAATTGCTTGATACTTTGCTGATTTTTTCATTTTCTACTCCTTTATTTAAGCCAGAGGTGGGTCATTTAATTATTTTGGTAAGTTTGATGCACCAGTTTCATGCGTGTATACTTTTCCATCCTTGAAAGTAAAAAAGGCTAATACAGCCTGCGCATTCCCATCCTCAAACGTTACAATTGCATGTTCTACACCAACCGCGTCATTTTCAAAAAGAATTCTAACTTTATCTCTATTAATATCTCCACTCATTCCCCAGGAAATAACCTCAGATTTTGATAGAATTTTACCAGCTGAATGTAGCGTAAATTTGTAATCATCATGTATACAGTCATTCATGCTATCTTCATTACGTGAGTCAAGTGCTTTTCCCCATTTTTCTAGTATGGACATTATCATTCTCCTTTATTTAAGCCAGAGGCTTTTCATTTAATTAAGCAATACTGTCTTTCTGATTATAACCAATCTACCCACAATCCCCCAAACAAAAAAAACCGCTACTGCGGGGTTTGATTGAGACAATTGTCCAATTAAAAGAGAATTAAAATTATCCATGTTAATTTATGCTGGATTAATGAATTCTATTTCAGGCGGACCAAGCACACCGGCCTTTTTCTGCATCTCTTGTGTTTCGGGTGGGGGTAGTAATTCTGTAATATAATATTTTATAGAGTTTAAACATTAGAAATCCGTTGGAAAATTACTTGTCCACAAGATCGCATCAAATACAAGACAATGAAATGAAATTATACCTAATCCAACTACAGATAATTTATGAACTTTAATATTCTTAATACCCTTTGCAGTTGCTAATCCAACTGTCATAAATAATATGGATAGAGCGGTACACCAAAGCTCAATTCGAATCATATTCCATGAATTCGCATTTGGAAGTTCTAAATAATTAAAGGT
>Ga0315339_1002680_pt1 | contig 13208 bp, 11 predicted proteins | sample ASW17metaG_FD_204514 | JGI IMG/M metagenome (GOLD analysis project Ga0315339, IMG submission 204514) | Ammonia-oxidizing marine archaeal communities from Pacific Ocean, United States - ASW #17 | ecosystem: Environmental > Aquatic > Marine > Oceanic | place: USA: California | collected 2016-12-05
ATGAACTCCGAGAAACTCAAAAACTCTTTGTATCGTTTGAAGGGGCTTTTGGTTGATTTCTTCAAACTTAATGAAATGAAATGTCTCAATAGGAAAATACTTACTATAAAGTTTTAGTTGACGGCCATAGAATCCCCAATCGGTCATAAGATAATTGTTTTCGAGACAACGATTAAACATCTCTTCAAAGCTATCCTTTCCATTAAACCCCTGCTCCGCAGAGTGAATTGGCCTCAAGCTTGTCTGTTTACGTTTTTGCAGTTGAAAATAAGAATAAGCTCGCTCAACAGGCTGCCGCAAGGATAGAATCATGGGAATATTTCCCAGGGTTGCATGAATTCTACCAGGTACTTCGTCGTTCCAGAAATATGAGTGTTCAGTCTCACCTCGGCGCTTCTCTTCAGTGGACTCAGCAAAGGCAGCTGCATAATGCTCCAGTCCTTTATTAAACTCCCGGTCAAAGAAATGGACCCCCTTCTTTTGGGTCATAAAGATGTCAGGGTGGGTGGCCAGGTTATGGTTTAGCCAGCTGGTGCCGCAGCGTTTATTTGCAATTACGAGGAAATTAGCGAGTTTCATTCTTACAAATAATAATGTTCTGTAGATTTCTATTTTTAGGAGAGCACATTCTTGACGAATTGACAATCTAATCAATGATTCCTTAATATTCTAGATATGGAAAGCATGCTGATTTTGGGAACAGCTCGACAGCAGAGCAGTCGAATGCCTACCAAAATGACGCACCCATTCGCTGACAAGTCGTTGTACGAAATATATCTTCAGAAGCTTGAGATAATAAAATCAATAACTGGCTTACCAACGGCAATTGCCATAAACAAACACGACTCAATAATATGGAGCTTAACAAAAAATACAACCCTAGAAATTATTGAAAGAAATGATAAATCGGTTGCCCAGGGTATTTCAAAACGATCTGAGGAGCTTCATTTTTTAGCCGACCGTGATGAAAGCAACATCGTTTGGATAAATGGGTGCTTTCCTTTACTTAATCCAACTACCGTTATGGAGATAATTGAGTTTTTTCAAAATAGTTCTGAAATAAAGTCATTACATTGCATTAAAGAAGTTAATAATTGGTTCTGGGATAATGATCATAATCCTGTCAACAATAGGGACCCATCATGTGTCAGTACCCAAGGCTGTCCCCCACTATACGAAAGTGTGCATCTTTTGCATATTTTCAACCGAGTTATGTTGCTAGAACAAGATAGATACTGGCCACTCGAGAGAAATGACCCCTATCTATATTTGGTTGGAAACAAGATCGAACACACTGATGTTGATACTGAGACGGATTTTCTCATTGCAGAATGGTTATACCAGCAAGAAACTCAAGATGACATTCGAAAAAACTAGGTAATATCATGTCCAGTAGACTTTCGCTGGAAACCAGTAGTACTGGAAACGCACATGGTCCGTTGGCAATTTGCACTAATCCAATTTCATGATCCCAGTCAAGTCAGCGAGCGACGAGACTGATTGCAATACTGAAGAACTTGGGGTAAAGACTCTATGAATCTAAAAGTATTTATTCAAAGTAACATACGTGTAGAGGTACCTGCTTTAGTCGCAAAATATTGTTTTCAGAAACTAAATCCTGGTATTCCAGTAGAACTAATAACCCCGGAGGAATTTCCTGAACTAAAAGCATTCGATGGACGGCAATTTCAACGTGGCGGACAAAAGTGCTGTTGGCGAATAGACACGGCCCAATCATTTTTTCCAGTTAGATTTTTAGTCCCAGAAAAGTTAGGTTATTCTGGAATCGCATTGGTGTTCGATCCAGATATTTATGCGATTAGGCCAATTAATAACCTCTCTAACTATGTTATGGATCACGCTATCGGTGCCTGCATGGGCTGGAATAAACTTCCAACATCATGCATTATGATTCTTGACAGCAGTCGTCTGACTGATTGGTCAGTGGAGAGCATTATTCGATCGATGTTTATCGAACACAAAGATTTTGATCAATGGATGTATCTCAAAACATCTTTCGGTACAGACAGTCTTGCTATTCTACCTGATCAGTATAATCACATCGACAAAATTTCGGAAAATACAATATTCCTCCATACGAACAAAACAGAAACCCAACCGTGGAAAACAGGACTTCAATATTGTAGTTGTGAGATTCATAATAGAGAGAAATGTATCAGCTGCCAAAAGAATCTAGTATTTCAAAGACATGCGTCAAGCAAAGTTGAACGCTACTTCTTTCAATCCGCCCATGATGCAATTAAGAATGATGTGTTGCCAATGGCTACAGTTGAATCCTCAATCAGAAATGGATGGGTTCGATCGGATTTCCTCAACATGTTGGAACAGTAACTCGCGGCTATTTTCTGACATTTTCTCCTAGCTGCCATTAATCATTTTGATGAGTCTAATGAACCAGTTGTTTTAGGTTCCCATTCGAGAAAGGATAAACACTCTCTCCTATCGTTCACAATTGACTAGAACAGCAATAGACCGCATATTGGAACAACTGGCGAAACCAAGCACCGACATGAGGTCGAAACTTCTCTTATCTTAGACCCCTTGAATTTACTACCGAAACACAAATTCTATCGTCGCGGTAAACATGAATAGATCAGGAGTTCCTTAAGTTAAGTTTGAGGTAAAGACCAACATGGTTTTGACAACTTATCTCTAGGTGCTTTTTCCTCTTCTCTGATAAATTTTTCCCCATCACCCATACTATTGTGAATAATCTCGATCAAACTAGAGAGTTTTGTAAGGGATGAAGGCGGAAGTGATGCTAGTTGATCTGATCCATACATATACTTATCTAATGTAATGTGTCGTTCAACGCTACTGAGCCCTAATGCTACCGCAGCCAAAGTTATCTGAATCCCTTTTTCATGCCCACTGAAACCGACCGGACACTGATACCTATTCTTTAATGTTTGTATAACACGCAAGTTAGCATTACCATTTTCTGTTGGGTAACTCGAGTTGCAATGCATTAACTCAAAAGAGCAGTTGTAACGGTGAAATATGTCCACCGCCCGATCAATCTCCTCTAAGGTGCTCATTCCCGTGGACACAAAAGTGTGTTTACCCTCTTCTGCAATTTTCTCGATCAAATCAGTAAGATTGAGCATTGGTGAAGCCACTTTATTATATTTTATGTCATAACGCCGAAGAAAATCCTGACTGAGTGGGTCCCATGCTGATGCAAACCAATCAATTCCAAGTTCGTTACAGTACCTATTAATCTCGTCATATTCTTCCACACCGAATTCCAAGTGTCTTTTAAGGTCTTCATTAGTCGATCCGAACGGATTTTCCCGAGACATTGAAAGTTCTTCTCGTGAATAGACTTGATCTACATCACGTTTCTGAAACTTAACAGCATTACAACCACAAGAGAAAGCAAGATCGATTAGTTGCTTCGCAATATTGAGGTCTCCGTTATGATTTATCCCTATCTCAGCAATTAGAAAAGGCGGTTCTGTTCGACGAAAATTCATAGTAGGTTCCATTGTCAAAAACTGAGAGCTAATTTGAGAGGTGACATAGCAATTTTACGGTGCCTTTTTCCAAAAGTGTTGATAAATTAATTCAACCACTTTTTTGGGCTAGATCGCTAGAGGAATAGAATCGCTAACAAGCAGTGTGCTGAAGGCATTGGTGCGAAATCACAAATCCACCACGCAAACCATTCACTGTGGGCAATCACATCTGTAAAGTTGGTATATTAGTATTTTCTTTATTCTCCATATACTCTGTAGTTAAGATGCCAGATTAAGATAGACTGAATATCAAAACAATATTGCAAGAACACTAATTCTCACCGGCTAAATCAAGGAGTTCCCGAATTACACCCTGCTTACCCCACTCATCTACACATCCCCTTGTTGGTTCCTGCTTAGTCTTATTAGTTGGGTATGCGTTGGTAGCCTTGCTTAACTTGCCAACCGTAAACATAGGGTTACTCAAATTGAGAGGGGTTTCCCGTTCATGTCATTTAACCAACGCAAATCTAGAGGCATCGCTATCACGAAGGTCACTCCTAATTACTCCAATTAAGATAAATCCAAGCTTCCGTATTATTTTAACTTCGCTCGCCATTTGACTTATAGTAATTCAGGTAGTCTTTTAAAACTGTTTTTTCGATCTAATCTTAAACAAAACACCACCCTTCTTACGTAGTTATATGCGAAAGTAAATAGGTTTCCCTCTTTAATTAGCGATGCCATAATTCTGGAATATCTCAACCAAGCTAGTAGTGCGTTTGTAAATAAAGAGTGAGCATGATCATTCGATCGAATTGCATTCCTCCTCATATAATAATCATAAGAAGCGAAAATCGGATTATTGATGTCGCTAATTACCTGGTTTGATACTTTTATCCAATGAGAAAACGAAACAATGGACTTACAGACCATCCATTCTGTGGTGGTGGGCCAAAAGAACCTAAGCCACTGTATTTCGCTGTCTAGTCCCACGTTATTATTTTCAGGAATATATCCATAGAGATTTACCCTATGATGAATAAGGCGATTCATCACCTTCCAATCATTGTGTCGTAACCCACCGCATTGCCAAAGCGTATAATCCGGCCAATCTGGAGTGAACCCGTTCCTAGCCTCCTTCCCGTTACCCCACCATAACTTCCCATCAATTGTGCTTTCTAGCAACGAATCATTCCATTCAAGGTCGATCCACTCACAAAAATTTCTCATTACCTCCTTACTATTCTTTTGAAGTCGTTCAAAGGACAATACCTTGATTTCAGTCTGAGGGAATTTAATCAGTAAATTACTCACATCATTAATAGTGGCGCAATAATGGGTATAAAGATTTCGCGGTAAAAGTTTGTTTTGCGACACCATCCAATTAAAAACTGAGTCAAGAGTTTGCAATGGATGTCTTGTAGTGTGAAGGATACGTGCTTGTGGAAAATCTTCGATACATGCTTCCAATTCTTCTTCAAGAAACGCGTCATGGACATGATAAAATAGCAAGAATGAATCGGGTATTTTTTTCCCTTTTGCCTGAAAGTAAGCAAAATGCAATGCAAGAAACAAAGTGGTGCGATTAATTTCAATATCTTCTAGGATTTGATATACATTAGTTCTGAATAGATCAGCATCTACGAAAAAGGTTTCATTCCTTTTGGGACCAAGTTCAGTAGTACGCTCACGACGCGTGAATTTGTACCAACACTCACCGGAAAAATAGTGATCATATCTGTCGATAAAGATATCAATAATCGAAGCTAAATCATCTTTCCTAGAATGGACACTATTCCAGAATGCGTTAAATTGAAGCTTTCTCGGAAAGCAAACAACATTTGGATGATGGTCTAGTAGACTATGAAAAAACTTCGAGCCAGACCTAGCTACCGTAACAAGGCATAAGACATTGACACTACTACAGTACTTTGACACTAAATTAGCGGCATTTGTGTTCACAAAAAACTCTCCCCTATGAACAGTTCCTGGGGCATTAACTGTCTGAAGGTAACTATGGTTATGTCGTTGAGTTAAATCCAGCATTACTGCCTAATACGGCCAATTGCTCGACACTTACTCCATTCGGAAGAACTCCGTTGAGATAATTATAGATTGGAAACAATCCAATTCAGAGAGATCAATCTTGAATATGCCGCAGTCTACCAAAGAGTACATTTGGATTAAAATAAGAATGTTTTCTCTACCTGAAATCTCCTAAAAGTCTTTGGAGTCATATTGAGCAGGTGGAAACAGTACATTTGACAGTAACCACATTTGGAACGAGCTAAGAGAAGAATACAAGTACACGTATCAGTTAGTGCATCTACTAATTTGAGGCAATAATGATTAATAAATTAATTAAGATAGCAAATTTAGCTAAAACAGTAGGCATTCATAAAACATGGAGTGCCGTTTATTACAGGTTATATATGTATTTTACCCAGAAGGTTCTTAACAAAGACTTCATAATTAAGCGAATTCTAGAATACAAAATGAAGCTTCCTATTGATGAAGAAGGGATGAAAGGAATCGCTTTCCCGCTAGCTGTATACGGTTTAAGAGAAGAAGATCAGCTGTTAATTGTAAGGGAAGAACTCCATCGAGGAATGAGAGTCTTAGATATTGGAGGAAATATCGGATATTACGCCTTATTATTGGGGTCTATCGTTGGACCCGAGGGAAAAGTATATTCGTTTGAACCCTCGAGTGAGAACTTCAAACTTCTCAACGAGAACATACATCTCAACAAAATGGAAACCACCATTGAAACTTTCCATGCTGGAATTTCAGACAGAGTAGGTAGTGACTTCCTGTACCTCTCGGAACAATCGAACAGTCACAGTTTTTTTGATACGACAAACTATCCTAAAAATCAAGTAAATGGTTCTGAGCCTTGTGTTGAGAAAATCGATATGATCGATATTGATACTATTGTTAAAGACAGAGGGCCAATTCATTTTATCAGGATGGACATCGAAGGATTTGAGGTGATGGCCTTTCGTGGAATGAGATCATTTTTAGAAAACTCTGACCATGAGATTAAGATTCTCTTTGAAGTTCACCGATCAAGATATGATGATGATGAATTCAATATGAAAAAAGAATTGAGAAGGCTTTTTGAAGCCGGCTTTATTCCTAAGACTCTTATTGCCAAACCATTGCTGGAAAGTAAACCTTGGGGATTAGATCCATTTCTGAAGAAAGGATACGCTCCTAATTTTATGATCAAAACTGACCGTCTCGAGAGAGGTTATTACACAAATATTTCGAATACAGATACGATTGATTATGTCTGTTCGATTGGTTGTGTAAGAGCATTGTTGCTTACCAGAAATGGTAAAATTAAAAAATAAGTTCGAGCTTAGTAATTTACAGTGCGTTGAACAATCTATCAAAAGTTACAAGTGGCATCCAGCACTTATAGCATATAACTTGGGACCCCTGATAAATCACTATTCTTGCTTACGTCTGCTCGATTGCAATGGCTTGTGAAGGTAATTCTTCGGCTCCACGCAATTTCAGTGTCTTTCTGCCGAACCATTCATTCCATTTGTCCCATAAATCCGCTCGAGTTCTGGTGATAAGCAATACTTTGATAACTATTTTTAATCTCGTAGGGAAATTGAATCAGACAAAGATTTATCCATGGACATCACTGCTGAAGTCACCGAACTAAAAGAATTCGAGATCAGTACCAGACAGTTTTTCTGGCCAATGCATTAACAACCATATTCCAGAAAATGAACTTACGGGTCAACAGAATTTGTTCGATAACTAAACTATTCGGTCGACGAAGCGTTAATCCCCCAAGTAGGCCTTCTCGGACCAGAGAATAGCAGGAACAAATTGTGGCAATTTTAGTCGATTTACCAGAAGCTCGAAAATGACTCTATTTAAGAAATATGCAGAGCATTATGACCTCTATTATAGAGATAAGGATTACTCAACCGAAGCACAAAAGATAGCCAAACTGTTGGCAGACCAGAAGGATAAAGTACGAAACATACTAGAGTTCGGTTGTGGAACTGGTCGTCACGCCGTCGAACTGGCAAAACTGGGTTACCAAGTTCATGGTGTAGATCTTAGCTCTACAATGATAGAGCGTGCGGGAGAACAAATGCCTGATCGATTCAAGAAGCAACTCTCATTTGAGCAGGGAGATTTACGATCCCATCACGTTGATGGACACTTCGATGCGGTCATTGCCCTATTCCATGTGATGAGTTATCAAGTCACAAACGAAGATATTCAGCAAGCAATTCTGAATGCTGCAGCCCACCTAGACGATGGCGGATTGCTGATCTTCGATTTCTGGTATGGACCCGCCGTACTTACACTTTTACCTCAAGTTAGAGAGTATCGATACGAATTCGACAACATTAAGATAACCCGAACCGCAAACCCTTTCCTTAATACGCGAAATAATCTAGTCGAAGTAGAATATATGATTCATGTAATCGATTCATTAACGGGTGATAATGAGTGCATAATTGAGAAACACCAGATTCGCTACTTTTCACTTCCAGAAATTTCCCTTTTCCTCAAAATGGGGCATTTCACTCTGTTGAGTGATAGTGAATCCTTTACAAACGAAAACCTTAGTTCATCAACGTGGTCTGCAACAGTATGCGCGATGAAAGAAACTTCACCCAAGCTATGAATTCTGCCAGAAATTCTTGAATACCGATTCCCAAATTGATTCCGCAAGGATAACCCCGCCGACTACCATGTAATGTATTCCACGTATAGCTAACTTACTATGGCCATGACCCGTGCTTGCAGAGTCGTAGTCAGATAATCGACTAAGCACTGCATCATCGCAAAATGTATTCATGTTTATCACTCTTCCACTGAGTGACAAGGTCTAATGAAGTTATGCTCCAACCTGGAGTTTACATAGTTGCAATATGTGACATATCGAGTTGATTTGTTGTTGCGAAACCATTAACCATTAATGGAAAATTCGGCACTGTGAGAAAGGGTAATGCTATTACCAATTTGCTGACGCAGACGGTTAAAAACGGAGCCAAAAATCTCACAAGCAGTAGAGACGAACGGGTCGAGTTGCTGACAGAGTACTCCGCGGTCGACTGGTGGCAGTAAACCAGCTGTAATTCACAGTGGCTATCTGTCAGAGTGACAGATTCATACAGGCATCTACTCTAGCCTGTAACAGGTTTACAGAATTTTATGCTGCTCTCCGATTGGTGTTGAGCAACATGAAGGCCCCAGATACTTTTGACGATAACTCGTAGAGGGAACGAGTCTTTATTGCACTTCGAAAAATATATTTTGGTCGAAAATAGAACTTTCGATAAGCACGCTTTTGCTCGTTGACGAGTTCGGCCAAGCTCACATGCTCAACCCAGTGATCTGCAATAAGACCAGGTGTAGGATTCATCGCCCAATTTTCCCATTTCTCTCTACTAACCAAACCCGCGGCTACCGCTTCATCAAACAAAGCGGTCCCCGCATAAAGGGTTAAGATCGAAATCTGAGCATAGTCAGGATCTAGTTTAACTAGAAAATCAATATTTCTTCGTATATCAGTTTTGGACTTCTCAAATGAATGACCAATAATATAGTCTGCAACTGTCAGTATGCCGAGTTCCCGACACCATCTAAAAGCTTTTTCAATTTTCTCTGTTGTCGTGGCTTTTTTCAGTATTTTCAACCCCTCGTCGGAGCCCGTTTCAACCCCAAATGCAATCATGCGCAATCCGTTTTGTTTTGCACGCGCCAAAGACTCCCGGGTTACACCGTTCACTCTGCCTCGGAAATCCCAAGCAAATTTTAGATTTCTACGTTCGATAGCTTCACAAAACTCCATAACTTTATGGTGATTGATATTGAACAGATCATCATAGAATCGAAACTCTTCGTAGCCCATCGCCATACACTGCTCGACTTCATCCAATACAAGATCGTTGTCTCGCGGCCTGTAACGCTTATAGGGCACATCACAGAAAGTGCAAAGATATGGGCAACCTCTTGAACTCAATATCGTTGCCAGGTTACCTGTGACGCCGAGAATATTGTGGTATTTGATGTGGCGAATAAATTTTCGATTTGGAATGGGCAGTGAATCTACATCTTCAATATAAGCGGGAGGCACGATCACTTTTGACAAAAACCTATTGTCTCGTATGGGCTCTCCTCTCAGTTTCTCAATCGATTCCTTTGTGTAAACGCCTAAAATATCGGTAAAAGACTTTTTTCCTTCAATCGCAGTGACTAACTCTGTAAACGCAATTTCCCCTTCGCCAACTACAATGGAATCAAATTCCGGAATTTGGGCAGCCTGAAATGGCCACGCTATCGGATGGTGCCCCCCGAGGCAAATATGAGCTTGGGGCACAACTTTTCGGACCGTCCGAGCGGCCTCGCACACATCGACCATAGATATAGTAAAACTGGTGATACCAACAATATCTGGGCGTATTTCAGCGATTTTTTTTCTGAGTTGTTGATGTGATGCTTTTTCTCCTACGCAGTCGATAAAAAAAAGCTCATGGTGCGGGCACTGCTTTTCTAGATAGGACAATACATATACAGCCCCAAGTGGCGGGAAATCTCCGAAATCATCCCCTTCAAGAAACTGTATCCCCTTCTCATCCGGATGTTCGACGACTGTATTCCCGTCAGGCGGATTAATGATTAGAACTTTCATTTTGTTGCTGCCAAATTCAACCTCGAATACGTATGAAAGCAAGTCTTTCGCATGGTTCTATGATATCAGAAACATCCATGACGAGTTGAAGCAAATTAACGCGGTAAGTGTCGGATCTACGAGTTAAACCATCCTTCTATTGGGCATCATAGGAGACATAACTGCAAGGCAGCTTGAAGTCGTTTTAAGTCCATTTACAGCAATGTCACGGTCAGCCTACCCAAGTAAGTTATGCTAATATTTCCGGTGTTTCTGCAATAAAACTACGATGGGCCTGTAGCTCAGTTGGTTAGAGCAGTGGACTCATAATCCATTGGTCGAAGGTTCGAGTCCTTCCGGGCCCACCATCTTTTCAATGACTTACGTCGTCTGATCACTGGTCTTCTCTTGGACTGTACCTAAAATGTACCTAACTGTTGCTCAGGCTAAGTAGTTTTGCCACCGCATCATGCATCCGCTCTGTCGATGGATGGATATATCCTATTGTCGTTCGCAAATCTATATGACCTGCAATATGTGAGATATCCGCTACGTTGGCACCAGGTGCGTGAACACCATCGGTAATCGCCGTCTGGCGAAGAGCATGAGGTGTAGCATGGGTATTTCCTGCACTTTGTACCGCGGCCTGAAACACCTTGGACACACTCTCTACACTTACTGAGTACGTTGCTGGTTCGTAATGATGATGTTACTCCCCCATAATGATTGGGCCGAATAATGAGGGTATTTAGCAGGTACACTCTTAGTTATCATGAATATCCTTGGTATTTCGGTTTACTACCACGACTCTGCTACGTGCCTTGTTCGAGATGGCAAAATCATTGACGCCGCACAATCTGCTTTCATCGTAAAACGCAGACTTATTCAGCCTCTGCTCCTGTTAACGTATCAACCAGCTTTCAGAATGGAACAAAAAAATGACTACCCCTGCCACGCCGGAACAGGAATGTGAATACTGTGGATTACCTTTGCTTGAAGGATGTAACGAATTTGGTTCAATGTTCGAAGATGAAGGTAGCTCGGAATATGCTTGCCCAAATAATCCCAATCAATTTCGACGGCGAGATAACCTTGATCAACTTAGTAGGATAGATGGCGGAATGGCCGACCCCAAGGATGACACCTAGTTCAGGGTTTCAGGAACGTCTTCATCTTCCGCTTCCGTAACCGGGCCCATTAGTTAGGCCAACTCTTTCCGTAGTTCGACCAGGGCCCACCATTCTCCTTTCAAAATCCCAACCAGGACTGCTAGAAGTAACAATCTCGACTACGTGGTTATAACCAGGAAAAAGGCGCTGCCATTTACCACAGACCAGATCACTACAAGCCGCCCAACTAACACCAGTTACCGTCAGTGATAAAAGGACTAGAAAAAACTTGGAGAGAAGTCTCATACCGCTATCTTAAACCCATATCACAGTGGAGGTAATTGGATTAAAGAAGCCCTGAATTTACTACTTTGAAGGAAGGTTAAGCTTTTCTCATTACGAATCCAACTCTAGAACTAATAAATCTAAAAAGGCCTTTTTTTTCTCCATATTTGGTATTCCAATTAACGAATTCAAGCTTCAATCCCGACTCAGCCGCCATCGCATTCAATTCTTGGAGTGTAAGGCCACTGTGAGTGCAGGGTTTTCCAGGCGCCATATACCATTTTGTCCCACACCAAAATAATTTGAGATACTGTTTCAGTAGTTTACGTACCCGTAGAGCGTAGTGAGCCATTTCATTGCTCAAAACAATACCCCCAGGTTTTAAGATCCTCTGAAAAGTGTTAGCAAGTTCGATTCGATTTGGGAAATGGTGAAGGCAGCCACTGCAAAGTATCAAATCGTATCTTGAATCTGATAATTCACGGCTCACCTCTGAAAAATCTCCATGGTAAGCTGAAATTTTTACTTTGCTCCCATATCTATCCCGAATATTATGTTTGGTAATGGTTAAGAATTTCTTTACACAATCAACTTCATCGTATTCGTCTATTTCAGAAGTCTCAAATAACACCTGTGTATAAAAGCCACCACCCGGGCCTATTTCCAGAACAACGGAAGGATCTACCCTTTTGATCCAGCTAGCATAGAATTTTCCTAATGGTGTTTTAAGCGGATCCCCTTCTTGATTGTGTTTTTCACTGTACTTTTCAGCTTCCTCGTACTTCATGTTATTTTTTATGATGTTGTTCTTTAATACGATCTCTTTTTCTCTGTCACTCAGCCATTTCCAGATAACGTGGTTTGGTAAAAGGTGGTAAAGAAAGAGACCAATTCTATTTTCTAGAAAGAACATTTTTCGTCATATAAGAGATGTGGTGAAGCAGATGAGATTATACAAACAATTCAGATCTAGTCTGTAAGATATTGATGCGTTATACACATTTAAGAGTGGAAGATTTGGTGGATGAGTAGCGCATTTTTTAGAGTACTACTACGTGATTCTTATATTCTGAACAGCAAACCTGGATGCAATCTCGCAAGTCTTTCTATATCTCCTGCTATTGGGCAAAACAAAACTTGCACTTTGTCATAAAACCCTCCTTCACATTTCGTTCTCGCCATCTTAAACCCCTATAGCAGAATCTGCTGTTTTCACAACAAGAAAATATCTATGAATCACCCGCGTGTGTGGGACCCATATACATAAACCACGTAATACAAAATAGGGTGGTGTCCACAAATGGAGTCTACTTCAGTCCATTGGTGGCCCCGAGAGTCAATTTGGAATAATTTGCCTGGATGTTGGAGTGTTAGAATTGTTATGTATCAAATTATTAGATTGACTTACTGTTCATACGTCTTGACTCATAAACTAATAGTCAGAGGCTCAAGTCAGCGGGGTTGAAAAGTCGACCACCACTCTAGCCCTGTCAAGTAGGGCTCACTACATAGTTCGGACTTAATTGCAGAGTATCAATATGGCCAGTTTCCCCAAAAGTGCCGACGTCGTCATCATTGGCCTTGGCGGTATCGTCGGTACTTCAGTCGCCCACCACCTAATTGAAAAAGGATGGAGGGATATCGTGGGTATCGACAAGTCATCGATCCCAACCGATATTG
>Ga0315339_1002681_pt1 | contig 13202 bp, 11 predicted proteins | sample ASW17metaG_FD_204514 | JGI IMG/M metagenome (GOLD analysis project Ga0315339, IMG submission 204514) | Ammonia-oxidizing marine archaeal communities from Pacific Ocean, United States - ASW #17 | ecosystem: Environmental > Aquatic > Marine > Oceanic | place: USA: California | collected 2016-12-05
AACGAGGCTTCCGAAAGTGTCTGGTTTGGTGCCGACGGTGCGCTTTCCGGCAAACTTGCGCCGGATGCAATGATCGTTGAATGCTCCACGCTTTCTTATGATTGGGTATTGGATTTGGCCAAGCACTGCGAAGCCGAAGGCCACACCTATATCGACTGTCCGGTCACCGGCTATCCGCACACCGCTTTGGCCGGCGAGATCACGCTGTTTGTCGGCGCGCCGGAAGATACCCTCGCTCGGATCCGCCCCGTTCTTGAACAGATGAGCGCGGAAATTATCCATTTCGGTGATATCGGTGCCGGCACGGCCTACAAGCTGATGGTCAATTTAATGGGGTCGGTTCAGATCGCTGGCGCGGCCGAAGGTCTTTTGATCGCTGAAAAAGCCGGATTGGACCTGGAAACCGTCGCCTATGCGTTATCCAAGGGCGCGGCGTCGAGCCCGCAAGTGATCCGCAATTCCCAGCGCATGGTCGAAGGCAATCACGATGAGAACGTTGTGTTCTCCGGTCGCTGGCGGCTCAAGGATACGCTCTATGGCCTGAAGTTGGCCGAGTCTGTCGGTCAGGAAGCACGCTTCGGCGGCGTGGCCGGAAAAATTTACCGCCAACTCGTTGACGAAGGGTTGGGCGACGTCAATGAAACCAAGGTGATTGATGTCCTGCGCTCATAAATTGAGTGTTATCGTAGCCCTGGCGGCGGTGTTGTTCGTCCGCTCGCCGGTCATGGCCCAAAAGCCCAGCGCCGAGGACGCCGTCAAACAGGACCTCAACAACTATGCGATGATTGTCGCTGGATATCAGGTCGACGGACGTTGCCAGATTCTGGCGGCCAGCCAGCGCACCGAATACGCCAGCCATACGGCCATCATTCGGCGCGCTTTCGTCGTGCTGGGCCTGGATGATCACGCCTTGGCGGAAATCGCCGAGCGGGCGCGGGTCGCCGCGGACAACAAGGCCTTTCAAAACTGCGATGCCAAGACGGCGGAAACCGTCGAACGATTGGGTGTGCTGACACAAAAGATGAGCGTCAAACTGGCGGACTAGCTGGCCGACAATGACCGGACCAAAAAAATTCAGTAATCATTTCTCACCGATCACGTGCCGGCGAGACGGCCGCCAGTTGAACCACCGGCGGCGGCATTGACGTGGGGAAGTCGGCTCCAATTCCGTCCGCCGCACCGTTGATTCCAGGGTTACGGCTGTCATGGCATCTATGAAGTTCATGGTGCATCTCCTGCGGTTCAATGTGTTCCAATGGCGACAGAATAGGGATTTGCAATTGATCACTGAAACGAATAATAATGATGCTAGTTATCAATTTTAATGATGTAATATGTAATGACCCCGAACCTCGATACGGACCTGTTGCGGGCTTTCATCACCATTGCCGATGAACAGAGCTTTACTCGGGCTGCCGATCTGCTGGGCCGTACGCAATCCGCCGTCAGCATGCAGATCAAACGCCTGGAGGACGTGTTGCAGGCTCGTTTGTTTGACCGCGACGGGCGGCGCATTCGCGTCACCCCTGAAGGCCAGGCGTTGATGGGCTACGCGCGGCGCATGCTGCGGCTCAATGATGAGGCGATAAATCATTTCCTGGAGCCGGAACTCAGCGGACCCGTTCGGATCGGATCGCCCGATGACTACGCGAGTTATCTATTGCCCCGGGTCCTCGGCGCCTTCGCCCAATCCCATCCGGGCATCGAAATTGACGTGACCTGCGACAACTCGACCGACCTATTGCCATTGGTGCAGCGCGGCGATTTGGATTTGGCGTTGCTGAGCCGTGGCCCGGATATCCATGGTGGTGAACTGATCCGTACCGAAAAACTGTATTGGATTTCGTCCGCGGCCCACGCAACCCACGAACAAACCCCCCTACCCCTGGCTATGTTCCCGGACGGCTGCGTTTGCCGCTGGCATGCGATCAATGCCCTGGAAAATCAAAACCGCGATTGGCGCCCGGCATACGCTAGCCGCAGCACCACGGCCATCTACGCCGCCGTGCTTGGCGGATTCGCCGTCTCGATCATTGAAGAAAGTATGATCCCAGATGGCGCGCGCGTCCTGACAGAATCCGAAGGCTTCCCTGACCTGCCGGAAGTCGAAATTTCCCTTCACCAAAGTCCCGGCAACTCGTCGGCTCCTGTCTTGCGCCTAGCTGCGCATATTCGTGAGCATCTCGGGCGGCGCAACACCCTCCGGCGCGATGTCACCTGACCGTATGACGCAATTATCCGACCAAGAGATCATTGACGGCGCCAGACGCTATGTGGACCTATCCAACGACCATGACATCGATGCTATCAGTGCAATTCTCGACACAGAGGCCACTTATGCATCAAACCGGGTTGGATCGTACGCCGGGCAGGTCGCCATTTTGGAAATGATGACGGTTTTCTTTGCCGATTTCCCCGATGTCCGATGGCGCACCTCGGAGATCATCGTCGATGAAGACGGCGCTGCCGCATTCGGCTTCGTCATGACCGCCACGGGCGAACAGATCGAGCTTCGCGGTCAGGAACGCATCCGGTTCACGGTTCGCAGCTTGATCGCCCATGTCGAGGTCGAAGCATAAGCGGATCGCTGAGCTATTCGGCAGCCTGCAGCCGTGCCCGGGCGACCTGGGAGACATCGCGCACCGCGCCACGCGACGCCGACGTCGCCAGCGCTGCGTAGGCCTGCAGCGCTTGGCTGACCACGCGGTCGCGGCTTTCCGGCATCCAGGCCGCATCGCCTTTCGCGTTCATGACGTCGCGGCGGCGTTGCAGTTCGTCTGCGCCGATCGCCAAATTGAGTGAGCGCTCGGCGATATTTATTTCAATCGTGTCGCCTTCCTCGATCAATCCGATCGCGCCGCCCTCGGCGGCTTCGGGCGAAATATGACCGATCGCCAATCCAGACGATCCGCCTGAGAACCGCCCGTCGGTAACCAACGCGCAATCCTGGCCGAGGCCCATGGATTTAATATAGCTGGTGGGATAAAGCATTTCCTGCATGCCCGGGCCACCCTTCGGCCCTTCGTAGCGGACAATAACGACGTCGCCTTTCTTCACCTCACCGCCCAGAATTTTTGCAATCGCCACGTCCTGGCTTTCGCAAATCACCGCCGGACCTGAAAACGTCAGGCAGCTTTCCGGAACGCCTGCGGTTTTCACCACACAGCCGTCCGCCGCCAGATTGCCATACAGTACGGCTAGCCCGCCATCCTTGCTGTAGGGCGTCTCGGTGCTGCGGATGCAACCGCCTTCGCGGTCCAGATCCAGGCTGTTGTAACGTTTGGATTGAGAAAACGCCTCGGTGGTGATGACGTTGCCGGGCGCCGCCAGATAGAATTTTCGAGTGTCTTCAGTCTCATTGCGCCGGATATCCCATTTATCGATGGCCTCACCGATGGTCGGCTCATGGATGGTTGGGTTGTCGCGGTGCAGAAGATCGGCGCGCTCCAATTCTCCCAAGATACCCATGATCCCGCCGGCCCGGTGGAAGTCCTCCATATGATAGAGGCTGGTCGACGGGCTGAGCTTCGAGAGATGCGGCACGCGGCGGCTCAATTCGTCGATATCGCTGATCGAGAAATTGACCTCGCCTTCCTGCGCCATGGCCAGCAAATGCAAGATCGTATTGGTTGAGCCGCCCATGGCGATATCGACGGTCATCGCGTTTTCAAATCCGTTGCGGCTACCGATGGAGCGCGGCAGCACGCTTTCATCATCTTCTTCGTAATAACGCCGGCACAATTCAACAATTGTCCGGCCGGCCTTGTGAAACAGTTCGCCGCGGTCCGCGTGGGTCGCCAACAAGGACCCGTTGCCGGGAAGCGCCAAGCCCATGGCTTCGGCCAGGCAGTTCATGGAATTGGCCGTAAACATCCCCGAACACGACCCGCAAGTCGGGCACGCGGAACGCTCGTACGCCAGCGCTTGCTCGTCGGAAACGTTGGGGTCGGCGGCCTTGACCATGGCGTCGATGAGGTCGGCTTTGACCTCTTCACCTTCGACGACCATCTTGCCGGCTTCCATGGGGCCGCCGGAAACGAAGACGGCGGGAATATTCAGGCGCATGGCGGCCATCAACATACCCGGTGTGATCTTGTCGCAGTTCGAAATACACACCATGGCATCGGCGCAGTGCGCGTTGACCATATATTCAACCGCATCCGCGATCAGTTCGCGGCTGGGCAGCGAATACAACATCCCGTCGTGGCCCATGGCGATGCCGTCGTCGACGGCAATGGTATTGAATTCCTTGGCGACGCCGCCGGCGGCCTCGATTTCGCGGGCAACCAATTGGCCGAGGTCCTTGAGGTGCACATGCCCCGGCACGAACTGGGTAAATGAATTGGAGATGGCGATAATCGGCTTGCCGAAATCGTCGTCGGTCATACCGGTGGCGCGCCACAAGCCGCGGGCGCCGGCCATGTTTCGGCCATGAGTGGAGGTACGTGAACGGTATTCGGGCATGGTCAAACTCCCAGGAAAAAACGGTTTCGCCGGAGAATAGCCGAGCGGGCAGCGAGGTTCCAGCAGATCAAGCATCTCTGCAACACCGTCTTGACATCCGGGGGCGGCAAAGCGCTTTTATCTGCCATGGGCACCCCGGACCATGGCGATATCGTCGTTGGCCTGAATGCCGTGATCGTAACGGTCACGGATGAAGAACCGCGCGTGCTCATCGTCCAGGAACCCGACGCGCCCTCCGGTGACGTTTTGCCCTTTGGTCTGTTCGACCCGATCAAGGACCGGACGCTCGAAGAAGGTCTTCGTTCATGGGTGGTTCAACAGACCGACCTGGAAGTCGGCTACGTCGAACAACTTTATACCTTCGGCAATTCAGGCCGCGACCCGCGTGAACGCAATAGCGGTCAGCGGTTCATTTCGGTGGGCTATCTGGCCTTGGTCCGCGACGCGGCGACGGCAACGCGCGGCACTTGGCGCAGTTGGTACGAGTATTTTCCCTGGGAAGATTGGCGCGAAGGACGGCCGGGAATTCTGGATGCCGAAATCCTGCCGGCGCTCGGCTCCTGGGTCGAGGATACGCCGGATGCATACCTGCGCGCCGTTCGCGAAGAACGCTTGGCGTTGGCCTTCGGTGTCGAAAGCGGTGCATGGACCGAAGACCACGTGCTCGACCGCTTCGAGTTGTTATACGAGGCCGGCATCGTCAGCGAAGCCGTCCGCGATGCCCGAAATGATGATGTCGCTGCGCCAGGTTTGACGCCCGGGAAACCGATGGGGTTTGATCACCGTCGAATTCTGGCCACCGGCATGGGCCGCCTGCGCGGCAAGATCCAGTACCGTCCGGTGATCTTCGAATTGATGCCCGCCGAGTTTACTTTGTTCCAATTGCAATGCGCCGCCGAGGGCTTGGCCGGGCTGCGCTTGCATAAACAGAACTTCCGCCGGCTGGTGGAACGCGGCGGGCTGGTGGAAGAAACCGGTCGCATGGAGGCCAGTCGACCCGGTCGTCCGGCGAAATTGTTCCGGTTCCGCCGCAACGTGCTTCGCGAGCGGCCGACCCCGGCCGTCACCCTGCCCCGCGGCGGTTAGAACACCGAGATCACGAAAATTCTGGAACGCTACATCCAATAAAACTTGACAACCTTTATGCTCAAAGTTAGCATATTTAAATGCTCAATATGAGTATAAATAATCGTCAACAGGACAATTTCTCATGATGTATCCCGATGGCATGCCGACAGCGACGCAAGATGCACCCGATTACACGGCCGAAGTGGCCCGGCGCACGGCCCATGTGTTCAAGAATGCCCGCAACGCCATAACCGAACAGGAATGGCCGCATCTGGCCGCGGATATCGATTCTATTCTCCGCCTCAAGGCGGCCCGCAACGCGATTGTCCTGGCCCACAACTATCAGACCCGCGATATTTATCATTGCATCTCGGACATCACTGGGGATTCCCTGGCCCTGGCGCGCGCCGCGACGGAAGTCGAAGCCGACGTCATCATCGTCTGCGGCGTCCATTTCATGGCCGAGACGGCAAAGATCTTGAACCCGGAAAAGACCGTCCTTATCCCCGACCCGGAAGCCGGATGTTCGCTGGCGGAGTCGATTACCGCCGCCGATGTCCGCGCCCTGAAAGCACAACACCCCGGTATCCCCGTTGTCACGTACGTCAACACATCCGCGGAAGTAAAAGCCGAATCGGATGCCTGCTGCACGTCCGCGAATGCCCAGAAAGTGGTCGAAGCCATGAGTGCGTCATGGGGTATAGACAAAGCCATCTTGATCCCCGATGAGTTCCTTGCCAAAAACGTCGCCGCCGAGACCCATGTTGAAATTATTACCTTCCCGGGCCGCTGCGAGGTCCACGAGCGCTTCACCGTCGATCAGGTCCGCCGGGTTCGCCAGGCGCATCCGATTGCGGCGATTATTGCGCACCCCGAATGCCCGCCGGAAGTCGTCAGCGAGGCTGATTTTTCCGGCTCGACCCAGGGCATGGCCGATTACATCAAGACCAAGAAACCCGAGGAAGCGGTGTTGATCACCGAATGCTCAATGAGTTCCAACTTGGCCGCGGAATATCCGGACACGAACTTCGTCCGGTCCTGCCATCTCTGTCCGCACATGCAGAAGATCACCCTGGAGAAAGTCTCCAACAGCCTGCTGACCATGGGCCATGAAGTGACAATTGACCCAGCTATTGCGGACCGCGCCCGCGCGTCAATTCAGGCCATGCTAGATATCGTCTAAAGGTTTACCAATATAGTTCTGATCCTGGCCGTACTGGCCGGCGGCGAGGTCGATTGCCTTCCGTTTGGCAGTCGGTATTTAGCCCACGCACATTGCCAAAGGGCGTCCCGAGCCGCTAAACCTGGGGGAAACTTATGTGCCCCCGGGAGGAAACGACATGGACGCCAAGACCTACGACAAATCACGTCTACCGAGCCGTCATACCACCATGGGCGCCGACAGCGCGCCGCACCGCGCATTTTACTACGCCATGGGGATGACCGAAGAAGATATCGCAAAGCCCTTTGTCGGCGTCGCCACGTGTTGGAACGAGACCGCACCGTGCAACATTTCGCTTGGCCGCCAGGCCCAGGTGGTGAAGCACGGGGTTAAGGCCGGCGGTGGCACGCCCCGGGAATTCACCACCATCACTGTCACCGACGGCATCGCCATGGGCCACGAAGGGATGCGATCGTCTTTGGTCAGCCGCGAAGTTATTGCCGATTCCGTTGAGTTGACCATGCGTGGCCATTCCTACGATGCGCTCGTCGGCGTCGCCGGCTGTGACAAGTCGCTGCCCGCCATGATGATGGTGATGGCGCGCCTCAACGTGCCCAGCGTCTTCATTTATGGGGGCTCAATCCTGCCCGGCCGCTACAAGGGGCGCGATTTGACCATCCAAGACGTCTTCGAGGCGGTCGGCGAAAATGCCGCGGGGCGGATCACCGATCAGGAATTGCACGATATTGAATGTGTCGCCTGCCCTTCGGCAGGATCGTGCGGGGGTCAGTTCACAGCCAACACCATGGCCTGCGTTTCGGAAGCCATCGGCCTGGCGGTGCCGGGTTCCGCCGGCGCGCCGGCACCCTATGAAAGCCGCGATGCCTACTGCGAGGCATCGGGGCGCGCGGTGATGAATATGCTGGCACAAAACATCCGGCCCCGCGACATCATCACCCGGAAATCGTTAGAGAACGCGGCGATGATTGTCGCCGCGTCGGGCGGCTCGACCAACGCTGGCCTACATCTGCCGGCCATCGCCCACGAGGCGGGTATTGAATTCGAATTGGATGATGTCTGCGAGATTTTCAAAAAGACCCCCTACATCGCCGATTTAAAACCCGGCGGCAAATACGTCGCCAAGGATATGTATGAAGTCGGCGGCGTGCCGATCTTGATGAAGGCGCTGTTGGACGGCGGGTATATGCATGGCGATTGCCTGACCGTTACCGGGCGCACCATCGCCGAAAATTTGGCCAATGTCAGCGTGCCCGCCGACCAAGACGTTATTCGCCCGACCAGCGCACCGATCACGCCCACCGGCGGCGTTGTCGGCATGAAGGGCTCGCTGGCGCCGGACGGCGCCATCGTCAAGGTCGCGGGCATGGACAACCTCGTGTTCAAAGGTCCCGCCCGAGTTTTCGATTGCGAAGAAGACGCTTACGCCGCCGTCACCAATTTGGAAATCCAGGAAGGCGAAGTCATCGTCATCCGATACGAAGGGCCGTCCGGTGGCCCCGGCATGCGCGAAATGCTGTCGACCACCAGTGCGCTCTATGGCCTCGGCATGGGCGATAAGGTGGCGCTGGTCACCGACGGCCGGTTCTCAGGTGCTACGCGCGGGTTCTGCATCGGCCATGTCGGCCCAGAAGCCGCCATTGGCGCCCCCATCTCCTTGGTTGAGAACGGCGACATCATCCATATCGACGCCAATGAGGGCATTCTTGACCTAGAAGTTTCCGAAGAGGTCCTCAAAGAGCGGCATAAAAACTGGAAACCGCGCGAAACCAACTATCAATCAGGGGCTCTTTGGAAGTATGCTCAGACCGTGGGTGCCACGCATAAGGGCGCGGTGACACATCCGGGCGGGGCCAAGGAAACCCACATGTACGCAGATATCTAAGGCCGCCCCAGAAAGCCAGCCGAAGCAGCGCAGACAGGGACAAAAGCCATGGTCCAATTCCAAGTGCCCAACCGGCGGCGCGAAGACCGCAAGGCGGTGCTGTTTCGCACGTCGCTGGTGTTCGGCGGCATCGGCGTCGATTGCGATGTACTCGACATCGGGTCAGGCGGCGTCAGGGTCGCGGCCTCACTGCAGGCCGCATCCCAAACATCCGTCACGTTGGCGATTGATCAATTGGGCGATTTCCAGGCCCGCATCGCCTGGAACAGGGGCGGCGGAATCGGTTTGAAATTCGATGAACCCCCAGAACGCATCAATCAGGCGCTGGAAGTCATCGCGCTTTACGGCACCAGCTAAATCCCACCGCAAGGACAACTCATGAATACAAAAACCTCCAGGCTTGATCTCGATTTCGTGCGTGCCCAGTTTCCCGATCAATGCTGGAAATGGGCGTTTTTTGAGAACGCCGGCGGTAGTTATGTGCCAAACGTCGTGATCCAACGCATGACCGACTACATGCGCGAGACGCAAGTTCAGCCAGGGCCGAATTTTCCGGTCGCCGCCAAAGCCCAGGAACGCATGGATGACAGCCACCGGCGCATGGCGGCAATGATCGGCGCACCCGCCGACGAGGTGGTGATTTCACCGTCGACATCCATCAACGCCTACGTCCTAGCTCAGGCATTGCGCCCCGGCTGGTCGGCGGGCGACGAGGTTATCGTCGCCATCCAGAACCATGAAGCCAATTCCGGGCCCTGGCGCCGGCTGGAAGAATTCGGCATCAAAATTTTGGATTGGCCCGTGCACCCCGAAACAGGATCCTTGGATATTAACCTCCTGGATGAGTTGTTGAGCGAACGGACCCGGCTGGTCGCGTTCCCGCATGTCTCAAACATTCTGGGCGAGATCAACGACGCCGCGGCGATCACAAAAAAGGCCCACGATGCCGGCGCTCTGGTGTGTGTCGATGCCGTCGCCTATGCCCCGCACCGGGCGGTCGATGTGAAGGCCTGGGACGTGGATTTCTACTTGTTCAGTTTCTACAAAATCTTCGGACCGCATATGGGGTGCCTTTACGGCAAGAAAGACCTGTTGATCGAAGCTGCCAACCAAAGCCATTACTTTTTCGACGCCGACGACATTACCCATAAATTCAACCCCGCCGGCCCTCAGCATGAGATGATCGCCAGCCTCGCCGGCATTGCGGACTACATGGACGCCCTGGCCGAGCACCATTTGAGCGAGCCGCCGAACGATCCCTTCACACGGACCCGGGCGGTGTATGAACTGATTGCCGATCACGAAGAAAAACTGGCGATCAAGTTAGCGGGTTTCCTGACGTACAAATCCGGCGTCCGCATCATCGGTCCGGCAACGGGCGACAAGAACCGCCGCGTTGCGACCTTTTCATTTACCACCGACAAGCATCCGTCCGCCGCGTTGCCGCCATTGACCATGGCCGATTGGGTCGGGCTGTCGAACGGGCACTTCTATGCCAAACGGCTAATTGAAGCGGTCGGTGTCACCGACGCGGACGATGGCGTGATCCGTGCGTCTATGGCGCATTACACAACGGAGGCCGAGGTTGATAAGCTGATCGAAGTTCTGGACCGGGCGCTTTAGTGCCCCGCCGTCAATAAGCGTCGTTTACGAAGAGCCTCTTCGAGCTTGTCTTCTTCTTTTTCCAAGTCGTTTTCCAGCCGCTTTATACGCTTGTTGAGATTTTCCAGTCGCGCCAGGCGTTTGCGGCGATCCTTGGATTTCCGCCGGTTGTTCCATTTCCGCATCCGCCATCCACCGGCGACACCTAACAACACTAAGCCAGCCACCGAGCAAACAATCCCTGCGGCAAGCCGGCCGACGTCATGGAAGCTGACCGCCGTGCCCCAAAACCCGATAGTGATCATCGCTGAAGCGGCGACGAACAAAATCCGCCGGCTGTTGATCTCGTCATGGTCCTGGCTGTTCTCGGCCTCGGCAATGGCGATGGTGATCTCGGTCCGTGCCATGGCCTGCCACTTCTTGAATGACATCCCTTCATCCAACGTCCGACCTTCGCGGATGAATTGTTCAAGGCGCATAATGACATAGTTTGACCGCTCATCCGGTGTCGGATGCTCGCTTAATGTCGGCACCTCAAAATCATCGTTGGTGGCTTTGGACATGTGATCACTCCTCGACCGCATTCTGAATGAGACAGCTGGGCCGTCCTTCAGTATCTACCAAACCCGGATTAACAGGCCGTTAGCATTGACAAAATATTCACCGCGATTTGGTGCCAAATTTGGCCTAAAAATGTTGCAAATTACATTCATTTAGTTTGCCGCCAATTCGGTATTCCTGATCATCACAAGAAAGTTGATGACCACGTCCGCCTGCTGCCAATGTGGGGGTGGGCGGCGATGCCGCTGCGGCCTCAGGCGGTCGGGAATAATTTGCAGAGATGATGCCGGACAGGGGGATGGTGCAATTGCACGTCGACGATATTTGCAAAGGCAGCGGGGGTACTCACTGCAATACCCAGCACCTAGCGGCGGTTTGAGCAAAACCCAACATAAGCCTACCCCGCCGACATCAAACGCGCGCGGGCTTCTTCCAATTTTGTCATCTCGAGGCGCGCGTCGGCGAGTTTTTCGCGTTCCGTCTCAACCACGGCGTCGGGCGCATTGGCAACGAATTTTTCGTTCGCCAGCTTCTTCTTAAAACGCGTGATCTCGTCATGCTGTTTGGCGAGTGCCTTATCCAGACGCGCCTTTTCGGCATCCAAATCAATGAAATCAGCGATACCGACGAGCACGGTGGCCTCGTCCAGCACGAACTGAATGGCGCCCTTGGCGGCGGTCTCGATATCGGACACCTCAAGGGCGGTGACCGCCTCAACCCGGGCGACACGCTTGATCAACTCGGCATGTTTCGAAATCGTCGCCATGGCCACGTCGCCGGCATTGGCCACGCGGATGGGCACTTCGGCCTTCGGCGGCACGTTCATTTCCGAGCGCACGCTGCGGATTTCCGAAATCAATCGCACCATCCAATCCATTTCGGCGTTGGCGTCGGCATCAATCAACGTGTCGGGTAATTCGGGCCAATCGGAGGCGATTAACATGGTCTCGCGGCTCTCCGCCGTTTGTTCCCAAAGTTCTTCGGTGATGAACGGCATGATCGGGTGCAACAAGTGCAATATTTGGTCAAAGGCCCAAGCGGCGGCGGCGTGGGTTTCGGCTTTCGCCGCCGCGTCGTCGCCGTCTTGGAGGATCGGTTTGGTGAATTCCAAATACCAATCACAATAGGTGCCCCAGGCGAATTGGTAGGCGGCTTGGGCAGCTTCATTGAATTTGAAATCGTTGATAGCGGTCGAAATCGCACGTTCGGCCTCGATCACTTTGCCGATAATCCATTTATTGACCGTCTCTTTGACCAATGATGGATCAAACGCTGGATCAACAGCGCAGCCATTCATTTCACAGAACCGCGCAGCATTCCAAATCTTCGTACAGAAATTACGATAGCCCTCGACGCGCTGCTCCGACAGACGCACGTCGCGGCCCTGCGCGGCAAAGGCCGTCAGCGTGAAACGCAGCGCATCGGCGCCAAATTTATCGATCAGCGCTAGTGGGTCGATGACATTTCCCTTTGATTTCGACATCTTCTGACCGTCTTCGTCGCGGACGAGAGCATGGATATAGACCGTGTGAAACGGCACTTCGTCCATGAAGTGAATGCCCATCATCATCATTCGGGCAACCCAGAAAAAGATGATATCAAATCCGGTGATCAGCACGTCGGTCTGATAATATCGGGCAACTTCTGGCGTCTCATCAGGCCATCCCAACGTTGAGAACGGCCAGAGCGCGGATGAAAACCAAGTATCCAGGACGTCCGGATCCTGATGCAGTTCCACATCTTTTCCATAAAGATCACGGGCCGCCGCATGGGCTTCCTCGGCGTTCAGTTCGACGAAAATCTCGCCGTCAGGGCCAAACCATGCGGGAATTTGATGGCCCCACCAGATTTGGCGGGAAATACACCAAGGCTGAATATTGCGCATCCATTCGTAATAGGTGTTTTCCCATTGCTGCGGGACAAACTTGGTTTCGCCTTGTTCGACGGCGGTGATCGCCGGCCCGGCCAGGCGCTGCGCATCGACAAACCATTGATCCATCAGCCAGGGCTCGATGACGACGCCGGAACGGTCGCCATAAGGCACCGTCATCTCGTTGTCCTCGATTTTATCTAAAAGCCCAAGAGACTCCATTTCCGCGACGACTTTGTCGCGGGCTTTGAAACGATCCAGGCCCTTGTAATGATCAGGCACGTTGTCATTCAGGCATGCGTCTTCATTGAAGATATTGACCAGCTTCAAATTATGTCGACGGCCGACCTCGAAATCATTGAAATCGTGCGCCGGGGTCATCTTCACAGCCCCCGAGCCCTTTTCCGGATCGGCGTAGTCATCGGCGACAATAATCAGTTGGCGACCGACAATGGGCAAAATGCAGTTCTTCCCGACCAAGTCCTTGTAGCGGTCATCTTCGGGATGAACGGCAACGGCGACATCGCCCAGCATGGTTTCCGGGCGGGTCGTGGCCACGGTCAGAAACTCAC
>Ga0315339_1002684_pt1 | contig 13184 bp, 11 predicted proteins | sample ASW17metaG_FD_204514 | JGI IMG/M metagenome (GOLD analysis project Ga0315339, IMG submission 204514) | Ammonia-oxidizing marine archaeal communities from Pacific Ocean, United States - ASW #17 | ecosystem: Environmental > Aquatic > Marine > Oceanic | place: USA: California | collected 2016-12-05
CACGGTAGCCCACGCCGGGTTTCTGATTCGATTGAGGAATGCCGTCGACATCGGATCCGAGGGCGATCACCGGACTCCCCGAGCCCCACCGGGCCGTCCAGGCGCTCGGCATTCCCGCGACTCCCAGCTCGATCTCGAACCCGTTTTCCTCGAGTATACCGGTCAGGTATCGCTGCGTCTCGAACTCCTGCATGCCTAATTCACCGAAGGAAAACAGGTGGTCGACGATCTCCTGCACGAGCTTGGCTTGTTCCTCTACATTCGCGAGTGCTTCGTCCTTAAGCGACTCGAGTCGGGGATCGACACCCTGAGCAGAAAGCTGAGGCGCGAGCACCAGGGCGAACGCGATAGAGGCGGTGAGTTTGCGACGCATTGGGGGTCTCCGAGACGTGGTCTAAAGTGAGCTTTGCTTGCCAAGGACCGCATCGCGGAACCTCGGATTAACCGGGCAACTGTCAGCATGGCCCACCCCGAGCTTGGGAGCAAGGCAGGGCGCTCCGGAAACGGAATACCGGTTGATTTATTGGGGGACTTCACCTTCCGGGCCCATCAATTACATTTGTGCGGCGTTGGTTGCTTAGCACTGGACACTAACCGACTTAAGGTGCTCCCTGGATGACCATCTCCGGATGACACAACAAACGGCCCCTGAGGTCCCAGCGAGGGTCAGTCCGCTCGTTACGGTACTCCGAATGGTCTACTTCCTCGGGCTGCTGTACCTGTTCTTCTTCAGCATCAAGCTGATGAGCACGGCGTTCAAGATGGGGAGCCTCGGCTTTGCCGAGCAGCTCTTGAACACGGCCACGGATCCGGTGGCGGGGATCTTTATTGGGTTTCTGGCGACCAGCCTAATCCAGAGTTCGTCTACGACGACGAGTATCATCGTAGGTTTGGTCGCGGGGGACGTCCTCACTGTCGGGACGGCCGTGCCCATGCTTATGGGTGCGAACATCGGAACCACCACGACAAACACGCTGGTCTCCATAGGTCATATCACCCGTCCGGCGGAGTTCGAGCGCGCGTTCGCGGCATCCACGGTGCACGACTTCTTCAACATCCTGGCGGCGATCGTGATCCTGCCGTTGGAGATCTGGTTCCATCCAGTGGAAAGGATGGCGACGTACATGGAGGGCGTCTTCGCGGGCGCCGGTGGAATGGCAATCTTCGACCCGCTCGACGCCGTCGTAGGGCCCCTTGTCGATCTTGTTTCGGGCGCGGTCCCCTCCGAGTTACCGCTGATAGGTATCGCGCTGTTCGTGTTATTCATCTCGCTGAGGCAGTTGATGAGCCTCATGCGCGGTGTGTTCTTGGAGAGGATGGCGTCCCTCTTCGATCGGGTCCTCTTCCGGAACGACGTCACCAGCTTCGGTCTTGGTATCGTGACGACCAGCGCAGTCCAGAGCAGCTCGGCGACGACATCGCTCATTATTCCGCTGGCGGGGACCGGTGTTCTTTCGCTCAGGCAGATCTTCCCCTACACACTTGGCGCCAACATCGGAACAACGATCACCGCGATGCTGGCGGCAATGTCGACCGGGGAGCCTGCCGCAGTGATTGTGGGTCTCGCACACCTCAGCTTCAATATTCTGGGAATCGCGATCTTCTATCCGCTGAAAGCGTTGCCAATCTGGATGGCTCAGAAGCTCGGCGTGTATGCGGCTCGAACCAAGGTGAGTTCGGCGGGTGTCATGACGGTATACGTGGCGCTCCACATCATCCCGATCATTTACTTTATTCTGTAGTGCAAAGGTAGCAAGCCATGTGGAAGGAAATCATTACGCTCTTCAAATCGTCCGGGCCGCTTCAGGAGGCCTACGACGAGGCGATTCTGATGCTCCACACCTCGCACAGCATGTTCGACGATGCTGTCGCTGCGCTTCACAGCGACGGTACGATGGAGTCCGACATCTACGCGCGAGATCAGCAACTCAACAAGTACGAGCGTGACGTTCGGCGGAAGATCGTTACTCACATGTCGGTCTCGAATAAGCCAGACATCAATCTCGGCTTGGTCCTCACGGCGATCGTCATCGATGTCGAGCGGATCGGTGACTACACGAAGAACATCGTGGAGCTGGCGACGGCGGTTGAGGGTCCGTTCGACGGACTGGAGCTCCACGATCAGGTGGTCGGGATCGAGCGAGTTCTGCTGCAGATGTTCGACGACATCGTGCCCGCCCTGGAGGACTCGGATGAGGCGCTTGCACGAACCATACTCAGGGCTCACGGTGGCGTATCCGAGTCGGTGGACGCCGCGGTGCGCGCGCTTACCGCCGGTGAGGTCATGTCGGCGCGCGCGGGGCACGCCGTGACGGTTGCCCTCTACATGCGGTTCCTCAAGCGCGTTAGTGCCCACCTCAAGAACGTGGCGACGAGCGTAGTGAATCCCTATCACAGATTCGGCTTCCGGGAAAAGTAGGCGCTGGGCTACCCCGGCGTCCCGCTCTCCGAGATCGATCTCGGCGCCTCGACTATGCCGCTCCTGTGAGCACCTCGCGGAGCCGCGTCGCCACCAACTGCTCCTCACCCGACCGGAGCTGTCGGGTACGTACTGTGGAGCCGTCATAGACCATACGGGGGGAGCCTTCCTTGAGGCGCCGCTTCAGTTCGCGGGCATCGAACCCGAGGACCGACTCGTCCAGCGTGAGGTCCACGTCGCCGTAGCCACCGTTGTTCATTTCAAAGTGGGCGTCTACGCCTGAGATGTCTTGAAGCTGGTTGGCCACCCACTGGGCTCGCTCGTTCCAGCGCGCGGCCTCGGCGTCCTGATCCATGGCTACGGCGCGCTCGAGCCCGACGACCAGGGCGATGATCTCTTCTTTTCCGACCTTGAATCCCCGACCGATGTAGTCGTTGGGGGCGTTTTGCATACGTGCCGCCTCGATAAGGTCGGCCCGCCCCGCTAAGATTCCCGTCGATTGAGGCCCGAGGATCCCCTTTCCTCCACTGATCACCACCAGGTCGGCGCCTAGTTCGATGAACCGATGAAGGTTGTCCCAGGGAGGTAGGTCCGACGCCATGTCTACCATGACGGGCACTCCATGCTCCTTCCCGATCCGGATCATCTCTTCGGGTTGAATCACCGAGTCCGGAGTTGGGTTGGACCGACGTGGCGACCTCGGTGGACCGATTGGGAAGCCTCTCTCCACAGCGGAGATCGCAGGCATCATGGCCACGGTGTCGTCGATGCGGTCCAGGAATTCCTCACGCGACTCCACGTAGACAAGGGTCATGCCCGCTGTTTTGTAAGCGTGATCGTAGCTGAAGCGGTGCGGCTCCTGAATTAAGCACACCCGTCGGTCCCAGGTGACGTCCGGAAGGGCCTCGATCTTGTCCATATCCGTGCCTGTGAGGCAGGCGGCAGATCCGAGGAGCAGTGATGCCGATCCTCCGGACGTGATGATTGCGGCTTCAGCCCCCATCAGCTCGGCGACCCTCGCCCCCGCCGCCTCGATCAGCTCGCGCATGTCCACGAAGTACTCGTTCGCTTCGATCATGGCCTCGAGTACCTCCGGAGGCATTCTCGATCCGCCCAACGTGGTGATGTGCTCATGAGCCCCAATGTGGGGGCGGACACCGAGTAACCGCGTGTAGATGTTGTCCTCGAGACTGGCCACCGTGTTGGCATGGCCGCCGTAACCCAGCTCCGAAGCTCCGCCGGAAGCCGAACCCGGGCTTTCAGCGGCGCATCCGGTTGTGGCGAGTGCGCCCAACCCTGCAGCGGTACCGGTGCCGAGGAAGTGCCGGCGAGTCACACGTCGAGTCCCACCCGACTTGGGGTTCTTCGCGGAGGATCTGCTCGAGGACATTGGTGAATCTCCTGGTGGGTTGAGGACGTGGGTAAAGGTTATGGGTCCCCCCTGAGGCGGGCAACCGGAATCCGGACCCCCACTAGCGAGTGCTTGGAGGAGATATCGCGACGGGCGGTGAGCGGGCGGTAGTCCTCGACTGAAAGGCGACGATGAGTAGATTCGCACGCCCCAGCCTGAGGATCGGTCTCTGGCACTGCGTATCATTCGCACTTCCTTCTCTCACATCCTACATTGTCTCCCCGGACGGCTCTGAGAACACGTCCGGGATGGTGTCTCACAGGGACGCTATTTGGTAATCCCGCGATGGAGGTCGGGGCCATGAAGATGATGTTAGGTGTTGTTCTGTCCGCCGTGTTGTTGACCGGAGTCTTCATTAGAGGTGCGGGCTCACCCGATACTGCCCTTGCCGAGGGTGGGTCGGGCTTCCCCCTGACTACCGCCGCATTGGTGAGTTCCGTAGTCCCAGCCCCGAACTCCGCGTCCGGAGGGGCGGAAGATCCGATCGTGCTCACATTGTCCGAGGCGCTTGACGCATCGTCCTTCAACGCGGAGTCGTTTTCCGTGTTCGGTCGCTGGTCGGGCGTCGCGTCTGGTCGAGTGACGCTCGAAGCGGGCGGGACCCAAATTCGGTTCGAGCCCGATCGGGCGTTCCACGCGGGCGAGGCTGTCACGGCTTCTCTCAACCGGGATGTTCGTACGGCCGCAGGCGAGTCCTTGCCGACCGGATATACCTGGACGTTTTGGATCCAGTCCGGACCGGGATCGCTGGATATGGTCGAGCTGGGGTCCGTGACCACCTTGCAGGAAGGCGAGGAGCACACGCAGCCGTACGGCGGCTACGCGGGTGACTTCAACGGCGACGGTTATCCTGATATCGCCATACCCAACGAGGTATCGGGCGACGTCCGAGTCATGATGAATGACGGCGCGGGTAACTACTCCGATTTTACGGTCCTGGATATTCCCTCCGGTACCTATCCAAGTCCGAACGAGGGTGCCGACTTCAACGGAGACGGGATCACGGACTTCGCGGTCGGCAACGCGGGTAATGACTTGGTCGCGGTGTTCATGGGTAGGGGAGACGGTGGCTTCCACGTCGCCAGCAGCTATCACGCGGGGACCAACGTCCGCGGGTTGTGCATCATGGATCTGAACCTGGACGGGTCCCCCGACATCGCCACCGCTAACATGACTGGCGGAGTGGAGCCCAATCGGGGCACCATCTCGATGATGATCAACGACGGCGCCGGCAATTTCACGGACATTACGACCATCCCCTCACCCGGTCGAGGCGAGAAGACCTGCGCCACCGGGGACGCGAACGAGGACGGGATCCTGGACCTCTTCGTCGGGGCGTTCAACAGCGACGAGATGCTCGTCTATCTCGGGGACGGGAACGGCGGCTTGGAGTTCAAGAGCAAGGTGCCGACACGTGGTCGTACCTGGATGATCGTATCCGGAGACATGAACGGTGACGGGCACGTCGACCTGATCTCAGCGAACCGTCAGACGAGCAGCGCGGCCGTGTTCTTCGGTGACGGCGAGGGGAATCTGTCCGAGCCGGTCCAGTACAAGATCGGTGAAGATCCTCTGGCGATCGACGTGGGGGACATCGATGGCGACGGCGACCTCGATGTAGTGAGTAGCGACAAGGCGGGAGACTCGTTCACGATCTATGAGAACGCGGGCGACGGCACGTTGATTCGGCCACGCACGCTCCTGTCGGGTAAAGCTGGCTCGTGCGCCATCATACACGATCGTGACCGTGACGGTGATCTGGATATTACCGGCGTGGATGAGACCGCCGACCTGATCTTCTTGTTCGAGAATCCGGGACCCGGGTAGGAGCACTGTCATGATCCGTCGTATTACGCTGGCGGTTGTATTTCTGCTGATCTCTGTTCCCCTCGCGGCACAAGCGCCCGAGGGGTGGCAGCTGCGCGTGGACCGAAGCACCAACTCTGCCGATCCCGACGACGAGCCCGAGGTCGAATTCACGACGGTGGGGAGTGGATTCCAGATCAATACCGGGCCCGCGGTCGTCGCGTGGAATCCCGAGAACACCGCAGAGGGCCCCTTCACGCTCGACGGACGGTTCACCTTGATCGCCCCCAGCGACCATGTGAACTACTACGGGCTCGTGTACGGCGGCCGAAACCTCGAGGGCCCCGAGCAGAACTACATCTACTTCCTGGTGGCGCAGGACGGCAGCTTCATCATCAAGCACCGGGCCGGGGACGGGGTGACTCACGATATATCTCCCCGGGGGCCCCACGACGCGGTCGTACAGCCGGACGCCAGCGGCAGGTCGGTTAACCAACTGCAGGTCCGGGTGGGAGAGAATGAGACCGAGTTCGTCGTGAACGGTACGGTGGTCTATACGCTTGGGAGCATTATCCAGGCCCGCCTCAACATGCCCGAGTTGTCCGGAATGCGGTCAACACCTGACGGCATCTGGGGGGTACGGGTCAACCACCGCATTCCGGGGGTGTTGGTGGAGAGTCTGCGGGTACGGTAGGCGCGTTGCTCGCCCGAGTTGGATGTAGTCGGCTACGCGTAGGAACACTACGCAGCCGCCACCGCTCTCGGTTTAGGGCCGGAAGCGTAACCACTTGGTGACGCGCCGCTGCGAGACCTCAGCACCGTACACGTTGCCGTCACTGTCCACCGCCACACCCTCGGGCCCGCTGAAACCCATCACGTTGGACCGGTCATCGGGAAGGAAGTACTGCACCCAGCCGGTCCTAGCGTCACCGATGCGGATGCCCTTTTCCCAGCCCGCGTTACGCTGTCCAGTGAACTCGTTGGGTGCCGGGCTCGACTCGGAGTCGGCCACGTAGATCATGTCGTTCGCGTCGATGTAGATACCGCTCGGCCGACCGAACTGAGTCCAGATCGCCAGGAACTCACCTTCCTGTGAGAAGATCTGAATCCTGTTGTTGTAGCGGTCGCCCACGAAGATCCGACCCTGCGAGTCCATCGCGAGGGCGTGCGGGTCACGGAACTGCTTGGGGCCGTACCCGAGCTCTCCCCAGGTCTCCATATAGGTTCCATCAGCTGCGTAGCGGACGACTCGGCCCACGGTCCGGTCGTGAGAGTCCACCACGTAGATCTGCCCGTTGGGAGCCACCAGAACGTCTGAAGGCTGCGTCAGGTGGTTGGGTGGATCACCCGCCTCGCCTGGGGTGCCGATCGTCATCAGGAGTTCACCCTCGGGTGAGAACTTTAGGACCGCATGACCCGTGTTCGTGGCTCCCCGCCTCCAGGCGTCGGCAATCCACACATTGCCCTCGTGGTCCACGTCGATGCCGTGCGGCCACGCGATCAGACCGGCGCCAAAGCTCCGGAGCAGCTTCCCCTCCTTGTCGTATAGAAGGACCGGATCAACGTCGGATCCTACGCATGTATTGGCTCCGCATCGCTCCGCCACCCAGATGTTGCCGTCCAAGGCGATCTCGACTGAACTCGTGGAGCCCCACTCGCGACCTTCTGGCAGCTCTCCCCAACCGTACAAGGGCTTGAACGGATTGGTCGTCGTCGATTGGGCGAACAGGTCCGCTCCAGTCACCATGAACATCGCCACGGCCACGGCCCCGAGAGTCCGGCCAACACGATCGATACGCGTCATTTGCCCATTCCTTGTAGAGAGATCCAACGGTCCGAGTAACAGCCCGACGGTACGACCGGAATCGCGGCCGAGCAAGGAGGTGACAAGCTTGTAGATCACTCGTGGATCACCTCCTGAGCTCTTCCCCGAGCTTCTCGTCGAGCTTCTCGAGCCAGAGGTTCAATACACGCCCGTTCGAGACTCGCATCCCGGTCGGCTTTTCCCATCTGCTTCATTACCTCGGTCGTGACGAAGAGGCGGCCGCTCAGATCGAGCTCGCCGTTCAGCAGGACCCATTCAACCCGCGAATAACCACCTTCTACGCCATGGGCCTCAACTACCGCCACGAGTACCAGGCAGCCCTGGACGTGCTGAACGAGGTGTTGTCTCGAACGCCAGATTACGGAATGGCGTTCTCTACGCGCCGGACGACCTACCACATGATGGGCCGGCACGAGGAGGCTCTCGAACGCGGCTACCGGGAAGGGGGCTACTCAGGGGCGCTTCGGGACATGGCCGAGACGTTGGTCACCCGTTCGGACACGATGTTCGTCACACCCTGGCAGATCGGGAGTCGATACACACGGGCGGGAGATACAGAGTTGGCTCTCGACTACCTGGAACTGGCCTACGAGGCACACGACGGGAACATTCCGTACCTGAGCGTGGATCCGATCTTCGACCACCTGAGGGACGAGCCGCGCTTCCGGCACCTCATTCAGCGGCTGGGGCTGGAGAACTAGCGCCGACCGGGGGCGGGCGGGCCTGCGCTTGCGCATCTCGACCTCCGGATAGGATGTTGACCCCCGTCTCACCCACCGAATTGATCCGCGTTCTTGAAGGAGACGCCCGAGTGACCGAAGAACAGTGGTTCGGCCTTCTAGGCCTCATCGTCGGCCTCTATCTCTTCGTGTGCTCCACCTGGAGAGGGATTTCTTCCTGTACGACTGGAAGGCTCGACGGGCCATCGCCTGGTACGGTGAAGAGAAGGCTCACCTCGGCCTTCAGGTAGGTGGAGTCGTTGTGATGATCGTCGGCGTCCTAAAGCTGATCGGACTGTTCTAGATGATGCGCTTCTACTTGCCGATTCCAGCCTCGCTCTCCGTACTAGCCGTTGTCATGCTTGCTGCGGTGACACTCACCGCCTGCTCGGACGTGAACCCGAACGACTGGCCCGTCTACAGCGGCAACGACGAGCACACCCATTACACGACCCTAGACCAAATTTCGCCTCGAAATGTGGCTCAGCTCGAGGTCGCGTGGACGTTCGACACTGGTGACGCGTTCCCCGGCTCCGAGATGCAGGCAAACCCGATTGTCATCGACGGCGTGCTTTACGCGACGACGCCCAAGGTGAACGTGGTGGCGGTCGATGCAGCGACCGGAACGGAGCTGTGGCGGTTCGATCCTGTCGATGGTGGGCCGCCCGGATCCAGGCAACGCCACCGCGGCGTCACGGTCACCGGCGACCGGGTCATCTTCAGCTACAGGACCGAGCTGTACGCACTAGATCGGATTACCGGAGTGCCCATTCCCACGTTTGGTGATGGGGGCTCGATCGATCTACGGGAAGGACTCGGCCGTCCGGTCGAGGGTCTCTCAGTAGGCGCGAGCACCCCGGGCGTCGTTTTCGAAGACGTCATCATCATTGGTAGTCGGGTGCCCGAGTCGTTGCCCAGTGCTCCAGGCGACATTCGTGCCTACGACATCGAAACCGGCGCGTTGCGCTGGAGCTTCCACACGATTCCACATCCCGGTGAGTTCGGGTATGACACCTGGCCGGAGGGCGCCTGGGAGATCGTGGGCGGCGCGAACGCGTGGAGCGGCGTGACCGTCGATATGGACCGTGGAATGGTGTTCGCGGCCACGGGGTCGGCCTCCTACGACTTCTACGGAGCCAATCGTGTGGGCGACAACCTCTTCGCCAACACGGTACTCGCATTGGACGCACGCACCGGCGAGCGGATTTGGCACTTCCAAGGGCTACATCACGACATCTGGGACCGTGATTTCCCGTCTCCGCCGGCACTGGTCACCGTCACGCACGACGGCGAGCGCATCGATGCGGTGGCTCAGGTCACCAAGACTGGTCATGTCTTCTTGTTCGAGCGAACCACCGGGGAGCCGTTATTCCCGATCGAAGAGCGCCCGATGCCGGGTGGTGGCCTAGACGGTGAACAGCCGTCCGAAACACAGCCGTTCCCGCTGCTCCCGCCCGCGTTTGCCAGGCAGAGCCTGACGTCGGACGACCTCACGCAACGTACACCCGAGGCCCACGCCTCTGCGCTCGCGACGTTCAACGCGTTCAGCACGGAAGATCCGTTCTCCCCTCCTGACACCAGTGGGATGATTATCTACCCAGGCGTGGACGGGGGCGCAGAATGGGGTGGCCCTGCGTTCGATCCGGAGACGGGCCTGCTTTATGTGAACTCGAACGAGATGGGATGGCTGCTCAAGATGGTGCCGTCGAGCGACGAGTCACTTTATGCCTCCAACTGCGCGGGATGCCACGGAGAGGATCTGGGGGGCACGGGGAACGGACCTTCGCTGGAAGGCATTCTGGACCGCTTGTCTCGCGATGAAGTGCGTGCGCGCATCCGTGAAGGGACGGGACTCATGCCGGCCTTCGCGTCCGCTCTGAACGGCCGATCGATCAACTACATCATCGACTACCTGGAGACGGGCGAAGACGCCTCGGCGGCCGTGGTGGGCACCACCCCCTTCAATCTTCCATACCGCACCGCGCTCTTCGACATCTTCCTCGATCACGAGGGATATCCAGGCGTTAAGACGCCGTGGGGAACGCTCAACGCGATCGACTTGAACGAGGGCACGATCCGCTGGTCGCTCCCATTCGGTGTGTACCCGGAGCTCGCAGCGCAGGGGATGACCGACACGGGCACCGACAACTACGGCGGCGCGATCGTGACGGAGAACGGTCTGTTGATCATCGCCGCCACCACGTACGACAACCGGATCCGGGCGTTCGATAAGCTCACCGGCGATCTGCTATGGGAGGCTGAGCTTCCGGCTGCCGGGAACGCGACCCCGTCGACATACATGGTGGACGGAAAGCAGTACATCGTGATTGGGGCAGGCGGCGGTAAGAACGGTGCCCCGAGTGGCGGGAGTTTCGTGGCGTTTGCGCTGCCGGACTGAGGCCTCGGCCCGTCGGCCCTCCGCGGTCGTTCCGGTGGTCCTGCCTCGCCCCCTGTCCTACCCCTCGTCCTGAGTGTTCACCAAGACGGTCGCGTTTCCGTCCCCGTCGATCGTGACGCGTACGGTCCACGGTCGACAACACACCTCACAGTCCTCGACGTACTCCTGACTCTCACCCCCGGCTGAGTCGACCACATGCTCGATGGACTCGCCGCAGTAGGGGCACGAGACCCACGCCGCGTCGCTCATGATCGCTCGTCCAGCGTGCCCCAGCGCTCGAAGGCCGTATCGATCTCCTGGGTAATCGCGGTCACCCGCTGGCTCACCGTCCGGATCTCGTCCGGGTCTCCCTTGAAGAATGCCGGATCGGCGATGCGCTCCTGAAGCTCGAGGAGCTCCTGCTCCAGATCCTCGATCTGGCCGGGAAGCGCCGTCCACTCTTGTCGCTCCTTGAAGCTGAGCCTTTTCGGCCGGCCGTCGTCCAGCTTCGCCTTCGCCTTTGAGCCCCCCGCTTTGGCCTTCCCCTTGGCGCGGTTCCCTTTTGCTTGGCCGGCTTCTCTCCTAGCGATGGTCCTTTGCCAGTCCGAGTAGCCGCCCACGTACTCTTTGAACGCGCCCCGGCCTTCGAACACCAGCGTGCTGGTGCACAGGTTGTCGAGAAAGGCCCGGTCATGACTAACAACGAGCACGGTGCCCGCAAAAGCGACCAGGCGGGCCTCGAGCAGTTCTAGCGTGGCGGTGTCCAGGTCGTTCGTAGGCTCGTCGAGAACCAATACATTCGCGGGCTGCGCGAACAGCTTTGCGAGCAAAAGGCGATTTCGTTCCCCGCCCGAGAGGCTCCCCACGGGCTGACGCGCCGTCTCGGCCGCGAAAAGGAAGTCCTGGAGGTATGCGTATATGTGCTTTCGCTCGTCCCCGACAATGATGTACTCGTTCCCTCCGGTGACGGCCTCCGCCACGGTCGAGTTGGGGTCGAGTTGGTCACGGAACTGATCGAAGTAGGCGGTCTCGAGTCGCCCGCCATGCTTCACGATTCCCTCCTGGGGGTCCAGCGTGCCCAGCATGAGGTTGAGTAGCGTTGTCTTGCCGGACCCATTGGGCCCTATGATGCCGACCTTGTCACCGCGGTAGATCGTGGTGGTGAAGTCACGCACAACAGGTGCGTCAGCCGGCGCGTCGTCGTCCGGGCCGTAGGCGAACGTGATCTGTTTCGCCTCGACGATCTTGGCGCTCGCTCGCCCCCCCGCCTGCAGCTTGAGGTGTACCTGACCGACTCTCCCGCGTCGGTCGGCGTGGTCTCTACGGAGCTCCTGTAGTGCTCGCACCCGTCCCTCGTTGCGAGTACGGCGGGCCTTGATGCCTCGACGAATCCAGATCTCCTCCTTCGCCAGCTTCTGATCCTGGAGCGCCCACTCCTTCTCTTCGTTTGCTAGCAACTCATCGCGTCGACCGAGGAACGTGGGATAGTCGCACTCCCACGACGAAAGGCGCCCTCGGTCCAGCTCCACAATTCGTGTAGCCAAACGCTGCAAGAATGTCCGGTCGTGTGTGATGAACAGGACGCTGCCGTGGAAGCGGAGGAGGATCTTCTCGAGCTGGTCGATGTGGTCCAGGTCCAGATGGTTCGTGGGCTCGTCGAGCAGCAGTACGTCGGGTTCGCACACGAGCGCCTGCCCGAGCAGCGCCCGCCGCTTCTGCCCGCCGGAAAGGGATGAGAAAGGAAGTTCGGCGTCGAGGTGAAGAATCGAGCACAACCGTTCGGCGTGATGATCTTCGTCCGTGCCTCCTCGTGACCCCGATCGGATCACATCAAGGGCGGTACCGCTGACCCCTTCGGGGATCTCCTGTTGGACCAGCGAGATCCGTGTCGCGGAATCGCAGATGACCTTTCCAGAGTCGGGAGACACCGTGCCCATGATGATCTTGAGGAGAGTGGACTTGCCTTCACCGTTTCGCCCCAAGAAGCCGATCCGCTCCCCGCGTTCGATCTGGAGATTGGCGTCGTCGAGGAGGCGGAGTCCGCCGAATGCGATCTGAAGGCGCGAGCAGGTGACGAGAGACATGGACGAACGATCCGCGAATGGATGCGGGTGTCAACGTTTCAGCCGGCCCCGCGAAGCGGCGGCCCCAACCGACCAACCACGGATAAAAGGCTTGGTTCAATTGGCAGAAGTATCCAACTTAGATATATCTATGGTAGATATATCAACCTGAGGAGGCATTTGTGGCACGTACACCTGACCCACGCACGATCCCGCTACGACCGCCCGTCTACCACATCCTGTTGGCTCTTCTGGAGCGTGATTCCCACGGGCTTGGGATTGCCGATGAGATCGAGCGGGCGTCGGACGGCGCGCTGGAACTGGGTCCGGGCACGCTGTACCGCTCCTTGGCGGAAATGGTGGATGCGGGCCTGATTTGCGCGGTACCGCCGCCTTCTGTGGACGCGGATCCGAGGCGCAAGCACTACCAGATCACGCGGGACGGCAAAGAACTCCTGGCCAAGGAGACCGCGAGGCTCCGCCGCCTAGTGGAAGCCGCAACAGCCATGGGTGCCCTGCGGGAGCCCGCGTGACCCAGCCCACCGAAGGTTGGCACCGGCGCGC
>Ga0315339_1002685_pt1 | contig 13174 bp, 10 predicted proteins | sample ASW17metaG_FD_204514 | JGI IMG/M metagenome (GOLD analysis project Ga0315339, IMG submission 204514) | Ammonia-oxidizing marine archaeal communities from Pacific Ocean, United States - ASW #17 | ecosystem: Environmental > Aquatic > Marine > Oceanic | place: USA: California | collected 2016-12-05
GTCCGACGGCACCATCGATCGAATGGTCGAAGCCGTTGTCGTGGACCACGGCGGACATGTGGCGACCGGAATCTTCGGCACCAAATATCTGTTGAACGCGCTCTCCACGGCGGGCCATTCCGAGGTGGCCTACCGCCTGGTGGACCAGGCGACGTACCCTGGATGGGGTCACATGCTGGACAACGGAGCGACTACGCTCTGGGAGACCTGGGCGGCGAGCGATGACGTCTACTCGCAGAACCATCCCATGTTTGGGTCCGTGAGCGAGTGGTTCTTCAAATCACTCGGTGGGATCAGCCCGGAGGAACAGGCTGTTGGATTCGACCGCTTCAGGATCGAGCCCTCGGTGACCGGAGACCTGGAGTGGGTGGAGGCGAGCTACGAGTCCGTGCGAGGGACCATCTCCAGCCGATGGCGCGTCGCAGACGGGCAGCTGCAACTGGACGTGGAGGTCCCGGTCAATACCCAGGCGGTCGTGCAGATCCCAACGTCGACGGGATCGTCGGTCCGGGAAGGACGGCGACTCGTCGCCGACGTTTCCGCGCTACGGCCGCTGCCCGCCACAAGGTCCGGTACCGTTCGCTTGTCGTTGGGCTCGGGCCGATACCGGTTTACGGCCGCCGCTCCGTGACGGGGGGGCGGGCAGTAAGTCACCGGTTCGATTCGTACTCTGCCTGGAGTTCGTCCGTGCGCCTTCTCAATTCCGTCAGGACTTCCAGGTAGTCGGGATCTGCGGCCAGGTTCCTGGTTTCCATGGGATCCACGAGAAGGTCGTACAACTCTTCGTATACGGGCTCTTGCTCGAAGTACCTGGCGTATTTGTACCGTTCACCCCTCACGCCCTCGTGTTTCGGAATGTCCGGGTGCTCGAAGAGATGTTCGACGAAAAAGTCGCTTCGCCAATCCGTGGGCGCTGCGCCCGCCAGGATCGGCACCAGGCTCCTGCCTTGCATCGTATTCGGCACCTCGACGCCGGCCAACTCGAGCAGCGTGGGCGCGATATCGATGTTCAGGGCGGACAGCGAGGGAATCGAGCCTCGCGAGTTCTCGGCGCTACGGGGATCGTTGACAATGAGCGGCACCCGTATCGAGAGATCGTACGGGAGCCACTTTCCGGCGTAGCCACGCTCTCCGAGGAAGTACCCGTTGTCGCCCATCAAGATGACGATCGTATTGGACGCGAGCCCGAGGGACTCGAGTTCCTCGAGAACGCGACCGATGGCGGCATCCACACCGCTGATCATCCGCAGATGCCCCTTCGTCATTCGTTGTGCCTTCTCTGGTGTATCGAACCGCCAGTACCATCGGATTCTGTTCAGAGAAGCGTCCTTCAAGAATTCCGGAAGCGCGTCGAAGAATGCCGGTTCCGAGAGCGGTGGGTCGGGTAGCACAACGTCTGCGTACTTCTCATTCATTTGCTCGGGCCAGATGAATTGGCGCCCGTCCCCGTCGTCCGCATGAGGGGCGTTGAAGCTCAGCGTCAGAGCAAACGGAATGGTTCGATCTGTGGTTCGCAGAAACTCGACGGCTCGGTCCGCGGTGATGTCCGTAAGGTGGCGAGTCGACCCGTCTTCCTGATCCTTGATGTAGGGTGCCGGTCGGAGGGGCTCGTAGGTGTCGAACATCGCATTCACGGCCCCCGGCTCCGTGGAGACACCGAACTTCCCGACAAGCCCGGTGCGATAGCCAGCCCGCCGCAACAAGACGGGGTAACTCCGGTCGGTGAATTGGGCCGCGAGTGGGGGCGTGCCGAACGTCGACTGATGCGTACGCTCGAAGAGTCCGGTGAGCAGACTGGCTCGACTAGCGGCACAAATCGGGGTTGTCACGAACGCGTTTTCGAATCGCACACCCTCGGTAGCCAGGCGATCCATGTTGGGTGTCTGGAGGATCGGGTTCACGATGCCCATCATGTCGAAGCGCTGATCGTCGGTAACGATGAACAGCAGATTGGGTCTTCCCTCCTCCGTGACTGCCTGGCCTTGGGTGAGGGGCCGTTCCTGTGGGTCACAGCTGAGCAATAGCAGGGCGAGCAGCGGCAACCCAGACATTTTCATGGAATGAAGGCTACACGCCGCGCGACCGAAGCGCATCCAGCGCCCCGGCAGCCGATCGTCGGTCCGGATCAGCAGCGAGCGCCGCGGCCAGCACGCCAGTGGCGTTTGCCACCGAGAAACTGATCCCGTTGAGATTTCGCTCGGGTGGGACTCCCGGAATCGGCCGAGGGTAACCGGAGGCGACGATCACACCGTCGGGTGAAACGCGAACGGTCTCCCGCGCTTGCTCCCAGTCGAGCAGTACACCCACGACACCCGGCATGGAGCCCGGGTAGATCGCCTGTCCCTCGTGCTCGAACGCGGACACGATGATCGTGCCCCTCCGGATCGCGCGCTCGACCGCCGGCGCCAGCTCTTCTGCGCGAAAGTCGTTCGGCGTGCCCAGGCTCAGGTTCACGAGTCGCATGCCACGCTCCGACGCCCAATCGATGGCGCGTACCAGGGTCGGGACGCTCGTGGCGAGCGCGTCGTCGAAGATCTTCACGGCGTAGATCTCTGCAGACGGCGCCTTCTCGTGGATCGCAGAGGCGATCGCAGTGCCGTGACCGAGGAGGTCCGTGTAGTCGTCGTGCTCCATGCCCTGCAGGTCGATGGCTACGCCGCCCGCGACCGCGGGCAAATGCGGGTGGGGGACGTGCACGCCACTGTCGACGATCGCGACGGAGACGAGCCCGCTCGGCGTCATTCGGAGAGCAGGTCCACAAAGACATCGTGGAACGCCCGTCCCTCAGCTTCGAGCAGACTCGGCGGCCCGTCCTCGGCGATCTTCCCATGTTCGATGACGACGACGCGGTCCGCTTGTCTCGCGAGGTCGATGCGGTGTGTGATGACCACCGTCGTACGTCCCCGCATGAGTTGGTCGTAGCCCGCCAGGACCGCGGCCTCAGAGGCCGGATCCAGCGCCCCCGTCGCCTCGTCGAAGACCAGCACCGCGGGGTCCGCCAGGAACGCACGCGCGATCGCGAGTCGTTGGCGTTCACCGGCGGACAACTGGCTCCCGCGTTCGCCGACGACTGTCTCGGTCCCTTTCGGCATGGCCGCGATCAGGTCGGCTAGACCCGCTGCTGCGATCGCCTCGTCGATCTCTGCGACCGTGGCATCTGGGCGCGCATAGCGCACATTCTCGCCGAGCGTCGCGTGGAAGATGAACGGCGCATGTTCCACGACCGTTACGTGCCGCCGAACGTCCTGCAGCGTCAAGGATCGCAGGTCGTGGCCGTCGAGAAGGACTCGCCCCTCTGCGGGGTCGAGCTGTCGAGAGAGTAGGTCCGCGATCGTGGACTTTCCGCTACCGCTCGCACCCACCACCGCAACGACCTGGCCGGCTGGGATCTCCAGGTCGACGCCTGCGAGCACGTCTCCTCCGCGGCCAAAACCGAAGCGCACTCGTTCGAGCGTGAGAGCTCCCTCGCACTCCTGCAGTAAAACACTCTCGGGCGGCTCGGTCACTTCCGCGGGCGTGTCGAGCAGCTCGTGAACGCGCACCAAGGAAGCGCGTGCGGTAGCGAGGTTGGAGTACAGTCCCATCAGACCTTGGATGGGTGACATGACGCGCATCTGGTAGGCCATGAATGCGATGAACGTACCCAGCGTGGTCGCGCCGCTGATGACGCGGTAGCCTCCGTAGAGGAACACGGCGCCCGTGCCCGCGGAGAGCAGGAGTCCCGGTAGGCCGCCCGCGAGGTAGGTGAAGAGCCGCATGGAGAGCAGCGCGGAGACGAACGAGTCGTTCTTCCCCCGGAAGCTCGTGACCTCGCGCTCTTGCGCGTTGGAGCCAACCACCGTGCGCATGCCCTGCAGGGTCTCGATCAGAAACGTTCCGATGTCCGCGCTGCGCTCCCTGAGCTCCCGGACCCGGCGCTCGAGCTGCCTGCGGTAGCGCACGAGCGCGAAGAGCGCGGGCGGCAGCGCGATGAGCCCTACCAGGAACAGCCGGGCGTCGAGATAGATCAGCATGGCGACGGTACCGACCAATGCCACCACCTGGCCGAACCAGGAGAGCGCGGCTTCTGTGGTGACGCGTTGGATCTCGCCGATGTCTCCGTTGATGCGGGAGACCACATCGCCCAGGGGCGTCTTGGCGTAGAACCGCGGCGACAGTCGCTGCAGATGCCGATAGAGGTGCAGCCTCATGTCGAAGAGGATGTCCGCGGACACCCTCGTATAGCGCATGCCGCTGAGCACGTTCATGCCGAAGGAGAGAATCGTGACCCCGACGAAAATGCCGACTATGCTCAGGAGCGCGCTGAAATCCTGTCCGATCAGCGCGTCATCCACGAGTACCTTGGACAGGTACGGGAGCACCAAGTTGAGCGCGGTCCCCGCCAGCGAGAGCAGCACGACCGGGATCAGAGCCCCCAGGTAGGGGCGCACGAACGCCAGAGCGCGCCTGAAGTGCGGGTCGAGGAGCGTCACTTCAGGCGCGCTTTGCTGGTGGCTGGGTGAAGCACCGAGGCCCAGAGCGGCCTCGGTAGGGGCAATGCCTTACCGCTTCGTACCCGTGATCGTGCCGCCGCCGATATCGCCCAGGTCCATCGCCCCCGTGAACCCGTCACCTTCAAAGGTCAGGGCGAACGCGATCGTAAACTGGCCGGCGTCCCCGACACACGTGACCTCCATGCCATCCACCGCGAAGTTGGTGAGTGCCAGGGGGCCTTGCGGGGTGTCCAGCGAGCCGCTGTACATGCCGTCGGTTTCTTCGATGGTCATGGTGCCAGCCAGCTCCATGCCCATGACGTTCATCGAGACGTCGAAGGAGCCGGCGGGCGTAAACGGCGGCGGCGGAGGTGGCTCGGGCGGTCCCGAGGAGCAGGCCGCGACCATCAGACCGAGGGCGAGCGTCATAACGAGACGTTTCATGGTGTGCTGCCTCCTTGAGGGATCACTGCCACACCGGTCATGTCTTCATCGAAGCTGACGGTGCGCAAAAACTCGAACGTGCCCGAGTCGTAGATGTCGATCGTATTCCCCGCGACGTGAATGTACAACTTGGTCCCGTCGGCGCTTATCTGCAGGCCCATGCGCGGGCGGCCGGGAAATGGGACGCGCCGCGAGACGCTGCGATTGACCAGGTCGAACTCCCAGAATTCGTATCGACCGATCTCATCGTAGAGCCCGTATGCCTTCTCGCCGCCCGGAGCCACGACGAAGCGGCCGACCGGTTCGCTGGTGCCGAGTGTGTAGAAGTCGACTTCCTTCTCGGACAGACGCACTCGCGCGACGCCCATCATGCGTCGGTTCTGCGCCGGGTCGGTCATGCGGTAGAGGCTGGTCGCCACGCCCTCTGCGTCGTACATCCCTGGGATCGCTCCGAAGCTCGGCCGGCCAAGGCCGGGCTCCAGCGCTTGGGAGATCTCCCATCGATCGACTTCTTCGAACGTCTCCGCGTCGAGCGCGATGATATCGTCCGTGAACATGTAGAGCGTCTCGCCGTCGGGTGAGTAGCGGAAGCTGATCCCTCGGTCACGTTCCTCGTCGTCCGGCCACGGGATTGTGTCGCTCACCGACTTGGTGGTCAGGTCGTACTCGAGAATGAACGGCCCTTCCACTTCATAGCGATCACTGTGTTTGGTGTAGCGCTTCACCAACATCACCGCGCGCTCGTCCGAGGGATGGGGCGCGAAGCTGCCGATGCGCACCGCCACGTTGCCCTCGGAAAGTGTGAACTCGTCGACCACCTGGTTCTCGTCCAGGTCCACGACTTCGATCTTCTGGGCCCTCGCCTCCATCACGTAGAGCCGGTCCCTGTTCTCATTCACGACGATGCCGGTCGGGATGAAGTTACTCACCTCGATGCGGTCGACGACCTGCTCGCTCGCCTCATCCCATACCAGCAGGTGATTGCTGTACGTGGCGATGTACCAGCGGGCGTTTGCTTGGGCGTCGAGCGTGCCGGCTGCCAAAGCGCCCATCAGCGCGAGCACCGCGACGCCTCGAATGAGTATTCGCATCATATCGGGAATCGACGTGTCGCTAGGGGAAGATGAGATCGAGTTTGCGCCAGTCCTTCTGTGCGGAAGCACACTTGCCCGTCCAATCTTCCGCGTGATTGAGCTGGTCGGGCACGTGCGCCGGCCAGAAGCACGACAGGTGGCAGTCGAAGAGGTCGCGTTCCACCGGCTGACAGAGCCCGGCCGTGCCGCCCTGCTGGTCCGCCTCCCAACCGGGAAAGAAGACCAGCGAGCAACCCAGCGGAAAGTGCGGTCCTTCTTTTTCGTGGGGCGGCTTGCCCTCGAGTCCGACTACGTCGAGTTCGGCCGATTTCGCTTCGGTGGCCTCGTATGCGACGTACGCCTCGATGCGGGCCGCTTTCTGATTGATGCCTTTCAGGTGCTTCACTCGTCGCCTCCCATTGCGATCGTCCCTCTATGCATCGAAGCGCTCCAGGAACTTGGGGTTCTTCTGTGCCAGGGCTCCGTAGATCTCGAGGCACGTATGCGTCCAACTGCGGACCCAGGTGCAGTAGTGCAGGTTCGCGTGAGACGACTCACCGTACTGGACGTGGGCTTCGTGGTAACATCCGCCCGAGCAGATGGGCCGTGCCCAGCACGTGTGACAGTCGGTCTTGGACGCGATGTGGTGGTCCTCCAAGAACTTGTTCTGCACGTCGCGATCGATACCGTCGGTGACCGAGCCGATCGTATGCTCGGGCGAGCCCGCGAAGCGATGACACAGAGAGACGTCACCATCCGTGGCCACACCCATCAGGCCAAGGCCGGCGCCGCAGCCGTACGCCTTGCTCACACCCTTGTGGATCTCCTCGAGCGTGTCTTTCACGTTCGAGAAGCCGTGGTGCTCGTCACGAATCGCACACTGGAGCCATTCCTCAGCGAGAATCTCGAACTGCTCGAGCATCGAGTCCTTGCCCTCGGGCGTGATCGCGTAGTCCCGCTGATCCTGGGTGGTCACTGGAGCCAGGCCGACCTCCCAGAAGCCCATGTCCTCCCTCAGGTGACGGAAGATCTCAAGCACGTCCATGTTCTTTTGTGTCAGGGTCACCCGCGCCCCGATGGGGCGGGTGCGATGCACGCGCAGCAACTCCTTGATCTTAGGCTGCACGACGTCGTACGTGCCCTTGCCGTTGTGGAAGACGCGCAGTCCGTCCTGAACTTCCTTCGGACCATCGATCGAAATCGTAACGCCGATCTGATGGTCGGCGAGCCACTCGATGATTTCGGGGCGAAGCAGTGTGCCGTTCGTGGTCAGGGAAAACTCGATGCGCTTACCCTCTTCCGCGGCGCGCCGTCGGGCGTACGCGACCGTTTTCTGCAGCACCGGGAAGTTGAGCAGCGTTTCGCCGCCGAAGAAGGTGAGGTGTGCAACCTCCTGCCCGCGGGACTCCTCGAGCAGGAACTCGACGCTCTCCTCGGCCGTCTGCTCGCTCATGAACTTGGGCGCTTTGCCGTACTTGGTATCGACGATCTTGTCCTCGCCGTACTCGTAGCAGTACGTGCAGGCCAAGTTGCACTTGTTGGTCACATTGAGGACCATCGTCGTGAGCGGGAAGCCGGCGGGTGGTAGGTCGTTCGGGACCTGCTGCTTGGGCGCGTCCACGTCTCCGATGGCTCGGATCTCCGTGAGCTCCGCGAGGGTCTCGACGATCTGGTCGGTTGCGTAGTCGCGGGAGAGCTCCCGGACGATCGACTCGGTGCTGCGCGGTCCGTGCTCGAGCGCGTCGAGGATCGCCACCGAGGGACCATCCATACGGAAGATGCCGGCCGAGGGCACCATGTAGAGGAATCGGGCCCCGTGTGCCTCGAATGCGTGAAACTCACGCAAGGCGAGGGTTTCCGAGGCAGTGGCGACGGGCGGGTTCATCGAGAGATTTCCCTCCAGGGCTCGAAACGCATGTAGTTCGGGACGGTCACCAGCAGGTGCGCCCGGGCCCGCAATTCCGATCCGTCCGCGGTCGTGTGTGTCGCGATGACCCATGCGTCGCCGACGTTGTTGCGGCTCCCGGCCCGGTCTGGATTCGGCCCGTCCAGTGCCGGCAGGAACACTCCGTCCTGACCCATCGAGCCGATGAAAGCCAGATCGTCGTCTCCGAAGGTGGCCGCGTACTCTTCGACACTCCAGGAGACCTCGACACGACCGAGCACCAGGTCGTCATCGGTCTCACTTTCACCGTCGGCCCCGTCGGAAAAGCCGATCGCCTCGTAGGTCTGGTAGCCCTTCGGGAAAGCCCCTCCACCAACGCGCGCCATTCCTGTCTCGGGCGTCACCGCGATTCGGTCCACGCCGTCATGCACGAGCAGCGCGCCCTCGAGCAGCGTGCCGAACGCGAATAGGTCACGGGCGCCGATCGAGGCGTCGTCCGCGATCGTGAGCCACACGCGTAGCGACCCGTCGGTTGAAGGCTCGTTCACGGAGGCGACGGTCACGCCGGGGCCGAAATCGAGGTCCGCAACAGCTCCGGCGGTCAGCCCCCCGCCGAACACGCGAACCTCGACCGGCACCCCACGCGCGACCGCCCTCGGATATACCCCGGTGACGATCGCATCGCCACCCACGCGCTGCAGCCTTACGTCCAGACCGAGTTCGTCGTACGCGCCAGTGAACCAGCGACCAGACATCTCCCGCTGATTCCGCTCGACGAACATGACCTCGCGCAGCTCGGAGCCGGCACCCGGATTCGAGCGTCCACGCCACTGGTATCCGGTGTAGACGAGGGCCTGTCCCGACCGCTCCGCGACTTCATCACTTTCGGGGTAGGTATAGGACGCCGTCGTAGCGAAGGCCGCGTCGTCATTGGGGTTCACCGAGATCGTCACGGTGCCGTAGATCGGACCCTTGCCGGGCTCGTAGCCGGAAAGAGCCCACGTCCCCGCCAACCGGGGCGAACGCATGGTCGCCGACCACGCGGACCACTCCGCGCTCTCGAGAGGATAGACGCTCGAAAGATGGTCGATGGCTCGGTCCATCGGATGGCGCGCGTCGGGCGGGCGACCGTCCGGGCCGGGCTCGGTGGGCGGCGGTCCGGCCCGGCGAAACCCCTGGAAGTCCACCAGAGGGTACAGCCCCCGGTGCGTAGCAAGCAGCAGCCCCCACTCTTTCTTCGTGCGTCGTTGCGTCATCACGCGTCCCATGGAGTGACACTGGATGCACGTGAACTCGACGCCGGAATCGCCCTCGTAGTCGTGGTCGATGAGGCGTCGCTCCACCTCGAAGAGCGCGGGCCGCGACTCTTCGGGCGCGAGGCCTTGATGGTCGGAGAGGTAGCGCACGATCTCCCGGGCTCCCTCGGCGGTGAGCGGCACGTTGTGCAATGCCGCCATGCGCCGTACCGACGTCTGCCAGCCTTCCGGAGTTTTTCGCAGATACGAGATTCGCGACATGTGTCCGGTCTCGTCGACGGCGTGACACTGCTGACAGCCTTCGATCAAGCTTTGGTTCGTGATCGGGTATCCCACTTCGTCGTCCTGCGCATGCCCCCTCGAGGGATACGAAGCCAGAAGGACCGTGAGGCCTGCGGCGAAGAAGGCGGTGCGCTTGGCAGACAGCATGGGCGCGCTGTGTTGTGGGGCAGGGGACTCGACCATCCTGGGAAACGAAAGGGAGATTCGCCAGGGTGGGGTGCACTATCGCTCTCGGTGTTCGAGCAGGCCCGCGGCGAACGCGGTCGCGAGTGCGGTGAGAAAGTCGGGGAAGGGCACGGGCGGCGCGACTCCATTGTACGCGCTCCACAGGTCTGGAACCTCGTCGTGTTCGAGCGCCAATCTGCTCAATCTGCGGAGGTCCACGCTTCGAGCGTAGCGGAGTCCCTTCGGGTATCGATCGGTCGCCAAGTGCTGCTCGAGCACGATTCTGTGACTCGCGATCGCCGGTCGCCGGATTGTGCGCACGCTCGAGCCTGTCGCCGCGCTCAGTGACTCCCGGGAACGAATCTGCTCGAAAGCCGCGCGAACGGACTGTTCGGACACGGGCGACCCTTCGAGCGCCTCCAGGCGGTCGGGATCCTGCTTGTTTCCTCCGTCCCGCGCGGAAAAGTCGGTGCCGCCTGCCGCGCGGGCGGCCTCAGCGCGGGTCTGCCAATAGGGATGCTGGTATGCTTCAGCCGCTTCCTCGAAGAACTCGGCGGAGCGTCGGCGATACCCCCGGTAGACCTCCCGTTCGCGGGCGTCGAAGAACGAGACCGCCACGTCCGTCATCGACGGATCGATGAGCGCAGTGTGCGTCGCGACCGCCGCCAGCCATCCTGAGGCGAGCGCCTTTTTCACACCGTAGGACGAGAGAGGATCGATGAAAGAACCCGCGTCGCCGGCCAGGGCGAGGCCGGGCCGGGCGTACTGCGAAGCGCAGTAGAGCGAGGCCGGACAAGCCCAGGCCGCACCCTCCGGCGTTGCGCCATCCAGCAGGGTCCCCAGCCGATGCGTCTTGGCGAGCTCCCCCGCCAGCATGGCGTCGACGTCCGCGCCCGACAGTTCCGCATGACGCTGGTCGATCATCGCGGTGATGCATCGGCTTTCGGGAGAGAGCGGCACCGACCAGGCCCATCCGTCCAGGTAGCTCTCGATGAGCGTGTGGCCAGACGTGTCGTCTCCCCAGCCCCCCGGCCGATGGAATCTGCCGACCAGCGCGAGCGTGGTCGTGGAACGGTCTGGCTCGCGCACCTGTCGAGCGAGTAGGCCATGGCGTCCCGTCGCGTCGATGAGCCACGGGGCCCTCAGCTCGAGCGTGCCCCCGTCGACCCCCTCACAGGTTACACGGAAGCCCTCTCCGGTCTGCACGGCCTCACGAGCCGACATGCCGAGCAGCACGCGCGCCCCGATCGATTCAGCCGCCGCGACCATGATGCGCTCCAGTCCCACTCTGTCCACGTGGAAGCCGGGTTCGTTCGCCCGGAAGCGCTCACCGCGTGCGCCTCCGTTCGCCCACCAGACCTTGTTGCCAGTGTTGGGGTGGAAGCCGGCTGCCTCGATCGCCTCCAGCACCCCGAGTTCAGAGAGCAGCAGGCGGGCTGACGGCGGAATCGACTGGGCGAGTTTGGCGGCGGGAGGGGAAGCGGGGCGGACGAGTACGACCTCGTGGCTCCGGCGGGCGAGCAACGTGGCCGCGGCAGTGCCCGCGGGGCCGCCACCGAGTACGATGACCTCGAACGAAGTGCGCTCAGATCCAGACATCAGACATGCTTTGCGATTACTTCTTCTACCAATCGCACAGCCTCGGCGCACCCGTCTTCAGCCTGTAGGGCAGCGCCGAGTTCGGCCGCTCGAACCCGCATGGACGGAGTGCCTGCGGCTTTACGGATGCGAGCGGCAAGGACTTCGGGCCTCAGTGTCCTGCGGGGCGCGGCCTTTGGGCCGGCGCCGAGCCGCTGGATGACTCTTCCCCACGTGAACTGGTCGAAAAGGTGGGGCACGATTACGGAGGGGACGCCGGCCGTTAGCGCTGTCTGAGTCGTGCCCGCGCCGCCGTGATGCACGACCACTCGGTAGCGCGGGTACACGGAGACGTGGGGCACGCGGTCGACGTGCAGAACTTGCTCATCGTCCGGCGCCTCGTCCGCAGGTACGATCCCCTGGATGATCGCTCGATGCCCCGAGAGTCGAACCGCCGACTCGAGCAGCGTCCTCGCCTCCCGCCTGCCCGCGTCATGGGGCGGAGAGAGGCTTCCGAAGCCGATGAAGACGGGGGCTTCGCCAGCCTTCAGGAAGGCCTCCACTCGCTCTGGGACGGGGTCCGCCCCTCCGTCGCCCCGGAGCTGAAGGAAGCCACACATCTTGTGCCGGTCGTCCCAATCGGGCGGGCGCGGGCAGAGCGTCGGACTCAGTGCAACGAGATCGAGCAACTCGGAGTGCCACACGTCCTTCATCTCGCGGTGAGGATCGAGCCCCATGCCGGAGCGGAGCTCGTTCACTCCACCCAGTATCGCCGAGTCGACCAGCTTCATGCCGAACCTCCACCAGAAGCGGTTCCAAGCGGGGTGCAACGACGGCAGGCCCGGTGGGCTGCTCTGTCGCGTGGGGATGACGTCCGTGGCGAGCGTGATACTGATCCATGGCGTGCCCGAGGCCTCGGCGGCTGCCTGAAGCGGGTGCAAGATGTGGTGACCGATGACCAGGTCGCTTTGTGCGCACAGCGACTGGGCCGCCTCGAGCAATTGCGGTACGACCGGCTCGAAGATCGACTGGAAGATCAGCCGGCCCTGCTCGAAGACGGTCCACTTTCCGATCATCTCTTCACCGAGGCGCTCCATCTCGTCGATCTCGAGTACCGGCGTCGCCACCATACGCACCCTCATGCCGAGCGTGTCCTGATAGCGTTCGTAGTCACGAACGGCGATGTCGGTCGCGACCAACGTGACGTCGTGCCCCGCCTCCACGAGCCCCGACGCGAGCGCGACGAAGGGGCGGATGTCCCCCTCACTGCCCCAAGTCTGGATTCCGATCCGCATGCGGCTAGCGCCTCGCCTGTATCAGCGCTTGCCAGAAGGCCTGGTTGAAGGACACCCCATCCGCGTTCCCATTGTCTCCGAGACGGGCGACCACGAGCCCGAGGCTGGGGACCAGATAGAGCTTTCGGGTCAAGGCGCCCTGCATCGCCACCAAGTCGGCGGGCGCCTCGGAGATCAACGGACCCACTCCACGCGTCCCGTTGCCCCTCAGGGAAAAGGTCTGGCCGTTGAGCCACCAGAGGTAGCCATAGGCCGGGTTCAGGGATTGGCTGGGGCTCAGCATTTCCCGCAAATAGTCGGTGTCGCCGACGACGACCTGGTCCCCCCAGCGACCCTCGGCCAGGACCATCAGGCCGAATCTAGCCAGGTCGCGCGCGGTGGTGGAAAACCCCCAGGCGATTCGCGGGTCGCCTCCGCGAGTGGTCCAGGACGAACTGCTCATGCCCAAGGCCCGTGTGACCCATTCGTTCGTGATGCTGTTGCGATCCTCGCCAGTGATCGCCTCCAGCATGGGCATCAATCGGTGATACGCGGGTGTGTTGTAAAGCCACTCGGTTCCAGCTTCGGCGCGGAAGTTCATGTTGGCCGCGAGGCCGCTGCTCATGCTGAGCAGATGCCTGACCGTGATGATTCGCTCTTCGCTTGAGGAAGCGCTCGACCAGCCGCTTCCCAGATGCTGGACGACCGGATCATCCAGGTGCAAAAGACCCCGCTCCTGGGCGAT
>Ga0315339_1002687_pt1 | contig 13163 bp, 12 predicted proteins | sample ASW17metaG_FD_204514 | JGI IMG/M metagenome (GOLD analysis project Ga0315339, IMG submission 204514) | Ammonia-oxidizing marine archaeal communities from Pacific Ocean, United States - ASW #17 | ecosystem: Environmental > Aquatic > Marine > Oceanic | place: USA: California | collected 2016-12-05
TCTGGCCCAACGATTGGCCATGGTCTTCCGGGAAAGCCCCTTTGGCGCCATCGGCGGTAACCACGGCCGCGCCAAGTTTCTCGGCGAGTTCGATGATCTGCTGGTTGCCGCCCAACTGCTGTACTTCTTCGCCGACCAGGATGGCCGGCCGCTTGGCTTTGAGCAGCATCTGCAGCGCTTTTTCAACCTGATTGGGGTCGCCCTTGGGGATGTCCGGCTGCCGGGCGGTCAGCATCTCCACATCGGCCTCTTTACCCAAGAGGTCGGTGGGTATCTCCAGTTCGATGGGCCGGGGCCGCCTGGTCTGGAACCGGTCAAAGGCCTCGGTGATGTTATCCGGGATGGATTCGATCTGGGTGATCATGGCGTTCCAGTCGGTCACAGCCTCGAACATTCCCAGCTGGTTCTTGGTTTCGTGGGTCGACAGTTTGCCACTGCCGATGAACTCCTGCTCGACGTTGGTGGTAATCTCCAAGATTGGAGAGCCGGAGAAATACGCCTCGCCCATGGCGCCCATGGAGTCCGCAGCGCCGGGGCCGGTACTGGTTATCAGGATGCCTGGTTTGCCGGTGGCCCTGGAGTAGCCATCGGCCATGAAACCGCAGCCCAACTCCAGGCGTCCACCCACAAAATTCAGGCTGTCTTGGCTGCCAAACATCGAATCGAACAGGTCCAGGTTATGAATCGAAATTATGCCGAATACAGTGTCCACTCCCTGGGCCTTGAGCGAATCAATTATGGCTTGGCCACCGGTTAGTTTAGGCATTGTTCTCCTTTGTTCGCGCTTTCAGCTGATAGCTGCCAGCTTTAAATTACTAAGCTTATGGGGTTTTGCAGGAGTTTCTTGATCTCCACCAAGAACTGGGCGGCCTCTGCTCCGTCGGCCACGCGGTGGTCGGTGGAGAGGGTGGCCTTCATGATCTGAGCGATGGCCAGTTCGCCGTCGCGCACCACCGGTTGTTCTTTGACGGTGCCTACCGCGAGTATCGCGGCATGGGGAGGATAGATGATGGCGGTGAAGCTCTCGATGTCGAACATCCCCATGTTGCTCACGCTGAAGGTGGTGCCGCTGTATTCATCATTGCGTAAGGAGCCGGTGTTGGCCCTGGAAGCAAGGTCACGGCTGGCGGCGGCAATCTCCACCAAGGTCTTAACATCGCAGCCATTGATGCCGGGCACGATCAGCCCTGAATCCAGAGCGATGGCAATGCCCACGTTAATCGACGCATTCATCTGGAGGTGATCGTCTCGGAAGAACGAGTTGAATTTTGGGTGGCGACCGATGGCGATGGCCGATGCTTTGACTATCAGATCGTTGACGCTGACCCGGCTCTCGGCATCCAGTTCGTCGTTCACTTCGCGGCGGAAGGCCATGGCCTTGGTCATGTCGATATCGACGGAGACGTAAAAGTGGGGCGCAGCCGTCCAGCTATCCACGGTCACTCGGGCGATCGCCTGACGCATCCGCGACAATTCCACTTTCTCAGAAGACAGTTCTGCAGGGGCTGCGGCAGCCGGAGAAGCAGCCGAGGCGGCTGGAGCATGCTCCGGGACATCTATTTCCGTGATGCGTCCTCCCGGGCCGGTTCCGGTGAGGGTCGACAGGTCGATCCCCCGTTCCCAGGCCAGGCGTTTCGCCAAAGGCGATGCCATGATACGACCCGTTGGGGCGTCGGCAGCAGGTGCGGCGGCAAGGGCTCCCTGCTCGGGCACGTCAGCCTCAGTTATGCGGCCGCCAGGGCCGGTGCCGGTGATGGTTGAGAGGTCTACACCCCGTTCTTCGGCCAAACGGCGGGCCAGGGGCGACGCCCGGACCTCTCCGTTGTTGGATGCTGTGGCTGCCTCCTCAGGAGTGGGCAGTTTCCAATCATCCGCGTCTGCAGCTTCGCCCGTCTCGGCTGGAGCGGTTGAAGTGGCTGGTGCAGTCGGGGCAGCGAGAGCAGCGGAGGTATCCGCATCCAGTATGCCTTCCGGAATGGCCTCACCTGGGCTTGTTATCACGGCTATGAGGCCACCAACTGGGATAGTAACACCTTCTTCGGCCACTATCTTGGCCATCACGCCACCGGTGTAGGCTTCATACTCAACCGTGGCTTTGTCGGTCTCAATCTCGGCGATGACCTCGCCGCGAATCACTTCTTCGCCTTCCTTCTTTAGCCAACGGACCACTTTGCCTTCATGCATGTCGTAACCCATCTGGGGCATCACCATTGATGTGGCCAAAGCTGCCTCCTAGGGACTCTGGGTCTATTCGCCCTGAGCCCACGTTGGATAGATATTAATGCACTGCACGGAGCGGGGCAACCAATAAAAAACGGGAGTGGACTGTGTCCGCTCCCGTCATGGTTCCAAATATTGGCCTGTCGTGCCCAGACTAGGCCGCTTACATCATCCGGTCGATAATCTTTTGAGCGTCGTCTTTTTCCAGACCAAGCTTGCGGTAGGCGAGCGGGCCGCCCTCTTTCAAGACCGGCTCAACGTCCTCCAGAGACGACCTGTCTCCCTCGTAGAACACCCCGGTGTATATCTCGTCGCCGAACAGCATCGCCTTCTCGCAGGCGGTCTTCCAGTCGCTGGTATCGTGGCCGTCGTCCTCCAGTTTCTTGATCCGCTCTTTAAAGAAGTCATGGGTGTTGGTCAAGTTGAAAGTCACGCAAGGGCTGAACACGTCGATGATGGAGAACCCTTTATGGCGGATACCCTGTTGGAAGATGTCGGACATTTGTCTTACATCGCCGCTATAGGCGCGGGCCACGAAGGTCGCGCCATTCATGATCGCCGAGGTTATCGGGTTAATCGGCTGTTCCACGTTGCCGAAGGGTGTGCTCTTGGTGGTCATCCCGATGCTGCTGGTAGGCGAGACCTGGCCGGTGGTCAAGCCGTAGATCTGGTTATTCATCACGATATAAGTCAAGTCGGTGTTGCGGCGTGCGGTGTGGGTGAAGTGGTTCCCGCCGATGCCGTAGCCGTCGCCATCGCCGCCGGTGACCAAAACGTTCATCTCGTGATTGGCCATCTTGACGCCGGTGGCCATCGCCAGAGACCGGCCGTGGAGGGTGTGCATGCCGTACGTATTGATGTACCCCGGCAGGTTGGAAGAACAGCCGATGCCGCTGACCGTCATGATGTCATGGGGGCGGAATCCCATCTCGGCGACAGCCCGCTGGATTGCGTTCAAAACACCGAAATCGCCGCACCCTGCGCACCAGTCGGGGTTCGATTTGCCCTTGAAGTCTCTTGGCGTAAGATTTATCTCTGTGGTTGTCATGGTCTCACCTCGCTCCGCACCGGCAAGTTGTTATCGCCGGATAAACGGTAATCTCGCTAAACGGTAATTTCTTGATAAGGGATGTATTTATCGGTCTCCCCGTTGACCTGGGCATTGACCCCATCGACTATGTGATGGGGCGCGAACGGTTCGCCGTCGTATTTACGGATGTGGCCGTCGGCCGCGAACCCAGTCTCGCTGCGCAAATACCGGGCAAACTGGCCCGAGTAGTTGTTCTCTACGATGATGGTCTTCTTGGTTTTAGATAGGATGGCCATGATCTCTTCGCCGTGGAAGGGGACCATCCACTTGATTTGAAGATGGTTGACCGAGACCCCCGCGGCGTTCAATTCTCCGACCGCTTCAGCGATTATTCCGTCGGTTGAACCCCACCCGATCAGGGTAACATCGGCGTCGGCCGGGCCCACCAGAACGGGAGCGGCGATATCACTCAGAATCGTATCGAACTTCCGAGCCCTTTTCTCCACCATCTGACGCCGCTTGTGGGGGTTGGTGAACTCGTCGCTGAGCAGGGTCGAGTCCTCGTCATGCTCGTCGGTGGCGGCCACGTGGACGTATCCTTCCAGTCCCGCCAACGCCCTAGGCGATATGCCGCTCTCGGTGTCCTTGTAGCGCAGATACCCATCGGTATCCGAGGCCTCGGTAATCAACGCCCCGCGGTCGATATTGGGGTGCATGTTTATCTTGTCGGGGTCAACGCTGTAGCGTCCCTCAGAGATATATAGGTCTGAGATGACGATCGCCGGGCATTGGTATTTGTCGGTGAGGTTGAATACTTCGGCCATGGTGTTGAAGGCATCTAAAGTGTCGAGAGGTGAAACGATTATCCGCTCGAAGTCGCCTTGACTGGCCCCTAAGACCTGCCACAGATCGCCCTGCTCGGTCTTGGTGGGTACGCCGGTGGAGGGGCCGGCCCGCATCACATTGATAAAGACACATGGAATCTCCATCATGGCAGCCGCGCCGATGGCCTCGGTCATCAGAGCGAAACCTCCGCCCGAGGTGGCGCACAGGGAACGGGTTCCCGCCTGCGCCGCGCCCACGACCATATTGGCCACGCCGATTTCGTCTTCGACCTGCCGTACTATGATTCCAAGGTTCCGGGCGTTATTGGCCATCCAGTGCAGCACACCAGTGGCCGGGCTCATGGGGTATGCGGCGTAGAATTTGACCCCCGCCGCCGCGCCGCCCATGGCCAATGCATCGTTGCCCGACCAAACAGCCAGCGGTTTCCCGCCCGATGGCGGAGATTGGTCGAAGAGCTTGAAATGCTCTTCGGCATAATCGAATCCGGCCCTGGCTACTTTGACGTTCTCGTCGACCATTTCCTGGCCGCGCCGCTGGAAACGCAGCGTCAGGCTCTCTTCCAGAACGGAGAAATCGATGCCCATCAGGAACGCGATCGCACCCATGCCCACCGTGTTCTGAACCAACCGGTTCCTGCTGTTGTCGGTCAGCGCCAACACGGGCAAGCCGCAGAGGTCCGCCCCTTTATCTTCAGTGCCGGGCTCGATGGAATCGCTGTTGTAGACGATTCGGGTGCCAGGCCCCATCAGGCGCTGGTGCCGGTTCATCGTGTCTTGGTTTAGGCACAATAGCAGGTCCAGTTTGTCTCCGTGGTTCTGAATCTCGCCATCACTGATACGCATAGTCAAAAAGATATGCCCGCCCCTGACGATGGACTGGTACGCGTTATAAGTGCTCAGGTGCAGACCGCGGCGGACGATGATCCGCGCCAGAATGTCTCCCGGCGTAGCGATACCTTGCCCCGCTTCGCCGCCTATAGCTAGTGCGAAATCATACGTTCCCAGCCCCATTTGGTCCGCTCCTTCCCGTTCTTGTTCCACAGGATGTGGATGTGCTATTTATCCCTTTCCTAAACCGGCCTGGTCAAACTCGGGTTTGGCGTTTCAGGCCGTATCTTACCCTACATCGATTGTAATCGTTATGTCATTTATAAGAGAGCACTACATATGGACAGTGCGGCCCAAAAGCCTCCATTAAAAGAGCGCTACATATGAATCGTGCGGCCTTGGGCGCCGAGAGCGGCCTCTTTGAGCATCTCCGATAGAGACGGATGAGCATGCACTGCCCAGCCAAGCTCGAGAACCGTTCCTTCCAGTATCCGGGTCATGGAAAGCTCACCCAGCAACTCGGTGACCTCCGGGCCGATCATATGGCCGCCCAAGATCTCCCCGTACTTGGCGTCTACTACCAGTTTCACCAGACCAAAATTCTCGCCCATGGCGGCGGCCTTGCCGTTGGCCTGGACGTTGAATTTGCCGATGTTTATCTCTTTGCCCTGTTCCCTCGCCTGGGCCTCGGTCAGTCCAAAGCTGGCGATCTGAGGCACACAGTAGGTAGCCCTGGGCATGTATGCGTAGTCCAGCGGCTGTGTCTCCAGCCCAGCGATGTGCTCGGCGGCGATTGCAGCCTGGGCTGAAGCAACGTGGGCCAAGGGCATCTTGCCGTTGACGTCGCCGATGGCATAGAAACCGGCCACGTTGGTCGCCATCTTGTCGTCCACTATGATGCCGGTGCGGTCGGTGGCGATGCCCACAGTCTCCAGTCCCAGGTCTTCAACGTTGGGCTGGACGCCGATGGCCACCAGGACTTTATCGCACTCCAGAATATGGGTGGTGCCGTCTTTGTCCACGGTCACTTTGACGCCGGAGCCAGAGGTGTCGACACCCGTGACGCCCGCGCCGGTCATGAATTCTATCCGCGCAAGCTTGAAGGCCCGTTCCAGCTGGGCGCTGATATCTTCGTCTTCATTGGGCACCAACCGGGGCAGCATCTCAACGATGGTCACGTTAACGCCGTACATCTGATATATGTAGGCGAACTCCACGCCGATGGCCCCGCCGCCGACTATGACGATAGATGACGGTAGGTCGGCCATCACGATCGACTCGCGGCTGGTGATTATCTTGTCGCCGTCGATGGGCAGAGGCGGGATACTCCTTGGCCGAGCCCCGGTGGAGATGATGATGTTCTTCGCCTCGATGACGGTTCGGTCCGGGGAGACCTCCACCTTGTCGGCGCCAACGATCTTGCCTGTGCCCTGGATATGGTCGACCTTGTTCTTGTCCAGCAGGAAGGCCACGCCCTTGGTGTTGCGGTCGACGACCTTTCGGCTGCGTTCCATGGCCACAGAGAAGTCGGCGCTGAAGTTGTCCATCTTCAAGCCAAACTCGTCGGCCCGTTTGAAGTAGGAGACAACCTCGGCGTTCTTGAGCAATGCTTTACTGGGGACGCAGCCCCAATTGAGGCAGACGCCGCCGAGTTCTTCTTTCTCGATGATGGCCGTTTTAAGTCCCAACTGGCCAGCCCTGATGGCAGCCACGTAGCCACCTGGTCCTGAGCCGATCACCACCAAGTCGTAGTTAGAGTCCATTTCCACCTACAGGTTATGTTATGCAAGTCCTCCGTCACGCGTGTTTCGTCGAGGAGGAGTTTTTCACATAAGTTAAGATTATAACGCCGCCACCAGGTCTATACAACATATATCACTGCCATAGTCTGCGCCTATCACTTCTACCGTCATTTTTTGCCCGGCGAAAAAAAGCGCTGCAAGAGTCGCTCGCCAGGCATTGGCCGGCAGGCGTGATTTATTGTCGCGGCATCCGGTATCTGCTACTATTTAATGGATTAGATGCACCGGCGCCTGCGACTAGGGCAACATCGCTGTAATCAGCGAGAGGACAAGACATGAGAGTTGGACCTCTAGGAATCCCTGAACTGGCGATTATAGTCGTCGTGATCCTCCTGATTTTCGGAGCACGACGCTTGCCTGAGATTGGCACATCCATGGGCAAGGGGATACGCACCTTCAAGACTGCCTTGATGGGTGAAGACGAGAAAGAAGAAGTAGAAAAGACGGCCGTCGGCAGCAAAGACGACAGTAGCACTTAGGACAAAGTTGGTATAACAAAAAGGCCGCCCTTCTTAATTGAAGGGCGGTCTTTTTTTGTTTTCGCCTATCTTGCCGGCAGCAGTTGTTGTTGGCGAATAGACCTTTTTAGGCGGAAGTTATGGCGCTGGATCTCCTTCGGCTCCATCCAGCAAACCGGGCCAACAGTATACCCAGCTCGTAGAGGACCAAGAGAGGACCCGCTACCAGGCCTTGGTTCACCGGGTCTACCGTAGGCGTGATAATGGCCGCTAAGATGAATGCCAGCACCACCCAGTAGCGCCGAAACCTCGCCAGCGAGTGGGCTGTCACGATGCCCAGTGACGCCAGCAGGTACATTACCAGCGGTGTTTCAAAGGCCAAGCCCATCCAGAACAGCAACCTAACCATCAGGTTTACGATGTTGCTGATGCGTATCAATGGGACCGCAACATCTCCGCCGAAGGTCAGCAGGAAGTGGAGCGCCGGAGGGGTGAGGACGTAGTAGGCGAAGGCTACTCCGCCGCCGAAGGCCAAAATCACCGCTGGCATGAAGCCAAAGAGATAACGCTTCTCGCGGCCGGTCAGTCCGGGCGCCACAAACATCACGCCTTGGAAGACGAGGATCGGCGAGGCTAGAATCAGCCCTGAGACAAACGATACCTTGATGGCGGTGGTCAGGAGCTCCGTGACTTCGGTAAAGATCAGCTCCCCGCCAGTACCGAGGTTCAAGTCCTTTGCCGGCTCAACCAGGATGTCGATGATCTGCTCGAAGAACGCGAAGGAAACAGCGCTGCCGACGAGCACGGCGATCACGCAGATGAAGACGCGCCGGCGCAGTTCGCCAAGGTGCTGCAGCAGGGTCTGTTCCCGGGACCTCATCCCTTTTCCTCAGACTCGGTGCTATCTCCGGGCTCTGATCCCTCTGGAAGCTCTTCCGGGCGTTCTTCCGGGTCTTGTTCACTTTCCATTAGAGACTCGGGCGGAGTATCGGCCCGCATGGGGACTCCCGGAGCGTCCAAAGAAGAATCTTCCTGGGTTGGAGACCGCTGGTCCATGGTCTCGACCGACATCGCGCTGGTCACGTCGCCGAACGACTTTCGCAAGTCGCCAAGTACCTTGCCGACGTTTCGCGCCATGTCGATGGCCTTCCCCGGGCCCAGCACCAAAAAGGCGACCAAAAAGATCACCCCAAGCTCGGGGATACCCATTCCCATGACGTTCATGGGGTGTTTTCTTCCCGGCTCGCGGCAATGGTCGGACAGTCGTCATCGCAGGCGATCTGGGCGGGCATAGTCCAGCCATCCGGCAGCTGGTATCCAAGCTCCAGCAACAACTCCAAGAGCCGGCATACGGGCAAGCCGACGATATTGTTATAGCAGCCTTCCCAATTTGATGCGGGCCTAAGCTCGGTGTCTTGGACTGCGTAAGCTCCGGCCTTGTCTCTAGGTACCCCGGAGGCTATGGATGCCTCGATTTCCTGTTCCGACAGATGCCGCAGAGTGATTTGGCTGGTCATGGCGTCGCTCAGGCTGCGGCCGCTCCTGGCATCAACCACAGTAATACCAGTAGAAACACGGTGGGTAGTGCCGCTCAACTGCCGCAACATCCGGCGCGCGTCATCATCGTCCACCGGCTTGCCCACAGCCTGACCTTCGAACACCACCATGCTGTCGGCCCCGATGACCAGACCTGAGTCCAACTTGGCGGCGATGGCCTGGGCTTTTTCCGCGGACAACCGCCGCACCATGTCTACCGGTGACTCCCCGGAAACGAGCTCTTCCGGAATATCAGCAGGGGAGACTGCGAACTCAAGGCCCATGATATCCATCAATTCTCGCCTTCGCGGCGATGCCGATGCCAGCGTAATCGCGGCCGGATCTGGGTTCGTCGGAGCCTCGTCCGATGATTCGTCCCGGAATTGGTCTGATGAATCCCCACGAGAAAGCAGGGCCACACACTCCACATGGTGGGTCTGCGGGAACATGTCCAGGGGCACCACTCCGTCCAGCCGGTAGCCGCCTTTCAAGAGAATTTTGAGGTCACGGCCCAGGGTCTCGGCGTCGCAGGAGACGTACGCCACCCTGGACGGGGCCATCTCTATCAGGCTCTCCAGGGCTCTCGGCTGACAGCCGGATCGGGGCGGGTCCAACACAACAACGTCGGGGGTTACTGGCAATCTTCGCAGCACATCCTCTGTACGGCCCAAGACGAATTCGAGGTTCTCAAGCCCTTCGGCGTTCTTTTTTGCGTCGGCCACGGCTGCGGACGACTCTTCGACAGCGATCACCTGCTTCACCGATGGGGCCAGCAGGATGGCGAAGGTCCCCACGCCGGCGTAGGCGTCCAGCAGCACATCGTCGGTGTTCAGTTGCAGACGGTCGCGCACCACGGTGGCCGCCGCTTCCGCCTGGTCGACGTTCACCTGGAAGAAAGATGGGGAGGAAACCAGGAAATCACGACCGGCGACCGACTCGGTATACCGCTTCTGCCCCGTCATTACCCTGATATTCGGGTGGACCAGATAAGGCTGGATCAGAAAATCGCCGGAGTACTTGCCGGCCCGTATAGAAAGCTGGGTGGTCTCGCCGCAGTTGTCCTGGAGTTCTTCTAATAGCGTATTCACTCCCTGGTGCATCAACAAGCATTTTTCGATGCGGACAAACTGCCTGGTCTCCCGGTTTACAAAGCCCAGCGCGCCGTCGCGGTTGATGGTCAACCGGGCGTGGTTGCGGTAGCCGTACTGGTCAGGAGAGGGCTTTACATCTGAAACGGGCGGGTTTAACAGACCGCCAACGCGCTGGAGGGCGTCGGTCACCTTCTCGCGTTTGGTCTTCAGTTGGGCGTCGTAGGACAGATGCTGCCACTGGCAGCCGGTGCATTCACCATAATAAGGACAGGGCGGTTCCACCCGGTCTGGCGACGCGTCGATCACTGCCACAACTTTGGCGGAAACATACTTCCGATGAATCTTGACCACCTCGGCCACCACTTTTTCGCCTGGTATGCCGCCAGCCACGAACACATTTTGGCCGTCAAACTCGGCCATAGCCTCGCCCAACCGTCCCCACGACGTAAGGAAAAGAGTGACCCTGTCACCTTGTTGAGTGATGCGCTCGGCTATTTCCATTAAGAGTTGGCTGCTTGGTACTGGTGCGGGCTGGTGCATTCGGCTGTTTTTATCAAGAGTTGGCTACTGTGATCCCTTGTGATGTGGCATGGTCGGCTATGTCCTTAGACTCGTGGCTACTATAATTCAAGGAGGGTGATAAACCAAGGAGGCATGGCCTGGCGTCCAGGCTCGGCTGACGCCTGGCTATATCTGCCCCAAAATCGCTGTCCTGGACCGGTTGGGCGCCGTTATGCTACTTGGGTTAATCGGGACCCTCGTTGGTTGACCTTGGTGTATGTGCCCATTAAACTGGTGCGGAAGCGGACCCGGTCTCTTTTCTTGATACGCCGGTCCGATCGAACCCCGGCTGGGTCGAACCCTAACGGGGACAACTGCATCCAAGTAAATGCGCAGGAAAACTGCGTAAGAGATTCCGGAGGATGGAAATGGCAGAACCCATAGAAGCGAATGACGAAACTTGGCAAGAACTGGTATTGAACTCGGACACACCGGTCATGGTGGACTTTTGGGCCGAGTGGTGTGGTCCGTGCAAAATGATAGCCCCCGCCGTACATGACATGGCCGTGGACTATGACGGTCAGTTGAAAGTGGTCAAATTAGACGTGGACGCTAGCCCCAACACCGCCATGCAGTATGGCGTGCGGAGCATCCCGGCCTTGATCTTCTTCAAGGACGGCCAGCCCGTTGATCAGATCATCGGCGCAGTGCCCAAGGGCGCACTCAAGAAGAAAGTAGACTCCGTACTCGGCAGCTAAACCTTCACTCGACAAGCAAATAAAAGGCGTCGCCTTACGGCGGCGCCTTTTATTTGCTAGGTTAAGGAAACCCCAACACAGGCAATTATGGGGGTGGATGGGGCCCGGTGGCTCTTGCGGACTTCAAATCCGTTATGCCTCGTGACGAGCGGGGTAGGTGGGTTCGACTCCCTCGCACTCCCGCCAAGCTATTTCTAGGCACGAAATCGCCTGATTTCAGCCCATAATAAAACCCCCGATTATAATAGTCGGGGGTTTCGTTTTGGATCGAATGGTCACGAATTGGTCACGAACTTTTTTGGATCAGCTCAGCGGTGGACCTTGATTATCATATGGGCCTCTTCCTTCGATATCCCGGCGTTCTGATATAGCCAAGAAGAGATCTTGTAGAGCCAATAACTGATCTCCTGAAGGGTCTGTTCCAAAGTGGCGCCACCTTCGTTGCTCGAAAAAAAACAGCATCTCAATTCCTCAAAATAACCCTGCCAAACTCCACTTCTCTCGAAGATCTCTAGTTTTTGGTTAGCTAAATCACCACATTCGATTCGCAGGTTGGTCTTTGCGTATTTGTAACCATCCACAGTAAGGGCGTATTCCCAGATCGATTCAATATCGCTGACATCAACATTCGGTTTGAGCCACATCTGTGTTCTATCTTCTTGCATCCAAACTCCCTTCTATGACGAAACGCGAGGATTTAAGTTTTTCTAGCGCCACCAGTGACAGCTCATCCATGTAGGAAATAAAATTCCCTAAACCTTATCTTTGTATGGGGTCTATTCGCTAATAACGGCCGGCGCATTGTCCTGATCACGTCAAAGCCAAAGATTGGCACAATGGGACGTATAATTTGGGAAACAATTAAGCCTGCGCATTTTGATACCTTCCAGTGTTTAAACAAAGGTTAACTCTCGTCAGTATTGACGAGTTTTAGCCAGGTTTCAAATGAGGTGATCATTGATCACGACCGAGCAAGATGAACTCAGATCACGTCTCTGGGAAGCCGCAAATATCCTGCGCGGATCGGCTGTAGATCGTACCGATTGGAAAGGGTATATTCTCCCGCTGCTTTTCTACAAGCGCATCTGTGATGTGTGAGATGAAGAGAACGTTGAGGCAGCCGAGATCTACGGTGACGTTCAGCCTAATCTGTTTCCTGAGGCCCACCGGTTCCAAGTTCCGGAGGGCTCCCATTGGCGTGATTGGAGAAAGGTTTCTTCATCTCCGTCCAAAATTCCATCCTAATTCTGGACGACAATTGCAAGTTATCTCAGGTTCGGAGATTAAGTTGGCCGATCGTGTGGTAGGATTCCTATTTCCAACCTCCTCTTAAAGAGCCGTCGATGTACAAGATCAGGCGTGTATACAGAACGAAGCTAGGGGATGCTGCAAACGTCGCTAGGCTCGTTTATAAACAAGCCAAGATATATCAAGACGCCGGTCACAGGAGTGAGTTCACCGTCTCCTACAACCGTCTCCTACAATGGATACACCCTTCCGGGTGAGACAAATATCGTCATACTGGAATGGCACGACGACCAGATAATGTCCCCGAGCAGAGCCGGGAACAACATACCCCAAGAGGTATACGAACCTGCGGCGCAGTACAGGCCCTTATTCGAGAGTCAACATATCGAATTCTACGAAATGGTCGACCCGTCCAGAATAGAAGATTAACCATCGCCGTCTTCGACAATGAGTTTGAAAGAGGAAGCGTGGCCCTCACCTTAAAGCTTCCACTAGCTTCACATTGGCCGTGACCACCAATTCGTTGTCCAGCAACGTGTGACCACTCGGAGTGCGGTCGCCTGAGAAATAATCGTTCCTCTGGAGCATCAAGGCATCGACCATCCCGTTAGCCAATTCTAGGTGCACAATCGCCTGATGTAAGCAGCTAACCGATGAACTATTTGCTAACGAAATCGAACTGTTCGAAATGACCATTTACGATAGGGTCTGGATCAAGTCCCAACCAACGTTCAAGCACGGTCGAGTAACTGCATCTGAAGTCATTGTTGAAGCTGAGGTCACCTTCCGATTGTTCAGCCTCTACTAGTGAAGGCATATCTCCGTAGCACCCGCCGTTGACTTGAC
>Ga0315339_1002689_pt1 | contig 13158 bp, 11 predicted proteins | sample ASW17metaG_FD_204514 | JGI IMG/M metagenome (GOLD analysis project Ga0315339, IMG submission 204514) | Ammonia-oxidizing marine archaeal communities from Pacific Ocean, United States - ASW #17 | ecosystem: Environmental > Aquatic > Marine > Oceanic | place: USA: California | collected 2016-12-05
CACGGCAGCGCCGGCTCCAGTCTTCAGTGCAGCACGGCGCGTGATTGAATCTCGGCTCATGGCTCTCTCCCTGGCGTCACGAAGTGTCGAAGCGATCGACTAGCGGGCGGAAGACAGTGTAAGCCACGTACCCCCCGGATTGCCATCACCCGGAGCCGAGAACAGGAGTGAGTGCCCGCCGGCTGCAGCTGCTGGATTCGGGGTTGTTGGCCTAGCCGGACAGCCGCTCAACCGCGGCTTCGTCTGCCGCCGTCACCTCGCCACCCACCAGCCCCTCCACGACCACCGCGCACGCCACATGCCCGGTGGTGTTGGTCGCGCTCCGGAACATGTCCGGAATCCGATCAATGCCCAGCAGGATGCCAAGTCCAGTCAGGGGCACCCCGGCCGCCTCTAGGATGGGGGCCAACGTGACGATGCTTGCTGATGGCACCGGAGCGACCGACATAGCAACTAGGAACCCCACAATTCCGGCCGCGATCAGGGAGCTTCCGGAAATCGTGACTCCCGAGATAGCGGCCAAGAAGACCACGGCTGCGCCCTGAAACAGTGCGCTGCCTGCCCGGTTGATAGCTGTCCCCAATGAGAGCACTAACGAGGCAACGGGAGGAGACACATCGAGATTCTCAGCGTCCTCGAAAATGACTGGGAGTGATGCTACCGCACTCGTGGTCGAAAAGCCGATCGTGTAGCTACCAATCACGCCGCGCACGAACTCTCCGACCGGCTTCTTGCCCACGAAGCGGACCAGTGGGAGGTAGAAGAGGGCCATGAACACGAAGAGCCCCACGATGACCGTGGCGATGAACACCGCCAGGCCAGTGAGCAGGCCGAGTCCCATACGCGCCATGACAGGCGCCGTGAGACCGAAGACTCCGACCGGCGCAGTCCAGAGAATCCAGTCGATCAGCTTTACGAACATGGTGCTGATGTCTTCGGCTAGCGTGATCAGGCGCTCGCGCCGATCCACCGCCAGTGCGCCGGCCGCCGCGGCAGCCAAGAGAGAGAATACGATCAGCGGAAGTAGGGCACCGTCTGATGCGGCGGCGAACGGATTCGGCGGGATGAGTCGGAGAAAAAAGTCCAGTAGGCCCGGAATCTCGGGGGGGGTACGTCACCGGTGGCGGCGGCCTGGACCGAAGCTGGCCAGAAGCCCAGGGCGATCTTCATGAACCCCATGCCGATGATGATCGCGGGAATGGTGGTGCCCCAGAAAAACCCGAGGGCCGATCCCCCCAGCTTTCCCACCGTCTTCGGATTCCCCAGCCGAGCGACGCCGACGAAAATGGTTGTGACCACCAAGGGGATCACGACCATCCGAATCGCGTTGATGAATAGAGTGCCGAGCGGCGTAACACCTTCCGCGAATCGGTCCAAGATTCCGATATCGGTGGCAGCCGCGACGAGGCCGACGACGAGGCCGAGAATCAGGCCGAGGGCGGTGGCGAAATGGTTCAAGTGTCGAGCTTCTTCAGCAAGCCTCGAGGATTTGGCCGATCAAGCCATTGTCTGCCGTCCAGCCGAAGTGGTCCCAGTCGATGTGGCCGCCGTCGCTGAACGTGACCCCTTCGTCCTCCAAGAGGGCCCGTTGGACCTGTGCGGTGTGATGAATCTTGGAGGTGGCGACACGGCCTGCGCTGTTTACCACCCGCCACCAGGGGATCTCCATCTCGTCCGGCATGGTCGAGAGAGCGGCTCCCACGGCTCTCGGTGCCCGAGGCCTCCCTGCAAGGGCAGCCACCTCTCCGTAAGAGAGGATCCGGCCCCGCGGGATCGCCGATACGACAGCGTATATACGGCGGGCGAGGGGCGTCACGCTTCGTGACGAGCGTAGTGCTTCGGGTGGCGATGCACTGATGGCTGGGGTGACACTCTCGTGGGCTCCGTTGTAAGTTGACCGACACGAGACGGTCAGAGGGGTGTACGCGCAAGCCCCTGGCGCCATTCGTACCTGGAACCTCCACCGCGAGCGGTTCTCCTTGAGAGTCATCGGCCTAACTCTGACGCTGCTCCTGCTCTTCGGGATCACCTACGTGGCCTTTGCGGCGACGGAGCCGGCGTTTCCCGGCGCGGAGTTGGCCGTTCTCATCGGGTTCGTGTTGCTGATTGCCAATCTCTTGAAACGAGTTCTCGTTGGAATCGACCCGGCGCAGGCGTCTCAGCCAGAGCCGCAGGTCGTCGCAGCCGAGGCAGGCTAGATGATGCAGCACGTCCATAGCTCCCCTCATCGCCACGCGTTTGGTGCCCATAGCCACGACGTAGAGACGAGCCCGATGGACCGCCGTTCGCAGTCCGGACGGCTGTGGATCGTGCTTCTCATCACCGGCGCATTCATGGTTGTCGAGCTGGTCGGAGGGGTGCTGTCGAACTCCCTCGCCCTCTTGGCAGACGCCGGCCACATGCTCACTGATGTACTGGCCCTGGCGCTCTCACTGATTGCCATGCGGCTTGCGATGCGTCCCCCGAGCCAGGAACGGACGTTCGGCTACGTGCGCCTGGAGATTCTTGCTGCGCTCGTAAATGGGGCGGTCCTTCTGGGGATTAGTGTGTGGATCGCCTGGGAGGCATGGGGGCGAATAGGTGCTCCTGAAGAGGTGGACGCTCCTCTGATGATGGGGGTGGCGGTCGTCGGTCTGATCGTGAACCTGGTGGGCGCTGGCCTGCTGAAGGAGCACGCCGGCGAGAACCTGAACGTGAGAGGAGCCTACCTGCACGTCCTCGGCGACCTCTTGGGCTCAGTGGGCGCCATCGGGGCGGGCGCCATCATTCTGCTTACCGGGTGGACTCTCGCAGACCCTCTCGCCTCCGTGATCATCGCCGGGTTCATCTTGTTGGGCGCTTGGCGTCTCGTGAGGGAGGCTGCAGAAGTCCTTCTCGAGATGGTGCCCCGTCATCTGGACATGTCGGAGGTCCTCAAGGATCTGAGAGCGGTCCCCCATTTGGACGACGTGCACGATCTCCACGTGTGGACACTTACGAGTGGCTTCGTGGCGCTGAGCGGCCACGGTGTGCTCGACGACCCGACACGGCACCAGCAGGTTCTGGATGAGATACGAGACCGGATGGCAACCCGCGGCATCGAGCATGTGACGTTCCAGCTCGAGCCGGTACGTCTCCACCAGATTGAGTGCTCCTCCCCCGGGGGAGAGCGAGGCGGCTAGCGGGAACCTGGTATTTGGAGGCCGACAGTGTGTCAGTCGCTCCTATCAATCAACCGTGCGCAAAGGCGCTACCAAGGAGCTCCACGATGAGTCGAACGATCGTCTTCTTTGCTGTCCTCGTGCTGGCGTCTCCCGCGCTAGTGGCGGGCCAACTAGCTACCGAGCTATCCAGTCAGGTCCGAAATCGATACGTACGAATCGCGGCCCCGGCCTATGTGCTTCGGAATGTGACCCTCGTGGACGGGACTGGGGCAGAGCCCAGACGCGGCGTGTCGGTTGTGGTGGAGGACGGTCGCATCACTCAGGTGGGCACCAACGTCGATATCCCGCAGGATGCGGACGTCCTCACGTACTCAGGACATACGCTCATTCCCGGCCTGGTCGGCCTCCACGACCACCTGTTCTATACGGCGGCTGGAGGAAGACTCGCTCAAATGGGGTTCACGGGACCCCGACTCTATCTCGGGGCGGGTGTCACGACGATCCGCACCACCGGGAGTGTGCAGCCATACGCCGAGATCAACTTGAAGGCGGACATCGAGGCCGGCCGGACGCCCGGTCCGCGAGTTCATATTACGGCCCCCTACATCGATGGCCCTGGGGGCCTGGAGGGCAACGTACAGTTGACATCTCCCGAGCAGGCTCGCCGGTTCGTCTCGTACTGGGGCGAGGAGGGCGCTACGTGGATCAAAGCATACACAGCCGTCGGGCGCGCCGAGATGTCGGCGGTCATCGATGAGGCGCACAAGCGCGGGATGAAGGTCACCGGGCACATCTGTTCCATATCCTTCACCGAGGCGGTGGAGATGGGCTTCGACAATGTCGAGCACGGGCTGCTCGCCAACACGGACTACAATCCCGACAAACAGCCCGACGAGTGCCCTCCCCGCAACGGGGCGATCATCGAGAACCTCGACATTCGGGGCCCCGAGGTGGAGGCTACGTTCCGGAAGATGATCGACGCCGGTGTGGGCATGACCTCGACGCTTGCGGTCTACGAGCTCTTTGTCCCCAACCGCCCGACCAAGGACGCCCGCTCGCTAGAGGCCATGGCCCCCGAAGTTCGCGAGGCCTACCTCGCTTCTAAGGAGCTCATCGACAGCAATCCTACCCCTGGAATCAGCCAGCGGATGTTCGGAAACTCCATGGCCTATGAGTTGCGCTTCGTTGAGATGGGTGGGCTGCTCGCCAACGGAGTGGATCCCACCGGCAACGGGGGGGCGCTGCCAGGATACGGAGATCAGCGGGGAGTCGAGCTCCTCATGGAGGCGGAATTCAGCTTTCCCCAGGCCATCCAGATCGCTGCTCTAAACGGTGCGAAGATTTTGGAGGTCGATGACGACTTGGGCAGTATCGAAGTCGGGAAGATCGCCGACATGGTGCTGTTGCGGGGCGAGCTTACCAACGATCCGTCGATCATCCGAAACACGGTCATCGTCTTCAAGGACGGAGTGGGGTACGACTCACGTGCTTTGTTGGACGAGGTGAAGGGTCGGGTCGGGATCAACTGACGTTGCGGAGCCCGGCAACCCCGATATCATGAGAGTCCCTTAGGATCAATTGACGACCCCGGCCCACTGGGGACGTAGCGAAGGAGCGGTATCATGAGACGTATGCTTGTTCTCCTCGTCGGCCTCGCCCTGACTCTTCCGGTGGCGCTGGGAGCTCAGCTCGCGACGGATCTCTCGAGCCAGATGCGGAACCGATACGTAACGGTTTCCGCGCCCGCGTTCGTCCTCCGTAACGTTACGCTGGTAGACGGCCTTGGTGGTGCGCCTCAGCGTGGCATGTCGGTCGTCGTCGAAGAGGGAGTCATCACTCAGATCGGGACGAGTGTCGACATTCCGCAGGACGCGGACGTTCTGACGTACTCGGGTCATACGCTCATTCCCGGGCTCTTTGGGCTGCACGACCATATGTACTACGCGGGGCAGGGACGAGGCGCTCAGGCGTCATATACAGGGCCTCGTCTGTATCTCGGCGCCGGTGTGACTACGGTACGCACGACGGGAAGCCGGCAGCCGTACGCCGAGCTCAACCTGAAGGCCGAAATCGACAACGGGCGCATCCCGGGACCGCGGATTCACATCACCGCGCCCTATATCACGGGGGGCGAAGGCAATACGGGGATGACGCTTCTCAACTCGCCTGAGCAGGCTCGCCGATTCGTCGCCTATTGGGCCGAAGAGGGGGCGACTTGGATCAAGGCCTACACCAACATCCGTCGGGCCGAGATGGCCGCGGTAGTCGATGAGGCCCACCAGCGCGGGATGAAGGTGACCGGGCACATCTGCTCGATCAGCTTTGCCGAAGCGGTGGACATGGGTTTCGACAACATTGAGCACGGACTGCATACGGCCTCGGACTACAATCCAAACAAAGAGCCCGACAAGTGCCCGCCGAATAATCGCTTGGTGGCCCTGAACGTCGACGTAAGGGGCCCCGAGGTCGAGGCGACATTCAGGAAGATGGTCGACGCCGGCGTGGCGATGACGTCGACTCTGCCGGTTTACGAGATGTCCTACCCGAACCGCGACGTGAGGGACCCACGAGCCCTCGAGGCGATGACACCTGAAATTCGTGACTTGTACCTCGCGGACCGCGACCGGATCGACAACGATCCGAATGCGCTGAGCGTCGATCTCTTCAAGAACGCCATGGCATATGAGGTCCGATTCACGGAGATGGGCGGGATCCTGGCTAACGGCGTTGATCCCACCGGCCGAGGCGGAGCGTTGGCCGGATACGGCGATCAACGCGGGGTCGAGCTTCTGGTCGAGGCCGAATTCACGTTCTCTCAGGCGATTCAGATAGCCAGTCTGAACGGCGCGAAGATCTTGGGAGTGGACGACGACCTCGGAAGTATCGAGGTCGGTAAGGTTGCCGATATGGTCCTGCTGCGCGGCGACTTCTCGGGGAATCCGTCGATCATTCGTAACACGGTGACGGTCTTCAAGGACGGCGTCGGCTACGACTCTCGCACGTTGCTGGACGAGGTGAAGGGACAGGTCGGAATTCGGTGAAGGTCCGTGCTTACCACACCCCGAAGTTCACGCTACTGATTTCGCCTGCGGAGTTCGATCTTACGCAGCCTATCCGCGTCGTGACCAATGGTGAGGTATCTTTCGAGGGGCTCGTTTAGCCTGACGTCGACACTCTCCGAAGGTGGGCGACGATCGACCATGACCGCACAATGCTCTTCGCGGCCGAGATACCGGTCGTGTTGGGATCACGATAAAGGGCGATGGTATGAGCTTTCCGAGGCGACGCCTGCGTCGGCTCCGCCAGAATGAGACCTGGCGACGGGCCGTCCGGGAGACCTCTCTCACCACGAACGATCTCGTCTACCCCCTCTTTGTAGTTGGGGGAGAGGGCGTGAATAACCCGGTACCGAGTATGCCGGGGGTTTCTCAGTTGTCTGTCGATCTCATCGTGGAAGAAGCGAAGGAGGTCTACGGCCTCGGCATTCCTGCGGTCGTACTCTTCGGGGTTCCCGATGACGCGGAAAAGGATGCCGAGGGTTCGGCCGGATATGACCCCGATGGGCTCGTGCCACAGGCCATTCGGGCGATCAAATCAGCTGTCCCCGAGTTACTGGTGTGGGCGGACGTCTGTTTGTGTGAGTACACCGATCACGGTCATTGCGGTGTGCTGGACCCGGCCGGAGGGGTGAACAATGACCCCTCCCTCCCGCTCCTGGCCCGTGCAGCAGTGACCTACGCTAGGGCCGGCGCGGATGCAGTCGCTCCCAGCGACATGATGGATGGGCGCATCGGAGCCATCCGTACCGCGCTCGACGTGGCCGAACTGCCTAATGTGGTCATTGTGGCTTATGCGGCCAAGTACGCCTCAGCGTACTACGGCCCGTTTCGGGACGCTGCCCACTCGGCTCCCGCGCACGGAGATCGCCGGGGGTACCAGATGGACCCGGCCAACGCCGATGAAGCCCTGCGGGAGGTGGAGTCGGATCTTGAGGAAGGCGCCGACATCGTCATGGTCAAACCGGCGGGCCCATATATGGACGTCGTGTTCCGAGTGAAGGAAGCGTTTGGCATGCCGACGGCGGCCTATCAGGTGTCCGGCGAGTATGCCCTCATCAAAGCTGCGGCGGAAAAGGGATGGGTGGATGAGGAACGAGTCGTCATGGAGAGCCTGCTGGGACTCAAGCGATCAGGGGCCGATCTGATCCTCACCTACTTCGCCAAGGATGTCGCCCAGGCTCTGAATGCAGAGTCATAACATGAGTGCGTCTCCTTTTCTTGCGGCTTGCCGCAGAGAGCCGGTGTCACACACACCGGTCTGGATCATGCGTCAGGCTGGGCGCTATCTGCCCGAATACCGAAAGATCAGAGCCGAGGTCGATTTTCTGACTCTGACCAAGACGCCCGATCTGGCCGCCGAGGTGACCATCCAGCCCATCCGCCGCTTCGGCATGGACGCGGCCATCCTCTTCAGCGACATCATGACGCCGGTAGAAGGGATGGGCGTATCGATCGAATTTGCGCCGGGTCCGGTTGTCAAAGACCCGATCCGGAGTCTCCAACAGGTTGAAGCACTGGTTGTGCCTGATCCAGAGGAGAGCGTCCCTTTCGTTCTGGAGACCGTAGGGATCCTGAGCGACGAACTGCCCGAGTCTGCGCCTCTCATCGGGTTCGCCGGGGCGCCGTTCACGCTGTTTTGTTACTTGGTGCAGGGTCAGGGGACCAAGACGTTCGCAGAAGCGAAGGGGTTTCTCTTCGCAGAGCCCAAGGCTTCGCGGCTGCTACTCGACAAGCTCGCGGACACGATGATCGCCTATCTTGCCGCTCAAGCAGCATCAGGGGCGAAGGCGCTCATGCTCTTCGATTCCTGGGCGGGCTTGCTGAGTCCCGAAGCATACGAGACGTTCGCGTTCCCGTCTGTGAAGCGGGTGATGGACGCCCTGGGGTCCGCTGATGTGCCGCTTATCTACTTCCCGAATCAGGGTGCCACGCTCCTGGAGACCGCGCGGGGGTTGGGAGCTGACGTGATCGGGGTCGATTGGCGGCTCCCGTTGTCAAAGGCCCGCGAGGTGTTGGGTCCAGACGTTGCCGTGCAGGGGAACTTGGATCCGTCGGCGCTCTTCGCATCACGTGACGAACTCGGTCGACAGATCGACAGGGTGCTCGCCGAGGCAGGGCCGACCCCGGGTCACATATTCAATCTCGGTCATGGTATCGAGCGGACGACAGATCCGGATTCGGTTGCCTTCTTGGTAGACCGGGTTCACGAGACGTCGAGTCGGGAATTGTGGGATGCGACCTGTGGGGATGTCGCGAGTGGCGTGTAGGGGTTTTCCCCAGGGGCGTGGCGCCATTTGGAGGGCGGCCCTAAGGTGACGTTCGTCATCAAGGGTCCATCCCGGGAGGTAAAGGTGCTCAGCTTCAAAGGAAATCGGCGGCATGCGTTGGTATGCGCAGTACTGGTCGGCGCGGTTCTGGGCGGCGCCCCGCTCACGTCGTCTGTTTTGGTGGCCCAAGATGCCCCCACGACGAATCCTGACGCTGACAGGTACGTGCTACCTCCCGCCTCCGTGCAAGAGTTGTTCGAGACCGACAAGAACTACGCGACGCTGAGCTACATGAGTCCTGACGGCGAGCACTTCGTCGTTCCGCACGTGACAGAACTCTCAACGCTCGAGCTCATGTCGAGAAAGACGTATCGACTGGGAGAGCTCGAGCTCCGGCCCCAAACCGACCGGCTTTGGCATCTGGACACATACGGGATCGATGGCCTGCGATTCTACTCGCTGGAACGGAGGCGGTTCGTCGACGTTGAACTTCCAGAGGGTAGTTTCGCCAGCGATTTGACCTGGTCGCCTGATGGATCTCGGATGGCGTTCCTGGCTCATTTGACGGGCGGTACCGAGGTGTGGACCGCCGACCCGGAAACAGGACGTGCCGAGAGTCTCAGCGATGCTCGGGTTCTCGCTACGATCGGTACGAGCGCACGGGGGCAGGGGACCCAGCCGTCCAACATGCTTCAGTGGACCCGCGAGGGGACGGTTATCACCCTGATCGTGCCGGAGGACCGCGGGCCGGAACCGCCACGCAATCCGGTGCCCATAAGCCCGGTCGTGCGGCGTACGCGGGCTGAGCCGACGCCGACGCCGACCTACCCGAACCTGCTGAGGGACGACCACGATGAGACGCTCTTCGAGCACTACACGAGGAGTCAGATCGCGGAGTTGGAGCAGGGCAGGGTGCCCAGCCTGATCGGAGAGCCGGCGATGTTCGAGTCGATCTCGCTGAGCCCCGACGGTCGGCATGTGCTCACCACTTCGATCGAGCGACCGTTCTCGTACATTACGGCTTATCGGGGCTTCCCCCGTCGTACCGCCGTGATAGACCGGCAGGGCATGGTCATGGCGACGCTCGACGAGCGGCTCTTGCAGGAAGCTCGGAGCCCGCGGGACTCGGACGTCGGGGCTGATCCGCGCGCGTTTGCGTGGCGGCCGGATGGGGCCGGGATCTCATACCTGCACCGGACCGAGTCCGACAGTGATGGGTCGACTGGTGGGAACGGCGGAGAGTCGTGGGCTGATCGGATCATGCTCCTGACCCCCCCCTTCAGTATCGATCAGGGGCGGCTCGTCGCAGAGAGTGAAGACCCGATCAGCTCGGTGACCTACGCCCTCGATGGTGCCCACGCCTTTGCGCAGATCTCGAAGGACGGTGAATCGGGACTGGCACATTGGGCCTTGGGTGGTGGAGCCCCGGCAAGGCATATGTTGGTGGATTTCCACGAGACGGATGATTTCACCGAGCAGCCGGGCGATCTGTGGACGTCCCGTACGGGGAACGGTCTTACGTTCGTCTTGGTGTCTTCCGATTCTCGCTCGGCGTACCTAGAGGGTGCCGGCCATAAGGCCGACTTCCGACCTCAGCCCTTCATCGACCGGCTGAGCCTTGCCGACGGCTCGACCTCTCGAGTGTTCGAGGGTGCAAAGGATTCGTTCGACAGACCGCTCGTGGCCCTCGATGCGGACCTCTCCAGCATGATCGTGAGTCGGGAGTCCATGACCGACTTTCCGAACAGCTTCCTCTGGAGCGGCGGTGACGTGGGGGCCAACCTCACGCAGAACACGGACCCCTTTCCCGCGGTTACCGCGGCACGGCGTCTGGATTTCGACTTCGAGCGACAGGACGGAACGGAGGTCCAGGGGCGCGTATCTCTCCCGATCGACTACCAGGAAGGCGAGAAGGTGCCGGCCATCTTCTGGACCTACCCTCGTGAGTATGAGCAGGCTGACGAGTATGCTAACGCGACCGTTCGGGCCCGAAACCGGAACGCCTTCACCCACATGAGTTGGCTGCGCTGGTCCGATATATGGCTCACGCAGGGTTACGCCCTGATCTATCCGGACATTCCGATCATCGGTGAGAACTACAACGACACCTACATATCGAGCCTGGTTGACGCGATGTATGGGGCGATTCGAGCCGTGGATGGTCTGGGGGTCATCGACATCGACCGCATCGGACACGGCGGGCACAGCTACGGAGCGTTCGCGACCGCGAACATCTTGGCCAACAGCCCCTACTTCAAGGCGGGCATCGCCGGTGACGGGGCCTACAACAGATCGCTGACACCGGGCGGGTTCCAGGCCGAGCGTCGCCATATCTGGGAGGCTCCCCAGACCTACATCGAAATGTCGCCCTTCTTCAAGGCCGACCAGATGAACACTCCGCTCCTGATGTACCACGGAGGAGACGACAACAACACCGGCACGTTTCCGATTCAGTCGGAGCGCTTCATCCAGGCGCTGACCACACTCGGCAAGCCGGCGGTCCTGTATGTGTACCCGTACGAGTCTCACACTCCGAGGGCTATTGAGAACAAGCTCGACATGTGGGCTCGCTTCATCGGTTGGTTCGACGAGCACGTGAAGGGGGCGGGAGGGGAAGCGGAGGCGATCTCGGACGGCGGTAACTAGCGGAGAACCAGCAACGAGCGAGCCACTATCCGCAGCGCGTTAAAGAAGGATGCCCAAACTGGCCCACTACCAGGGGATCTGGGTGGTTGAGGGGCTTGCTCAATTGGTTTAGTTTCTCGGGCTGTCTGGGGCCTGTAGCTCAGGTGGTTAGAGCGCACGCCTGATAAGCGTGAGGTCGGTAGTTCGAGTCTACCCAGGCCCACTGTCCCAAGACGAAGCCCCGGAGCCGAGGCAGGATGCGATGCCGATCACAGCACATGTCGCCTAAAGGGATCTGTGGAGGCACGGAGCCGGCCGGCAGTGCTTTCAACGTGAAGCCGGGTAGGCCTTGTGATGAGCCCCAAGCCTCTGTCGAAATATACAGGTAACCGATACATTCAGTTCGATCACAGATCGACGGTGAGACAGATTGTTGACGGGGGCTCCCAAGCAGATCCGGATAGGAGTTCATCATGGCGACGAGTACGAAGAAGCCGGACCAGTTCCTTCCACTGACTCCCCGGATCTTCCACATCCTGCTCGCATTGAAGGACGGTACCCAGCACGGGTATGCGATCATGAAGGAGGTCGAGAGCCGAAGCGAGGGCAGGGTGCGTATCGGTCCCGGCACCTTGTATGAAGGGATCAGCCGGCTGGTAAAAGGAGGTCTTCTGAGGGAAGTGAAAGGAGGCGCCTCTGCAATGGTCGATCGACGTCGCCGCCGCTTTTACAAACTCACCGCTCTCGGCCGAAAAGTGATGCGTCTCGAAGCGCAGCGAATGGCTGATCTAGTCGGATTTGTGCGTGAGGCGGAGCTGCTGGTCGGAGGATAGCTGGTAAGTCGCCCGAGGCTCGCGCGCCCCTAGCCCCTCCACAATTGGTAGCTTCCCAACGCCTTAGACGGGCTTCCGAACACGGAGAACCCATGCGCTTGGTGATCGTAGTAGGTGGCGGCGAGGTCGGTTTCCATCTCGCCGAACGTCTTTCTGAAGAGATACAAGATGTAGTGCTGATCGACTCGAGCGCCGCCCGAGCCGAAGACGTAGGGAATCGGCTCGACATCATGACGGTCGTCGGGAACGGCGCTTCCTTGTCCGTTCTCGAAAAGGCGGGCATCAATGACGCCAAGATGGTGTTGGCGGTCACGAGCGTCGACGAGGTCAATCTCATCGCCAGCCTCGCCGCCCGCCGGCTCGGCGTCGAGTACGTCGCGGCCCGCATATCGAGTCCCGAATACTACCAGAAGACCAGTGTGCTCTCGGGCGACGCGCTCGGTATCGACCTCATGATCAATCCCGAGCGTGAATGCGCACGGGAGACATTCGAGTTGATCCGGAGCGAGGTCGCGACGGAGGTCGCCTCCTTCGCCGCCGGCCGCGTGCGGTTGATCGGATTGAAGGTCAAGGAGGGAGCTTGGGTCGCGGGCAAGTCGCTAAGGCAGCTTGGCACCGAACTAGGCGATGATCACCACTACGTAACTGCTGCGATTCAGCGCGGGAAGGAGACCATCCTTCCGAGCGGCGAGGATACGATCGAAGAGGGGGATCACGTCTATCTGCTGTCCCCACAAGGTGAGCTGGCAGACATCCCACAACTCGCAGGGTACGAACCGTTCAATCTGAAGCGCGTCATGATCGCTGGCGGCACTCCCGAAGGCTACCACATCGCGAAGTTGCTCGAGGAGAACGGGGTCGAGGCCACCATCATCGAGCGCGACCGAAAGCGCTGTGTCGAGCTTGCCGAAGCCCTGCCTAAAGCCTTGGTCCTCAACGGCGACACGACCGACCTCGAGTTGCTCGAGATGGAAGGCGTGGCCGGAATGGACGCTTTCGTCGCGAGCACTGGAAACGACCAGACCAACCTGCTCTCCAGCCTACTCGCCAAGACCGTGGGCGCGCGTAAAGTCGTCTCGCTTATCGACGACTTCTCTTACCTGCGATTGATTCCGCGCCTCGACATTGACGCATCCGTGTCGCCCCGGCTGTCGACGGTGAACGCGATTCTTCGAGATGTGCGTGGGGAGAGCATCACCAGCGTCGCCACGCTGAAGGGGATCGACGCCGA
>Ga0315339_1002690_pt1 | contig 13156 bp, 12 predicted proteins | sample ASW17metaG_FD_204514 | JGI IMG/M metagenome (GOLD analysis project Ga0315339, IMG submission 204514) | Ammonia-oxidizing marine archaeal communities from Pacific Ocean, United States - ASW #17 | ecosystem: Environmental > Aquatic > Marine > Oceanic | place: USA: California | collected 2016-12-05
TCTGCACGAGACCGAACATCTGGCGATTCAGCGACCATCCGATTCTTGAATCGCAAAGCGATCCCCAAGTCCAGGAAAATCCGCTAAAAATCACGAAGCCGGGAAACAACCTGGGCAGTTACGATATGAGGACAACTCCCCATTTTTTGGACGAAAGCTCCTAGTCCATCACGATCCCATGCTCCATCGCGAGGAGTGCGATCGCCGGACGACCGCGCGTCTCGGTCTTGTCGTAGATGTTCTGAATATGATGGTCCGCTGTTTTTGGTGAGATATCAAGCGCCTCGGCGATCTCGGCCGTGGTCTCGGATTTAGCCAGTCGTGACAGAACTTGCGCCTCGCGCCTGGTCAAGCCGAATGGCAGCGCCTCTTTGGCCTTTTTCACCTTATGACCGGCAGCCTGCAAGACAGCGGTAACGGCCGTTGGCAGGTATTTCTTGTCCGCCGCCGCCTTGTTCATTAAATCGGCGGACTCCTCGGCGGTAAGGACTTTGCGGCTAGCGGTGCCGTGTGTCAGCTCGTCATATTCGTTCGCGGCCGCCAGGATGTTGCAAGCAACATCCGGCAACTCCTTGCGGCGGTGGTAGCCGCTACCGTCCGCTCGTTCCTGAGCACTGGACGAAATATGAGCCCATTCGGAAAAGGGCGGGCCGTGGGAGAGTATGAATTCGGTCTGGTAGGAATGACCTTCCATCTCCAGACGTTCAGATATGCTCAATTCCGTCGGTTTGTACCAGATCCGGTTGGATATTGCGCTCTTGCCGATGTCGTGTACGAGCGCGGCCAAGCGTAGCTGCTCGATCCGTTCGGTGGGAAGTTTCAAAATCTGGGCGGCCGAGGCGGAGAGGCTCGCGACACGGCGTGAGTGACCTTGAAAATAGTTGGACTTCTGGTCGGTTAAGTCTGCCCCTATTTCTGCCAGAACCCCTCGGCATTTTGTTGTCATCACAATTGGTTCGCCCGGTTCGGCGGCGACAAAAGCCTCGAATTCCGGCGTCCTGCTCGCGGACGCGAAAATTTCGTCGGCATGTTCCAGGAACACGCGAGAGATATTCGGATCAAGCTCCCGACCTGCTTTTGCCTCGACTACGGCCTTCGCCTTGCCGGCATCTTCCAGCCGTCGGATCAACTCAGCCATTTCGCTAACGCGCACGAGCCGCGACAGATAGGGCACGTCCTCTCCGCCAAAAGGTAAAATCTTGCCGTCGTATAGCGCGTAGTAATAGGGAATACATTCAAACACTGCGGGGTAATCGAGTAGCCTCTTGGCCAAAAGATAAGACTGGCGGCAATGGGCTGCGGTAAAATCAAGAGCGGCTTCGGGCAGTATGTCGCAAATGGTTTCAAAGGCTTTATTGCGCTCATCCGCTGGCGCATCGCGGGCGATGAAACGATCAAGATGTGCCTTTAGGTCCGCCCGATAGCTCCAGTCGCCCAGCATTGTCGCGACAGCGAAACCTTGATCGTCGCCGAAGGACATCATGCCGGTTTCGTGGCTGGTAATTGTGCATCCGATAAAGCGGACCGCCGCCAGGAAATAGGCATCCTTTTGTTGCTGGATCGTCAGCCCGAGCGCTTTTGCCAGTTCAACCGCAACGATTGCAGCCGTCAAACCGGATCCTCTCGGCCTCCCGGTGGCCAAGTCCGCCGCCAGCGCAAGTACACCGAAGCCTTCAGCGATCCTTGGCATGTTTTCTCTTTCCTCAGTCAATTCCAGAATCAACCGGTTGACCTAATCGTAAGATGTTATCAGCTTCGCAGCGGCGTCGGTGATTTTCGCCGGGCTAATCCGGCAAAGCATTTCAAGCGGCTCGGAAAAAGGTATCGGGATGCGTGGCGCGCCAATTCGCATCGGCGGGGCTTTTAATGCGCTGAACATGTGCTCTGCGGTCTCGGCGACGATCTCGGCGCCGAATCCCATAATCTGACAGGCTTCGTGGACAACCAGGAGCCGTCCTGTGCGGCGAACCGAATCGAAAACCAGATCGCGGTCCCAGGGATAGAGCGTTCTGAGATCGATAAGTTCAGCCTCGATCCCCTTGGTGGCGAGGTCGCGGCAGGCGGCATCGGCGGCATGAAGCGCAGTCGACCAGGAAACAATCGTCAGATCGCCGCCTTCGCGCCAGACGCTTCCCTTGCCGAGTTCGGCAACTGCCTCGCTCTCCGGCACCTCGCCCTCAACTGTCCACAGCTCCTTGTGCTCCATGTAGACGACGGGGTCGTCACAGCGGATCGCCGCTTTGAGAAGGGCGCGATTGTCGGCTGGCGTCGACGGCGTGACGACAACAAGACCTGGAATATGGGTCCAGATCGCCTCAGTTGATTGCGAATGCTGAGCCGCCAGGCCGGCGCGGATGCCTATGGTCTGGCGAATGACTAGCGGGGCTCTCGCCTGTCCGCCGGTCATATAGCGGATCTTGGCGGCCTGGTTGACGATCTCGTCGGCGGCGCAAAGTCCGAAATCACAATAGCGCAGTTCAACCACCGGCCTGGTTCCGGCAACCGCGGCGCCAACCGCGGAACCCATGATGGTCGATTCCGAGATTGGCGTGTCGACGATGCGCTCGGCCCCGAATTCTTCTTGCAGGCCTCTATATTGGCCAGCGACGCCGCCTTCGGGACCGAGGTCTTCGCCCAGCGCCCACACTGTTGGGTCGCGGTGCATTTCCTCGCGAAGCGCCAGCCTGGCGGCGTCGGAATAATTCATGCGGGCCATGTCGGCGCTCCAATATCTTGTACATCGGCAATGAATTCGGCGACGCCGGGGAAGGGGGCCGTTTCGGCCGCGCTGATCGTTCCGGCGATGTAATCATCGACGGTCTTCTTTTCGCGGGTGATCGCTTCGTCGTCGATGCCGTGGTGCCTGAGCCAAGCCTCGCATCGCGGAATCGGATCGAGAAGCGTGTGGCGGAGCACCTCCTCTGGTTTGCGATATTTCGCCGGGTCGGTGGCAAGATGCCCGCGCACGCGATAGGTGATGGCGTGCAGCAACATCGGCCCGGCGCCGTCGCGGATCTTCGTCACCATGTCGGCGGCAATCTGATCGACGGCGAAGACGTCATTGCCGTCGACGGTTTCGGCGTGAAGGCCGAAACTGGCGGCGCGCGCCGCGGGTCCCGGTCCGGCGGTCACTGACTTGGTGCGGGTGGTTGAAGCAAATTTATTGTCTTCGCAAACGAACAGCACCGGTAGGTCGAAGGTTTTGGCCCAATTGAGGCTTTCCAAAAACGGGCCACGGTTCAATCCGCCATCGCCGAAAAAAGCGACGACCACTGAATCCTTGCCAAGCAGACGGGCGGCCTTGGCGGCACCGACGGCGATGGTCACACCGTCACCGATGACACCATTGGCGCCGAGCATTCCACGCGAAATATCGGCGACATGCATGGACCCACCCTTGCCGCCACAGGTTCCGCCCTTGCGGCCATATAGTTCGAGCATCATGGCGCCGGGGTCGGCGCCACGGGCAATCGTGTGGCCGTGGCCGCGATGATAGCTTGCGACAAAATCCTCATCGCGCAGATTGGCGCATATGCCGACGGCAATCGCCTCTTCGCCGATATAAGGATGGACAGAGCCGCGAATTGTCTCGGCGACCCGCGCTTTGACAACCGCCTCCTCGAAGGCGCGGATGGTCAGCATATTGCGGAAATGTTGAAGGCCCCGTTCGACCTCGGGATCCATATTGGGCAATGTTGTCACGATGGTTTTCCTGGTGAAGCGACGTGTCATGCCGCTCGACGGCGAATGCGCGGCTATTTCACCACGTACTGTGACATTTGGACAAGGCCGCCAGCTGTCAATTCGCCGGGACTTTGCGGGCATTCCCATTCCATGCTTAGTGGATTGCCAGACGACAAAGGGGCAGTATGACGATCAGTGAAATTGCCGGCGTACGGGTCGCCGACACTATTACCAAATTATCGAGCGAAGACAGAGGCTTGGTGATCGTGGCCGCGTCGCATGGCGGGGTTTATCCGGGCTATATCGCGGCGGTGGGACAATGCCGAGGAGTTATTCTCAACGATTCCGGGCTGGGCCTCGATCGGGCTGGTATCGGTAGTCTCGACTATCTTCAGAACTTCGATATCCCGGCGGCGACGGTGGGGCATAACAGCGCCCGTATCGGCGACGGGCAGGATATGATTGCGTGTGGAATCTTGACGTTTGTCAACGGCGTTGCCGAAGATCTCGGCTGTCATGTCGGGCAGGCCTGCGCCGATGCTGCATCTTTGATGACCAAGGCGCCGATCCCCGATATCGAGCCGCCCGAGCACGCCGAGGACCGTTTTCTTCTGCGTGATGGAGAAATCCCCGTATGGGGAATCGATTCGAATTCGCTGGTACGTCCCGAAGACGCAGGAACAATTGTGGTTACAGGCTCGCATGGCGCAATTCTTGGCGGACGGCCCGAGACGGCGATCAGGGTCGACGCACTTGCCGCGATTTATCACGATGCGGGAACTGGCAAGGATCAGGCCGGTATGTCTCGATTGCCGGCGCTCGATCCGCGCGGTATCGCTGCCGCGACGGTCGATGGCAACACCGCGCGAATTGGTGACGCCCGTTCGATCTGGGCGAGCGGGCGCATCTCACATATCAATCAAACCGCCGCCAATTGGGGGGCGAGGATCGGCACGAGCGTGCCGGATTTCGCCGACGCTGTAACAGCCCATACAATAAGAAAAAGATAGAAGAGGATTGACCGATGCCGGCTGACAATCAAATCGGAGGGGTAATGAATGGCGGCCGGGCGATGGCCGAAATGCTCCGTCTTCATGGCGTCGGGCCGATGTTCGGCATGGCCGGGTTCCAGCTTCTTCCCTTTTACGACGCAATTGGCCAGATGGGCCTGACCCATAATCTTATCAATGACGAGCGAACCGGCGCCTTTGCCGCCGACGCTTATGCGCGGGTGACCAATCGGCCGGGCGTTTGTGATGCGACGCTTGGGCCTGGGGCAACCAATCTTGCCACCGGTCTCGTCGAATCGCTTAACGCAGGCACGCCGATGGTGGTCTTCACCGGCGACGCCAACCGGACGCATGCATGGAAAAACATGACGCAGGAAGCCCGTCAGGTCGATATCCTGACGCCGGCGGTGAAAGAGATGATCCGCGTTGAAATGACCAGCCGCATCCCCGAATTGGTGCGCAGGGCCTTTGCCGTGGCGACGTCCGGGCGGCCGGGGCCGGTGCTTGTCGATGTGCCGGAAGATGTTGCCCATGGTGAGCATGATTTCGATCCGAGTGAATTTGTTGTCGACGAGACGACGCTCTCTTCACCTTCACGGCGCACGCGCCCGGCGCGCCAGGATGTCGAGCGCGCCGCGGCGCTTCTCGGTAAGGCCAAGCGGCCGTTGATCCTTGTCGGTGGAGGAATCCATCTTTCGCAGGCATACGACGCGCTGCAGGCACTTGCCGAGGCGCTTAATGTTCCAATTGCCCACACGATGTCGGGCAAGGGTTCGATTGCATGCAATCATCCATTGTCGGCCGGGCTCTTCGGCCGCTATTCGCGAATCGCCAATGATTTGATTGCCGCGGCCGACTGCCTGCTTGTCGTCGGTTGCAAGCTCGGCGAGATCGCTACCAAGCGCTATGCTCTGCTTCCGCCAAGCGTTCCGATCATCCATCTTGAAGTGATGGCCGAAGAAATCGGTCGCATCGCGCCGACCGAGGTGGCGCTTTGCGGTGATGCGCGCGAGGGACTTGTCGATCTCCTTGAGGCGCTGCGTTCCGATGCCAATCGTCTTGCTAGCGATCATAAGGACTACGCTGGTGAGGTCGGCCCGCGCATGGACAAATGGCGGGAGGAGGCTTCCTCGCGTCTCTATTCGACGGAAAAGCCGGTCAATATGGCGCGTATGATGACCGAACTGAACCGCGTAATGCCCGAGGATTCGATCCTGGTCGCCGATGGTGGCTTTGCCGGCCACTGGTCGGGGCTTCTTTACGACACCAAGTTGGCGGGACGGCACTATATTGCCGACCGCGGCTTTGCTTCGATCGGATATGGATTGCCGGGCGGCATCGGCGCCTCACTGGCCGCGCCGGATAGGGCGGTGGTCTCGCTGACCGGCGATGGCGGCTTCAACATGACGATCGGCGATCTTGAGACGGCTCGGCGCTCGGGCGCATGCCCGACTATGATCGTGGTCAACAATTCGGCCTCCGGCTACGTCAAGGCGCTGCAGCACACGATGTATGAGGGGCGCTATCAGTCGAGCGATCTGATCGAGATGAATTATGCCAGGATCGGCGAGGAGATGGGCTGCCAAGGCATCCGCGTCGAGGACCCGGAAGAATTTGCCGGTGCGCTGACACGCGGCATTGAAGAACGCAGCCGGCCAACCATCCTCGACGTGGTGGTGACCCGCGATCCGGCAAAAATGTTGCCCGGCGTCGATAACCGTGCCGCACCGATCAAGAAAGGCGACCGCATCGCGTGAGAATATCATAAAGTATGCCGGCCCGCTCACCATCCACATAGATAATTGCCAATGAGTTCCGCGACAATTGAAGGAATTTTCAGCGCCGGACGGTGGCGCGTTGCATCGGCTCGTCGATGAACGGATTCCGCGTGATATGGCAACTCCTTGGCGAGTCCGATTATCGACGAATTTGGATTACCGGACTTTGTAGCGGCGTATCGCGCTGGCTCGAAGTGCTGGCGGTTGGCGTCTATGCGTTCGAGGTGACCGGGTCGCCATTCCTAGTCGCTTTCGTCTTTGTCATCCGCATGGCGCCGCTTATGATATTCGGGTCGGTGATCGGCGCGCTCGCCGATCGATCTACGCCGCGACGATACATGATCGCTGCAATGGTTCTCGGCCTGGCCGCCTCGGCGGTCGTTTGCGTATTGCTTTTGATCGGACTTGCGAATTATTGGGTCGCTGCCGGCACGGCAACCGTCTTCGGGCTGGTGTGGAGTGTGGATATGACGCTTCGCCGGCGCATGCTCGGCGATCTTGCCGGCAAGGAGCGGTTGGTTACAGCACTAAGTTTCGAAAGCGCATCCAACAATTCAACCCGTATGCTTGGACCCTTGCTTGGCGGTGTACTTTACCACTCAATTGGCCCGGTCGGTGCCTTTGGGCTGATGCTGATCCTATACGCAATCGCGCTTTTCATGCTCGTTCGCACCCACCCCGGCGACACATCCAAGACGCAGATAGCTGCGCCGACGCGTATCATGGCCGATCTCCGCGAAGCCTTTTCTCTTGCGGTGAACGACCGCGATATATTCCGGATATTGCTGGTCACGGCAGTCTTCAACGTGTGGGCTTTTCCATTCATGTCGATGATCCCAGTGATTGGTGCCGAGCGCCTCCACCTCAATCCGACTTGGATTGGCGTGCTGGCTTCAATGGAGGGGATGGGTGCCTTATTCGGCGCGCTGGTGATTGCGATCGCTAATCCGTCAATCGGCCTCAGACGTCTGTACTTTTTTGGTACAGTCGCATTTATGGCCTTTGCGTTCATTGCCGGCTTCATCACAATTCCCGTGCTGATGGCGATTGCAATATTGTGTGTCGGCTTGAGTGCTTCGGGCTTCTCGGCAATGCAAAGCACGCTGATCTATAGTGTTGCGCCGCCGAATATGCGCAGCCGTCTATTCGGACTGGTGGTCATCTGCATCGGCACCGGCCTGATCGGAACCGCGAATATGGGTTTGATGGCTGAATGGGTCGGCGCCGCGACGGCCATTCGCATTGTCGCAGTGGAAGGACTGATAGCCATGGCGGCGATCGGCTTTGGCTGGCGGGAATTGTGGAATCGCCAGCATGCGTGAGGTCGGCGCGCCGATGAGTGGCGCCGCCAAAATTGTGGAACTTCTCAAGGTTCCGGGCTATCGGCGTTTCTGGGGAGCGGGTGTCGCCAGCGGCCTCTGCCGGTGGCTCGAAATATTGGCGGCTGGAATCTACGCGTTTGAAACCACCGGATCGCCATTCCTTGTCGCTTTCCTTTTCTTTTTGCGATTGATGCCTCTCGTCCTATTCGGTTCGATTTTTGGGACGCTCGCCGACCGTTGGTCGCCCAAATATTTTCTAATTGCCGGATTGGCTCTCGCCAGCTTTGCGGCGACAAGCGTTGCGCTTCTTCTTGTTCTTGGCTTGGGCAACTATTGGATCGTTGCTGTCGCGGTATTCGCATCCGGTATCGTGTGGAGCATGGACATGCCGCTGAGGCGGCGAACGCTTGGCGATATTGCCGGGCCTGAGCGCCTCGTCACGGCGCTTAGCTTTGATGGCGCCACCAACAACGCCACGCGTGCCTTCGGGCCGTTTGCCGGCGGACTTATTTATTTATTCTTCGGCGCTGTCGGCGCCTTTACTCTGACGGCAATGTTCTACGCCATTGGCGCGTTTCTGATCTTTCGTGCCGGGCTCGATCGCAAACCGTCGGTCGGGGTAGGGCCTGCGACCCGCATTCTCACTGAGCTTCGCGAGGCGTTCAGCCTAGCCCTGCGCGATAAGGACATTTTCCGTATTCTTGCGGTGACTGTTGCCTTTAACGTCTTTTGCCTGCCTTTTCTTTCGATGATCCCGGTGCTTGGCGAGGAGACGCTGGGTCTCAGCGCTGATTGGATCGGCGTGCTCGGCGCACTCGAAGGCGGAGGCGCTTTTATCGGTGCGCTGACTATCGCCATCGTCAATCCGCGGATCGAAATCCGTCGTATCTATTTCTTCGGTACATTTTTCTATGTCGTTTTTGTATTGCTCGCGGGCTTTGTGACCCAGTTTGCGCCGATGGCGATCATTGTCCTGTGTATTGGGCTAAGCGCTGGCGCCTTTACGGCCGCCCAAGCACCGCTGATCTACGGCGCAGCGCCGCCCCATATGCGCAGCCGCTTATTCGGGTTGGTGGCACTTTGTATTGGAGCGGGCGGGATTGGCGTTGCTAATACCGGTCTGATGGCGGAATGGTTTGGTGCGCCGATTGCCGTGCGGGTTTTCGCGGTGGAGGGACTCATCGCGATGCTGGCGATCGGCGTTGGTTGGCGGGCGTTGTGGAGCCCTCAGCGCCCGCATTGATTTGCAGCACTTAACTTCCCGGCACGATCCCCGGAGCAAGCGTTTCGCAGTAATCGGCGATGGCGCCCGGCGTCGTCCACCATACGCGGTCGCGGTTGGCATGCTCGGTGCAATGCTTGAGCGCCTTGCGCAAGAGGCCGACCCGGAATGGCGCGCCAACCACGAACGGATGCAATGATAGCGTCAACACCAATGGTTGTTTGACGCATTGCTCGATCATCTCATCGAACTGTGCGACGATCATATCGGCGAAATCTTTCATGTCATTGTGCCGATGAATGATAGCCGCCGAATCGTTGAGTTCGGCTGGATATGGCACCGACAGGATCGGCCCAGACCGCGTGCGCAACCAGAACGGCTGATCGTCGGCCGGCCAGTCCATGATGTATTTGTAACCGGCTTCCTTGAGAAGATCGGGCGTGACGACCGATTCCGAGGCCGCCGGCCCCATCCAGCCTTTCGGCGGCGCGCCGGCGTTTTTGGCGATTGTGCTGGTGACCTCTTCGATCAAGCGCCGCTCGTCTTCTTCCCACATTTCACCCTGGCGCTCCGAATTGGTCCGGCCATGGCCGATGACCTCGTCGCCGCGCTTGTGTAGGCGCGCGCATATCTGCGGGTAATATTCGTAGAGCATCGAATTGATGTTGTGGGCCGCCGGCAGACCGAGTTGATCGAAGATGTCGAACAGCCGCCAAATCCCGACGCGATTACCATAATCGCGCCAGGAATAATTGCGCTGGTTTTGCGGCTCTCCGGCCTTGGCCGGGTCCCATCCGGTGCCCTTTCTGTAGGCATAGACCTCGATATTGGTCGTCGCACAGAAGGCAAGGCGCTTGCCCTCTGGCCAGTCATAGTCGGGCCGCTCATCGATAGGCGAATAGTCGTAGCGATTGTGCTTGGGTAGCAGCATGATTGGCGTTTTCCTGTTCAATGTATGGCGCCGTTAGTCTATCGTCATTCTCAGTAATCCATAGCGGCAGAGATTTGCGAGGGGAAGCATGAGCGAGGCAGGAATGACGATCGTCCGGGTCGCGGACATACCCTGGGAGGATCGGATCAATGTTGATAATTGGCCGAGCAAGGGCGGAATGTATTACAACAATCCCGATCTCAGCCTGTGCATTCGGTTGATCGATTATCCGCTCGGATCGATCGAACCCCGTCACGTTCACGATGGCTCGCATGCGACGACCGTGCTTAAGGGCAAGGCGATCGTCGACGGTCTGACGCTCGGGCCGCTCGATGTGGTTCTCGGGCCAAGCAATGAGCCACATGGGCCTTTGGCATATCCCGAAGGCTGCAAGCTCCTCAGCGCTTTTCAGGGAAGCTACTTCCACAGCGAGGTCGAGACGCTCTCGACCGAGAAGAACTATCGCTTGATCCAGCATGGCGATCTCCCGTGGAAACCGACGGCTTCGCATGATGGCGAGGTCAAGACGCTGGTCGACCATGGCCTCGAACGAATGCTGGTCGAGGTCTATCGCTTCGCTTCAGGTGCGGTTGTGAAGCCTACCTTTCTTGCCGCGCTTGTCGTCGACGGCGCGCCCGAGATCGGTGGAGAGGTGTTGGGGGTTTGGGATTTCGTCTATGGGAAAGAGGGGCAGGATCCCGGAACCATCGCTTTCCCGAATGGCGGGACGCTGCTGGCAATTACGATGCGATGAACGCGCCGGCCATTTGCCGCGTGAGTGTCTAATCGTCTTGCGGCGGTGAGCGCTGGTATTTCGTCGCCGCCCGTTTTTTCTTTGTGTCGAGCCGCCGGCGTTTGCTGGCCAGCGTCGGTCTGGTCGGGATACGTTTCACTTCGGGCGTTGCCGCGCGGCGGATTAATTCGACGAGCCGGGCTTTGGCATCGGCGCGATTGCGCTCCTGCGTCCGGTAGCGCCTTGCATCGATAAGCAGAACACCGTCACCAGTTAGACGGCGACCGGCGAGACGCATCAGTTTCGCCCTTGTCAGTTCGGGTAGGGATGGCGAATTGACGACATCGAACCGAAGCTGGACCGCTGTCGCGACTTTATTGACGTTTTGGCCGCCGGGACCGGAGGACTGAACAAAACGCTCTTCGATCTCGCTTTCTTCGATCGCGATTGATTCGGTTATCCGTATGCGGGCCATGGCGTTGCTACGTCACCACTTCAATAAAGACGCCGACAAGTGCCGCGAAGCCGATCAGGAAGGCGAGCGTGCGAATATAGGGAATGCCGAGAAGGTGGACGATCGTGTGGCCGACGCGTGCCCAGAAAAACAACATGACCCACATCGCCGTCATTTCGTTCGACTGGCCGGTAATATGGGCGATCAACACCAGCGCCGCGAACGGTGCGAAGACCTGCACATTGTTGATATGGGCGCGGTTGGCACGATGGACCCATGGCGGTAAGTCAAACGTCGTCGGATCGCGGTAAGTCGCCGGTGTTGGCATACCGTTGGCGATGGTCAGGCCAACAAAATAGGGAATCCACAATAGGCCGAGGAGCAAGGCGGAATAGGCGAGATAGGTGAGGTCGGGGGTCATGATTTTCTCCAGAGACTCCAATTATTTTTGTTGGCGAACGTCACTTCAGGAGGGGGCAGTCGGAACGGCGCGAAGCGTTTTGCGCACGGCCGATGAGGCGGCGATGGTCCCGTTTTCCGCGTAGGCCTCGTGGTTCAGCTCTATTTTGTCGAGGTCGTAGAGATAATTGACCATTAGGCCGTATGACTGGCGAAGCCCATTGTCGGAAGTGTCGGCGAGAAAATTCAGGCGCTCGAGACGCGCGCCATTGCCCAGATGAAACCGCGCCACCGGGTCGAGCGGCAAGCCGGCGGGCGTTGTTGCCTTGAGATAGTAGTGGGCCGCCGCGGCAAGTAGCTCAGGGCGTAGCCGCTCGGTTTTGGCTTCGTCCAGGTGCCAGCCGGGTTCATCAAGATCGAGAAGTGCTTCCTTCACGTTGTCTACGAAAATTGGTAAGGTGTCGTTCTTTCGTTCGCGCTCCAGCCAGGTGGCAAAGCCAGCCGTTGGCGATAGGGTAACGAAGGTCTTCAGGCTTGGCAGCTCGAGCTTCAGATCTTCGACCACCTGCTTGATCAGAAAGTTTCCGAACGACACGCCACTAAGGCCGGCCTGGGTGTTGGAAATCGAGTAGAAGACCGCGGTGCTTGCCTCGCCCGCCGCGATCGGTGTGCGATCGAGATCGAGAAGCGCATCGACCGAATCTGGAATTTCCCGGGTCAGCGCGATTTCGACAAAGATCAGCGGTTCGTCGACGAGTTGCGGGTGAAAAAATCCGTAGCAGCGCCGGTCGGGCGGCTCAAGCCGGCTACGAAGCTCCTCCCAATTACCGATGGCATGGACGGCTTCGTAGCGGATGATCTTTTCGAGAATGTTTGCCGGTGTCGTCCAGTCGATTGGTTTCAGCACAAGAAATCCCCGATTAAACCAGCTTGAAAAGAGATGAACGAAGTCGGCGTCGGCCGGCTTTAATTTAGGACGATCATGGAGCTGGGCGAGCAAGTCTTCGCGGAGCGTTATGAGGGCGGCGGTGCCTCCCGGCGCGAGGTTGAGACGGCGCAGCAATTCTTGCCGACGCGGCTCGACGGCCTCACGCAATGCGTCGACCGCCTCATCGCCGGCGCTTTCCTTCGAAAAATCCTGAACGGCGCGTTCGAGCCGTTCTCGGTCGGGACCGAAATGCTCGCAAAGATCCTCCAGGAAGGTGAGCTTTACCTCCGGGCTCGCCCCCGCATAAGCGGCAAGCAGGGCCTCGGCCAAAGCAACACCGGATGCCTCGCCGCGGCGCGACAGGAGCAGCTCACCCAGCGATGTCAAATTGCCTTCGGAGCCGGCCAGCGCCGCCCACTGAGCGCGTCCGCGGCCAAGGAGCACCCGGCTCCGTTCGGTCAAATTGTCGATCAAATCGGCTAGAAAACCCGATGCGGCGACGGATTGAGCTTTCGATTTCGAACGAACCACGAAATTCTCCAGTGCCGCTTTATGCAGTCGGCTTCGGTCTATCAGCCCGGTGATGAAGTCTGAGTTTACTCAATTTGCCTGCGGGGCGACGATGATAACGAGCATCGCCGTTTCGCCGTGTATCTCGGCGATGATGGCGATGGCCAGGTCAACATCGGACTGAA
>Ga0315339_1002692_pt1 | contig 13154 bp, 13 predicted proteins | sample ASW17metaG_FD_204514 | JGI IMG/M metagenome (GOLD analysis project Ga0315339, IMG submission 204514) | Ammonia-oxidizing marine archaeal communities from Pacific Ocean, United States - ASW #17 | ecosystem: Environmental > Aquatic > Marine > Oceanic | place: USA: California | collected 2016-12-05
CTGTTTTGTGGTTAAAAATTGCAAAAAAAGGATTAGTATTTTATGGTATAAATAAAATACTTTCTAACTGGACTGATAATCCAAAATCTTTATCAAAATCTACATATCAAAAGTTGAAAGATGCTTTAAAAGTTTACATGAAATATCAAAAAATGAATTTTTTTAAAGCAATTTATTTTACTTTCGTATTATCAATAAATTATTTATTAAAAAAATGATTATTAGTTATTTTGAAATAATATTGGCATTTTTACTATCTTTTTTAGTATTTTTCACATTTAAAAAATATAATATTTTTTATAATCTAAAAAAAGACCCTCATCAAAACTTTACTTTTGAAAAAATTGTTTTACCTATCGGAGGTTATTATTTAATAATTTCTATTTTAATTTTGAATTTCTATAATCTTAGTTCAGAGTTTATATACATTTCAATTATTTTTATTATAGGTGCATTATCTGATATAAAAAAATTTAATTCTCCAAAATATAGACTTTTAGTACAATCTGTATTAATTTTGCTTTTTGTATACAATTTTAACATTGAACTCTCTTCAACTAGATTAGAATTTCTTGATTACTTATTAAACAATATATATTTCAATATTTTTTTTGTAGGTTTTTGCATTTTGATAGTGATTAATGGTACAAATTTTATTGATGGTTTAAATGGACTGGTTTTACTTTATTATATATCAATATCTTTTATTCTTATAAACTCAGGTTTAGAAATAAAAATTTTTGGTAATGAAAATTTTTTAATTCAATTAGTTATAATTTTAACCGTTATATTTTTAATTAATGCATTTAATAAACTTTATTTAGGTGATAGCGGATCTTATTTAATCGGTTTTATATTTGCAATTTTTTTATTAAAAATTTATATGATAAACCAGCATATTTCTCCTTACTTTATAATACTTCTTTTATGGTATCCATGTTTTGAAAATTTATTTTCAATAATAAGAAAAAATAGTTTTAAAAAATCTCCAATTAAACCAGATACTAAACATTTGCACCAATTATTGTTTTATTATTTAACCAAAAAATTTAATTTTAAAAATAAATTAGTTAGCAATAGTCTAACATCTATATTAATAAATTTTTATAATTTAACAATTTTTTTAATTGGCTTTAATCAATTAACCAAAACAAATTTACAGATTTTATTAATTTTAATGAATTTGATTATATACTTAATTCTTTATTATCAGTTATTTAAATTTAGGTATAAAAATATTTAAAAGGTTTATTTTTTAGTTGAACTAATCATAAAAGCAAAATTAAACCAGAAAAATGCAGCTGTATATGTAGTGAACAGACTTCCAGAAGGAATTAAAGGAATTAAATTAGTTATAATAAATAATAGACCTGACAGCTGATACAAATTTTTATTATTCAAAAATAATTTAATACTATTCAATATTGAATATAAGAAAAAGCTTATGAATAAAAAATATCCAATCAAGCCTACTTCAGAAAGTAATTCCAAATGTTTTTCATGAGGATGTGTTGAGGTATTTTTTCCATAATTACCAGAACTAACTTCAATTCGATAATTTTTTAAACCTACTCCGAATGATTTATTATTTTTAAAAACTTTATAAGCTGCACTGTAGTGATCACCATAATTAGAATTTTTTATATATTCTATTGGGTTATTCGTCATAGGTTTTAAAAACATATCCCAAAATCTATATTTATATTGATTGTTTTCCCCAAGGGATACTATTGTGATAAAAATAATCAGGCAAAAAGCCAATATTAAAGAAAATTTAAATTTGTAAAATTTATTTTCAAATAAAAATATAAATAGTAAAAACATTAAAAAAGTTTTAAGAAAATTAGCACGCTCTCCTATAACAAATGAAATTAGCAAAGTTATAAAAAAAATTAAATAAATTAGGTTTGTGCTAACTCTATTATTTTTAAAACTAAAATATATATAGGAAAGAACAATTAGACTTATAGCAGAATAAATATAACCAATTTTAAGCTCTTGATTAAAGAAGCCTGATAGTCTTCCTGGCATATAAGATTCAAAACCTAAAGTATTTTTACCAAAAATAAATTCGAATACTAAATCTATGCTTACTATTAAAAAAGTAGCAGTCCAAATCGAAAAAATATATTTTTTATAATTTTCATCACTATCAAAAATATAAAATTTTAAGGCAAATACAAAAAAAATAAATCTACAGAAACCAAAAGATCTTAAAAGACTATTATTAAAATTTATACTAAAAAAAAGATTAATTAATAACATTAACCACAAAACTAGTAATAAATAAAAAAATTTATTATCCAAATAACTATATTTTTTGTTTTTAAATATTTCATACAAAAAAATTAAATCTAATAAAATTATTTGAAAATTGATTATTCCTGATCCAAAAAAAGCAGAAATAGGAAATAACGAAATTACACTTATAGCTAATAAATGATTTTTTTTAGTATTTTTAAAAAAATTCAATAACATTATTTTCTGAAAAATAATTTCACCATATACATCAAAATTAAAAATCCATCTTTAAATGCATTGACTTTTTTTTTACCAGCTATTCTTTCTCTTTCATAAGAGCCAATAGAAGAGATTTTCATGTTGTTTCTTTCTGCTTTTATTGGTATTTCCACGCACAATGCAAAGTCTTTTTGTGTTAAATTTAAATTCTTAGCAGATTTTGTTTTACCCAAAACAAAAGTGTACAAAATATCTGAAATATTCAATCTAAAAAAAATTTTTCCTATAAAAGTAAAAATATAGTTCCCAATTAAGGTTATAATTGTATCATCTTCACTACCAGAATTTTTTTCGTATCTTGAACCAAAAACAAAATCTAATTTATTTTTTTCCAGTTTTTCTACCATTCCAGTAATTTCAGATGGTTTAAATGACCCATCTGCATTAAAAATACAGAAATATTGACTTTCACAATTATCAATTCCATAGATTAATGCATCGCCATATCCAAAATTTTTTTGATACTTGATTTTCACATTTAGCGTTTCAATCGCAACTATAGTAGCTTTGTCTGTTTCATGTAAAATAACATCAATATTGTAATTATATTGTTTTAATTCATCTATTACTTTTGGCAAAGATTCAGCTTCATTTTTGGCTGGTATAATTAAAGTTAAATTATTCATTTGATAAAATTTATAATTAAAAATGATCCTGTATATAAATAAAAAACAAATAGACTTCTATAGCTAAATGTTTTTTTTTCATTAATTCTAAATTCAAATATTAATAAAAACAGCATTAATAACAGTGGATCAAAATATTTATGGTAAATTGTATATTGAGGATTGCTCATAATAAGTAAAAATAAAATTAAATAATTTATTTTGTTTAACTTACAAATATTTAAAATAATTAAAAATGATAAAATACAAATTAAGAAAAAAAAATAATTATTTTTGAAAAAAAAATTTGATAATTGAAAAAATATACCACCGCCGGTCAAATGAAAATTATAATTGAATATTGTTGATAGTAAAATTACAAGTAAAAAAGAAGCAATAATTAATTTAACATCAAAGTATTTAACTTTTATACTTTTTACTAATAAGAATGGCACAATATAAAAAAATATAATTGAACTTATAATTAAAATTTTATTACTATAATTTAGATAATCCGCCTCTCCTTTAGCACCAGGGCTTGCGGGGTTGAATAAAAAATTACTTTCAAGTGAAAGTAAGTATAAAAATGCCGGTAACGCTAAAATAATGTTTATTAATACAATTAAAAATAATTTTTTTGTTAATTTAAATTCTAAATAAAAAAAATAAAAATAAAAAATAGAAAAAACTGCAAAATTTGGGCTAAAATATGATGAAATTGTATAAGTAATTATGCATTTAATTGAGTTTTTTAAATTTTTTTCAATTTTAAATTTTAAAAAAAAATAAATACTTAAACAAAAGAATATTAGTCCAAACAACCTACTATCAGGCCATATACTTAATGACCAAAATGAAGGAGATATCAAAATTAATCCACTAAATAAAATTAAAAATTTCTTATCAATTTTAGGGTACTTTAATTGAACACATTTAAAAAAAATAATTGGTAGTAAAAGACATGTATGAAGACTTATAATTCTGATAATTTGATCTGGAATATTAAGCTTATATAAAAAAGAAATAATTATATAAAGAATTGGGGAATGCCTTGTTGCATAATTGTTATAGCTAAATAATGTTTTAAAAAAATTTTCTTTAAAATCTTTTATAACTCTAAGGTGATTTTGATAGTCACCAAAAGCGCCACCATTCGGATCAGAATTTAAAAAAAAACCTAAAACTAAAAACAAATACAAAATTAGGATTAAATTTATTGATTTTTTCATCAAATGAACTTCTTATTTAAATATAATAAAAATTATACTTTAATTTTTAAAAATGCATATAAATAACATTATGTACAATAATTTTATTTTATATTTTTTATCCTATTTCTTAATTTTAACTTCAATTTTAGGTTATGGACTATTATTTGCATCAACATTTGAAAAAGAAAAAAAATATAACTTTGGATACATTGGCCTAATTGGTATTTTTCTATTAATTTTATATTCATATTTTACCAATATATTTATAGCTCATTCGGAGTTACATAACTTATTGTTTTTAACTGTAGGATTTATATTATTTTTAATAATTTTAAAAAAAAAATTTAAACAAATTAAACAAGAATTATTATTTACATTTATAATCTTTTTAATACTTTTCATTTCATCTTTAATATTTAAGAATCATGATGATTTTCCTTATTATCATTTTCCTTATACTTTTTACCTAACTCAACAAAGTTTTTATTTTGGAATTGGACAATTTAATCATGGCTTTAGAACGCCATCATCAATATTTTATTTAAATTCTTTATTTTATTTGCCATTAGTTAAATATTATCTGTTTAATTTTTCAGCAATATATATTCTAGGATTTGCAAATATTATTTTTTTAAAGAAAATTCACAATTTTTTTATCTCATATGACTTTAAAAAAAATTTAAATAAAAATATAAATTATATAACTTTTTTAAATTTATTTTTTTTTGTTTTTGTAAATATTTTTTTTTACAGAATTGCAGAACATGGAACCGATAGATCAGCACAAATTTTAATCTTTATATTAGTAGGTTTAATTTTAGAATATTTTTATTTTTTAAAGTCTGAAAAAGTTAATTTAATGTTTGTATATATTTTGTTAGGACTAATAATATCTCTTAAAGCTTTTTATATTTTGTATTTAATAATTTTATTGCCATTATTTTTTTTCATATTAGAGGAAAAAAAAAAAATAATTTTAACTTTAAAATATTTTATACAAAATAAATATTTTTTCTTTTTTTTACTAATGTTATTTTTTGTAATAGGAACATATTTTATTAACACCGGATGCTTCATTTATCCATTGAGCTTCACATGTTTAGAGAATTTTAGTTGGGCGTTATCAATAAATGAAATTCAAAGAATGAATAATTGGTATGAATTATGGTCTAAAGCCGGTGCAAATCCTAATTTCCGTGTAAACAATCCAGAAGAATATATATCAAAATTAAATTGGGTGAGCAATTGGATAAATGATTATTTTTTTAACAAAGTTTTAGATTTTATTTTAGGATTATTTTTTGCAATTCTAATATTTTTAATAGCATTTATTAAACCCAAAACTTATAGAAAAAAAATAAACATAAACAAATTTACTTATTTTACTTTTATTATTTTAGTAATATTATTTATTGAATGGTTCTATAATCATCCTGCATTGAGATATGGTGGCTTTTGTCTAATTGCTCTTATTTTATTTATACCAACATCTATATATTTAAGCACTTTTAAAATTGAAATGAAAAAATTTACAAATTCAATTTTTATTTTGATAATAATTACTACATTTATATTCTTAGGACGAAATATAGTTAGAATACAAAAAGAAATTAATATTTATAATTACATGCCCACAAAAAATATATTTTATAAAATAGATAGCCATTATTTTAGAATACAGAATCAAATGAATGGTATTTTAAAAGAAAAAAAAATTAAAAAGTTATTAGGAAAAAAAATTTTTGCTGTTAATAAATGATAAAAAAAATAATACTAATATTTATAGACTTTTTTGACTTTTTTCATAAAAAAAAAATTACAAATTTTTTAAAAAGTAAAAATTTAATTCATTTTTCAACTGTGTTTGATGTTGGTGCACACAAAGGAGAGTCAATAATTCTATTTTTGTCAAATTTTAAAGTAGATAAAATTATTTCATTTGAAGCAAGTCCAATAAATTTTTTTTTTTTAAAAAAAAAAGAAGAATCATTAAAAAGAAAATTTAATAAATCAAAAATTTTACTTGAAAATATTGCAATTGGTTCAGTCAAAAAAAGTGTTATTTTAAATCAATTTAAAGAAAGTTCATCTACGACAATTAGTGAAATTAACAAAAATTCGTCTTACTTTAAGAAAAAATTTAAATTATTAAATTTTTTTGAAAATGATCAAATTTTTTACCCAATCAAAATTGAAACAGAAAATCTTAGTAATTATATGAAATTGAATAATATAAATTTAATTGATTTTCTAAAAATAGATACTGAAGGTTATGAATATGAAATTTTATTAGGATTGGAACAAAATTTGTCTAAAGTAAAACTTATAATGTTTGAGCACCATTATGATAATATGATTAAAAAAAACTATACCTTTAAGGATATTAATAATTTATTAATTAAAAATAATTTTAAAATGATATTTAAAGCAAAAATGCCTTTTCGAAAAACTTTTGAATATATTTATAATAACAAGGATTCTTAAATTGAAGAAAAATTTAAAAGCTTCAATTTTAATAGCAAATTATAATAATGAAAATTTTGTTGATGAATGCATTCAATCTTTAAAAAATCAAAGTTATAAAAATATAGAAATAATTTTTCATGATGATTTATCTAAAGACAAGTCACTTAAAGCAGCCTCTAAATACAAAGGTATTAAAATAATAAAAAACAGTATTAGAGGGAAATATGGATCATTTAATCAAATTAAAGCATATGAAAGAGCTTTTAGAAAATCTACTGGAGAAATAATTTTTTTTTTAGATAGTGATGATTATTTTTTTAAAACAAAAATTAAAAAAATAATAAATATATTTAAATCAAAAAGTAAAATAAGTGCTATTTATGATCTTCCAATTTACAAATATGAAGATAAATATTTTTTTAAAAAAAATAAAAAAAAAATTACAAATAGTTTTTGGCCCTATATTCCTCCTCAAAGTTGCATCTCTATGAGGAGAGAATTCTTTGAAAAAATCTTAAAAAGTATTAAATTTAATAAATTTTCAGACATATGGATGGATTTTAGGTTGGCAATTTATTTAATATATATTTCTAAAAATTATTTTATTTTAGAACATAATTTAACATATTATAGACAATCCACATTAATGGAATCTTCAAAATTTAAATTTCTCTCTTTTTCATGGTGGAAAAGAAGAATGCAAGCACATAATTATATTCAATATTTTTTCTCAAAAAATGGTCTAGATCATAAAAAAAATCTAGATTTCTATGTAACATCAATAATAAATAAAATTATATGAAAAAAATAAAAATTTTAATAATCGGTAAGAATAGTTTTATTGGTTATAATCTTTATAATTATTTTAAAAAAAAAAAAATTAAAATCAATCTAGTTGACTATAAAATTTTTTTAAATAGAAGTTTTGTTAAAAATAATTATGATTATGTAATTAATTGTACATCTAATATAAATTTTGTAAAAAAAAGATATAAAGCAAATTTTGATCATGATTTAAATATTGCAAACCAAATTGCAAAATACAGCTCAAAGTTAATTTTAATAAGTACAAGAAAAATATATAAACCTAAATTTGATATAAAGGAAAATGATCCTAAAAAACCATTATGTAATTATTCAAAAAATAAATTAATTTCTGAAAAATCAACAAAAAAAGTTTTAAAAAACAGAATTGTTATATTAAGAGTCTCGAATATTATTGGTTTACCAAAAAAGCATAGAAAAAAGCTACATCAAACTTTTATTGATCAATTTGTTAAATTTGTAAAAAAAGGATACTTATTTGAAAATAATAAAATTTATAAAGATTTTATTTCAATTAATAAATTCTGTGAAATTATTTTAAAAATAATTAATAAAAATATTGTTGGTACCTATAATGTATCTCTAGGAAAAAAGGTTTATTTGAACCAACTTGTTCAATGGCTTAATATTTATAACAACAAAAAAATTACTAAATTAAATAGAAAAAAAGGTTTTAATAATGATAGTTTTACTCTAAATAATAAAAAGTTAATGAAAAAATTAAAAATCAAAAATTCCCTAGCTGAGCTAAAAAAAGACTGTATAAGAGTTAGTAGAAAATTATTTAAAAATTAATGAAAAATAAAATTGCTTTAATATTTGGCATTACTGGACAAGATGGTTCATATTTGGCTGAATTTCTTATAAAAAAAAAATATATAGTGCATGGTGTTAAGAGAAGATCATCTTCTCTAAACACTGGACGAGTGGACCACATATACCAAGATCCCCATGAAAGGACTAGAAAATTTATATTACACTATGGAGATGTAACAGACGCTATATCAGTTTCTTCTTTGATAAAAAAAATAAAACCTGATGAAATTTATAATTTAGCAGCTCAATCACATGTTGCTGTTTCATTTGAAGTTCCGGAATATACAGCTAATGCTGATGCAATAGGAGCACTTAGAATATTAGAGGCTATTAGATTTCATAAATTACAAAAAAACACTAAATTTTATCAAGCTGGAACCTCTGAAATGTTTGGAAAAGTTCAAGAAATACCACAAAATGAAAAAACTTCATTTTATCCAAGGAGTCCTTATGGTGTTGCGAAAGTTTATGCACATTGGATAACTATAAATTATAGAGAAGCATATAACATATATGCTTGTAATGGTATTCTCTTTAACCACGAAAGCCCAAGAAGAGGTGAAACTTTTGTCACTAAAAAAATAGTATCTGCTTTATGTAAAATTAAACTTAAAAAACAAAAAAAATTATTTTTGGGAAATATAAATACAAAGAGAGATTGGGGTCATGCAAGAGACTATGTAGAAGCGATGTGGAAAATGCTTCAAAAAAATAAACCAGAAGATTATGTGATTTCAACTGGCAAACAATATTCTGTTAAGCAATTTGTTAATCTAGTTTTAAACGAATTAAAAATAAAATATTTTTGGAAAGGAAAAGGAATTAATTCAAAGTGCTTTGATCAAAACGGAAACTGTATTGTTGAATGTGATAAAGCATATTACAGACCATTAGAGGTAGATACTCTTTTGGGCAATTCCAACAAAGCAAAAAGAGATTTAAAATGGAAACCAAAAATCTCAATAAAAATGCTTGTAAAAGAAATGGTTGATTTTGAGCTAAAAAATTAACTTTAATGATATCATTTAATTCAAAAATATATGTTGCCGGCCACAAAGGTTTAGTTGGAAGTGCAATAATTAGAAAATTAAAAGAAAAAGGTTATAAAAAAATTGTAACTGTTGATAAAAAAAAATTAGATTTGACAAATCAATCTAAAGTTTTTTCTTTTTTAAAAAAACATAAACCAAAATTTATATTTATAGCTGCAGCAAAAGTAGGAGGAATATATTCAAATAATAAGTATAAAGCAGAATTTATACAAGAAAATTTATCTATACAAAATAACTTAATTCATTCGGCTTATTTATCTGGTGTAAAAAATCTTATTTTTTTAGGATCAAGTTGCGTTTATCCTAGAGATTGTAAACAACCCATAAAAGAAGAATATTTGTTATCAGGACCTCTCGAGCCCACAAATGATGCATATTCAATAGCAAAAATAGCAGGAATAAAAATGTGTCAAAGCTACAACGAACAATATAAAACTAACTTCAAAAGTTTGATGCCGACTAATACTTATGGTCCTAATGACAACTATCACCCTTTAAACTCACATTTTTTTCCATCACTAATAAGAAAAATTGATCTTATTAAAAGAAAAAAATCTAAATATCTTTATTTATGGGGAAATGGAAAAGCTAAGAGAGAATTAATTTATGTTGATGATTTAGCAAATGCTTGTTTGTATTTTATGAATAAAAAAACAAAACATCATTTAATCAATATTGGAACTGGAAAAGATCACTCGATAAATTTTTTTGCAAAAGAAATATTAAAAACTTTAATTCCAGAAAAAAAAGTAATCATAAAATATGATAAATCGAAACCAAACGGAACGCCAAGAAAAGTCTTAGACATTTCGCTTGCAAAAAAATATGGATGGAAAGCAAAATCAGATTTTAAAAATTCTGTGCTAGAAACTTACAACTCATTTAAAAAAAAATAAAAAAATCAAAATGAAAAAAAATTTAATTATTGTAACCGGTGGTGCAGGATTTGTTGGTTCAAACCTTATCTCGTTATTGATTAAAAAAACAAATTATAAAATTATAAGTATTGATAATTACTCATCCGGAAGCAAAAAAAATAAAATAAAAAATAAAAAAATTAAATATATTAAAAGTGATACCAAGAATATTTCATTTTTACTTAGAAAATATAAAAATAATATAAATTCAGTCTTTCATTTTGGGGAGTTTGCAAGAATATATCAAAGTTTTTTAAAATTTAACGAATGTATAGAGTCAAATTCTATAGGAACACATGAAGTTTTTAATTTTTGTTTAAAAAATAAAATCAAGTTGATTTATTCAGCTACATCTGCAAGTCTTGGAAACAAAGGCCAAGACAAAGATTTATCTCCCTATGCATTTTCTAAAGCAAAAAATTTAGAATTATTAGAAAACTTAAATAAATGGTTTAATATGAAATTTGAAATAATTTATTTTTATAATGTTTATGGTCCTAGACAGATATGTAAAGGAGATATGGCAACTGTAATTGGAATTTTTGAGAATCATTATAAAAAAAAACTTCCATTACCAGTTGTTAAACCAGGGTCACAATCAAGAAGATTTACTCATATCAACGACACAATTAAGGCATGCTTTTTTGCCTGGAAGCAAAATAAGTGCAGACATTATTCAATAACAAATAAAAAAAGTTATAAAATAATAGACGTGGCAAAAATGTTTAAACACAAAATTAAATATTTATCTTCAAGAAAAGGAGAAAGATTTGCATCAGCTTTAACAACGATGAATTTATCAAATAAAGTTTATAAAATTTACGGAGAAACCATGCTCAAAGACTATATAAATGAGTTTATTAACAACAAAAAAGTGAAATAAATCACTGTTTACAATAATTTTTTTTTATATATAAACCTAGTGCCTGGTGATTTTTGCGAAGGTGTAATACCCGATCCCATCCCGAACTCGGAAGTCAAGCCCTTCAGCGCCGATGGTACTTTGTCTTAAGACACGGAAGAGTAGGACATTGCCAGGCTTAAACTTTTTTAATATGAAAATTGCAAGTTCTTTAAAATCATTAAAAAAAAGAGATCTCAATTCTAAGTTAGTTAGAAGAAGAGGAAGAGTTTATATAATAAATAAAAAAAATCCAAAATTTAAAGCAAGACAGAAGTAATCTTAGAGTTTTATGATAATAGGATCGGTATCAGAAAACAAAGATTTAGAGAAGAGAATTTCAATCACTCCCGAGATAGCAAAAAAATACATAAACTTAGGATTTGAAATTCAATTAAGCAAAAATTATGGAAAGCATCTGGGTTTTGAAGCAAAGGAATACAATAAACTGGGTGTTAAATTTGTTAGTGATGATAAAAAATTAATAGAAAGTTCTGATATCATTATCCAAATGAGTTTATTAGATGATGACAAAACTTCTCTATTAAAATCTAGCCAAACTTTTATTGGTGTTTTAAACTCTTACGAAAATAAAAATAAACTTGATGAATTAGTAAAAAAAAAAGTTAACCTTTTTTCTTTGGAGTTATTGCCCAGGATAACAAGAGCACAGTCTATGGATATACTTTCCTCTCAAGCTAATTTAGCTGGATATAAAGCCGTATTAGAATCATTTTCAATTTATGAAAAAGCTATACCAATGATGATGACTGCAGCAGGAACTATTCCTGCAGCAAAAGTTTTAGTTGTGGGTGCTGGAGTTGCAGGCTTGCAAGCAATAGCTACCGCTAAAAGAATGGGAGCAATTGTATTTGCAACAGATGTAAGGAGGGCCTCAAAAGAACAAGTAGAAAGCTTAGGTGGAAAATTTTTATTAGTAGAAGGGGCTGAAAATTTAGAAACTGAAGGTGGATACGCTAAAGAAGCATCTGAAGAATTTAAAAAAAAACAAGAAGAATTATTAAGTGAAACACTTAAAAAAATTGATATTGTAATTTGTACAGCTTTGATACCAGGAAAAAAAGCTCCATTAATTATTAAAGAAAATATGTTAGAAAATATGCAACCTGGATCTATAATCTATGATTTAGCCGCAGTTCAAGGAGGGAATGTAGTATTTTCAGAGGTAGATAAAATTATTGAAAAAAATGGCGTCAAAATAATGGGTGAAAGAAATATTTTAAATAAGTTACCAACTTCATCTTCTAGTCTTTATGCTAAAAATGTATTTAATTTTGTTTCAAATTTATATGATAAAGAAAATAAAAAAATTAATATTAATTTAGAGGATGAAATAATTGCTAAAACAATAATAAAATAAATTTATGGAAATAGACCCATTTATATTTAGACTCAGCATTTTTATACTTTCTATTTTTATAGGATACTATGTTGTTTGGAGTGTTACCCCATCCTTGCACACTCCTTTAATGTCAGTAACAAATGCGATTTCCTCAGTAATTATAGTTGGAGCTATTATGGCGGCTTTAGCGGGAGAAACTGAAAATATACTTGATACAGCAAATATTTTTGGGTTTTTAGCAATAATTTTAGCAGCTGTTAATATATTTGGGGGCTTTTTAGTAACCCAAAGAATGTTGGCTATGTATAAAAAAAAAAAAAATAAAAAATGATTTCAGCAAATTTATTAGCAGTATTTTATCTTATTTCAGGAATACTATTCATTTTAGCTCTTAGAGGTCTTTCATCGCCGGAAACTTCAAGACAAGGAAATTTATTTGGAATAATTGGAATGGCTATAGCTATTGGTGTTACTATTA
>Ga0315339_1002693_pt1 | contig 13151 bp, 13 predicted proteins | sample ASW17metaG_FD_204514 | JGI IMG/M metagenome (GOLD analysis project Ga0315339, IMG submission 204514) | Ammonia-oxidizing marine archaeal communities from Pacific Ocean, United States - ASW #17 | ecosystem: Environmental > Aquatic > Marine > Oceanic | place: USA: California | collected 2016-12-05
GAATACGGTCGGCCGCCCGCGCGGATCGGCTCGAGTCGTGAGGAGGCCCGGCGGCTTATGATAGAGCCAGAGCCGTCGGCGCTGCGGCGGACCGACGGGCTCGCCATCGACCCGAACGACGTTATCCGGTCCGACGTTGAGCGCGGGCGAGGTTAGCACCGCGCCGTCGATAGAGACCCGCCCCGCGGCGATCCAACGCTCGGCCTCACGGCGCGAACACAGCCCCGCCCGCGCCAAATGCTTGGCAATGCGCTCCCTCATGTGCGTAGTCTATGGGGGGGTCCACGGACCTGGCAACGCGGGCTGTGGGAGGGGTGATGGGAGCCCGCGCTCAGACGCTATGCGGGTGGCGCCCCGACGGTCAGCGTGTTCAGCGCGCCCATCAATTGGCCGCCGACATCGCCGCAACCGCCCTTGATGTCGCCGAGAGGGGAATAGCCGAGGCTGCGGCCATGGTCGCGGTCCGCAGCGACGACGCCATATCCGTGCCGGGCTCGCGGGTGATCAATAATCATGAACAACCGCTCGCACACCAGCCTCGCCGACACCGGCTCGGCCAGAAACTCGTTGGCGCCGGCATCGCGCGCGGCAACGACGCGGCTCACCTCGGTATGGCCGGTCGGCATAATAATCGGGACGTGGGGGTGGGAGTGTCGGCGACGTTACGCCCCAATTTGACGAAGTCATAACCGTCGAGAAGCTCCATCTCCCAGCCGACGATGACACCGTCGGCGTAGAAATGCTTGAGTTCGCTATTCGCGTCGCTGCCGCAATAGCTCGAATGCACGCGCTTGATGCCGAAACTGCGTAGAATCTTCTTGAGAAGCTCATGCATGAAGCGGTTGTCGTCAACAACCAGCACCTTGAGCCGCTCTAGATTGTATCCCATATCCGACACGGTTCGGCGCTCCCATCCGCCAGAGGACCGTACGGCGGGCCAGTCAACAGGCGGCTAACCGCTTCATACAGCGGTATGCACCCTGCGGTATGGGACGCATTTCTTCGTGGGCGCCCTTGACCGCCGCCGCTGGTAACCTGAGTCTCGGCGGCCATGGGCACGGCCGAGAACCCGTTCATGGCGAAAGCGATCGAGGAAGCGCGCGGCGCAGCGCGGCGCGGCGAGGTCCCGGTGGGCGCGGTCGTGGTCGATGTCGCAGCCCGAAAGATCCTTGCCTCGGCCGGAAACGAGATGCGCGCGCGGGGCGATCCCACCGCCCACGCCGAGATGCTCGCGATTCGCGCGGCCGGCCAAGGAATTGGCGGCCAGCGGCTGGTGGGGTGCGACCTCTACGTTACACTCGAGCCGTGCCCGATGTGCGCGCATGCGATCGCCCTCGCCCGTTTTCGCCGGCTTTATTTCGGGGCCTACGACCCTACGGGCGGGGGGGTCGAGCACGGTGTGCGCATCTTCGATCAACCCGGCTGCAACCACCGCCCCGACGTGTACGGCGGCCTCGCCGAGCACGAAGCCGAGACGCTGTTGCGCGACTTCTTCGCCGCGCGGCGCTAGCGAGTTCGCGCGATGGCACGCCAGGCGATGTCGCGGCGACAAAAACCTTCCGGCCAGTCGATGACATCAATCGCTTCGTAGGCGCGCTGTCGAGCGCCACCGATGTCGGCGCCGAGCGCGGCAACCCCTAGCACGCGCCCCCCGGCGGCGATGATCTTGCCGTTCCTCGCCGCTGTTCCGGCATGAAAGATCGTGACTCCGGGCAGCTCGCTGGCCGGCCCGAGGTTGTCGATCACCGAGCCTTGCTCGTAGGCCCCTGGGTAGCCCCGCGCGGCCGCGACGACGCACACGCACGCCTCATCACGCCAGCGCAGATCGAAATGCGAGAGCTGGCCATCGCAAGTCGCGAGCAGCGCCGGCACGATATCTGATCGCAAGCGGGGCAAGACCGCCTGGCATTCCGGATCACCGAAGCGCACGTTGAATTCGATCAGTTGTGGGCCCGCCGCCGTCATCATCAGGCCGGCGTACAGAAGGCCCCGGAACGGCCGCCCCTCGGCCGCCATGCCGGCCACGGTCGGCATGATGATGCGCTCCATCACCTCCGCCGATTCCCCCTCGCCGAGGACCGGCGCCGGTGAGTACGCCCCCATGCCGCCCGTGTTAGGCCCGATATCGCCCTCGCCGACGGCCTTATGGTCCTGAGCACCCGCGAGCAGCAGCGCCACCTCGCCATCGACCAGCGCCATAAGGCTCGCCTCCTCGCCGACCATTCGTTCCTCGATGACCAGCTCTGCCCCTGCCGCGCCGAACCGGCCGCCGAGCATGTCATCGACAGCCTCGTGCGCTTCCGCGAGAGTGTTGGCGACCACAACCCCCTTGCCGGCGGCGAGACCGTCGGCCTTGACAACGATCGGCGCGCCCTCGGCGTCGATGTAGGCCTTGGCTGCGGCCGCGGCGTCGACGCGCAGGTAGCGAGCGGTCGGGATTCCGTGGCGAACGCAGAAGTCCTTGGTGAAACCCTTGGAGCCCTCGAGCACGGCGGCGCGTCGATCGGGCCCAAAGGCATTGATGCCAGCCGCCCTCAGGTGATCGACAAGACCTCCAACCAGTGGCGCCTCCGGACCGATCACGACGAAATCGATCGCCTCCGATCGGCACAGTCCCTCGATGCCGGCGAAATCCATGGTGTCGATGTCGACACAGTACGCGACCGCGGCCATCCCGCCGTTGCCAGGCGCGCAGTAAAGCTTGTCGACCAGAGAGGATGAGGCTATGGCCCAGCACAGTGCGTGCTCGCGCCCGCCCGAGCCGACCACCAAGACGTTCATACGCTCTCCCGGTTTCCCTACCCTCCTGTATCATAGGACAATTGAGCCATGGCACGGACATGAGCGATACCGCCCCGCCCGCTGAGGCAGTGAGCCACAACGCACCGATTTACTCGGTCACCGAACTCTCGATGGCGCTCAAGCGCTCGGTCGAGGATCGGTTTCGCCAGGTGCGCGTACGCGGCGAAGTGTCCGGCCTCAAGCGCGCCGGCTCGGGCCATCTGTACCTCAGTCTCAAAGACCAGAACGCCGTACTCGACGGGGTCTGCTGGCGCGGCAGGGCGGCTCGGCTCTCGTTCGATCCCAGCGACGGCATTGAAGTGATCTGCACCGGTCGGCTGACCACCTACCCGGGCCGGTCGCGCTACCAGATCGTGATAGATCACATCGAACCGGCGGGCATCGGCGCCCTAATGGCGTTAGTGCAGGCGCGGCGCGAGGCGCTCGCTGCCGAGGGCCTGTTCGACGAAGCGCGCAAGCGGCCCCTGCCGTACCTACCCGAGGTCATCGGTGTGGTCACCTCGGAGAGTGGCGCGGTCATTCGGGACATCCTGCACCGTCTGCGCGATCGTTTTCCACGCCGCGTCTTGGTGTGGCCGGTCATGGTGCAGGGCGAGGGCGCAGCCGACGAGATCGTCGCTGCCATCGACGGCTTCAACCGCCTGCCGCCGGACGGGACAGTAACGCGCCCCGACCTCCTGATCGTCGCGCGCGGCGGTGGCAGACTCGAGGATCTGTGGGCGTTTAACGAAGAGAGCGTGGTCAGGGCTGCCGCTGCGAGCCAGATCCCCTTGATCTCGGCGGTCGGCCACGAGACCGATACGACGCTGATCGACTTCGCCGCCGACCGTCGCGCCCCGACCCCCAGCGCCGCCGCCGAAATGGCGGTGCCTGTCCTCGGCGACCTCCGATATACCCTGGCCGATTATCGCCGCCGAATCGTCGGTGCGCTCAGTCGTCGGCTGCGAGACTTTGGCACCGAACTTCGCGCCGCCGCCCGTGGCCTGCACGACCCGCGCGAACTGCTCGACCTCGCGCGCCAGCGTCTCGACGAGTCGTCGGAACGGCTCGCCCTCTCGCTAACACGGGGCCATGAGCGACGGAACGATGGACTGAATGCGCTGCGCGCTGCCCTGCGTCCCCACCACCCGGGTCAGGAGATCAAACGGCAGCGCGAGAATATCGGCGCCCAGGGCCGCCAGCTCGAGCGCGAGATCGGGCTCTATCTGCGGCACACGTGCGACGGCATGGAGGGCCAAGCCAAATTGCTCGAGACGCTGAGTTACCACAACGTTCTCGATCGCGGCTTCGCCGTCATCCGAGACCGCAAGGACCGACCGCTCACCCGCGCCGCCGCCGTCAAACCTGGCGTCGCGCTCGCGCTGGAGTTCGCCGATGGTGACGTGCACGCGGTCGCACATCGACCACCGAGCAGAACCACGCGCCCGCGCACGGTGCCGTCGACGGATCGCCAGGGCCGCCTGCTGTGAGAGAGCGATGTTAGTATATCGTGGCGCTGGCGGCGCGCCTCGCGGCCACGACTCTTGGTATGGCTGACGATGCACATACCGAAACCGATACTCATGCCGATAGCGCGGCGGACGAACCTCATGCGACCGCCGCCGAGCCAGCACCTACGGGCGGGCTCGTGCCGTCGGGCCAAAACGTCGACTGGCGCTCGCTTGAGCCCAAATTACAGCAGTACTTCTGCCTGCAAAAACCGCAGCCCGTCTGGTGCACCGAATGGCACAGGCGCCTCACTGTCGATCCCGATTTCCCGATCCTCCACCCGGACGAGATTCCTCGGCCGACCTGAAAGCTGAAGTACTGGCACATCATGCACAGCGTCAGGAACGCGTTGATCGCAAAACTCAAGGTTCGGACGCCGACCGAGGACTACATCCTCGCCATGCACGTGCGGGCCGTCGAGGACGGCGATACCGACGCCATGGAGATGCACGGCTACCCGTTCAGCGCCAGTTGAGCTGTGAGGGCCAACTACTGGCGGGCCTACGAGTATTACGGATTGGCCTATCTCGCGAGTGTCGACAGAGACAGCACCAACCTCGACCCGCTGTGGCCGTTCCTGTCAGTCAAGGAGTAGGATATCGTGACCGACCGATTCCAGAACATCGCGTGCAAACTCGATCGTACCTACTGAACGTCGCGGTATCGCGCCGATCACGATAAACTGCGGGCGAGACCAAGGAACGGAGAGCCATGTACGGTCAGGATGGCAGCGGCGCGGCGACGCTCAGGTACGGCGATGGCACCTATGAGGTGATCCGCGCTGGCAGCTACGTAATCTGCGCAGTGAGCGAGCGCCGAATCTTGCTTGAGGACCTCCGATATTGGAGCGTTGATCGCCAGGAGGCCTATGCCTCGCCTCGGCAGGCGCTGCAGCGCTACGAGGAGATACGAGCAGCGAGCCGCGGCTCACCCTAAGTCAGGCCAGCAACCTGGGTCTAGCGACGGCCTCACTCCGGCCAGCGACGGTGCAGCCAGAGCCATTGTTCGGGACGCTCGCGCACCCACCCCTCGACGACCGCGTTGACACTCACCATGAAGGCCAGGGCGTCCGCCTTACGATCACCCGAATCGGGAATAGTCATGGGCGGGTATATTGTGAGCCGGAAGGTGGCACCGCGTAGCCGCTCGACGCGAGCCGGCAATACCGGACAGTGATGACGCAGCGCTAGGGTCGCGAGCGCCCGCGCCGTCATCGCCGGACGCCCAAAAAAAGGCACGGAAATACCCTCACCCAGCTTTTGGTCGACCAGCATGGCTACGTGCTCGCCCCGTCCCAGCGCCGCCGTCGCCTCGCGGGCGCCGCGATGCCCCTTGGGGTGAAGGGCGCCGCCGACCGGACGGCGCGCCCGCGCCATCAGCCGATTGACCGCCGCATTGTTGGCGGCCCGATATATCTGAACAAGGGCCAGACCCCGCTGCGTCGCCCCCAGCGTCAATATCTCCCAGTTGCCTAGATGTGCCGAGAAGAAGAGAGCGCCGGTCTCGCTGTCCCGCACCGCGTCTAGGTGCTCGATGCCGACGACCTCGACGCGGCCGTTGGGTTCATAACAGCGGAACTTGTCGAGGTGGGCGTACTCGGCGGTGACTCGCCCGAGGTTCGCCCACATCCCTCGAACGAGGCCGTAAATCTCGCCCGCCGACCGCTCGGGAAGCGCGAGCTCGAGATTGCGGTGAGCACGGCGCGAGACCGGAAGGCGCGGCCCGACGACCGATGCGAGCCATCCGCCGAAGGCGGATGCGGCATCGACCGGGAGCGCCCTGAACAGGCCATAGGCGAGCCACGCGAGAGACGCTTCGCCAGCGCGGCGCAACGTCGTGAAGAGCGATTTCGTCATTGGCGGTCGCCGAACAGCGGCGCCAGCAAACCATCGAGAGCGGCGGCCGCGTCGAATTCGAGATCGACTTCGAGCACTTCGACCATGGTTCGCGCTTCGCGCGGCAAACGCGCGGCATCCTTGGTCGTCGTGACCAGCCGGGCGCCTGCTGCCTGCGCCACATCGACCAGCCCCATGATCTCCTCAGGGCTGAAAACATGATGATCGGCGAAGTCGTGGCACGAAAGCAGTCGCGCGCCCAACGCCTGAAGCGTCGCGAAGAACTTAGCTGGCCGGGCGATTCCAGCGAACGCCACGACCGGCACATCGATGAGGCGATATGCGGCCGCGGTCGGCACCAACCGCGCCCGCAAGACCGGGCCGCGAAAATCGCACAGCGCATCGAGCCGCCGGACCAAGCCCGGATCGTCAACAGCCACCACGGCGTCGGCCCGGGCCAATCCCCGTGCGATTGGCTCGCGCAGTGGTCCGGCGGGAATAATGCGACCGTTGCCAAACATGTAGCCGCTGTCGATCACAACTACCGAGATATCCTTGTGTAGAGACGGATTCTGGTGGCCGTCGTCCATCACCACGACCTCGGCGCCCGCCGCCACGGCGGCCATCGCACCGGCCGCCCGGTCCCGCGCTACCCAGGTCGGCGCGCGCGCCGCCAGCAACAGCGCTTCGTCGCCCACCGCGCCAGCGTCATGACGGTCGGGCTGTACCGCCACCGGGCCGGCAAGCTTCCCGCCGTACCCGCGCGTCAGAAAATGGAAGGTGCGCCCGCGCCCCTTGAGCCAATCGCCGATGGCCAGCGCAGTCGGCGTCTTACCGGCACCGCCAGCGACCAAATTACCAACACAGATGACGGGCGCAGCGACGCGCCGGGGCCTGGCGAGAGCGCCCCGCAACAGACCGGCAGCGGCATAGGCGTGGCCGAGCGGACTCATGAATCCCGGCAGGGACCCGTGCCCAACGTCCCAGAACCTAGGCGCTCGCAACGATCGCTTCGTTGTCGAGGTCGGGAAGGAAGGCGGCGATTTCGGCGAACACCGCGTCGAGAACCTCGCCCTTCGCAGCCGCCACCCCACGCGCCGCGGCCGTGCGCGCCGCGCAGCGCTCGGGCATCGCCAGGAACCGACCGAGCGCGGCCGCCAACGCTTCACTGCCGTCAACTCGCTCGGCTGCGCCCGCGGCCTCCAGTTCGCTGGTCGCATCGGCGAAGTTCTCCATGTGCGGACCATACAAGATCGCGCAGTCGAGCCGCGCCGGCTCGAGTGGGTTCTGGCCGCCGTGCGGCACCAGCGAGCCGCCGACAAATACCAGGTTGGCTAGCCGATAGAACAGGCCAAGCTCGCCCATCGTGGCGGCGACGTAAATATCGGTTTCCGCCGTCACCGGCTCGCCGCCGCCCCGGTTGGCGACCACCAGATCCACCGACGCGAGCTTCTCGGCGACCATCGAACCGCGGATCGCGTGGCGGGGCACGATGATGGTGAGAAGGCCCGGATGGTCGCGCTTGAGCGCCCGATGCACCTCGACGGCGATGGTCTCCTCGCCTGCATGGGTGCTCGCAGCAAGCCAGCGCGGCCGTGAACCCAGGCTGGTCCGCATGTGGGCTAGTTCGACCTCATCGACCGGTAGTGGCGGCGCCGCGTTCTTGAGATTGCCCACACAGCGCACGTGGCAAGCACCGAGACCCACAAGGCGCCGCGCCTCCTCCTCGTTCTGCGCGAGGCACAATGCGAAGCGCCCGAGAACATCCGTCGCCATGCGCGGAAACCTCTGCCAACGTCGGAACGAGCGCTTGGACATGCGCCCATTGACGAGGATCAGCGGTGCCCGATCGGCACTCGCGCTGATCAGATTGGGCCACAGCTCCGATTCGACCCACAAGACAACGTCGGGGCGCCAATGATCGAGGAACCGTCGCACCGCGTCGGGTCGATCCGCTGGGACATACTGATGGAACGCCTGCGGGGGCAACCGCTCCGCCATCAGGCGGGCCGAGGTGACGGTGCCGGTGGTGAGCAGCACGTGGCCATCGGGCACTGCCGTGGCGATGCGTTCGATGAGCGGCAGAACCGAGATCGCCTCACCCACGCTAGCGGCGTGAATCCACGTGATCGGGCCAGCCGGCCGCTCGCGACCCGCGTGGCCCAGGCGCTCGCCGAAACGCGCCCGATCCTCCTTGCCCTGACCGCGGCGGCGACGGAGGTAGAGCCCGATCAGCGGCGCCGCGAGCGTAGTGAGTGTGCGATAGGAGGCCAGACCGACCATCGCCCCCTAGCCCACCGGCTCGGCACCGTGGACCGGCTCAGTCACCTGATCCGTTGCCTCCAAGCTGGCGGGCTGGACTGGCTCCTGACCGCAGGCCCGATCCGCATCGGCGCAAAGCGCGTTCAGCCGCGTCTCCAATTCAAGCCGGGCGGCAACCGGGTCCTCGTCCTTGGCGACACGCAGCGGCTCTCCCCACATGAACACGCCACGGCTGAACAGCGCTGGCACCGTAAACCGGTCCCACGTCGGCAACACTCGACGCCGGGCGACACCGTAGACAGCGGGGACGATGGCGGCGCCTGAAAGCTGGGCGATGGCGACGACGCCTCGGCTGGCCCGCATATAAGGCCCGCGAGGCGCATCGGGCGTAATGCCGACCGAGATGCCGGCCCGCAGTGCCCGCACCATGGCGCGCACCGCCCCAGCGCCGTTCCGACTCGACGACCCGCGTACGGTTTCGACCCCAAAGTGGGCGATGGTCCGCGAGATCAGCTCGCCATCACGGTGCCTCGAGACCAGCATCCGCATCGCCACGCCGCGCCGCCACGCCAGGGGCATCATCAAAAGTCGGCCGTGCCAAGTGGCGAGGATGAAGGGCTCGTCACGATCCCAAAACCCGGCCGGGATGTCGCCGCCGTACACCGTCCAGCGGCCGCTGTGGCGCACCAGGCGCATGTACCAGGCCACCGTCGACGCGGCGAGGCGGCGGGTCCACGCCGCGCGGCTGATCCGTTTCAGGAGAATCATAGCCCAGCGCCGGGGCTCAGGCCCGCACTCGGGCCGGCGGCGGCGAGACGTTCTCCTCGACATCGTCAGTCCGGTAGAGACGCGCATAAATGCCGCTCCGCGCCATCAGCTCGGCGTGGGCACCCATCTCGATCAGCCGACCTTCATTCATCACGCAGATCAGATCGGCATCGATGATCGAGGACGGGCGGTGCGCGACGATCAAGGTGGTCCGCCCGCGCATCAGCTCGGCGAGCGCACCGCGAACCTGGCGCTCCGATTCGAGATCGAGCGCCGATGTCGCCTCGTCCAGCAGCAAAATTGGTGCGTCCTTAAGCATCGCGCGGGCAATGGCGATACGCTGACGCTGCCCGCCCGAGAGACGCATACCATCCTCGCCGAGCACGGTATCGTAGCCGTTCGGCAACTCGCGGACGAACTCGTCGGCCGCCGCCGCCCGCGCCGCCGCCTCGATTTCCGCATCGCTTGCACCGCGACGCCCGTAGGCGATATTGGCGCGCACCGTGTCGTCGAACAGGCTGGTCTCTTGGCTGACCAGGGCAACGGCGCCGCGCAAACTCGCGAGCGTTACATCGCGAACATCCTGGCCATCGATCGTCACAGTGCCGGCATCGACATCGTAGAACCGGGGAATCAGATTGAGCAGGGTCGATTTTCCCGCCCCCGAGGCGCCCACCAACGCCACCCGCTGCCCTGCGGCGACCTCCAGGTTGACGTCGCGCAGCGCGGGAGCCTCGCCCCGGTAGGCGAACTCGACGTGTTCGAATCGGATCGCCGCCGCCGACACGACGAGCGAGCGAGCGCCGGAGCGATCCTCAATCTCTGGCCGCGCGTCGAGGATCGCGAAGATGCGCTGCGCCGCCGCAAGGCCCTCTTGGAGCGCAGTGTTGAGGTTGGCGAGGCTGCGTAGCGGCTGATACGCCAGCAACAGCGCGGTGATGAAAGAGGCGAAGTCACCGGGCTCGGTCGCGCCGGCAATGACCTGGCTACCTATATAGACCAGCGTCACGGCGATCGCGAGGCTGCCCACAGTCTCTACCACGGGCGTCATAAGCGCCCGCGAGCGGATGATCTTGAACAGGTCCTTGAGCCGACTCTCGATCGCCGCCTCGGCCCGGGCGGTCTCGTAGGCCTCCATGCCATAGGCCTTGACGTGTCGCGCGCCACGGAAGGTCTCGCTCAGCAGAGCGCTGATTCGGCCAGTCTTAACCTGGTTGGCGGTCGAGGACTTGCGAACCCGTCGGCCAAGATTGCGCACCGGTAATATCGCGAGCGGCAGAACCACGGAGCTAACTAGCGCGAGCTCCCATTGCTGGTAGAACATGACGCCGATCAGGAACAACACCGAGAGCGAGTCCTTGACCATCCCGGTGATCGCCTTGACCAATGCCTCACGCAGCAGATTCACGTCGTTGAGAAAGCTCGACATCAGCCGCCCGGTCGTCGCGGTCTGCAAGTAGGCAAGGTCCGCTTGCATCAGGTGTGAGAACAACCGCAGCTGAGTGGCGGCGATGACGCGCTGGCCGACCGCGTTCATCAAATAAGATTGGCCAAACGTGGACAGACCTTTGACCAGGGCAATGCCGACTACGGCGATCGGCACCACGACGAGCATCTCTTCGTCGCGGGCGAAGAAGACGTCGTCCATGATCGGTTCCATGATCCACGCTAGCGCCGCCGTGGTGGCGGCGACGAGCGCCATGCAGACAGCGGCCAGCCCGACCGCCGGCGCGTGCACGCGAATATGATCGCGGAACAACCGGCCGATGAGTTCTCGACCCGATACGCGCTCGCCCCCGGCCGGCGCCGACGCTCCCACCCAAGGCTCGTTTGCCACCGTTTTCATCTAGGCGCGAAGGTTATCACGTGGCTTCCCGGGCACCAACGCAGGCGCGCCAACTTGCGGCGATGGGGTGCGCGGCGTAGCCTCTAGCGGCGTGGGATCGCGGTTTTTTGCAACTCTGGAGGAGTTCGATGAGCGCCGTCGATATGGTAGCGAGCGTGTGTCCACACGACTGTCCCTCGACCTGTGCGCTTGAGGTAGAGCTTCTCGATGCGCACACGATTGGGCGGGTTCGTGGCGCCGCCGACAACGACTACACGTGCGGAGTGGTCTGCGAGAAGGTCGCTCGCTATGCCGAGCGGGTGCACCACCCCGACCGCCTAAGCGAGCCGCTCCGACGGACTGGAGTCAAGGGTGATGGCGAGTTCGCGCCGATCACTTGGGACGATGCCCTCGACGATATCGCTGAAGCCCTCCTGAAGACAGAACAGCGTCTCGGCAGCGAGGCGGTCTGGCCCTATTTTTACGCCGGCACGATGGGGCTGGTGATGCGCGACGGCATCAACCGGCTGCGCCATGTCAAACGCTATTCCGGCATGCATTCGACCTTCTGCGCGACGCTGGCCACGGCCGGCTGGCGGGCCGGCACCGGCATTCTGGCAGGAGTCGATCCTCGCGAGATGGCCGAGGCCGATCTGATCGTCATCTGGGGCACCAACGCGGTGGCAACCCAGGTCAACGTGATGACCCACGTCACCCGGGCACGACGCGAGCGCGGCGCGAAGCTGGTCGTGATCGACCCCTACCGCAACGCGACGGCAAAGACGGCGGATAAACACCTGTGCCTCAGGCCAGGCACCGACGGTGCTCTCGCCTGCGCGGTCATGCATGTCTTGTTCGCCGAAGGGTACGCCGACCGGCCCTATCTACAGCGCTATACCGACGTGCCGGACGAGCTCGAAGCCCACTTGCGCGCGCGTACGCCAGAGTGGGCGGCGCGCATCACCGGGCTCGACGCCGAGGAGATTCGCGAGTTCGCTCGGCTCTATGGCACTACCAAGCGGAGCTTCCTGCGGCTTGGCTTCGGCTTTTCGCGCTCACGGAACGGCGCGGCCAACATGCACGCCGCCTCGTGTCTAGCTGCCGTGAGCGGCTCTTGGCAATATCGCGGCGGTGGCGCCTTCTTCAGCAACTCGGCCGTCTACCATTGGGACAAGACCTTGATCGAAGGGCTCGACGCGGTCGATCCCTCAATCCGGGTCCTCGACCAGTCCCGGATCGGTGCAGTGCTTACCGGCGATCGGGCCGACCTCGGCGATGGCCCCCCGGTCACCGCGATGATCATCCAGAACACCAATCCAATGAACGTCGCTCCCGAGCTGAACAAGGTGCGTGAAGGCTTCGCCCGCGAAGACCTGTTCGTCTGCGTTCACGAGCAGTTCATGACCGAGACCGCGCGCATAGCCGACATCGTCCTGCCGGCGACTATGTTTCTTGAGCACGACGATCTCTACCAGGGCGGCGGCCATATGTACCTTCAGATCGGGGCCAAGGTGATCGAGCCCCACGCCCAGTGTCGATCGAACCACGAAGTGTTGTGCGCCCTGGCGAAACGGCTTGGGGCAGTGCATCGCGGCTTCGACATGACGGCTTGGGAGATTGTCGACGAGACGTTGCGGGCGTCGGGCTGGCCCGACGCCAAGACAGTGCGGCGCGAGCGCTGGCACGATTGCCAGCCCGATTTCCAGACCGCGCATTTCCTCGACGGCTTCGGCACGCCCGACGGTAAGTTTCATTTCTCGCCCGATTGGCGGCGCGAAGGTCCGGCGGCGGCGGCAATGCCGCGCCTGCCCGACCACGTCGAGATTATCGAGGAGACCGACGCCGAGCACCCGTTGCGGCTGGTCACCGCACCGGCTCGCACCTTTCTCAATTCGAGCTTCACCGAGACCACGGGCTCGCGGCGCAGGGAGGGGGAGCCGGTCGCGATGATCCACCCCGCCACGGCCGGTGATCTCGGCATCGCCGACGGCGAGCTTGTGCGTCTTGGCAACCGGCGCGGCGAGGTGCTCCTGCGTGCCCGATTGTTCGATGGCCTACAACCCGTGACTGTGATCGTCGAATCGGTCCATCCCAATGACGCGTTTGTGGGCGGCATCGGCATCAACGCGCTGACCGGCGCCGACGCGGCCCCCCCCAACGGTGGCGCGGCC
>Ga0315339_1002694_pt1 | contig 13141 bp, 12 predicted proteins | sample ASW17metaG_FD_204514 | JGI IMG/M metagenome (GOLD analysis project Ga0315339, IMG submission 204514) | Ammonia-oxidizing marine archaeal communities from Pacific Ocean, United States - ASW #17 | ecosystem: Environmental > Aquatic > Marine > Oceanic | place: USA: California | collected 2016-12-05
CGTTGCGAATCGATTATTCAATAAACAGCTCAATTACCCTTTCGAAGCGAAATTGTCCAAAAGTCGGATTCTTCGACACATGACAGCAACGTGTGCCCGGCGCTTTCGCAAAAATTGGCAAAATCTTCCGGCGCGGCCGGGTCGGTGACCGTGCATTCAAGTTCATCGCCCGCCCCCAACTTCCGGATCTCCTTGTTCGCGCGGAGAACCGGCAATGGGCAGGCTAAACCTTTGAGATTCATTGATTTACTTGGCATTCGATTATGGCTTTCTGATCCGTGCTTATGTACACTTCTTGATTGCCATAAATGGGTAGCAATTTTCAGCTTCACAAGCTCCTATCAACAGTAATAACTCACGAAAAGGTGAGCGCCAAACAGGCCGGTCTCACGGGATTGTGCATGGTTACCAATTCGCAATGTTGAGATGATTATCTAGAACTCCATCAAACCGGTCGGTATTTGGGACAGATTGGCACCATGAGTTTTCTAGTAACAGACGGAAATTTGGATCACGCCAGTAGCTTGCTCAAGGCCATGGGCAACCGACGCCGTCTTCATATCCTTGGTCTGTTGGCAGTCAATGAACGTCGGGTCGGTGAGTTGGAAAATCTTGTCGGCCTAAGCCAATCGGCCTTGTCCCAACATCTGGCGCGATTGCGCCGCGATGGCCTGGTAAGTACGCGGCGCCAGGCCCAGACAATTTATTATTCATTGGCCAGCGATGATGTTCGCCAGATCCTCGCGGCCCTCGACAATATCCGTGTCGACGAAGTCAGTGCCACACCAACGTCCTCCGTGCCGCCTTCTTCGGCACCACTCCCACAAACAGCCATGGCGCGTTGATCGCCAATTGATCACCCCCTTGCTCGCCCGTTGATCCAGATACCCGACCGACGTAAAATTTGTTACGTCGATGCCGTTATCCCATGCCGGTTCACAAGGGGTCTTCATGATCTTTCGACAACTCTTCGACAATCAATCTTCCACCTACACATATTTGCTCGCCAGCCGCGTCGGCGGCGAGGCGATGATCATCGATCCGGTGTTTGAGCGCTGCGAGCGCTATTTGACGCTGTTGAATGAATTGGACCTGAAGCTGGTCAAGGCCGTCGATACTCACTGCCATGCCGATCATATCACCGGGCTTGGCACCTTGCGCGACGCGACGCGGTGCATCACCGTGATGGGCGCCAAAACCGACGTCGATGTGGTCTCAATTCGGGTCGATGAAGGCGACACCATCGATATCGAGAACATTTCCATGCGCGTTCTCTACACACCGGGACATACGGACGATTCGTATTGTTTCGCCATGTCGGATCGGGTGTTTACCGGCGACACTTTGTTGATCCGAGGCACTGGGCGCACCGATTTTCAAAACGGCAGCGCCAAAGCGGCCTACCATTCCCTATTCGAAAAGGTGCTAAAATTACCCGACGACACACAGGTATTTCCGGGCCACGACTACAAAGGCGATACGGTATCAAGCATCGCCGAGGAACGCGCCTTTAACCCTCGCCTGCAAGTCTCATCGGCGGATGAATATGCAGAGATCATGGATAATTTGAATTTGCCGAACCCGAAAATGATGGACGTCGCGGTGCCAGCCAATTTGAGTATCGGCCAAAGCCTGTCCGATGACCCGGCCATCGCCGACGCGACCCTCGCGCCCGATGAGGCCAACACGTGCCTGGGCGACGGCGATGTGTTGTTCATTGATCTGCGCGAAGCCAACGAACGCCAGCGCGACGGTGTCATCCCGGGCTCCCTCCATGCGCCTTATAACGCGTTGGAGACAGCCATCCGGCCCGGCGGCCTGCTCAACGCGGTTGCTGCCCAAACCAACAAGAGCTTGTTACTATATTGCGCCTATGGCGAGCGCTCGGCGTTGGCCATGAAGGCGCTGAAGGAAGCCGGATTCGCGGGCGTCAGCCACTTAGGCGGCGGCATTGATGCCTGGAAGGAAAACGGCTGCCCGGTGGAATACTTGACCTAGGCGTTCACGCCGCGCCCAGGCCCAAAATTTCCCGAGCCTCCACCGGCGATGCCGGGCTTGAGCCCAGATCACCGATGATCCCCGCCGCGCGTTCGACCAGGGCGGCGTTCGACGGCGCCAGTTCACCGGGCCCGAGATAAATATTGTCTTCCAATCCCACTCTGACATGTCCGCCCAGCAAGACCGCTTGGGCGACCATCGGAAATTGTTGGCGCGATATCCCAAAGGCCGACCAATTGGCATCTTCGGGCAGGCGATCACGCATGTGCATCATGGCTTCGGGTGTCGCCGTGGCGCCATAAGAAATCCCCAGGCAAAGCTGGAAGTACGGCGGGCTGTCAATGACCCCGTCCGCAATCAGGCGCTTAGCCAGTTCAATCTGGCCGGTGTCGAAAACCTCCAATTCCGGTTTGGCGCCGGCGGCGCGGGCCCGCTCGGCCATGATTTTTAGATGCGCCGGGGTGTTCAAGAACACATGCTCATTGAAGTTCATGGTGGCCACGTCCAGTGAACAGATCGGCGGGCGCAGCTCCTCGATGTGGCGCACCCGCTCAGCCGGTGAAGCGACGGTCGTGCCTTCCTGGACGTCCAACGGATCCTCCATGCCGGGAATCAACCTGGCGCCGGGGCCGGTCGTCAGATTGATGATAGCATCGCAATCAGTGGCCTGGATGCCTTCGACGACACCCCGATAATGTTCCAATTCCATACTTGGCAGCGCCGTCTCCGGATCGCGGACATGACAATGGACAATCGCCGCGCCTGACCTCCAAGCATCAACGGCCGATGCCGCGATTTCAGCCGGTGTGACCGGCACCGCGTCGGATTTCCCGGGTGTCGGCGCGGAGCCGGTAACGGCACAGGTGATGATCGTTTTCTTATTCATAGGAGCGGCCTTTTCAAGAAGCGAAACGGAATTTCATAAATCGTTGCTAAAGAAAAACCGGGAGCGCTAGATAATGCAACCTTTTCATGACGGCATATAGACGGAGATCGAAAAATGGCTGACGGCGGCGCATTCCTAAGCATCGAAAAACCAATGACCCCTCTTGATCCGCGGATTGCCGGCGATTGCCGCGGCATGAATTTCTACCGCGCCGACCCGGCGTTTCGAAATCTGTTGGATCTTTACCTGCCGGATGATCTCCGCGCCCATCTTGAGCCGCATTATGACAGCTTGGGTGAATTGGCCGGCGGGTATTTGGACCATTTGGCCGACTTGTCCGACAAGCACGGCCCCGTCCTGCACCCGCGCGATCGTTTCGGGCGTGACCACGAATGGATCGAATACCATCCCGCCTACAAGGAAATGGAAAAAATTGCGCTCAAGGATTATGGCTTGCATGCCATGACCAACCGCCCCGGCGTTTTTGATTGGCCAAAAAAATTCCCCTACGTTGCCAAGTACGGCTTCCAATACCTCTACGTCCAAGCCGAATTTGGCATAATGTGCCCGATCAGCGTCACGGACACATCGACCTATCTGTTTATGCGCTATGCCGATGACGAATTAAAAGCGCGCTACGGCGAACGGCTGATGAGCCAGGACATGGACGAAGTGCTCATGGGCGCCCAGTTCATGACTGAGAAAGCCGGCGGATCGGACGCCGGTGCGGCGGAATCAGTTGCCGCCTTCGACGCCGATGCTGACGACGGCACTGGCAAGAAAGGTCATTGGCGGCTCACCGGCGACAAATGGTTCTGCTCGCATGCCGATGGTGACCTGGTGATGATCCTGGCCCGCCCCGAAGGTGCGCCGGAAGGTTCGCGCGGGTTGGGTTTGTTCGCGATGCCACGTTATTTGGAAAACGGCGAGAAAAACAGTTACACGATCATCCGCTTGAAAGACAAACTGGGGACACGCTCCATGGCGTCGGGCGAAGTTCGCCTGGACGGCGCCATTGCCTATCCGCTGGGAGATTTGGAAAACGGCTTCAAGAACATGCTTGATCAGGTCAACCTGTCCAGGCTCTCTCACGGGGTTCGCGCCGCCGCCATGATGCGCCGGTGTTTGAACGAAAGCCTCGCCGTCGCTCATACGCGTTCGGCTTTCAAACAACGCCTCATCGACATGCCCTTGGTCCGGCGCCAGCTCTTGAAGATCATGGTGCCGACGGAACAATCCCTGACCATGTGGGGCGCCACCGCGCAGGCGCTGGATAAATCCGAGGCCGGGGACGACGACGCGACCCGCCTACTCCGTATTCTCACCCCACTTTATAAGTTCCGCGCGTGCCGCGACAACATCCAGGTCGCCACGGCGGCCACCGAAATGCGCGGCGGTTTGGGTTACATCGAAGAATGGGTCAACGCGCGTCTGGTCCGCGACGCCCACATCGGCACGCTTTGGGAAGGCACGTCGAACATCATCGGCCTCGACGTCGTCACCCGCGCCATCGCAAAATCCGGCGCCGACGTCGATCTCGCCGACATGCTGAAAGACAAACTGGAAGACGCCGACGGTGTGCCCGGCCAATTCAAAGGCGAGCTCGGCGGCCTGATCGAACGCGCCATTGCCTTCGCCAAGTCCGCCGACGACGGCGCCGGCAACACCGAATGCCGCCGTGCATCCTCTGCCCTCTACCACGCCACCTCCGCTGCCCTCATGGCCTGGGAAGCGTCGAAAACCGGCGACGGCAAACGTCTGATACTGTCGCGCCTCGTCACCGACCACCGCCTGACCACCAAAGACCCCCTCACCGCCGCTGATGACGGTTTTGGCAAAGTTGCAGCGGAGTTGCTGTTGGATCGTGATCAGGTGAATGTCGAGGAAGCGGCAGCGGCAATGGCGGGTTAAGCAGCACTCTCCATCGCACCCACCGCCTGATAGCGATAAACCCCGTTGGCTGCCAATGTACGCGTGGCTTTGCCGTCGGCCATGAGTTTGTGGACGTGGGCCAGGGCCTCGCCGATGGCGAAGAAAATCTGGTGGTTGTCGAGTTCGCGTTTGAACAAAGCGTTCAAGACATCGACGCCGGTTGCCGGCTCGGTGATGGCGGCCAAGGCCGCGTCGAGCCGCTCGTCGTGATGTTCTGCCATGCAGTCCAAGCGCTCCAACAGATTTTGAAACGGCCAGTCGTGGCTCGGCAGCACCAGGGTATCGGCCGGCAGGTCGCGGAACTTGTCCAGGCTATCGATGAACAGCTGCAACGGATTGAGGTCCGGCTCTTGCGGTTGCAGGCTGATGTTCGGCGTAATCCGAGGCAGGATCTGATCGCCGGAGATTAAAACCTTTTTATCGGCGCAATAGAGACACGCGTGTTTCAGCGCGTGGCCTTCGGTGATGATCACCCGCCAGGCATGGCCGTCGATCATGATTTCGTCGTGTTCCTCGACCCGGTTGAAACGAGTCGGTGGCGTGGACACGATGCGTCCGTAGTAAGCACCACGGGTTTTAACCGATTCCATTTGCTCGGCGTCGAAACCGGCTTTCTTATAGAACGGCATCATCTGCGCTACCTTCGATTCCTGGGTCTCGAAGATGTTCATCCTGGTCTGGGTCCACTCTGCCAACGTCATTGTCAACTCGACGCCGTGACGCTCACAAAGCCAACCGGCCAGCCCGACGTGGTCCGGGTGAAAGTGCGTAACAATGACGCGCTTCAATGGCTTTTCCGCCGTGAAGTGCTTTTTCTCTATGGTTTCCCAGCACGCCTTGATCTCATCGTTCTGGACACCGGTATCGACAATGGTCCAGCCGTCGCCGTCTTCCAAAATCCAAAGATTGATATGGTTCAACGCGAACGGCAGCGGCATCCGCAACCACCATACACCAGGCGCCACTTCCCGCGTCTCGCCAGGAGCCGGCTCGCCTTCGAATACATAATCAGGTTTGTAAGTCATGATGCGCTTATACACAGGCGTTGCCGCAAAGAAAACCAGATGTGAAAGGCTGTTTCACAATGCGAAAGAAGCCGTATGCTAACCGGCCCTGGGTCCCGCCTCAATGTCACGGCGCAACAGAATTGCCTCGCTATCTTCATTCGCCACGACATCGTTCCATGTCACGACATCACCTTCCTGAACGGCATTTTTCAAGGTCACATCATGCGCCAACCCCAGCGGCAAGTATCCGCCCGCCACCGACACGCAGGCCGGGCGCAGACTGCCAGCGACCGTATAGCCGCCTTCGCCGTCGAGAATTTCACCGGCAACGAGGTCACGCTTGGCGATAGAGATCACATCAGCATTGAACATTTTTGCCGCCCCCGTGGCCTCGCCGCGCAACCCCACCGAGGCAACCGAGACTGCTAATTCCAAACCGATCAAATGCCACTTTTTGTAGTGAGACATGTAGGTGCCGGAAGGATCAGTGACGACGCTATATTCCTCGAAGCAATTTTTGACATAGTCCGACTCGCCTTCGAAGCATACCCATACACCTTTGCGGATATCGTTGACGATGGGCGCGCCGTCACGGGTCAGGCACGAGATTGCCTCGACCATGCCCTTGCGTTCCAACTCCCCGCCCTCAGAGCGGGGACGCATTAATGTCGGGATATCGTCAATGGCACCCGGCGGGTACAGAAGTCCCTCGCTCGGTGCATCCAATCCCGTCGCATTGGCAATCGCCGCGCATTCGATGGCCGGCTTCGATCCATCCAAAAACGCATTGAACATACGCGGATTGAGCCGCCCGCGCTCGGCCTGTTCGGCGCTCAAACCCCAATGATCCCAGACCGTCTCCGGCGTTGACTTCTGATAATGCGGCAACCATTTATGGCCGCGTCCTGCAGCTACAACACTGAACCCGCAGGTCCGCGCCCAATCAACCAGTTCGCAGGTCAGCGCTGGTTGGTCGCCGAAGGCCATGGAATAAATCACGCCAGCTTGGCGCGCCTTCGCCGCCAGGCCGGGCCCGCAAAACGCATCGGCTTCAACGGTAACGTTGATCACGTGTTTGCCAGCCTCGAAAGCCGCCAGACAGTGCGTCACCGCGGCGATGGGATTGCCCGTGCATTCAATGACGATTTCAATTCGCGGGTTGCTGACCAGGGCTTGCCAATTATCACCCACGTGCGTCGCACCACTCGTCGCGGCATCGTCTAGACTGGCGGCACCAAAGCGTTCCTCCGGCCAGCCCACGAAAGTCAGGTTCGAGCGCGCATTGGCCGGCAAAAGATCAGCAATGCCGACGATATGGATACCTTCGTGGCGCAGCGCTTGGGCCAGAAACATCGAGCCAAACTTGCCTGCCCCGATCATTCCGACACGGATCGGGTTCCCGTCTTCGGCGCGTTGGAGAAGTTTGGCAAACAGGTTCATGGATCAGGGCCGGGCAAATTAAGAAGCCGGAACCCTCGGCAACTTGAAGCCCGCCATGTCTTGAACCATGCGAAACACCTGAGTGCTATAGCCGTACTCGTTATCATACCAAACATAAAGCACCAGCCGGTCACCATCGACGATGGTCGCCAGTGCGTCCAACACACCGACGTGCGCTGCCCCCAATAGGTCTGTTGAAGCCAGTTCTGACGAATAGGTGTAATCGATCTGTTCCTGCATCGGAGAGTTGAGGGAAATATCACGCAGATATTCATTCACCTCGTCTTTGTTGGTCTCTTGTCCCAAGTTGAGGTTCATAATAGCCAAGGAGACGTTGGGCGTCGGGACCCGAAGGGCGTTACCAGTGAGCTTACCCTTCAATTCAGGCAAACATTTGGCCACAGCCTTGGCGGCGCCAGTAGTGGTCAACACCATATTCAGGGCGGCACTGCGGCCCCGACGATCACCTTTATGATAGTTGTCGATCAGATTCTGGTCGTTGGTGTAGGAGTGAATGGTCTCCACGTGACCATTTTTGATACTGAACCGATCATTGACGGCCTTTAGAACCGGCGTGATGGCGTTGGTCGTGCAAGATGCCGCGCTGAGGATGGAATCAGTAGGCTTCATATCGCCATGGTTTACGCCGTAAACGATGTTCTTGAGGCTGCCCTTGCCAGGCGCCGTCAGGAGCACTTTGGAGGCACCGGGGCAATCGAGGTGTTGCGCAAGGCTCTCTTCATCACGCCACAAGCCTGTGTTATCGACGATAAGCGCATTATTGATATCGTAGTCAGTGTAATCAATTTCCGACGGAGAGTTGGCGAAGATGACCTTGATACAGATTCCGTTGGCGATAATTGCGTTTTCTTCTTCGTTGACCGTGATGGTGCCATTGAAGGCACCGTGGACGGAATCACGGCGCAACAAGCTGGCGCGTTTTCGTATATCGCCGGGCTTCCCGCCGCGCACCACAATGGCCCGAAGCCGCAATTTATTGCCCGACCCGACCCGTTCAATCAGTATGCGAGCCAGCAGCCGTCCAATGCGTCCAAAGCCGTAAAGAACGACGTCCCGAGGTTCCTTCAAAATGCTGCTCTTGCCAGTATTGATACTTGCCAATTGTTCCTTGAGAAAGGCCTCTGGATCCCCGCCTTCTTGCATGAATTGATGGCAGAGCTTCCCCAGATCGACCCGGGCCGGTGCCAGGTCCATGTCGACCATGGCTCGGGTCAGTTTCAGGCTTTTACCGATATCGAGTTCTTCACCAATCTTCTCAAGGGAGAATTGATGGGCTTGGATGATTTCGATGGCAGAGTAATTCAAAATCCGGCGTCCGAAGACCCTAATTGTCACGCTATTGTCCCGGTACAGTCGCCCCACCAAAGGAATCATCTGTTCCGCCGAGCCGAGATGCTCTTTCCACTTCGTGAGGTGTGAAGCGCTCCAATCGGTCGTGTTCATAAATCTTCCTATCCTTAAAAATACGGCGTGGCTGAACAATCACGCCAAAGGTGTTGAAACGGCTTTATAGGTATAGCCGGTCCTGATCCGCCATACCCGGGGTGGTGCCAAAATTTGGGTCGATAATAACCAAACTGACTCAATCGGGAAACCATGAACCGCATTCCGGCCTAAACGGACCAAATCAGAGGTGCGATCTAACTATTTTACGCCACACCGCCGTGACGATAGGGTCGTGGCGAAACAGCAGGACAAACGTTAACTGATTGGGAAATATCCTTGAGTACGCCCTAATGGACGCCATCACGGTCCTGGTCGCGGTTATGGACCACCATATAGCGCAGTTCTTCCTTGATTATTTCTGTATGGCGGGATGGCTCGGCGCGGAGCACGCCGGAGATAATCGCCAATTGCACCGGGCGCGCCATACTTTGAAAATTTTCCAACATCAGGAATTTGACGCTGGGCCGCACGGTCGGCGACAAAAGCAGACTGAGCACCAATTTCTTGCGAATATCATGGCGCATGTTGCCAGCTTCTGTGAGTTCAAAGAACTCACGGACAAAATGCCGCGGCGCAATGGCGCCGTCCAACAAAGATTTCAAGTTTTCGCGCAGCGCCGCTGTGTATTGCTGGCGCGAGCGGACGATAAATTTCGATGCATGGCGGCGAATTTCGACAATCGCCGAGGGCTCGAAATGCCGATCATGGACATAATCCAGGCATTCGCGCACCGCTTCGTGCTTCGACGTTTCGCCGATGATCTCAACGACGCCGCCCAGCAGTTGCGTCTTACTGCCCATGGGGCAAAGTCGGGCCGCGGCGGCCAGCGCCATCGGCGCTTCCGGATCGCGGGCCGCCATCATGGCCAAGGCCAACGGGTCTTCTAGCGACGTCAGATTGATATTGTGATTCAGCATGGTTTCCGGAACGACGAGGCGATCATCTTCGCCGGGCATCAGGATCGGCCGCTTATTGCGGTAGTCATCCTTGATTTTGAGCGCAGTCTTCAGCCCATCTTGTGTAATACCCAAGGCGTTCGCCATTATCAATCCTTCGTTGTCGTTATAGGGCCGCTTGGAGTGCTGCTTGCATCACCGCAGGCACGGGTTTTGCCGAAATATCTCCGGCGATTCGCTCAGCATTCCACCAAACACGGAACCGCCGGGCACCGTCATGGACGGCGGCGGGCGGCAAAATTCGGTTGCGATTTTCTTGTTCGGAAAGCGCATCTCGGGCCGCTTCCATACCAGCCCGGACACTTAAATGCCACGATGCCGGCGCCGGCCCCCAGGTGGCGTACATATCACCCAATCGGTCCACGTGATCAGCCAGCAAAAGAGTCAAAAAAACCTGGATATCTGCGGGTATTCGGGCATGTCCACGGCGCCATTTGCTGACCGTCGCAGGCGACAGCCGAAGCGCCTTCGCCACGTCGCGTCCGGTGACGCCAGCATGGCGCAACCCGCCGAACAACGGTTCGGAATCCGGCCCCATCAAATCGTGTGTATTGGTGTATTCTTTCATTGCCCAGGTCATCCCTCAGTCGTCGATCAATTTGTATGTTATTGAATCTGCGACTTGAATCCTTGTACTCCAACTCGAATTGCAGTCAAACTATTTTTTGTATGTATGTGGTTAAGAAAGCCCTACATATTGTGATTTATCTGAAAATTCTCATGTTTTGTCGTTCATCATCGACTTGCCAGCGCGGCCCAAGCGGGCTCAGATAGCGCCATGCGTATTGGTATCGACCTCGGCGGATCGAAGATTGAAGGCATCGTGCTGGCCGCCAACGGTGACGAATTGGCGCGCCGGCGCGAGCCGACACCATCAGGTGATTACCCCGCTACAGTCCGCGCCGTCGCCGATCTGGTCGATACCTTAGCGGCGGATACCGGCGCGCCCGACAGCGCACCCGTCGGCGTTGGCATTCCCGGCACTGTTTCGCCGGCGACGGGGTTGGTGAAGAACGCCAATTCCGTCTGCCTGATCGGCCAGCCTTTGGATAAAGATTTGCGCGCCGCCTTGCGTCGGCCTTCGCGCCTAGCCAACGACGCCGATTGTTTCGCGGTCTCCGAAGCAACGGACGGCGCCGGCGCAGGTCATCGCATCGTGTTTGGGGTCATCCTTGGCACCGGGGTCGGCGGCGGCTTGGTGGTGGACGGCCAACCGCTGAGCGGACCCAACGCGATTTCCGGTGAATGGGGGCACAATCCGTTGCCCTGGACACAGGACAGCGAACGGCCTGGACCTGAATGCTATTGCGGTCAGTACGGCTGCATAGAGGCGTTCCTGTCAGGGCCTGGACTGATCCACGACCACGAGACCCATACGGGCCAGGTTTCGTGTGCTCCCGACATTACCGACTCCGAAACCTTGGCGCGCTATGAACACCGCTTGGCACGTGCCCTGGCGTCAGTGATCAATATCGTCGATCCGGACGTTATCGTACTTGGCGGTGGCCTATCAAACATCGGGCGGCTGTACCAGAACGTGCCCGTGCTGTGGCAATCGTGGATATTTTCCGATACTTGCATGACGCCGTTGAAGAAAAACCATCACGGTGATTCCAGCGGGGTTCGCGGTGCGGCGTGGTTGTGGCCAGCCGCCAGTGATGTGGGGGCAGATGCGTGATGATCCAGGTCACCAACACCATTGATCTGGCCGAAGCGGAAATCGAGGAACGGTTTATCCGTGCCACTGGCCCTGGCGGACAGCATGTCAACAAGGTGGAAACGGCCGTGCAATTGCGCTTCGATGCCGCCAACAGCCCATCGATTACCAATGCCGTATTGCGCCGGCTGCGAGCGTTGGCCGGCCAGCGCATGACCCAGGCCGGCGTGGTCATCATTACTGCACGGCGCTACAGTTCGCAGGAACGCAACCGCGCCGATGCCCAAGACCGCCTTGTTGAGCTCATCCGCCAAGCCGCCGTGCCGCCCAAACATCGCCGCCCGACACGACCGACAAAAGCCTCGAAGCAACGCCGCATTGACGGCAAGAAACGGCGCGGTGACGTAAAAAAAGGCCGAGGTCGGATTCGCGACGACGGCTAAGACTATTACAGGCGTGAAATTTACCGCAGACCTTGATTAACAGTCAGGTTTTTCGATAGGCTCGAATTTATCGGGCAACAGATCGATTTTAAAATCACCGAAATCCTGGTGGATCATGCGCGCCACGCCATCGGCGCGATAATCAACGCCTAACTCAAACTCCGGCTCGGCTTTGCGGCTTCGCGTTGGGAAAAATGCCATGCGCACGTGCTTGGTCGGCATTTCCGCCAGACCGGCAGCGGCAATCTTGCCGGCTGCAGACTTGCCCCGAGCCGACGCAGCCCCCTTGTCGCGGGTGATGATCGCGTTGATCTCATAGGGATTATCAAGACTGGCGCCATCAAAGACGGTGCGACTGAACACCGGCGTGCCACCTTGGCTGGCTTCAATTAGATCAATCAAATGGCGTGTCGGAAACAGGGTGCCCGCCGGCAGTTCGATGACTTTGTCAGCAGGCTCGCTAAACTTGGCACGGGCCGCGCTGCCTGGCTTGCCTCGCTTGACGGTGCCCTTAAGACTCTCGACAACCGCACCGTCACGGCTGTGACGAATGCGGAAACGATAGGATTTTCCATCCTTGGATTCCCAACTGGCGAAAGACCAAGCTGTACTGACCTCATCGCCCTCGCCGTACAGCAAATTCAATTTGACGTTGGTCTCGGATGCCCAGGCATCGCAACTGTCGCTGAAACTGTAAACCATTGAGCCCCGTGCGCCGGAGACACCCGAACCCCGGCTCGCCGATGCTAGCTTCATTTTGTAAAGCGCACGATGTGGCGCCAATTCGACCGCACCGGCGGGCACGGCAAAACCCGAGCCCACACCCAGCGCTGCAACCGCAAACATTAAACACAATGAGCCGCGCAACGATGTTTGGGGCAAGGCGATAACTCCGATTTCCGGTGGTGACCCTGAGTGTACGTCTGCCTGTATTACCCGGCAAGAGCCGCCCGCTAGGCACATATTGCCGGTCTGGAAATCGTTAACAAACTGCTAACAAATTGAAATTACACAAAACCTGTCTGGCACGGCGCTTGCTCCATTCATAAGCAACCAAACGCTCTGGACACTGTTCTGATCACCTTGCCGCGCAGGCATTCGCGCCGGAGCAAAATAAGCAGCTGCAACAGGAGAACTATCGATGTCAGAACTGCGTTCCCAATTCGCCAAACCGACACCGGCAATCGTCAGCCCGGCCGCCTTGTTCCAACGCTTGGCGCCGCAATTGGCTGGCTATCCGAACCTGCCAGCGGCAACCCTGGAAACCATTCTCGACACCCTAAGCGCCATCCAGGACGATGATCCACGGTCCGATATCCACGCCGCGGTCGCCGCCCTGGATGGCCTGTTGCCGT
>Ga0315339_1002696_pt1 | contig 13130 bp, 10 predicted proteins | sample ASW17metaG_FD_204514 | JGI IMG/M metagenome (GOLD analysis project Ga0315339, IMG submission 204514) | Ammonia-oxidizing marine archaeal communities from Pacific Ocean, United States - ASW #17 | ecosystem: Environmental > Aquatic > Marine > Oceanic | place: USA: California | collected 2016-12-05
AGAGACAACTAATATTGTTGCTTTTTCTATATTCTTTTTTTTTTGACCTATTGAAATTATAATCTTATTTTTTTTTAATCTTTCAATATTTTTGTTAAAAGAAATATCACTTCCCTGAACCTTAAAGCCCATTCCATTCATGATAAGAGATAATCCACTCATACCAATTCCACCAATACCAACAAAATGTATAATTTCAGTTTTTGCTAATTCAATTTTCATTTATTATATTTATAATTTTTTGATTTATATTATTCCATGTATTTTGATACCTAAATTTTTTCATATTCTTTTTTTTTACTAAATAATCATCTTTATTTTCAATAATATTAGTTAATTTATTAATTAAGGTATTGTCGTTAAGTTCATTTTGATTTAACAACCAACTTAACCCTTGGCTTTCATAAAATAGAGCATTTTCAAACTGATGATTATCTTTGGAAAATGATAATGGTATAGCTAAGTATGGAATATTTAAAAATGTTAATTCTGCCAATGTTGATGCTCCTGCTCTTGTGATACATAGGTTTGTTTGGCTCATTAATTTTAAAATATTTTCATTAAATTCAAATAATTCATTTTCAATATTATTTTTAGTATAAAAGTTTTTCAATTTTTTATAATTTTTCGAATTTGTTTGTTGAAATATTTTTAATTCATATTTTTTAGAAAGTTTTATAATTGAGTTCTGAACAACTGTATCAAATATTTCTGCTCCCTGACTTCCACCAATTATTAATAAATTAATCTTTTTATTAATTTCTTCACTTAGTTTTATTGAATAAAACTCTTTTCTTAGCAATGCTTCAATTATTGAAATTTTATTAATTGATTTTATTGGAAAATTTTTAATTTTATCAGAATAACAAAAAATTTTTTTACAAAAACTTAAAAACAATTTATTTACTCTACCTAAAACTATATTTGGTTCAAATAAAAATATATCAATATTAAGAATTTTAGATGCTATACAAAGAGGTAAGGACATATAACCTCCAGTAGATATCAATACATCAATTTTTTTACTTTTTAAAAAAAAGAAAGATTTAATAGTTAAATATAGTATTAGAAATATTTGAAATGGCAGTAAAAAAAAAAATTTGGATAATTTGGGAGTATTTATAATCTTTATGTTATATTTTTCTTTGTTTAAAAATTGAACACCCCTTTTGTCGGAAGTTATATAAACCTCAAAATTATCTTTTAAATGGTCATAAAATATTGTTGCAGGAACAACATGTCCACCTGAACCACCAGTACTAATTAAAATTTTTTTTCTCATTGACTAATTAATTTTTCTTTTTGTAAGGTTTAAAATAATACCGCATAATATTGCAGTTCCAATAATTGAAGAACCTCCATAACTTAAGAATGGAAGAGTCATGCCTGTAGTTGGAAATACTCTTATATTAACACCAATATGAATTAAAGTTTGAATTAATATAATAGAAATAGACCCTACTAAAATTAAACGTATTTTATTATTTTTTTCAAAATATAATCTTTTAAAAACTTGATAAATAAAAAACAAAAAAACTATCATTAAAAAAATTATAATTATTGCTCCAAACTCCTCGGATATAACAGAAACAATATAATCAGTATGTGCTTCAGGAACTCTATTCTTTAAAACACCTTCACCAATTCCTTTTCCAAAAAAACCACCATTTATTATTGCTTCGGAGGCTTTTTCTGATTGATAATTGTTTCCTGAAGATGGGTCAAAAAAAGATTTAAGTCTAAGTAAAACATAACTAAATTTTGGAACAAAAAATATTAAATAAAATAGTAAAGCTAGCATTAATCCAAAAAATAATAAGAAAATTATTAAATTAATTCCTGATATAAAAATCAAACTTAACCATGTTAAAAAAACTAAAAATGTTTGGCCAATATCAGGTTGCGTTATTAAAAGAACAACAATTGGTACAATTAAAATAAAGCTTAAAAAATATTTATAATAAAGATTATTTTTTTTTTCTAAACATAAAATTGATGAAACCATAATTATTATAAACGGTTTTAAAATTTCAATTGGTTGAAATCTTGGTAAAAATAAAAAATCTAACCATCTTTTAGATCCTTTAATTTCAATACCAATAATGGGTACTAATAATAAAAAAACAAAGCAAATAACAAATAATATACTTGAAACCTTAAATAAGTTTTCTTCATTTATTATGGAAAAAAAAATTATAAAAAAAATACCAATACTGACGAAAAATAAATGTTTAAAAAAAAAAAAGTAACTATTTGTATCTAATTTATCTGAAGCAATTAATGAAGTAGAAACTAAAGAAAAAAATAACCCTAGACTAAATAATAAAATTATTATTGAAAAAATCGATTTGTCTATATTTTTCCACCATTCATAATAAAATTTATAAATAATGATACTATTAAACATTAATCAATTTTTTTAAATTCATTTTCTCTATTAGTAAATTAAATTTTTTTCCTCTCTCTTCAAAATTTCTAAAACTATCAAATGAAGCCCCAGCTGGACTAAATAATATTGTTTTATGTTTTTTTTCTTTTTCTTGTTTAATATCTAAAATAATTTTTTTTAATGTTTGCTCTAAATTATCAAAACATTTAAAATTAATTTTTTTCTTAAATTGCTTAATAAAATAACTTTTATTTTTACCAAATATATATGCTTTAAAATTCAAACATTCCTTTTTAGACATTAAAAACTTATCTCCAAATTTAGGTACACCTCCTACAAGCCAATAAACTTTTTTTAAAGATTTAAGTATATTTATTGATGAAGAAAAACTTGTTGCTTTCGAATCATTAATTAATGTAATTTTACTTGATTGATAAATTATCTGTTGTCTAAATTTTAAAGCTTTAAAATTATTAATTGTCTTAAATAAATTTTTTTTTTTTAAATTAAGAATTTTAGATAATGCAAAAATAAATGATAAATTTTTTAAATTTCCAGCATTAAAAAAATATAAATTTTTTATTTTTTTTAAATGTTTGTTAAATGATTTAACATTAACATTAATTATTTTAGAGTTTAATTTATTTTTTTTTATTTCTTTTTTTAAATATTTATTATTAAACTCTAAAAATGAATAATCTTTATTTGTTTGATTACCAATTAGCTTAAATTTTGATTTAACATAATTGGAAAATGTTCTATGTCTTTCTAAATGATCAGGAGTAATGTTTAATATTAAAGCATAATTTGCTTTAAAATGCTTGCTATAGTCTAACTGATAAGACGAAGCCTCAATTACAAAAATTGTTTTAAGTGTTATTTTTTTTTCTTCTAAAATTGGATTTCCTATATTGCCTGTAAGTCTTACATCTTTTTTTTGATTTTTTAAAATATCAAACAAAAGTTTCGCTGTTGTAGATTTGCCATTAGTTCCCGTAATAGTAATATTTTTATTCTTAAAATAATGACTATAAAAAACATCTAGATCTGTAACTATCTTTTTTAAATTTTTTTTTAAGACTTTTGTTAGTTTACATTTTCTGATGTCTATGCCAGGACTTAATACTATAAAATCAAAATTTGTTTTAGAAATTTTACTATATTTAACTAATAATTTTTTAATTTTTATATCTTTTATTGTAACTCCATTATCATCATACAAGTAAAGGTCATTATATTTTCTTAAAAAATAATAAGAAGAAAGCCCACTTTTCCCTAGTCCATAAATCAAAATTTTTTTTTTAAGAAAAATATATTTATTTTTTTCCATTATCTTAGTTTCAATGTGGCTAAACCTATCATCGCTAATATTATTGAAATAATCCAAAATCTAATTACAACTGTAGACTCGGCCCACCCTTTTTTTTCAAAATGATGATGGATTGGTGCCATTATAAAAACTCTCTTTCCAGTAAGCTTATAAGATATAACTTGCACGATTACAGATATTGCTTCTAATACAAATAAACCTCCAGTAATGGCCAAAACTATTTCATGCTTTGTAATTATTCCAATAGCACCTAAGGATCCTCCTAATGCAAGCGACCCTGTGTCTCCCATAAAAATTTTTGCTGGGGGAGCATTAAACCATAAAAAACCAATACAAGATCCAATTATAGATCCACAAAAAACAGATACTTCTCCAACTCCTTCTACATAAGGTATTTGAAGATAGTCAGAAAAAACTACATTACCTGTTACGTAACTAATAAAACCAAAACAGGCAGCAACCAATATAACTGGGACCGTAGCTAGGCCATCAAGTCCGTCTGTTAAATTTACAGCATTTGATGAACCAACAATTATAAATACAGAAAAAGGAATAAAAAACCACCCAAGATTAATTATCAAATTTTTAAAAAAAGGAAAATATAAATTTTTTAATTCAGTATGATCTGAAAAATAACTTAATAATAATATTCCAATTACAGCAATAAATATTTGGGAAAAAATTTTGAACTTAAATGAAACACCAGATGAATTCTTAAATTTAATTTTTTTATAATCATCATAAGCTCCTAGTAAACCATAACTAGTAACTATAAAGATTAAGAACCAAATATAAATACTAGATAGATTACCCCATAATAGTATTCCAGAAAATAATCCAAGCAAAATCAATGCACCTCCCATAGTAGGAGTCCCAATTTTTTTAATTATATGATCACTAGGTCCATCTTCTCTAATTGGATCTAAAATTTGTTTAGCAGAAAAAAAATTTATAAAGGGAGTTCCTATTAAAAATACAATAAACATAGATGTGAACATGGCCAAACCAGTTCTTACAGTTAAATATTTAAATACATTAAGAAAGGTAAAAGTATCTACAAAACTTGAAATGAGACTATAGAGCATTTATTTTTTCAGTTTTCAAACCATTTGTTAATTTATGGAGTCCAGTAGAATTAGAACCCTTAATCATAAGATAATCATTATTATTTATATTGTTTTTAATCAAATCAATTATTTGTGAAGTTTCTTTTAAAATTAAACCTTTTTTCTTATTATGAATATTTTTATAAGTTTCTCTTATATATTTTCCAAAAATATTGACATTATTTATTGAACTTGAATTTATAACATCACTCAATTCTAAATGTAATTTTTTTGAATGTTTTCCTAATTCTAACATGTCACCTAAAATTAAATGTTTTTTACTATTTTTTACTTTTATTAAATCAAAATTTTTAATTGCTGAACTTAAAGATAATGGGTTTGAATTATAACTCTCATCAATTAAAAAAATATTTTTTTTATCTATTCTTATTTTGGAAATATCTCCTCTTCCTGTAGGAATTTTAAAATTATAAAAAATATTATTACTTAAATTTTTTACATTTTTAAAAATTGAAATTACCGTTATAGCGGCCAATAAATTTTTGATATAATTTTCAAAATTTGAAGAAATATAAAAATATTTTTTTTGATTACCAATACTAAAATATGCTTTAAATTTTGATTTTTCTTTTTTAATATAGTCTAATTTTACAGTTGCATTTTTTTTCTTAATACTAAAAGAGTAAACTTTTATATTTTTTCGATAAGCAATCTTTCTAAATAAATTATAAAATTTATCATCGGCATTTAAAACTAAATAACCTTTTTTTTTTATATTATCAATAATCTCTGATTTAGCTAAAGCAATTTCTTTTATGTTTTTAAAATTTTTTGCATGAGCATATGAAACATTAGTAATTATTCCAACATCAGGTTTAATAATTTTTGTTAAATTATTAATCTCACCTTTCTGATCCATTCCTACTTCAAAAACTCCAAAATCGTGACTTTGGTTTAAATTAAACAAACTCAACGGAACTCCAAATTTATTATTATATGACTTAGGTGAATATGTGGTTCTGCTAAATTTACTAAGAGTTTTGCCAAGTAATTCCTTTAAAAAAGTTTTTCCACAACTCCCAGTTATTGCAATAATTTTACCCACAGAGTTTTCTCTAACAATTGAAGATATTTTAGTTAAAAATTTTAAACTATTTTCTACTTTAATCTGCTTATATTTTTTTTCTGATTTATTAATTTTATTTACTACTGCTAATGAAGCACCTTTCTTAAATGCTTCTTTTAAAAATAAATTTCCATCTTTTTTTTTTCCTTTAATAGCAAAAAAAATATCATTTTTTTTTATTTCTTTTGAATTAATAGAGGCCTTTCTTATTTTTATTTTTTTTATGAAATGATTATTTTTACTTTGTTCACTTAAAATATTTAACTTTAAATCATTTGTTAGATTTTTATTTTTTTGTTTTATGTATCTAATTATATAGTTCTTGTCAGAAAAAAATTTTTTTAAATTTCCATAATCTTGAACATTTTCGTGACCCTTACCAGCAATAACTAAAATTTCACCAGTATTTAATTTTTTTATAGCTTCAGCGATTGCTCTTTCTCTATTTGATATTTCAAAAAGTTTTGACCTTGTAATTGTTTTTTTAATATCTGACCTTATTTTTTTTGGATCTTCTCTTCTTGGATTATCATCAGTTAAATAGATTCGATCACAATAATCGTTAGCTATCTTGCCCATTTTTGGTCTTTTAAATCTATCCCTATCTCCACCACACCCAAAAACTATTGAAATTTTCTTACCCTTAAATTGATCTTTAATATTTTGAAGACATGTTTTAAGAGCATCAGGAGTGTGTGCATAGTCTAAAATTACTGAAGAATTATTTTTAATTTTTCCAATTTTTTCCAATCTACCGTGAACTGGTTTTATTTTATTAAGCACACTTACAATTTTTTTAAAATCTATATTGCTTTTTTCTGCAGCGAGAGATGCCATTAAAATATTTTTGATTTGAATTTTTCCTATTAATTTAAGAGTGAAATTATAAAATTTATTTTTATATTTAATTTTGAGTGATTGATTTTCTCCCAAGTATTTATGAGAAATTATGGATAGATTGCTTTTATTATTATATATAGTTTCTATATTTAATTTTTTTCTTATTGATATCTCTTTAATTTTTTTAAATTCTGGAATTGTTATATCGGTAATTATATAAGACTTTTTTTTAAGTAGTTTTTTAAATAAATATAATTTTGAATTTAAATAATCTTTAAAATTTCTATGATAATCTAAATGATCATGAGATAAATTAGTAAAAATACCTACTTTAAACTTTAAGCCATCTAATCTATTCTGTTTAAGACCATGACTAGAGGCTTCTAATATAACATTATCTATATTTTTTTTTTTTAGTTTTGTTAATTGATAGCTAAGATTAATAGGATCTAATGTTGTATTTGACACTGAAATTTTACTATTAATTGTTTGTATGCCTAAAGTCCCAATTGAAGCTACTTTTTTTTTTTTATTTTTTAATATTTGAAAATAAAAATTTGCAATTGATGATTTGCCATTCGTACCTGTTACAGCAATTAAATTTTTTGGTTTATTTTTATAAAATTTAAAACTTATTTGTGACAATGTCTTTCTAACATTTTTAGATCTAATATATAAAATTTTATCTTTTAAACCCTGATATTTTTTATCTGATACTATAGTTGTTGCTCCTTTTTTAATTGCATGTTCAATAAATCTATTACCATCAAATTTAGTTCCTTTAATAGCAAAAAAAATATTATTTTTTTTGCAAATTGAGCTATTAAAACTTAAACCTGAAAAAAAATGATTCTTGTATTTAAAACTAATTTTTTTAAAATAGTTACCTATCTGCATGAAGTTAATTAACTTCCATGTATTTTGTGGCTAAAATAGGCCCAATTTTTTCTATAATTTTGCCCGCTATTTCAACAGAAGTCCACCCCGCGGTATTTCTCCAATTACCTTTGTATTTCCAACCACTTCCATCTTTGTAATGGTATACATATTCTTTATTTGCTTTCGGCTCATCTAACAAAACCATTAATGCATATTGAGGTTTTGATGTTGGAAATACTGCAACAAAAGTATTAATTTTATTTTTTGAATAAATTCCATTTAATGATTTTTGTGCTGTGCCAGTTTTTCCACCAACCTGATAACCTTTTATATTGGCAAAATTAGCTGTACCTTCTTTACTTGATACAATTTTTCTTAAAATTGAATTTATTTTTTTAGAAACTTCTTCTTTTATAATTCTTTTTTTAATCTTATTTTTTTTTAAGTTTTCTTTTATTAGCGTTGGTTTAATATCGTACCCTCCGTTGCTTATAATTGAATAACCTTTTATTAACTGCAAAGGAGTAGTTGTAATTCCATGTCCAAATGAAACTGTTGCAAGCTTACATTTTCCCCATATAAAAGAAATTGGTTGACCAACTTCTTCAATATCAAATTCTATTTTATTTAAAATTCCAATATTATTTAAAAAAGATTTAAGATTTTCTATTCCAATTTTTTGTCCTATTCTTACCGAACCAATGTTACCTGATCTTATTAATATTTGTTCTGCTGTTAAATCTGATGGTATTTTATCATCATATTCTCCAATTAATCTTCCCGCACATCTAATTTTTTTTGGCAAATCTGTAAATTCTGTTTCTACTTCTATAACACCTTCATTTAATCCGGCAGCAATAGTAAAAGTTTTAAATACAGATCCAAGTTCGTAAACACCTTTAGTTGCTCTATTCATAAATTTAACATCATTAATATTATTTCTTCTATTAAGGTTAAAATCTGGCAAAGATATCATGGAAAGAATATTTCCAGTATTAACGTTCATTAGAATTGTGGCACTTCCAATATTTTGAAAAATTTCTTGTGCTTTAATAAGCTCCTCTCTTATTAAAAACTGAATGTCTGTATCTACAGTTAATCTCAGAGGTTTTTTTTTATTTTTTAATTCATGGTCAAAATATTTTTCAATACCTGAAATTCCATTATTATCATCATCAATCTGACCAATTATGTGACTAAATAAATTTTCTTGAGGATAAATTCTAGATAATTTTTCTTCAAAAATAATAGATTTATCACCAAGCAGTCTAAGCATTTTATATTTATCCTCACTAATTTTTTTTTCTAAATAAAAAAATTTTTTACTACTAAGTTTTTTCTTAATTACGTTAAAATTTTTTTTTGGAAATATTAGCTGTAAGTTTATTAAAAATTTTTTTTCATCAATTATAAAATTAGGATTAATTCCTATATCAATCGTATTAACAGTTTTAACTAAAAAATTTCCATTATTATCTAAAATATCAGCTCTATAATTTTTTTTTATTGGTAGGGGTTTTTCTATTATTTTTTTAGAATTTAATGACCCTAAGTAAAAAACTTTTATAGAATAGATTATACATATCATTAAAAAAACAAAAAAAATAAATGCAATTCTATTAAAAGAAATATCTAAATTAGATTTTTTCGCTTGATAAGAAAATTCATTTTCATAATTTTCTAAAGTTAAATTTTCTTTATGTGTTTCATTCATCTTCTTTTTTATTATCAATGAGTTTTTTAATATTAAGTTTTGATCCTTTTAAATATATTAAATTTAAATTTTCGATATCTATTTCTTTTAATTCTTTTTCAAAATACATGGATTGATACTCCATTAATTTTTGAGGGGAGCTTAAATAATTAAATTCTAATAAAGTCATTTCTTTTTTATTTTTTAACACTTTTAAATTTTCACTAATATTATAAATTTTAGTTTCTATTTTTTTTGTTGAATTTTTAGTTATTGAGGTAAAAATTACTAAAACAAATAACATGGTAAAAAGAATTAACTTTTTCATAATTTTTTACTTAGATTTTCTATTTCTAATAAATATTCAAATTTTTTTAAAATTTCTTTTTCAAAATTTGGAATGTTTTTTTCCTTAATTACGTATCTTAATTTGGCAGATCTTGAAGGTGGATTTTCTTTGATTTCATTGCTCGATGGAAATATTGGCTTTTTATTAATTAGCTTGAATAAATTATCTGAATCAATATTTTTTGGAACATATCTTGAAATACTTTTTTTTTCAGACAAGCTTTTGAAAAAAAATTTTACAATTCTATCCTCTAATGAATGAAAAGTAACAACAACTATACTTCCACCTGGTTCTAATATTTTAGTAGCGTTTATCAAACCATAAATTAATTCACTTATTTCTTTATTAACAAAAATTCTTAATGCTTGAAAAACTTTTGTTGCACTATGTATTTTATAATTTTTTTTTTTTGACGACTGAATTATTTTTACCAATTGTTGTGTATCAATAATTTTAATTTCTCTATTTTTTATAATTTTATATGCAATTTGTTTACTACTTTTTTCATCACCAAAATATTTAAATATTTTTTCTAAATCTTTTTGTTCTAATTTGTTTATTACTTCCTTTGCTGAAAAACTATTCAACCCTAACCTCATGTTAAGTTCTCCAGTATCGTTAAAAGAAAGCTTTTTTTTAGGATTTTTTATTTGTGTATATGAGTATCCAAGATCAAAGATTATACTTTTTATATTTTTTTTTTTTAAATCAATAGTGTCTATTTGACTAAATTTCTTATTTACAAATGTAAATCTTTCTTTAAATTTTTTTTTTACACTTCTGGAAATATTTTCAGAGTCATTATCTCTATCTAGGGCAATTACATTTGTATTAGGATATTCTAAAATTTTTTTGCTATAGCCACCTTGCCCGAACGTGCAGTCTATAAAAATGCCACCATATTGAGGGGAAATAATGCTAAGAATTTCTTTTAGCAATACTGGAAAATGTGTTTTTTTTTCCAGTGACATGGTGGCATTCATTTATTTTTTCGAAGACCATTAATTTTTTTGTCTTCTTAAAAATGCTGGTATTTCAAGATCATCTTCTTCACTATTTTCTTGATCTATATCTAATGAAGAAAATTCTTTTTCATTATTTTTAATACCATGATCGATGTCTGTACTAAAAAGATCAGGCGTATCTTCTTCAATTTCAAAATTTTCTAATCCATTAGATGCTTCATTGGATTCTACAATTTCATTAGTAAGCTCTAAACTCTCTTCTTCATTGCTTTCGTTGGTGTTTTGTTGATTACTATTTTTAACTTCGGTTTCTTCAAGATTTAAAGCTTGCTCACTAACAACTTCAGAAGAGGTATTTATAGGTGTAGATTCTACCATAACTTCATTGTCAAGTTTTAATGCATTAGCACCTTGTGTTACGGTGTTATGTGTTGAATCTGTAAAATTAAACCCTGAAGATGTTACGTTTGTTTGAGAAAAATCAGAATAACCAGGGTTTCTATTTTGAATTCTATGAACCATATTAATTACAGATTTTGCTTCTGGCTGCTGACCATCAAGAGATGTAGCAACAATTGAAACTCTCATTTTACCATCAAGTGCAGCATCAGTAATAGCTCCTATAATTAGTTCAGCTTCTGAATCAACTTCTGCTCTGACTTTATTAACAGCTTCGTCTACTTCAAAAAGTTTAAGATCTTTTCCACCAGTAATATTAACTAATAATCCTTTTGCACCTTTTAATGTATAATCATCAATTAATGGATTGCTAATTGCCATCTCAGCAGCCTTTAAAGCTCTACCTTCACCTTCTGCCTCACCTGTTCCCATCATAGCTTTACCCATAGAAGCCATCACAGTCTCAACATCAGCAAAATCTAAATTAATTAATCCTGGTCTAACCATCAAATCAGTAATACTTTGAACACCATGCATTAAAACATTATTTGATAAATTAAAAGATTCTTCAAATGTTGTTTGTTCATTTGCTATTTTAAATAAGTTTTGATTTGGAATTACAATTATTGTATCAACATGTTTTCTTAATTCTTCAAGTCCTTGTTGAGCCCTTCTCATTCTTGAGGGTCCCTCATATAAAAAAGGAAGTGTTACCACACCTACTGTTAAAATATTTAATTCTTTGGCCGCTCTAGCAATAACATGTGCAGAACCAGTTCCTGTTCCACCACCCATTCCTGCAGTTATAAAAACCATATTAGCTCCCTGCAAACAATTCACAATTTCATTTAAAGATTCATCTGCAGCAGCTTGACCAATATCTAGTTTTGCACCTGCTCCTAAACCTTTGGTTAAGTTTAATCCAATTTGAATTTTTGCCGTTGCCTTACTTGCTTTTAAATCTTGAGCATCCGTGTTAACAGCAATAAATTCTACACCTTGCAAACCATTATCAATCATTTCATTTATTGCATTTCCTCCTGCTCCGCCAACTCCAAGAACTAATATTCTTGGTTGTAGTTCTTTTATTTCTGGTGCTTTAAAATTAATCATTGTTTCCCCTCATTGTTGTTAAAATGTTTTTCCCATTTAAGGCTTGCTCGATTCATATTTGCTTTTTTTCGTGCATGTGCCTTAAATTTTTCAAACGCTGTTGGTTCCCATATTTGAAATGTTTGACCTTGACCAACAAATAACATGCTATTTTTAATTTTTGCATGTTTTAATAATTTTGATGAAAGTGAAATTCGACCTTCACTATCAAATTGTAAACTTATACTTTCAGATAAAATTGATGTTGCAAAAAAATCTCTTTTTTCTTCAAATGGATTTAGAGAATCTATGCTATTTGAAAGCTTTTCAATTCTGTCTTGAGAGCATGCTTCAATTGATTGATTATTGAATGATGGATAACAAACAACACCATTATAACCTAAATTAGAAAGATATGACCTAAAGTTAGCAGGCACTGAAACCCTTCCTTTTTTGTCTATTTTGTTCTCGTAAGTAGATAAAAACATATTTTTTACATTTCATAAATTCCTTATTTGGGAATATATGGGATAATATGGGTTTTTTAACTTATAGTCAATATGTTCATTTTGAATGATTTTTAACTATTTATGCTAGCATCTTGATATGTGTCTTAGCGAAAAATTAACTAATAGATTATAGATTAATTCAAACTAAGATGAAAAAAGAACAAAAATGATTCAATTATTAATCAAAAAGTGAACATTTAAAATTAATAAATTTAATATTTTTGTAAGTTTGCCAGATAAAATATAAGCCGGGTTCTGTCATTTAAACTTATCATTTCTCTAGGCTTAAGATCACTCTTAAGCTCAAGCGACTAACCCTGATAACTAGCCAAAGACTGCTTTTAGTTTTTCAACAATGTCATCTCTACTTAGTCTTGCTCTCGGTGGGGTTTTCCAGCGTTCATTGTTACCAATAGAACCGGTGTGCTCTTACCACACCTTTTCACCCTTGCCATGTTATGGCGGTTTATTTTCTGTGGCACTATCCCTGGG
>Ga0315339_1002697_pt1 | contig 13124 bp, 7 predicted proteins | sample ASW17metaG_FD_204514 | JGI IMG/M metagenome (GOLD analysis project Ga0315339, IMG submission 204514) | Ammonia-oxidizing marine archaeal communities from Pacific Ocean, United States - ASW #17 | ecosystem: Environmental > Aquatic > Marine > Oceanic | place: USA: California | collected 2016-12-05
AACGCGCGCACTACGTCCCGGAAGCGGTCGAGCGGATGCCCCGAGATAAAGAAGCCGAGCGCTGCCTTCTCTCGCGCGAGCCGGTCGGGCTCGGACCACTCGGGGATCCTGGGCAGTTGAGGTTCGGAGCTTTCGAGGGCGGACGCCTCTCCGAAGAGAGAGGCCTGCCCCGCGTCGATCTCTGCCTGACGGGCTTGGACTTCGCCGTATGCGGCGTCGAGTCCGGCGAGCATCTGCGCTCGGTGACCGAAATCGTCTAGTGCGCCGGCTGCGATCAACGCCTCGCAGGCTCGCTTGTTCAGCGCCCGGATGTCGATGCGCTCCAGGAAGTCGAACAGTGACGTGAAGCGACCGCTTTGGCGGGCTTCGAGCACGGAGCGCACCGCGTTGTGTCCGACGCCTCGCACCGCACCGAGCCCGAAGCGGATCTCGCCACCCTCGCTCACCGTGAACTTCCATCCCGACACGTTGACGTCCGGCGGCAGGACCTCCACCGATTCCTCGAGGTTCGGCAGGTAGCGCGGGAGGTCGCGACAGGCGCCGATGTACTTCACCACACTGTCGGTGTTGTCCAGCACCGACGAGAGCAGTGCCGCCATGAACTCGGCCGGGTAATGCGCTTTCAGCCACGCGGTCTGGTATGCGACCAGGGAGTAGGCTGCGGAATGGCTGCGATTGAATCCGTACCGTCCGAAGGTCTCGATCTGGTCGGACAGGTCTGTAGCGATGCGTCTGTCGACCCCGCGCGCGATCGCGCGATCGACGAACTTGCCGAGCTCTTCCTTGATCAGCGAGGCGATCTTTTTTCCGACGGCCTTTCTGAGCACGTCGGCTTCGCCGAGCGAGAAGCCCGCCAGCACCGACGCGATGCGCATGACTTGCTCTTGATAAACGATGACGCCGTACGTCGACTCCAGGATCGTCTCGAGATCCGGATGCGCATAGGTGACATTCTTGCGCCCGACCTTTCTATCGATGTAGACGTCGGTCATGCCCGAGTCGAGCGGGCCCGGCCGGATGAGCGCATTGGTGGCGACCAGATCCTCGAAGCGGTCGCACTTCATGGCGCGCAACTTGTCGTTCGCGAGATTGGACTCGAACTGGAAGACGCCCGAGTTCCCACCTCGCGCCAGCATCTTGTACACGGCAGGGTCATCGAGAGGCAGATCGTCGATGCTGTCGTAAGCTACGCCGATGTCCGGGTTCGCGAGCTTCCCGTACCGCGACCTCACGATGCCGACGGCGTCGTAAATGACGGTGAGCGTCCTCAAGCCCAGGAAGTCCATCTTGAGCATGCCCACCTCGTCGAGGCAGTTCATGTCGTACTGCGTGACGACCATCGCGTCGTCGCCGTTCCCGCCGTTCTTCCCAGTCTGCACAGAGACAGGCACGTAGTCGTCGATCGGTCCCGGCGCGATGACGACGCCGGCAGCGTGCACCGACGCGTGGCGGGAAAGTCCTTCCAGTGTGATCGAGTAGTCGAAGAGCTGTTTGTGGCGCTCGTCGAGCTTGTAGAAGTCCCTCACTTCCTTGAGCCCGTCGACCGCTTCCTGGACCGTGAAAGCCTGGCCCGGTTGGTTCGGGATCAGCTTGGCGATGCGGTCGGTTTCCGAGGGCTCGAAGCCCAGAGCGCGTCCGACGTCGCGAATGACGGCGCGGCTCTTCATCGTACCGAACGTGATGATCTGTCCGACCGCCTCTTTGCCGTACTTTTGGCGTGTGTACTCGATCACTTCGCCACGCCGCTCGTAGCAGAAGTCGATGTCGATGTCCGGCATCGAGATCCGCTCGGGGTTGAGGAAGCGCTCGAAGAGCAGATCGAACTCGATAGGGTCGAGGTTGGTGATGCCGAGCGCATATGCCACCAGCGAGCCCGCGGCGGAGCCACGGCCGGGGCCAACGGGGATGTCCTGGTCACGCGCCCATTGGATGAAGTCGGCCGTGATCAAGAAGTAACCGGCGTACCCGGTGCCCTTGATGACCCCCATCTCGTAGTCGAAGCGCTCCTGCACTTCGGGCGGCAGCACTTCCCCGTACCGAGCCTTCGCTCCTTGGAGCGCCAAGTACTCGAGGAAGTCGTCTTCATCCGTGTGCCCCTCCGGCAGCGGGAACGCCGGTAGGAGGTAGGACTTCTCGAATTTCAGATCGACCTCGTCACCGATCTTGAGCGTGTTCTCGATGGCGTCGGGGCGATCCGGGAAACGTGACGCCATTTCCTCGGCGTTCTTGAAGTAGAGGCCCTCGTCGTAGCGCATGCGCGCGGGATCGTCGCGATCCTTACCCAGGCCGATGCACAGCAGGATGTCGTGCGCTTCGTGGTCCTGAGGCTGCAGGAAGTGCGCATCGTTCGTGGCGACTACCGGTAACCCGAGTTCGTCGGCCAACTTGAAGATATTCTGGTTGAGCGCGTTCTGCCCCTCCGAATCGTGAGCCTGCACCTCCAGGTAGTATCGACCGTCGAACAGCTCTGCGTACCATGCGGCGGTCTCTCGCGCGCCCGCCCAGTTGTCCGCCATCAGGTGGCGCGAGACCTCGCTCGCCATGCACGCGGAGGACACGATGAGGCCGTCGCCGTACTTTGCGAGCACTTCACGGTCGATGCGGGGGCGGTGGTAGAAGCCCTCCGTATATCCGATGGAGGAGAGCTTCACCAGGTTCTTGTACCCCTCCAGATCGCGAGCCAGCAGGACCAGGTGGTAGTACGCTCGCTCGCCGGGACCAGATCGGGACCGGTCGCGGCGATCGCCCGGAGCGACGTAGGCCTCCATCCCGACGATCGGCCGGATCCCCTCTTTGCTCGCGGCCTTGTGGAAGTGCCACGCTCCGAACATGCAGCCGTGGTCCGTGAGGGCCAGGGCGGGCATCTCCAGTTCCTTCGCCTTCCTAACCAGGTCGCCGATGCGGCTGGCGCCGTCGAGGAGAGAGTACTCAGAGTGCGTGTGGAGGTGGACGAAGCTCACTTCAGCGGGTCTACCAGCGGGTCTGGGCGTCGGGTATGGAGACGACTATGAGGTATTCTAGCGTACGTGAGAGCGGACGCCAGTCGGCTGGCGAGACTCGCCCCGGCACAGGGCGGTTTTTGCTGAAAAGTGTTGTGGATACGACATAATTGTCGGCCGGCCGGCTACGTCGTCGCGAAGCGGACCTTGACGGCGACTCCTGTGGGTAGCAAAAACCTCATCCTTATCCCAAGTCTCGACTTTGATCATGAAACCGGGGAAAAGCAAGGACTCCCGGTTTGAAATGACATTATCGAGCGGTTGTCGCCCCAAGCCTGCCGATGGTCCCTTAACCGGCTCCCAAAACCCCCGAAGCTGTGCGCTTGTGACCGGCTCTGCCCGCGCCAACGCCGGTCTTTGCCCCGGCGATGGCGGCGAGGCTTTTCGGTTGCCAAGAGCACCTAAACATCTCTATTCTTAATGGTTTTTTTGCCTTTCTATCTGTCTGCCTGTCTGCTGTCTGTTTGGTGAAAGAAGGCTTCTGTTTGGTGAGAGAAGGTTTGAGATGATTGCTAACGAGTACGGCCGACTTCGACAGGTCGCCGTGCGCACGCCCAGTGTCGCCTACGGTTCGCAGCAGAAAATTGACAAACAATGGCAGCGCCTGCGCTACTGCGGCGCGCCAGATTTTGCCCGGGCGAAGAACGAACACGCCGCGCTGGTGGCCTTGCTCTCAGGCGTCGGGGCCGAGGTCGTCGAACTCGGTGGCCCAGCCGATCTCACCCTCGATGCCGTCTATACCCGCGATGCAACCGTGGTCACGCCCAAAGGCTTGGTGCTGTGCAACATGGGACGGTCCAGCCGCAACGCTGAACCGGCACTAAACGCTAGCCTGATGCGGGACCAGCTGGGCCTACCGATCCTTGGCGAGGTTGGCGGCGAAGGTGTGATCGAGGGCGGTGACGTGATCTGGCTCGATGAGAAATCGATGGCCGTGGGGCGCGGTGTTCGGACCAATGATCAGGGGATCAAGCAGCTCAAGGCGATGCTGGGTTCAGATATCGATGTCGAGGTCATTCCCCTACCCGAACCCCGGCACCCGGAAGACGTGTTCCATCTGATGATGATCATCTCGCCGCTCGATGCTGACCTGGCGCTGGTGCACGCACCGTCGATCCCAGACAGTTTCGCTGCGGTTCTCGATTCTCGAGGGATCCAAAGGCTGGCGGTCCCCGAAGACGAGTACGAAAACATGGCCTGCAACGTCCTCGCCCTTGGTCCCCGAGAGGTGGTGATGCTCGAAGGCCTGCCAACAACCAAAGCCCTGCTGACCGCCGCGGGGTGCCGTGTACACACCTATCCCGGGCAGGAAATCAGCTTTCGTGGCGAAGGCGGCGCAACCTGCCTCTCCCTGCCGCTATCCCGCCAAGCCTGAGCCCGTTGTGGCCCAAGACAACGCAAGCTTTAACGTGGAGAAAATTGATCATGAGGAAGAGTGAATATCAGGTTGTTGGCATTAACGTGCTCAAGAAGAACGGTGCCGATGTGGACGAAATCCTACGTACGCTCATCCACAACGCATCGGTCGAATTCACCGCCTACTACTACCTGACCAATCTGCGCGCGCACTGCACTGGACCCGAGGGCGAGCACATCAAGGGCATCATCGAAGATGCCCGCATGGAGGACCTCAGCCACTATGAGTCCTGCATCCAGCGGATTTTCGAGCTCGGCGGCACGCTGCCCCGTGACGCGCGGGACTTCATCAAGATGTCGGGCTGCGAGTTCCTGCAACTGCCCCAGCAGCCGTTCGCCATCGAAGATATCCTGAAAATGTGCCTCAAGGCCGAGCAAGGCGCGGTGGTCAACTGGAACCGGCTTTGTAACCTTACGCTAGGCAAGGACCCGGCAACCTACGACTTGGCCAAAGACATTCTGAAGGAAGAAATCGAGCACGAAGCCTGGTTCCTCGAACTGCTCTACGGCCGTCCGTCTGGCCAGCTCCGCCGCAGTTTCCCCGGTGAAAGCCCGCATACACGCGGGCACTCGCGCAGCCTCGACCGCGCCAAGTAAGGCGCCTTAGTCGGTTTTCCAGCCTCGGTCCGTTTTCCAGATCGGCCGTTGCGGCGCATAGGCGGGCTTGACCGATATGTTGGCGAAGGGCTGCTGGTAAAACGGCGCCAGCGAAGCGGACACCGGCGGCACCAGCCACATCCACTCGCCGAAGGCCTCGCGCCCCGCGCGTTGCTCTGTGCGGCAGAATTCGACGAAGTCCTGGGCGACATTGTGATGGTCCGCCAGCCGCACCCCGGCCTGGTCAAACGAGCCGATCACCGCCTCGTTGAGCATAATCAGCGCCTTGTCACGCCAAAGGTTTCGGTCGCTGCCACGATCCAAGCCCATGAGCTCTCCGACTTGGTGGAGCAGGTTGTAACGATTTCGGTCAGTCAGGTTGCGGGCCGCAATCTCGGTGTTCATGAACCAGCCATTGAAGGGTGCAAACGGGTAGTTCATCCCACCAGCGTCCAAGCGCATATCGGAGACATAGGGCACGGCGTGCCAACGCAGTCCTATGCTGCTCAAGCGCGGGTATCCCGGATGGGACAAGGCCACTTCCCGGCGACAGTCTTCGGGAAGCTCATGGAGATGCGCACGACCATCGCCGCCTTGGATCACCAACGGCAAAATCTCAAAATCCCCACCCTCAGGCTCCCAGCCCAGCGCCATGATCGCGGCTGTCAGCGCATTTTGTGCCGGATCACCGACTTGCTGCCCCGAGCGCAGCCGATACCCGGCATAGAGCTGCAATTGCGAATTCCAGATGCGGGCGGCAGGACGCGCCGCACTGCCCGGATCAAAGACGGTGATCGCGGGTTGGACCGCGCCGCCATTGAAGGAAAACCGCATGTGCTCGAACAGGGCTTGCGCCATCTCATCCGGCTCGCGCAGGTCGCGCGCGTCGTGTAGGTGCAGGCCGCGCCAGTGCAGGCGACCGATGCACCGCGGAGCGTTGCGCCAAGCCAATTGGGCGGCATAGGCCAGCTCATCGGCAGTCTTGTGCCAACTGCCTTCGTTCGCGATGGCTTCACCCACTGCATCGAGCCGAGGTTGGGGGTCATCATCAGGCCGCTCATGACAGTAGTATTCGCGGAGGAAGTCTTCAGCCTCTTCCTCCATCGTCCCGGGCGACTTGCGGGTGATCAGGCTATCCCGAGCGCGGTCAGGGACGAAGCCAGGAACCCTGATCGAGGCCACCTCACCATCGCGCCGACGACGGCTGATGGTCTCGCGAAAATCCTCAACCCAGGTTTCGATACCGGCCCGGTCCTCGACCACTGACCGAACTTTGCTGTTAAAAAGCTCCGGTCCGCAGATCACCAACTGACACGGCCCCACCGCCTCCAGATCACGCGTTAGGTCTTCCACACTGGGGCGACCGCCCTGCTCCGCCGTTGCAAACTCGCGCAACGTCAGATGACCTTCGTTGGATCGCGCGCGCAGCATCTCCAGTCCTGAAGCCGTCGCCGGGTCGCGATAGACGTAGCGCACCTCGATCGGGCGTTGGCCCAGCAGCTTGTTGACCGCGGACAAAGCCGGGGTAACGCCGATACCAGCGACGATGAACACCAGCGATCTGGGATCGTCTGCGCTTCCATAGTCGTGGCCTTCGGGCGCGCCGACCTTGACCAGATCACCAGCAACCGCCCGCCGCAACCAGTCGGAGAACTGCCCGCGTTCCTCTAGCTTGACCGTGATTTCGTAGCTGGTCTCATCCCAGTTGCTCAGCGTGTAGGGCCGCTGCAGCCACTGCCCATCGACCATGGCGCTGACGCGGATGAAATGCCCGGCCTGCGCTGGCTTGACTGCCACCGCCCGGGTTGGATTTTCCTGGGCCGCCTCGGTATTGGCGCCACCCTCAGCGGGCCGATAGTGCAGGCGCACCTGGACCACGCCGCCGGGTAGCGGCCTTGGCTCGATCCAGCACAAGGTCTCGGTCTCGGTGTTGGTGAACAGCGGCAACAAGTCCCGGCAACCACCGCAGACGCTACCGGCCCCGGTCTGAGCAATCATATCCTCGACGCTGGCACCCTCGCGCGCCAGATCCTGGAGCTGGATCGCTATGACCGCCTTGCACGAGCAAATCATGCCGCGTGGGCCAGGCGCTTCACCCGACTGATCCTCAGCCAGCAAGCGACCGTGCTCAGCCAGCGCCTGCTGCTGCAGTGCATTCAGGCTGCGACGGTCGAGTAGCAGGTCCATGGCCCGGGGCAATTCGGACCAATTGGCCGACGCCGACAAGCCCATGATCTCGCCGTCGTCGGGGTCGAGGATCAGCAAACCCTCACCCTGCGGGGCCTTCACCGTGAGACCGCGGCTGGCGTCTGCGGTGTTGATCAGGGCGTCTGTGTGCCGACGGCTTGGGTAGTATTTGACCCGGATAACATCGCCGCTCTGACCGAGATAATCCGTGGTGACACAGGCTTCGCCCGCCTCCTGGCGCAGCGAGGTCAATGCAACGTGCTTGCTCTGCGTCCGCGGTGCAAATTGGCCGGTTCGCAACACATGCTCGCCCAGCGCGTCCGATCCACGCCATTGCTGAACGAAGTCCTGGTGCAGCTCGACCGCTTCAGTCGGCTCGATCGCGTAAGCGTGCAGGCTGTGGGGTTGGCCGGTTCGCACCTCCTCGACCCCAACCGCCAGACCGCGCCCGACCCGTTCCTCGGTCTTGCCGCTTTGCGGGTTGGTCAAGGCGACCTGCCCGCCGATGATCAGAAAGGCGAGGTTGGCCGGCTCACCGGCCTTGAACAAAGGCGTACCCACGTCGAACTGCCGGGTGACGACCGGGTTGAGGCCGCGATCACTGACCAGCCCGCCCAACTCAAGGGCTAGTGCGTTCAGCCGGTGCTCGAGCTGTTTGACACCGATTTTGGATAGCCGCTCGACGGCGGCGGCGTCCTGGTCCAGTTGCTCGCGGAACAGCGCGCCGGGGATCCGCGCGATCCGGCTGGACCGCAGCGCAATCAGCGTCGCATTGCGAAAGTTCCGCTCACCAAGAAAGGCCTGCTCGCCCACGACCTGGCCAGCGTGGTCGATGACCGCCACCGCAGACAGTTCATCGTGCGCACCTTTGACGTAGACCTGCAGCCGCCCGGTGCAGAGCACGAATAGGTCATCGGCCCGCTCGCCCTCGGACACGAGCACGCTGCCCTCGCCCACGTGTTCAAAACGGGCAGCGCTGGCAAGCGCCTTTGCCGCCGCCTGGCGTTCAACAGAGAACAGACCGGCCAGTGCCGCTTCGACGACGGTCCGATCGTCAGCAACTTCGCTCAGCAAGTCTGCACTCCATATCTCCTACCCACGGCTACAGCGCGCGCGGGTCGCCCAAGGCCTGATTTTGGGCAACCTCGTCCTACTGCAACTGGTTGTCCAGCGTCGCGTGCTCCGCTACTTCCCCCCGGGTCGCATACGAGTTTCTGAAGGACCGCATCAAAGGACGATGTCCCCTCCCGGATCTCGCTTCCGCAGTTCTTCCAGAGCTGACTCGGCTTGAGCGAGTCGCTGCGCAGTCTCTTCTTCATCGAGCTGAGCCGCGCGCCAATCAACTGCACCGGCACCATCGCGGGTGACCGCGAGCACGGACCCGGACCGAGCACCTGCAGGCAGACTTGATCGATCCGCTTCCAGCACGGAACCATCGTCAGCCACGAGCACGGCGACATCCGACTCGAACCGGTCGACAACCACGCGTTCGGTCTCAGTAGACATGAGTCGCGACCACCCGCCCCCCTGCGTTGTAGAGCGTCGCGGTGTCACCTCTGTTGTTCCAAACTGCTTGGCCACTGCCCATGAAGAACCGCACTCCGTCGCTCCGGCCGCTGCCGGTGTAGACCACAACCTGACCGTCTACCCCGAGTCCTGTTGTCCGCGGGAACGTGAAGCAATGACGGGCCGCATCGCACAACGTCCATCCCGTGATGTCGAACGCGGTACTCGACCCGTTCGTAAGAATGGCATACTCGCCGTTCGGGTTCTGATGGTCGTTACCCGGGGCGTCCGCGAAAACGCTGATCGCGATGCCGGAGTCCGTCCGCTCGGCCAGCTGCCGGCGAACGGGAGGTCTCTCCATAGGCGGTCGGACGACGAGAGGTCGCTCACTCGGCCGTCCGACTCCGTCAGCGACAACGGATTCACCCAGCGCGATCTCGTAGCGCCCGTCCTCGAAGCCCGACACTCTGACCTCGCCGTGCATGTCGGTTCGGAGCAGCTGGTCTGCTTGTTGATTGTACCTGTAGACCGCTGACGGCTTCGGATGACCGTACGAGTTGCTGCCGACCGAGATTACGATCACTTCGGGGTTCGCGGCAATCAGGAACTGCTCCTCTACCGCATCATCGCTACCATGATGTGGAGCCTTTAGGAGCGTGACGTCGGGCACCGACCCGGACTGCACGAAGTGCCGCAGTTCCCCGCGCTCGGAGTCTCCCGAGAGGAACGCCTTGAACTCACCATATTGGACGACGAGCCCGACCGAGCTGTTATTGGGGTTGGAGCCAGGCTTGGGAGGCATCGGCAGGACATGAATGTTCACCGATCCAAGTTGAATCGTGCGTGGTACGGCTTCGAGGTACGTAATCCCCGGATTGCGTTGGAGCGCCTGCATCACGGCGTGGTACGTGGCTGTCGTGTACGGTTGGCCGTTGTCCATGTAGTAGCGAACAGGGAAAGAGCGCAGAACCTGCGACATCCCTCCGATGTGATCGGCGTGCGGATGAGATGCCACTACGAGATCCAGACGCTCCACCCCTAGGCGTCCTAGAAGGGACGCGACGTCAACACCGGGACCTGCGTCGATTAGCGCGGTCTCGCCTCCGGGGGCACGCACGAATACCGCGTCGCCCTGTCCTACATTCAGGAACGTGATGAGGACCGGATCGTACTGGCCACACACCGGAAACGGTAGAAGGACTGAGAACAGGGTGAGTAGTACTAGTCGACGCATAGTGCATACATCATAGGCTGGTGGGCCTGGTCTTGCACCAACTATTTCGGGCCTGTGGGTAGCGAAAACCTCATCGGGGCCACGCATCGGACGAGGGGTAACGTCCAGCGCGGTGCGCCAGCCCGTCGTCGGGTCCCAAGGGGAGCCGGGCTGACCCGGTGGCTAGCGCCCCGTACGGTTGGCTGAGGGAACTTTCGCGCCGGAGGCCGCACTGGGTTCTTGCCCCTGAGCGAACGGGACCAACAAGGTGGGCCCAACGCGACGTTCTCGAGCGCCAGATTGCCCCGACTCCTCAGCATAGACACAAAGGTCAACACCGTGCTACTGACGCCGAATAAGCCGCGTGAAGCACTTCGCACTTGTCGGCAGGCTGGCGGCGCAGGAGAATGACGAGACGTTAGGTAGTGGCTTAAGGACGGAGCCGGGTCGCCTCGACGCGATGTGACAGGAGTGTGGGACAACAGGCCTGACCCGAGCGAGAGAAAGGGGAGAAGAAGCCCATGTCCGAGAGATTGACTCGGAGGACAGCGCTAAAAATGGGCGCGGCTGGCGCGTTGGCCTTCGGCATCGGCAGGTGCGGTGCAGACATCGCTGATGAGGAGAGAGGGTCGGGCCTTCGACAGCCGCACGGCGTGGATGACGCAGCCTGGGCTGCTGTCCGTGCCGACTTCATGATCGACCCCGGAGTCGCGTACATGAACAACGCGAGTCTTGGCATGCCACCGAGGCAAGTCGTGGACGCCGTCGCTGCCGGTTACGCGGCGATCTCAGAGGAGCCGCTGCACGGGAAGCACGATTTGCAGGAAGCGATTTCCGAGCGGGTGATGCCGCGGCTCAGCGGGCTGCTCGGAGTCACGGCGGGCGAGATCTCACTGACGCGGAACGCTACAGAAGCTCTCCATCTGCAGACGCATGGTGTGCGCCTTCGGCCCGGCGACGAGGTGTTGATCACAACCCAAGAGCATCCGGCCGGGTCGCGGCCGTGGCACCTCAGGGCGGTCCGCGAAGGCGTCCGCATTGTAGAAGTCCCAATACCCAGCCCGCTACCGCCAACTGACGAGCTCGTTGAGCTAATGGCATCAGCGGTTGGTCCGAGAACACGAGCGATTGCCTTTTGCCATGTGACTAGGGGAGGTCACCTCTACCCAGTAGCTGAGCTCTGTGCCATGGCCCGTAGTCATGGGCTCTTGAGTCTTGTCGACGGGGCGCAGGCGGTCGGCCAGTTTCCGGTCCATCTGCGTACACTCGGTTGCGATGCGTACTCGGCGAGTTTGCACAAATGGATGCTGGGACCGGTCGGCACGGGCTTTATGTTCGTGAATGAAGCGTCTCGAGGGGAGATCGTCACGACCTTCGCCCCGGATGCGACGATAGACGCGCCACAGCACGCTCCACCTGGCACGGCTGACTTTCCGGTGCGGGCAGCGATTGGTTCTGCGCTCGACTTCGTGACGACGTTGGGGTTGGAACGCATCGAAGCTCGGTGTCGATACCTGTCGGACTACCTTAAGCAGCGACTAGATGGGCTCGCCGATGTGGAGTTGCTCAGCGGGCGGCGTGCTCAAAGCGCGCCGGGCCAGACCATCTTCGAGAAGGCCGGCTTGGACGCGATCGCTTCAGTCAGACTGTTGGAGCAGACCGGTGCCGTGCATATCGACGAGCATCAGCGCGACGGGCACAATGCGATCCGGGTCTCGACCCACATCTACAACACCACTAGCGAGATTGACCGCCTGGTCGATGCCTTGGACCGCGTTTGAGACGATCTGTGGTTTCGACTCAACGGGACCTCGTCTCAGCACCGACCATACCGCCCTCCCGGGCAGCCTGAGCCATTTGGCCACCTCGACCCGCCCGTCTGAACATCCCCACGTCCCCATTTTTCCTCCCGAGCGCCACCCACGCCTCCTACGCCGACGGCTAGCAGACCCACTCGCCCGCCCCTCGCTCCATGTCCCATCACATTCCCCTACCTACCACGCTTTACCCCTCCTTAAGGCGGTAGAAATGCCTATCCATTCGATTGAAGATCGCGGGCCGTTTTCGCGTATTGAAGGGCAAGTTCCAGAGGAGGAATTACCAAGCGAGTGGCTTGGAGGCGCGTAGACCGCGTTACCTTTGAGAGCCACTCGGACCGTCACGATCGGATTCTCTCATGTACGCAGCCTATCTATTCTGCGTCGTACTCGGTGGTGGACTCCTCCTCTTGTCCGTGTTGGGCGACCTGCTCGGTACCAATGCCGTGGATCTCGAGCTCGAGGCCGACCTCGACGTGGACACCGACTCCGATGTTCACCACACGGCCTCCAAGATTTTCTCGATCCGAACGGTGATCTACACCTTGTTCGGATTCGGCGCTGTAGGCTGGCTCTTGTCGCGTAGCGGCATGGCGCCCGATGCACCTTCTACAATCACGTATGCCGCGGTCGGAGGCATGATCTCCGGCTCCCTCGTCAATCGCGTATTCGGCTACCTACGACGAACGGAAACCGGCATGCTGGAGGCCGACACCTCTTTCGTAGGGCTTCCCGGACAGATTACGCTACCGTTGGGTAGTGGCTCTACCGGGAATGTGGCGATCAAGCGAGGCGGTCGACGCCACACGCTTCGAGCGCTTCCCCATACTAGTGCCGCATCCAACGCCTCGGCTGACGAGTGGCGCAACGTGGTGGTGGTCGAAATGAAGGACGGGATCGCTTATGTCGCGCCGTCCGATCAAGACCTCACCGCGCTTCCCTGAAGTTCAGACTCCTCCGACGGAGGCTCACATGGAATCGTTCATGGAATTCCTAGCTGCACCGGCGACGCTGGCGTTCGTAATCATCGTGGTCGTCCTTGTGCTGATTTCGACGATCCGCGCCTTGATCGTGATCGTGCCACCCAATCGCGCGGCAGTCATTACAGGCGGAGTCAGGGCGCTCGCCGACGGCAGCACCATCGGTTATCGCTCCATCACGGGTGGGCGCACGCTGCGTGTGCCGATCATCGAGACCGTTGCACACCTCAATCTCGAGACCATCCCCATCGACATCGTCGTACACAACGCGTTCTCGAAGGGCAACATCCCCCTCAACGTGGAAGCGATCGCCAACGTGAAGATCGCCTCCGAGCCCGAGACCGTGTTCAACAACGCAGTGGAGCGGCTGCTCGGCAAAACCGAGGTCGAGATTAAGGAGCTCGCAAAG